>Ga0181594_10005533_pt1 | contig 11049 bp, 9 predicted proteins | sample 071ome_18_FD_145603 | JGI IMG/M metagenome (GOLD analysis project Ga0181594, IMG submission 145603) | Coastal salt marsh microbial communities from the Groves Creek Marsh, Skidaway Island, Georgia - 071413BT metaG (spades assembly) | ecosystem: Environmental > Aquatic > Marine > Intertidal zone...
CGATCGACGATGCCCTTCATGTAATCCGCGCGTTCGGCTGGCTTGCCCTGCTCGCCAACACCGCCGAAGATGTTCACGCGGAACGCCGCCGGCGCGATCATCTCGATGCGGGTGCGGGTCCGCGCGCGGGTTCGGTTGCTCATGCACTCACTCGTCTGGTGGGGGCCGGGGCCGACGTCCACGACATTGCCACCACCTTGGGTTCGGTGCAGGTGGTGCCGGTGGTCACCGCGCATCCCACCGAAGTACGCCGCCAGAGCGTGCTTGATGTGGTGGAACGAATTGCCGACCTGCTCGATCATCACCTGCTGGTGCGCTCGAGTCCGAGCGCGAGCGCTGAGGTGGAAGCCGATATCCGCCGCGAGGTGTTGACCCTGTGGCAGACCGCCATGTTGCGCCTGTCGAAGTTGCGGGTGCGTGACGAGATCAACGAGGCACTCCGGCATTACCGGTCGAGCCTGTTCGATGTTGTGCCGGCCCTGCAGTCAGAGATCACCACCGCGGCACAGGAGCATCTCGGCGTTGATGTGGATGTCACATCGATCGTGTCGATGGGGTCGTGGATCGGCGGCGACCGCGATGGCAACCCATTCGTCACCGCCGACGTCGTTCGTCAAGCAGTGACTGCAAATGCCACCACGGCGATGCGGCACCACCTTGGGGCAGTGCGGGCGCTGTCGCGCGAATTGTCGATGTCGGCCCGGTTGGTGCAGCCCACCTCCGAGCTGCTGGCGCTGGCCGATGCCTCAGGTGACGACTCGGTGTTTCGCGCTGACGAGCCATACCGACGAGCGTTGAAAGGCGTGCATGCCCGCCTCGTGGCCACAGCTCGCAACCTGCTCGGTGAGGTGCCCGGCGAGCCCGCCCACGCCGAGTTGGCTCCGTATGCCAGCGTTGATGACTGCGCGCGCGACCTCGACATCGTGGCCGACTCGCTGCGTTCCCACGGTGCCGCCGCGCTCGCCGATGCCCGCGTGGTACCCGTGCGTCGTGCAGTGGCCACTTTTGGGTGGCATCTGTGTTCGTTGGATCTACGCCAAAACTCGGCCGTGCATGAACGCGTGGTCGCCGACCTGTTACATCACAGCGCGCTATGCGACGACTATCTGGCGCTTGATGATGCCGCCCGGGTCGATGTGCTGACCCGCGCATGGGCCGACCCTCGACCACTGCGTGTGCCGCATGCGCCCTACAGCGACGAGACCTGTAGCGAACTCGACGTGTTCGCTGCCGCAGCCGATGCCATCGATCGCTTCGGCACACGTGCGATCCGCCAGATCATCATCTCGAAGGCCGAATCGGTGTCTGACGTACTCGAGGTGGCTGTGCTGGCGAACGAGGTCGGCATCGATGCTGTGATCGACATCGTGCCGCTGTTCGAGACCATCGAGGATCTTCGTCGCGCGCCGCAGGTGCTCAACGCGCTGTTGTCATCGGCGCCATATCGGGCACACGTGACCGGGCGCGGCGATACGCACGAAATCATGGTGGGGTATTCCGACTCGAACAAGGACGGCGGGTACATCCGGTCGCAGTGGTCGCTGTTCGGTGCCCAGCACGCCCTCGCCGAGGTCGCCGACCGTCACGGTGTGCAACTACGACTCTTCCACGGCCGTGGCGGCACCGTGGGGCGTGGCGGCGGCCCTGCCCACGACGCGATCCTTGCGCAGCCACCCGGAACGGTGCGCGGCACGATTCGCATCACCGAGCAAGGTGAGATGGTGGCCGCGAAGTACGCGCGACCGGTGACGGCACACCGCAACCTCGACACGTTGGTGTCGGCCACGCTGATCGCATCGATGCGCGCCGCTCACGACGGCAATGACGCCGCGGAAACGGTCGTGGGGCGTGATCTCCTCGACCGGGTAGCAGCGGCGGCAATGGATCGCTACACCGCACTGGTGTACGACGATGATCGTTTCGCCGGGTTCTTCCGGGCGGTGACACCAATCGGTGAGATCAGCCGACTGAATGTGGGATCGCGGCCCGCGTCACGAACCGCATCGGATCGCATCGAGGATTTGCGGGCGATTCCGTGGGTGTTTGCGTGGAGCCAGTGCCGGCTGTCGATTCCTGGCTGGTTCGGTGTGGGGTCGGCTCTTGACGACGTGGCGGGTGCATCCGGTGCGGACGAGATGCGAACCCTGTATCGCAACTCACCGTTTCTTCGGGCCACCATCAGCAATATGGCGATGGTGCTCGCCAAAGTGGATCTGTCGATCGCCGATCATTACGTCGCGCGCCTTGCCATCGACGTTGACCATGCCAACACCGTGATGGCGACTATCCGCGCCGACCATGCGGCGGCGTTGCGGTGGATCACCGAACTCACCGGATCGTCGGACCTGCTCGGTGACAACCCGGTGCTGGCGCGCAGCATCGAGAACCGGTTCCCGTATCTCGATCCGCTGCATGTACTGCAGGTGCGACTGTTGGAGCAGTTGCGCGCCGGTGACGACGGCGAACTGGTGAGCCGAGGTATTCAGCTCACCTTGAACGCCATCGCCACCGGCTTGCGCAACTCTGGGTAGCCGAGACCTCCTAGTTCGGAATCTCCCAGCCGTCGTAACCGGTCAACGACGCATAATCCCCGACCCATGTCGGAGCATCGCCGCCGGCTTCCTGCATGAGGTAGGTGACCTCGACCGACTCCAGGTGCACCTCGCCTCCGTCTTGCACCCAACTTGTGCCGAATTGCATCTGATACGCGGCAAAACCCCACGGCGAATCCTCTGCGTCCCATTCCAGCAGGTACGTGTAGCAGCCGTCATCTGCAAGGGGGGCGTCAGTGGGAAATATTGGCCACGCAAACCCTGGTACGCCCCCGGGGTTCGAGCCAAGAATACCTATGGACGTGATCTCTGCTCCGGGCTTGAAGTCCACGCACACAACAACTTCTGCTGGCATCCAACGCAGCCCCCCCATCGATGATGGAGCGCTCAAGGGCAGCAACGAAAAGCAGTCCTGCACTTTCTTATTGGCATCTGTGAAGATGATTGCCCCCAGATTCGCCGGTTGAATCATCCCATTCGTGCTGTCGCAGTTAGAGTCAACTTCACTGGACCGCACAGTTAATCCCACGGTGCTGTACTGCATCGTCATCACCGGCCAGGCCACAGATGCAGCAACTTCGTTGAACTCGTCGGCATCGGCGTAGTCGGCAGGCGCTTCGCTGTAGTAGCCAGATGCATCAACGAGCACATGGGTGGATCCGTACACGTAGATGCACATTGACCCGTCCGCACCCAAGGGGACCGTCAACGCATTCGCCACGTCAACACCGGCGGAGAAGTTGGCCGCCGACACCGACGGGAGTCCCGTTGGCATGTCATCCTCGGTGCACGCCACAGCCGACATGAAGCCACTCGAATTTGCTCCAGTCACTGTGAGGTTGACGGCAACCGCCGCGGCGCCAGCAGGCACGACCGTGGCATCAACTACACCAGATGATGTGTACGTCGGTACTTCTCCGGTGACTTGCAACCGAACCCACTCGTTGGCCACACGCTCGCCACTTGGACGCGTATCCATGATGCGAGCCGTATCGACCGTGGTGAACGACGACGCGGACCCCGCTGCGGATACACCAATGAGGCCACCGCCACCGAGAGTCACAGCGACTGCGGCGCCAATGGCGGCCCAGCGGGACCGAATGAGCCCCCGTTTATTTCTTGAACGCTCCACAACAATCCCCCTTCACGGAGCCCAGTACCGAACTGGGTTCAGTTCGGTACCTCATTACCTATCACATAGGCAACGAGCGCTCAGGGGATTGAGGGTTCGACGTGTTCGTCAGTCGACGACGCGCACGTTGATGGCTTCGGGCCCCTTGCGGCCCTCACCCACCTCGAACTCGACCTTCTGGTCGTCATAGAGGGTACGACGGCCGGAGCCTTCGATGTTCGAGAAGTGGACGAAGAGGTCGTCTTCGCCGTCGCGGCTAATGAAGCCGAAGCCCTTCTGGTCGTTGAAGAACTTCACAATGCCCGTGGCCATGTCGGGCCTCCTTGAGGGGTATTCGCAGTGACCGGCTCGTCAAACCGCGAACCGTCAGGTCACGCTACTGCCCGAACGACCCGAACACTCCCGTGATCACAATTTCACCAAGCGGTCACGTAACCGGCTGATCACCGTGTCGTCGAGGCCACCGATATCGCGGAGGTAGCCGCCCGCTCCCCCGTGCTCGGTATCGAGGCGGCCGAGGATGCTGACCATCAACTCGCGTGGCGCCCCGAGCACACCAGCGGCCGCGGCTGCGCTCAGCCCGTCATCCATCAGGTCGCGGAATGCGTCGGCATCGGCCACGCGTAGTTCGCTCGTCAGCACATAGTCGTCGAGGACCAGTTCGCGCTCCACGCCGAGAAGTTCGAGCACGAATGCTGCCACCAACCCGGTGCGATCTTTGCCACCGTGACAGTGGAACAACACGGGCGCGTCAGCGTCGGCGATTGCGGTGATCACATCGGCGAATTGCTGCGCTGAGTGATCGATCATCAGCGTGTACATGACCTCCAACATGTCGTGTCCGTCGCCGGACTCACGGGCAGCCTGGCGCACATCGGTGGCCTTACCCGCAGCATCCACCGGCGACATCAAACAGTGCGACACCCGCTGGGCGCTGCTGGGCAGCCGGCTCGGCCGAAGATCGAATTCGCGTTGGTGACGAAGATCGATCACCGTGGTGATGCCACGCTCTTCAACGATGCGGAGGTCGTCATCGGTGAGCGACTGCAGACCGTCGGAGCGATACACCAGACCGCGTGCTACCTCACCCCCGCCGGGGATCGGGTACCCGCCAAGATCACGGAAGTTGTCGGCTCCGGCAAGAGCAACGACGCGGGAAGGGTCACGCACGAGGGGATGCACACCACAGGTTGTAGCACCACTGCGACGCGTCCGCAGGTGGCCGCTGGCTTGCGGCCTCGTGATTTCATCTTCTGTCCACCTTCGCGCAACACACCAAGAACCGTCACTGCCACGGGTCGTGGCCGCTTTCGCCCAGCCTCTTGTGAGCCGTAGTCTGACAACTGTGATGTCACAGCAACAGTTGGTCGATCTCGTCGATGCCGCCACCGGTGCAGGAACCGCGTCGGCGATCATCGAAGCTCTGCGTGAATGCGAACCCGATGTCCTCTTGCAGTTCCTCCACGGCGCTCTCGACGGCCAGGACGCACCTGATGCAGCGGCGACGGGCACACCAGCATCACCGGGCGCCGCATCCGGTGTGATCGCCACCGACGCCGACCAAGCCATGGCCGCAGCCGATGGCGGTCAGGCCGTCATCTTGGTGCGCCCTGAAACCACTCCGGATGATGTGCTGGGCATGCGCGCCTCGCGCGGCATTCTCACCGCACGTGGCGGACTGACAAGTCATGCAGCGGTGGTGGCGCGCGGGTGGGGTATCCCGGCCGTAGTCGGCCTTGCTGAACTGTCGATCGATGGCGACACCGTCACGATTGGCACTCAGACATTCGCCGCTGGCGACATGATCACCATCGATGGCCACACCGGGGCGGTGTACGCCGGCCAGATGGCAGTGAACATCACCGACGCCCCTCCACAGGTTGATCAACTACTCGGGTGGGCCGATCAGGTCATCACCTCCGCCGGTGTTGCTGTGCGCGTGAATGCCGACACCCCAGACGACACCACCCAAGGCCTCAGCATGGGCGCGGTTGGCATCGGGCTGTGCCGCACCGAGCACATGTTCTTGGCACCCGATCGCCTTCCGGTGATGCGGCGATTCATTCTCGCCACCGATCGCGATACCGAGCAGACAGCCCTCGACGAGCTGCGCGAACTACAGACCCGCGATTTTGCTGATCTGCTCAACGCCCTCGATGGTGCGCCGATCACTGTCCGACTTCTCGACCCACCCCTGCACGAGTTCTTGCCAGATCTTGTGGCGTTGGAGGTGGCGGCCGCCACCGGCGATGTGGCCGATGATCTTGCATCGGTACGACGCTTGCACGAGTCGAACCCGATGCTCGGCACCCGCGGCGTGCGCCTCGGGTTGTTGCGCCACGGCCTGTACGAGATGCAGGTGCACGCGCTGTGCGCCGCCGTGATCGAACACCTCGACGCCGGACGCAACCCGCGGGTCGAGATCATGATTCCGTTGGTATCCGACGCCGCCGAGATGCAACGAGCGCGCGCACTGGTGAGCGGTGTGCTGGCTGTGCAGAACCATGCCGGCCTCGATGCTGAACATGTGCGGATCGGCACGATGATTGAAACGCCACGAGCGGCGGTCACCGCTGCCGCCATCGCCCGGCATGCCGACTTCGTGTCGTTCGGCACGAATGACCTCACACAGTTGACCTTTGGTCTGTCGCGCGACGATGTCGAAGCGCGGCTGCTGCCGGCATACCGAGAGATGGGCGTGTTCGGGGCGAATCCATTCGAGGTTCTCGACCCCGACGGCGTCGGTGAGTTGGTGCGCCATGCGGTGGCCGGGGCACGCGACGCCAACCCGTCGATCACCACCAGTGCCTGCGGCGAACACGCCGGCAATCCCGCATCGATCGGCACATTGCTGCACGCCGGGGTGACCACCGTGAGCTGTTCACCATTCCGGGTACCTCTCGCACGTCTCGCCGCGGCCCGCACGCTCATCGAGATGGGCCGCGTGGACGAAAACGCGGTCACACCCGTAACCACCGTCACCCAGGCCGATTCAGTATCCGCGTCCACCGAGGCGGTTGGTGGCGGCATCACCGTCGACGTTGATGAGTTGATGGTGCTCCACGTCATGCGTCTCCGCGGGTTTGCGACGCCCGATGCGTTCACCGAGAGTTTGGGCACACATCCCGATGCCATCTTGGCCGGGCTCGTCGACTCGGGGCATGTGCGGTTCATGGAGGCGCGGTCGATGTACTCGCTCACCACCGAGGGTCGTGAACGGCACGCGATGTTGTTGGCCGAGCGCCGCGAGAGCGCGCCGGTGGACCTTGCTGTGGCCTATGAGCAATTCCTCGACCTGAACACTGCGTTCAAGGATCTGTGCACGTCATGGCAGCTCCGCAATGGCGAACAGAACGACCACAGCGACGCCGACTATGACGCCGGTTGCATCGAACGGCTGGGAGCCCTCAACACCGACGCCCGCGACATCATCGATGAGATGGCTGCAACCCTGCCCCGTCTCGGACGCTACGTCGGCCGGCTCGACGTGGCCGGTGCGGAGGTGGCCGCGGGCAACACCAACCGCTTCACCGGCGTGATGTGTGAGTCCTTCCACGACATCTGGATGGAACTCCACGAAGACCTGATTCTGCTGCAGGGCATCGACCGGGCCGAAGAAGGCAGTTTCTGACCGGTTGCTCCGACACCGTGGCGCCCACCACTACGGTGACAGCATGCGGTGATGACGCCACCGGCTGACACACCCGACGCTGACACCACCAGCGATCTCGTCGTGGTCGATCACCCCGCCGCCGGGGTGACACGCCTCACTCTCAACCGGCCCGAACGGTTGAACACGCTGACCGTGGATCTTGTGGCCGCGATGCACGACGCGCTCGACGCCATTGACGCCGACCATGACTGCCGCGTGGTGATCCTCACCGGCGCTGGCCGCGGCTTCTGCGCCGGGCTCGATTTGAACGGCTACGGCACGGTGCCCGGTACCGAAGGCCTCGGTGAGGCCCAGCGTGGCATGGCGGTGCAACAACACATCGCCGAGGTCGTGCACCACATCCGCGCGATCCGCCAACCGGTGATCGCAGCGATCAATGGCGCGGTCGCTGGAGGTGGGTTGGCGTGGGCCTGCGCGAGCGACATCCGCTACTGCGCAGAGTCCACCCGGCTCGGCACGGCATTCATCCGACTCGGCATCTCGGGCTGCGATATGGGACTCAGTTGGACACTGCCTCGCCTCATCGGGGTGTCACGGGCGTGGGAGTTGATCTACACCGGTCGGGTCATCGACGCCGCCGAAGCGGAACGCCTCGGCATCGTGAGCCGCAGCGTCGCCGATGCCGACCTGATGCCGACCGTGCTCACCGTGGCCGCCGAGATCGTGGCCAACAGCCCATTTGGCGTGTGGATGACCAAGGAGACGCTGTGGGCCAACTTGGAAACGCCGAGCCTGCGCGCCGGCATCGACATCGAGAACCGCACCCAAATCCTGGCCTCATTCACCGAGGATTCCCGCCGCGCAATGAGCGGGTTCCTCGCTGGCGAGCGGCCCGACTGGCAGAACAAGTGAGGAGCGGGACATGAGAATTCGACCAATCACCGGCACGATCGGCGCCGACATCGATGACGTCCACATGGTGGCGCCGCTCGATGACAAGGTTCGTGAGGGCATCGTTGCCGCACTGGCCACCTACGGGGTGGTTGCCATCCGCGACCAGTCATTCGACATCGATGCATTCGAAGCAGTCGCGCGGTGTTTCGGCCCCTTCGGTGACACCCCGTTCATCACCCCGGTGGATGGCCACCCCGATGTGTTGCGACTCGTCCGCGAAGCCAACGAGCAGGGCCCGCTGTTCGGCAGCGGTTGGCACAGCGATTGGAGTTTCCAAGCTGCTCCCCCGAGCTACACGATGCTCTATGCCGTGCAGGTGCCCGACGCCGGTGGCGACACGGCCTACACCGACCAGAGCGCCGCCTACGAGGCCCTGTCACCACGAATGCGGGAGATCTGCGACGGCCTGCATGGGGTGCATTCGGCCGCGCGTTCATATGGGCCACGCGGCACGTTCGGCCGGCCCGACCCGCGCCGTTCGATGGAGATCACCGGCTCGGACGACGCACTGGCCACCCAGACCCACCCGTTGGTGCGGGTGCATCCGATCACCGGCCGGCGATCGCTGTTCATCAACGACGTCTACACCGTCGGCATCGCGGAACTTCCCGGTGCGGAGGGCCGTGCACTTCTTGATTTCTTGTTGACGCACTGCCGCCAGATCCAGTTCACGACGCGTATCCGCTGGACACCGGGCACGTTGACCATGTGGGACAACCGCATGGTGCAGCACTTCGCGATCGGCGATTACGCCGGTCACCGTCGGGAGATGATCCGCATCACCCTCGCCGGTGACGTGCCGGTGGGTGTGAACGGCTAAACCCGAGAAATTCTCAGCGACCGGTCCATTCCGGTGGGCGTTTCTCGGCAAAAGCTCGCGGTCCTTCTTTGGCGTCCTCGGAGGAGAACACCTGCGCCATCACCGGGCGCTGGAGGTCCCAGAACTCGGCTTCGGTGCGACCCTGCACCTCGAGAATCATCTGCTTTGACGCAGCCACCGACAGCGGCGCGTTCCGTGCGATGCGTTCGGCAAGTTCCATGGCTGCATCCACCGCCCCGCCCTTGGGCGCTACGCGCGACACCAGACCGTAGGCGTGCGCCTGCTCGGCGGTGATCGGGTCGGCGGTGAGCGCCATCTCCATTGCCACGGCGTAGGGCACCCGGCTCGGCAGGCGCAGCAACGCGCCACCAGCTGCGAAGAGGCCGACGCCCACCTCGGGAATGCCGAGCTTGACGCCTTCAGCGGCAACGATCAGATCGCAGGTCAATGCCACTTCAAGCCCGCCGGCAAGGGCGAACCCCTCGACCGCGGCGATCAACGGCTTACGGGCACCATTCTCCAAGAACTCGTTGAACCCGACCGGTGGGCCGCCGGCAGCGAATGCCTTGAGGTCCATACCGGCACAAAAACCGCGGCCCGCGCCGGTGAGCACACCGGCGGTGAGTTCATCGGTGTCGTCGAGTTGACGAATCGCCGCGATCAGGCCTTGGGCCAGATCGGTGTTCACCGCGTTCATCTGGTCGGGACGGTTCAACGTGATGAGGAGCACTCGGCCCCGCACCTCGGTCAACACTGCTTGGTCGTCGCTCATGCGGCCATGTTGACACAGCGATCGCTATGCATCCGCGTCGGGTGGCGGCAGCGGCTGCGCGAGCAACTCGACGACCTGCACCGTCGGGAGAGAGCACAGTGCAGCCGGCGAGTGGCGCAATTTGATCGCCCGACTCCCACCGCCAGTGATGATCTCGCTGCGTTCCATCACCGCTGCATCTACCCACACCTCGATGTCGTCCGGCAGCCCGAAGGGGGTCACCCCGCCCATCACCATGCCGGTGAGTGCAGCTGTTGACTCCGCGGGAGCGAACGACACCTTGCGCGCTCCCAGGCGACGCCGCACCACACCGTTCACATCGAGGCGATGGGTGGCCAGCACCACACAGGCCACATATCGCGGGTGTTCCTCTTTGGTGGCGACCATGATCGTGTTCGCCGAATCGGCGACGTCGATGCCGTAGGCCGCGCAGAACGCTGCCGTGTCGGCGAGATCCGGGTCGCAGTCGAGCACCTCGATCGTCACGCCGGTGCTGGTTGCTGCGGTGATCACCCGCTGCTCGATGACGTCGCGCCGTTCACCCATAGCGCGAGTGTGCCAGCCGCACGCCTCGCCGGCCATCACCGCATCATGATCCGCGCCGATGCAAGCGCGGGGCAGCGACTACCGTCTTCGCTACTGACGCATCGTCAGCGAGGCATTGCTGGGGCGCTCGGCGCTCCGCTCATGATCGGGGGACCATGAACGACACCATTTCGACTCTCGGCGACATTGTGCGCACTCATGCCCACGAGCGTGGTGATCGCCGCGCCCTTGTGGCCGGCGACCGTTCATGGACATATGACGAGTTGTACACCGACTCGTGTCGGGCAGCGAACGCCTTGGCCACAGCCGGTGTGGGTTCTGGCGACCGGGTGGCGTTCCTCGACCGTAACGTGCCGGAGTACTTCGCGTTTCTCTACGGCACAGCCATGTTGAATGCCGCGACCGTGTCGGTGAACTGGCGCCTCGCCGCACCGGAGATGAACTGGATTCTCGATAATGCCGAAGCAAAGGTGCTGCTGATCGGCGCTGAGTTCCTCGGCCATCTCGCCCAGATGAGCCTGACCACGGTAACGACCGTGGTGGTGGTCGGCGACCCGGGCGACAGCGGATACGCGACATGGGAGCAGTTCTGCGCCACCGCGTCAACGAGCGACCCGCAGGTGGAATGCGGCCGTGACGACACCTGCTATCAGCTGTACA
>Ga0181594_10005540_pt1 | contig 11043 bp, 9 predicted proteins | sample 071ome_18_FD_145603 | JGI IMG/M metagenome (GOLD analysis project Ga0181594, IMG submission 145603) | Coastal salt marsh microbial communities from the Groves Creek Marsh, Skidaway Island, Georgia - 071413BT metaG (spades assembly) | ecosystem: Environmental > Aquatic > Marine > Intertidal zone...
TTTGTTCCCAATCACGGCAGTGTTCCACCAGGCGGCCGTGGTGGCTCATCACCATGCTGGTTCTTGGGATCAAACTGGGTCAGGTCGATGCCCCCCTTAGCCTCCTCTTCGAGCAGCTTCACCCGCAACTCCAGCCGGTCGATCCGACGGGCGAGCAGGGCCGGTGACTCCGTCTGTGGCTGTGGCCGCTTGGGCCGCGGCACCACCGGATAGCCGAGCTGCCGTTGAAGCGCCGCGAACAGAAAGAGCGGATCCTTGCCCCGGTTAGCCCAGGCGATTCGTCCTTCCTTTTCGCCGAAGAGCGTCGCCGGCTGTTCGGCAGAACGATTCGCCGTGTCGGTGTCCGTCTCATCCAACCGTCGCCGCAGCCGCCGTACCCGTTCGGCACTGCGGACATAGATAAGATCGGCCAGATCAACCAGGCCGACCTGCCGGGAGAGCATGGCAATCCAGTCCTTCCAGTCGGCGTCGAAGATGTCGTCCGCGGCGGTGGCGGTCAGGCCATGCATGTAGTCAAGCCGATTCCTGGAGAGGCACTCAAAGCGGTAGAAGAACAGCCCCTGGGGGGTGGCCCCTTCGGCGCGGTACGCGGCCTCGCGTTGGAGAATGGTCATTGCCGTCCGCAGGTCGAACCGGCCCTCCTCGTCTTCGGCCTCGGCGACAACGAAGGTCTGAAACGCCGAAAAATAATGGGCCAACCGCCGCATGGCGGTGGACATGGTGCCGACTAGCCGGAGGTCGCTGACCAAATAGTCGATGGCCAGCGGCAGTTTCGTGGTGGCGAGCACCTCATGGCTGAGGCTGACGAGGGCCTCCTGGGTGGCGACTCCGTCGAGCATTCGCTCGCCGAGGGTCCGAAACAGGTAGCCCTGTTCGATGTATTCCTCACGATCCAGCATCTCGGTAGCCCTACAGCGTCGCGGCGCGAAGCGATCACTGGGCCGAAAGGGTCGGCCCGACCTTCCTGCAATCTATACTTGGGAGGTCCGAACAGTCATCTTGAGGAGGATGGACGTCCACGATCGTCCGCCAGAGCACATGTCGCAGCAGTTTAGTTCGATCGAGGCCGCCGTCGCCGCTATGCAGGAGGGCAGGGTCGTCATTGTCGTTGATGCCGAGGATCGCGAAAATGAGGGGGACTTCATCTGCGCGGCCGAGCATGCCACCCCCGAGGCGGTCAACTTTATGATCACTCACGGCCGGGGGCAGGTCTGCATGGCCGTGCTGCCGGAGGTGGCCCGCCGACTGGAACTGCCACCAATGGTGGAGACGAACCAGACGCCCCTGGGCACCGCCTTCACCGTGCCGGTCGATCACGTCTCGGCTCGCACTGGCATCACCGCCGGGGAACGGGCAACAGCCATCGCGGCGATCCTCGACCCCGCCAGTAAGCCGCAGGACTTTATCCGGCCGGGTCATCTGTTTCCGCTCATTGCCAAGGAGGGGGGCGTGCTGCGGCGGGCGGGGCATACTGAGGCAACCGTCGATCTGGCCCGGTTGGCCGGTCTGCAACCGGCCGGGGTGCTCTGTGAAATACTTGATGCCGAAGGAAACCGGGCCGATCGTGCAGCCCTCTGGTCCATTGCCGAGCAGCATGGCCTTGAGATCATCTCGATTGAAGAGCTGATTCGCCACCGCCGGGCCCGTGAGAAACTGGTCGAGCGGATTGCCGAAGCGGACCTGCCGACGAAATGGGGCACATTCCGCATCTTGGCCTATGACGTGAAGTACGAGTCCCAGCAGCCGATCGTGCTGGTGATGGGCGATGTCAGTACCGCAGCTGCGCCGCTGGTGCGGCTGCACTCGTCATGCTTCACCGGTGACCTGCTCGACAGCCTGCGGTGCGACTGCGGTGATCAGTTGCACATGGCCCTCGAAATGATTGGCCGCGAAGGAGTTGGAGCTCTCGTCTACCTGCCTCAGGAGGGGCGAGGCATTGGGCTCGTACAGAAGATCCGGGCTTACGGGCTGCAGGACGAAGGCCTCGACACGGTTGAGGCGAATCTGGCCCTCGGCTTCAAGGCCGATGCCCGTGACTATGGAATAGGCATCCAACTGCTTAAGGACGTCGGTCTTTCGAAGGTGCGACTGCTCACAAACAATCCGAAAAAGACAGACGCCTTCATCTACGGTGGCTTTGATCTCGAGGTTGTCGATCAGGTGCCGATTCTGCCGCCATCCAACGAGTACAACGCCCGTTACTTGGCCACCAAGCGGGAAAAACTCGGCCACCAGCTGCCCACCGGCACGCCGGCGGCTTCCGGCGGACGTTGACCAGCCTCTCCCATCTCTCGTAGCATCGCCGGCTACGGTTGAGAAGCTGCATCCGGTGTTCCGGCGGCACCGTGAATGTACTCAGCAGAAGGAGGCTCGCGATGCTGCAGGAGTTTGGGCGGTGGATAGCCAGTCGGTGGATTTACCCCGGGTGTACCGTCGCCCTGTTTGGCCTGGCTGGCTGTGGGTCTGATGAGCCGGCGTCTCCCCTCCCGGCTCCTGAACTGACGGCCCCAGCCGCCGAGCGGAAGGAACCGCTGCCGGTGACGCCAGTGGAGGCGCCGGAGCCGTTTGAAGCCCCGCCGCTGGCAGAACTCGATAAGGAAGTGGGCTGGATTGACCGGCCGGTGCGGGATGGGCTGGTGCTGCTGCGAGAAGCGCAGGCCGGTGAAGGTGTGCTGGTGACCGTTGCCGATGCCTTGGCGTTGAAAAACGACACTGCCGAGGCCAACGCCAAGATTCTGTCCGCTCTCGGCCAGCTTCCCAAAGAGGGCCAGGCCGATCTCTCAGCCCGGATTGAACGGCATGTCGGCGGCGACCTGGGCAGCACCAATCCGATCATGATCAGCACGACCGCCGAGTTCGATATTCTCGGCCTCACCGGCTTCGGGCTGTTTTCCTTTGGCCGTGATCTCGAGCCCTTTGCCACCAGCGAGACGGTCGCAGCCTGGCAGACCAGTACCGATCGGATGCTCGACAAAGTGGTGTTACGGGACGACCTTGTCTGGAGTGACGGCAAGCCCATCACCGCCCACGACATCGCCTTTACCTATCAGGTCATCATGGACCCGCGGGTGCCGGTGCCGGCTGTCCGTAGCGGCACCGACCAACTGCGGTGGGTCGAGGCCTATGACGACCGTACCGTGGTCTTCTTCCACAAGGAGGCCCTCGCCACCAATGTCTGGAATATCAACTTTCCGGTCTTACCCAAGCACATCTATGAACAGACCTGGGAGGACGACCCAACGTTGAAGGACTCGCCGGAGCATGTCCAACTTGAAGCGTCGCCGGTTTGTGGTGGTCCCTACGAGATCGTCGAACGGAAGCGGGGCCAGCAGATTGTGCTCAAGCGGCGGGCCAGCTGGGCGACGGTAGGGGGAATGCAGGTTCGCGAAGAGCCTTATTTCGAGGAAATCCGCTTCCGGATCATCGAAGACCCCAACACGACGCTGCTGGCGCTGAAGGCGGGGGAGATCGATGAGATGATTCTGCAGCCCGAGCAGTGGACGACGCAGACGGTCGATGAGGATTTCTATGAACGCAACACGAAGGTGACCGCACCTGAGTGGGTCAGTTTTCATTTCGGCTGGAATATCGACACGGTCTTTTTTCGTGATCGGCGGGTGCGGCGGGCGATGAGCTACGCCTTCAACCACGATGAGATGCTCGAGAAGCTCTGCTACAGCCTTTACGAGCCCTGCGCCGGCATTTTCCATCCGGGGGCGTGGATGGCTGCGCAGAAAAAACTCGAGCCCTACAAGCAGGACCTCGACAAGGCCGAGGCCCTGCTCGATGAGGCGGGCTGGATTGACCGAGACAACGACGGTATTCGCGACAAGGAGATCGACGGCCGGAGCGTGCCGTTTGAATTCTCGATTGTCGTCAATCAGCAGCCGCTGCGGATTGCCATTTGCACGCTCTTGAAGGAGAACCTCGACCAGATTGGGGTTCGGCTCAACGTCCGCCCGGTGGAGTCGACCGTCCTGCAAGACCTGACGATCAAGCACAATTTCCAGGCCTACTTCGGTGGCTGGGGCTCGGGCACCGACCCCGATACCTCAGAAAACCTCTGGAAGACCGGCGCGATGCGGAACTTCTGCAACTATGCCAACCCTGAGATCGACCGGCTCTACGCCGAAGGGCGGCAGGAGTTCGACCGGGCCAAGCGGGCCGAGAAATATGGTCGCATTCAGGAGATCCTCTACGACGACCAGCCATACACGTGGCTATTTTGGCGGAACAGTTTTTACGGCTTCTCCAAGAGCCTGCGGGGCTATGTCTTTTCGCCGCGGGGGCCCTACCACTACTCCCCTGGCTTCGGCAGCCTCTGGAAGCCCCGGCAGGAGTGAGCGATGGCAACCTACCTGCTGCGGCGATTCCTCCTGGGGATCGTCACGCTCGCGGTGATCACGCTGATCGTCTACGGCCTGGCCCGGAACATGCCGGGCAATCCGCTCACGGTGCAGCTGGGTGAGAGCGATCCCAGCCGGAAGCTCAACCCGGAGGATCAGCGGCGGATGCTCGAGATCTACGGCCTCGACAAGCCCTGGCCGGTTGGCTACCTGCAGTGGGTCAGCAAGCTGGTGCGGGGCGATCTGGGCCGATCGATCACCCGGAAGCAGCCGGTGACGAAACTGATCGGCGAGCGGATCGGGCCGACCGTGCTGATTTCAGGAACCGCTCTGGTCCTCACCTGGCTGCTGGCCATTCCGCTGGGCCTTTATGCCTCGGCCCGAAGTGGTCACATCGATGAGCGGGCGGTCGGCATCGGGCTCTACGTGCTCTATTCGTTTCCAGCCTTCGTAGCAGCGCTGTTTCTGCAGATCATCTTTGCGGTCTGGCTGCGGGGGACGAGCTGGGAGCTGCCGCTGTTCGGCATGAGCGATCTTCCCAGTGATGCCGCCTGGTCAGCCCGGGTGGCCGATATTGCCCGCCATGCGATCCTGCCGGTGGTCTGCCAGACCTATGTGGTGCTCGCCTACAACAGCCGGTTTATCAAGGCGAACCTCGAAGAGGTGGTGCGGCAGGACTTTATCCGCACCGCTCGCGCTAAGGGGGCTGGCCCCGGGCGGGTACTCATTCGACATGCCTTCCGCAATACGCTGATTCCACTGGTGACACTGCTGGGGCTATCGCTGCCGGCGTTGGTCGGGGGGTCGGTGATCATCGAGCAGATTTTTACATGGCCGGGCATGGGGCGGCTGTTCTTTGAGAGCATCCGTGAACGGGACTATCCGACGATCATGGGGCTGACCTTCATGTTCAGCCTGCTGACCCTCGCCGGCCAGTTATTGGCCGACCTGCTCTATGGCCTGGTCGATCCCCGGGTGAGCGTGGACTAACCGCAAGGAGTGTCGATGAAACCGCACGACGCCTCCTCGCGTCCTCCCTCGCGAGGCTTCTGGGCCGAGGCCTGGGTTCGCTATCGCAGCCGGCCGATTGGCATGATCGCCCTGGCCTTTGTGGTGTTGCTCACGGTTGTGGCAGCCTTCGCTCCGGCGATTGCCGGCACCAAGCCGGTCATCTGCCGCTATAAGGGGCGGCTCTACATGCCCTGTCTCGGCTACTTCAATCGCCGCTGGGAGTCGCCGGTCTTTACCAAAGACAAGTTTCGCGGCACCTACCCTCAGAACCTTAAAGACAAAGACCCCGACAGCTGGGCGATCTGGCCGCTGGTCTTTCAAGATCCCTATCGCCGCGTGCGGGACAACGAGTGGCCCGGCCGGCCAGAGAACCCTTCTCGCGATGAGGGCCGGCCCAATGCCATCAACCTGTTTGGGACCGATCAGTACGGGGTTGATGTCTTTGCCAAGATGGTGCATGGCACCACCATTGCCTTGCTGGTCGGCTTTGTCTCAATGGGTCTGGCTGGTTCGATTGGCATCATCGTCGGTGCAATCGGAGGTTACTTCGGGGGCTGGGTCGATATGCTGACCAGCCGGCTGACCGAGGTGGTGATGTGCATCCCGACGCTGGTACTGATTCTCGCCTTGGTAGCCGTGGTCGAGAAGCCGACGATCTGGAAGACGATGGCGATCATCGGAGCGACCGGCTGGACCGGTATCGCCCGGCTGACGCGAGCGGAGTTTCTGCGGCTGAAAGAAAGTGAGTTCGTGATGGCGGCCCGGGCAGCCGGGGCGGGGCCGGTACGAATCATGCTGCGGCACATTCTGCCCAACGCCCTGGCTCCGGTGCTGGTGCCAATCACCTTCGGCATTGCTGCGGCAATTCTGATCGAGGGGTCGCTGTCATTTCTCGGCTTCGGGCCACCGCCGCCGACGGCCAGCTGGGGCTCGATCCTCAACAGCGCTCGCAGCAACCTGCAGCTCTGGTGGCTGGTGGTCTTTCCGGGGGCTGGCATCTTTCTGACGGTGCTGGCCTACAACCTAGTTGGCGAGGCGCTCCAAGAGGCGACTGACCCCAGGCTGCGGGAGGCAAGGAAATGACCACCGCTCCGCTGCTGGCCATCAAAAATCTGGTGACGGCCTTCCAGACCCCTGCTGGCCGGCTGCCGGCCGTGGACGGCGTCTCGCTGGCGATCGGCCGCGGCCGTACGCTCGGCCTCGTGGGCGAGAGCGGCTGTGGCAAGAGTGTGACCGCGATGTCGATCCTCCGGCTGGTGGCCAGCCCCGGCCGGATCGAGTCGGGTTCGATCCAGTTGGCCGTCGACGGCGAGTCACTTGAGCTGACGAGTCTGCCCGAGCGGCGGCTGCGAGAGATCCGCGGAGGGCGGATCGGCATGATCTTTCAAGAGCCGATGACCAGCCTCAACCCAGTCTTTACGGTTGGCGATCAGATTGCCGAAGTGGTCAGGCTGCACCGTCGGGCCAGTCGGGCCGCGGCCCGGGCCCGGGCGTTGGAGATGCTGAAGCTGGTACGAGTGGCCGACCCTGAGCAGCGGCTTGATGCCTATCCGCATCAGCTGTCCGGCGGAATGCGGCAACGGGTGATGATTGCCATGGCGCTGGCCTGCGAGCCCGATCTGGTCATTGCAGACGAGCCGACGACGGCACTCGACGTGACGATACAGGCCCAGATTCTTGAACTGCTTGACGACTTGCGGAAACGGCTGGGCACGGCAATTCTGCTGATCACCCACGACCTCGGCGTAGTTGCTGAGACCTGTGATGACGTGGCTGTGATGTATGCTGGCCGGATTGTCGAGCAGGCTCCGGCCGCTGAACTCTTCGGCCGACCGCTGCATCCCTATACGATTGGTCTACTGGCAGCCCGGCCCGATGCCGACCGTCGCGGCACCGGACCGCTGACCACGATTCCGGGCATGGTGCCACCGCCGCAGGAGTTTCCCAGCGGCTGTCGGTTCCATCCCCGGTGCGGTCATGCCCAGCAGCCCCGCTGTGATGGTGAGGTCCCGCCCCTGCGGGAACTCAGCCCGGGCCACTTCGTCCGCTGCCACTACGCCGAGGAGATCAGCCAGTGACTGAACCGCGGCAGGGCGACCATTACCAAGCAGGCCCCGGATCAAAGGCAGCGGCCACCGATTCCGATGAGGCATTGGTCGGAGTCGAGCAACTCGAAACCCATTTTCCGATCCGCAAAGGACTCTTGCGGCGGCAGGTCGGGACGGTCCGGGCAGTCGATGGAGTCAGCTTTGCCATTCCGCGGGGGCAGACCCTAGGGCTGGTCGGCGAGAGCGGCTGCGGTAAGACGACCGTCGGCCGCAGTCTGCTGCGGCTGATCGAGCCGACCGGCGGCAGTGTGCGATTCGCGGGACAGGATGTGCGAGGCCAGAGCCGGGCGGATCTGCGGCGACTCCGCCGAAGGATGCAAATCGTTTTCCAAGATCCCTACGGCTCGCTCAACCCTCGAATGAAGATCCGTTCGATTCTGGAAGAGGGGTTGGTGATCCACGGGATGGGCGACCGGGCGACCAGACTCGAGCAGATGGCGGCGGCTCTGGAACGGACCGGGCTGGCCGCCGCCGCTCTCGACCGCTATCCGCATGAGTTCTCCGGTGGGCAGCGACAGCGGATTGCCATTGCCCGGGCGGTTGTGCTCAAGCCCGAGTTCCTGGTTCTCGACGAACCGGTCTCGGCCCTCGATGTGTCAATCCAGGCGCAGGTGATCAATCTGCTGGCTGAACTTCGTCAGGAACTGGGACTGACCTACCTGTTCATCTCGCACGACCTGTCGGTGGTTGAATATCTGGCCGATCAGGTGGCGGTGATGTATCTCGGCAGGATCGTCGAATCGGCGGCCTCCGAGCAGCTCTGCCGGCAGCCACTGCACCCCTACACGCAGGCCCTCTTCTCGGCCGTGCCGAGTGTCGAGCCCAGCCGACGGCGGCAGCGGATCGTGCTGCCGGGTGACGTGCCAAGCCCGTCTCGGCCGCCGGGTGGCTGCCGGTTTCACCCGCGGTGTCCGCTAGCTGAAGCGGTGTGCCGCGAGGCCGATCCCCCCCAGGTCGACCTCGCGGGTCACCGTGTTCACTGCCATGTTGCTGGCCGTGAACTTGACCGCACTGGTGGTGACGCAACTTCCGCCTCGGCTGCCATTGCCGCGGCGATCACCGCCGCGACCGCCGCCCCGGCTGGCTCGAGCCAGCCACGTTCTGACGCCTGACGAAATAGGTCTTGGGGTCGTCAATGACCCAGGGCGTGCTCCAGGTCTTGCCGTCATCGTGGCTACAGACGTTGTAGAAAAATGTCTTCACCCACTCGGTTCGATAGCCGTAGGGATACTGCGAAGTCATGTGATCATCCATTGACAGTTCATCGACACCGGGGCTGGCGAAGTAGTGGACCATGCCATCGGAAGAGAAGCTCATGCCGAGCGTCCACCAGCCGAGCTGATCAGCCGTGATGGTCGGTCCCCGCATGCCCCGACCCCGGCGATCACCACGGATTCGCAGGTAGGCCGAATCCTCCTGCTCCTTGCCGTCGCCCGGGGCAAAGACGATGAACATGCCGGGCCAGTATTCCTCAACACCAAACTCACCCCGATCAGGATGGTCTTCGCCGGTGATGATGGCATGGGTGGTGCAGCCGCAGCGAAAGCCGAAGGAGGCCCCGCTGCGACGCTCCCACTGTGAAAAGGGTGGGAGGTAGACCCGGGTGACAACGCTTGGGCTGTCGGCTCGCGACAGACCCCGGCCGGCAGCCTTCGACATATTGAAGATCAGGTCATCCTGCATCATCCGATAGGTGAGCCTTCCGGGAATACCGGCCCGCAGGGTCGCAATCAGCATGCCGTGGCTGCTGCCTTCGAGCCCGGGGGCGGGCAGTTCCACCCGCTTGACCACATCGGGCGTGCCCCGCTTTGGCCCCTCGAACCAGAGGCCATTGTTGCTCTTGCCCAGCGGGCTCCGCATCCGCTTGTCTTGCTCTTCCGAACTCTTGGGATGCCGGTGGTACCACTTCCAATCCTCTGCTTCGAAATCATCGCCCCCGTTTTTGATCAGCACGCCAGTGCCGGGGATGAGTACTGGCTTTTTAGCGGCAGCGGGCTTTTCGGCGGCGGCCGTCGCGTCGGGCTTCTCAGCGGCTTCTGCAGGTGTCGCGGCCCCAGCGGGTGACAGGTTGAGAAGCAGCAGCCCGCAGAAGGCTGTCGGAAGCAAGCGTCGGATGAATGTGTCAGCCATGTTGGAAGTTCCTCTGAACGTGTTTTGAATGAGAGGGTTCTCGTTGTGCGGAAGAAGGCGATCCTGCCGATTGAATCAATCGTCAGGGCTGCCGAGTGAGGTGTAGGCCATGAAAAGCAAGCCGGCAGGCCTCAGCCATTTTCACCAGACTGCCTGGTTGCCCTGATGTGTGGATTGACTGGGATCGCTCTGGCGTTGGGATCTAGAAATCGTCACAAACGTTATTCAACAGACTGTGGACAAAGTCTGCCGCCGCAGGATGCGGCGGTTGGCACCCCCGAAAACTCTCTGCATTTTCGAGTTTGCCCAAGTGGACCATCGCTCGCCCGCATTCACAGGCAGGGGCCATGGAAGGCTTTTTTCACGGACAGCTCAAGCAGGCCGCATGAGGACTGTTTCATTGAGAAAACGAGGCCCATTCATGCATGTTTCAGGAATTGGTCGGGGAGAGCGGTTGTTCCACGCGGGCCTCATGCTGGTTGCTGCCGGGGTGCTGCCCGTAATGGCCGCCACTCAAGAACCGGGTGATCAGCCCGAGCGGCTGGCAGTGACGAGCAGGCGATCGCATATCCAGTCGATTAGTGAGATGCGGAAGACTGAGCCAGTCGGCCAGGTTGCCGCGTTCGGTCTTCAGCTGTCGCGGGCGCCGGAAATCCTGCGGCGTCAACTGGCGCTCTCCCGTGGTGAGGGGCTGGTGGTCGATGCTGTCAGCCCAGAGTCTGCCGCTGCCCGAATCGGTATCCAGCCTCATGACGTGCTGGTGCAACTCGATGATCAGCTGCTGGTGCTACCGGAACAGCTGGCAGTGCTGTTGGAGGCGATCCCCTTGCCGACGGCAGAGGCGTCCCCCGGCGGGAATGTCACCGCCGGCGGCGTCATGAAGATCCTGCGGGCTGGGAGACCATTGACTATTCCGTTCGGTCAGCCTGCGCTGGCTGTGTCAGCTCCTGCTCCACCCGTCCCGGCGGCCGTTGGTTCCAATTGGCCGCAAGGCGTGCTCCGGCAGCCTGCCTCTGCTGTTCAGCTTGCCTCAGGGGGCAAGCACGTTCCGATCGTTGCGACAGATGAAGCAGTGCTGCTGCGGGAAGATGATGACTTCACCATTCGGCTGATTCAGGCTGATGACACCCGGCTGATTGTGCTGACGCCAACCGGCCGGCCGGTCTTCGACGGACGAATCGATACCCCGGAACGGCTGGACGAAGTTCCCGAGGTCCTTCGTCCCCGAGTGGATGCCATGCTACGGGTGCTCGGTCCGCGGTCACCAGCTACGGGACCAGCCCCGGTCGAAATCAGCCGCTGAGCGGATTAAATGGGATGGCAACGACCGGCAGTCCAAGCGATCTGCCTGCGGCAGTGGCAGTCGCAACGACAGCCGAAGTACCCACGGCAACGATGCCCGCTGCGGCCAACGAGTTCGCCTCGGCCACGATCTGACCAGCTTCTTT
>Ga0181594_10005541_pt1 | contig 11043 bp, 9 predicted proteins | sample 071ome_18_FD_145603 | JGI IMG/M metagenome (GOLD analysis project Ga0181594, IMG submission 145603) | Coastal salt marsh microbial communities from the Groves Creek Marsh, Skidaway Island, Georgia - 071413BT metaG (spades assembly) | ecosystem: Environmental > Aquatic > Marine > Intertidal zone...
TGTGGCGCGGCATCATCGAGCTTCTTCATCACCCGCACGACTTTTTCCAGCTCCGCCATCAATTCGCTGCGATTTTGCAACCTGCCGGCGGTATCCATCAACAGCACATCGGAGCCCTGTGTCCGAGCCTCTTCGATCGCGTCGAAGGCAAGCCCTGCAGCGTCGGCGCCTTGCGGGCGCGTCACCACCGGCGCACCGATCCGCGATCCCCAGATTTGCAATTGCTCGATCGCGGCAGCACGAAAAGTGTCGCCCGCCGCCAGCATGACTTTCCGGCCTTCGCCCGCCAGTTTTGCGCCGAGCTTGCCGATCGTGGTCGTCTTCCCCGAACCATTGACGCCAACCACCAGCACGACGAACGGCTTGTGGGTATTGTCAATCTCGAAGGGCCTGGCAACCGGCTCGAGAACCTGCTCGACCTCCCGGGCGAGGATGGCTTTGACTTCCTCGGGCTCAATTTCCTTGTCGTAGCGGCCATCGCCAACCGCATCCGATATTCGCGCCGCGGCGGAAACGCCCAGATCGGCCTGGATCAGGATATCTTCCAGCTCCTGCAGCGTATCGGCGTCCAGCTTGCGCTTGGTGAAGATATCCGTGATGCCGCGGGTCAGCGCGCCGGACGAGCGCGAAAGGCCCGATCGCAGCCGCTGCCACCAGCTTTGCTTCGGTGCTTCGCCAGCCTCCGCATCCGGAGCCGGGTTGGCTGGATCGCCGCCGGGCGCGCCTGTGCCAATATCCGCCGCGCCTCCACCGAACAAGCGCCCGAACAGGCCTGGCTTTTTCGTCTCTTCGCTATCGCTCATGAATTTCCGGCTTCCCGGCCCGCCATATCAGTTCGCTTGACTTGCAATTCATTGCCTTCGATAGCCTGTTTGCCATGATGCCGCCAGAGCCGACTTGCACCGCCGCATCCGCGGCGGTCGCCGAACCAGACCTGAATGCCCGTCTTTTGCACCGGGACGCGATGATGCTCGTCATCAACAAGCCCGCCGGCATTGCTGTCCACAGGGGCCCCAAGGGCCAAAAGGGTGGTGGCAGCCTCGAAGACCATTTCAGCCAATTGCGTTTCGGCCTGCCCCGCGATCCGGCCCTGGCGCATCGTCTCGACCGTGACACGTCCGGGTGCCTGGTGCTGGGCCGCCATCACAAGGCGCTGGTCCGGCTGGGAAAATTGTTCAAATCGGGCTCTATCTCGAAGACTTACTGGTCTATCGTCGAAGGCGGCCCCGATACCGCCGAAGGCCTTGTCGACATGCCGCTCGATCGGCTCAACCCTGATCGCGGCTGGTGGATGAAGCACGATCCGGATGGCCAGCCCGCACAAACGCGGTGGAAAGTGCTGGGCCGCGGCGTCGGCCCCGGCGGCCGGCCGGTTTGCTGGCTTGAACTGACGCCCCTCACCGGCCGCACCCATCAATTGCGCGTTCATTGCGCAACGTCTGGTTTCGCGATCGCTGGCGACGCCATTTACGGCAGTGCTTCCAGGAACCAGGGCCCGGGCCTGCAATTGCACGCCCGCTGGATCAACGTGCCCATGGCCAAGAACGGGCCACCGGTGGAGGTCGTCGCGCCGCCGCCGGAACACATGCTGGAGCTGCTTCAGGCTTGCGGTTGGCAAGCGCAGGGTGCAAGTTGAACCCAACAATCCGGGAGCTCTCCATGTCGGCAGAACAACAACGCTTTCTCGATCTATTTGACGCCCTCGTTGAAGCCAACAATGCCTGGATGACAGGAACGCCGAAGGAAAAATGGAACTGGGTTCCTTTCGACAATCCGAACATGAAATTTGGCGACCGCATCTCGACCATCACTATCAAAAGCGTCTTCATCCATACGATCGTCGGCGAAACCCAATGGGCTACGATGCTCCCAACTGTCGGTGAAGGCGCCGAAATGGCCATGGACCCGGCGAAAATCAAGGCGCTGACACGGGAACTTGACGAGGCCGAGGACCTTATCGGCGCATCGATGCGCCTGCATGCCGGCAACTTGAAAGCCTATGGCTCAATCGGACCGGAGCAATTGACCCGCAGGTTTCGCTGGTCGAAACGCGATTGGAGCGTCATGGGTTTCCTCTGGGGGATCTATTCCCACCGTTCCTATCACCTCGGCAATATCGACATATTCATGCGCGAAGCAGATGAACCGGCTCCGGACTTCTTCTCCAATTTCCGGCAGGAAATGGCGTAGCGGGACATCGTGCGAAAACGGGATACCGGTTTTCGCATAGAACGACGTTCTACTTCCCGGAATCGATTAGCGCTTGCGCGTTCACGCAAATCCATTTGAACGCAGGATGATCTTGTCACATCAGGACAATAGGATCGCCACGCTCACCGCGACCAGAAACCACAATACAAGCACACGAAACGCTTTCGCCGGGATCAGGCGAAAGACCTTTGAGCCGAGCCACACCCCGATCATCGAGGGTATCAGCATCATTGCGATGTGCGTCAATATCCGCTGGCTGAACACCCCCGCCTGATACATGCTGAACAACGCGACATAGGTCGTTATCGTCATCGACAGCGTGATGTTTGCACGGTGTTCGATCGCCTTTGCAGGCAGTGACATCAGGTACAAAACCAGCGGCGGACCGCCCACCCCGGCAATACCGTTGATCAAACCCATCAGCGCCCCCGCTGTCGTGGAGGGCAATAACCCGCTTGGACCCTTGTAGGTCCAGCCACTCAACGAAATGATCGTCGCCAGCAGCACGAGTGCTGCGATGATCTTCTTCACCAGCTCGGCATTCAGCGACACGTGCAGATAAACGCCGGCCGGCGTCAACACCGCCGCCGCTATCATGATCGGAACAACCAGCGGTATTTCCGCGTTGCGGATCGCCCCTGGCAATAATTGCGTGGAATTGAACAGGCTGAGGCCGAACATCAGCGCCAGCGCTTCTACGGGTCCCCACAACAGGCTGATCAGGGGCACCATCACCAGCCCTGCCCCGAAGCCGGTGACGCCACGCACGAAGGCGCCGGCCATGACGATCAGCGAAGCCAGCGCGAACTCGCCTGGCGTGTATATCCACAGAGCTTTCAGAAATTCCATCATGCGGCGCGATATTCCGTTGGTGCGCCGAAGAGCGCTACACCGTCATCGCCGGAAATTCGCACATCGATCAGTTTGCCGGCGGCACGTTCACCGCAACGGACCTGGGTAAAGTCGGCGGCGCGCGCCAATCCCTTGCTTTCCGTCAGCACCTGCAGGGTCCTGCCATGTTGCGCGGCAAGATGTCTGGCAAGCGCACTGCTCCCCTTTTCGCGCAATCGCCGCGCACGATCGCGGATCACTTCGCGCGGCAGCATCGGCATGCGTGCAGCAGGCGTTCCGGGCCGGGGCGAAAACGGAAACACGTGCAGGAATGTCAATCCGCATGCATCGACCAGATCAATCGATTGTTCGAACATCGCCTCTGTTTCGGTCGGGAAGCCGGCGATGATATCGGCTCCAAACGCGATCTCCGGGCGCAACCGCCGCAGGTCCTCGCAGAACCGGATAGCATCGTCGCGCAGATGACGCCGCTTCATGCGCTTCAGGATCATGTCATCGCCGGCCTGCAGCGACAAATGCAGATGCGGCATCAACCGCTCGTCACCGGCCATGCATTCGAGCAATGCCGCGTCAGCCTCGATGCAATCAATCGATGAAATCCGCAACCGCGGCAGGTCCGGCACGTGTTTCAAAATCTGCGCCACCAGCTTGCCGAATGACGGGCTGCCCGGCAGATCATGCCCCCAGGACGTCATGTCAACGCCGGTCAGCACGACCTCGCAATGGCCGCTGTCCACAAGGCGTTGCACCTGTTGCACAACATCGCCTGCCGGTGCCGACCGCGAAGGACCGCGGCCATAGGGAATGATGCAAAACGTGCATCGGTGGTCGCAACCGTTTTGAACCTCGACGAATGCCCGCGCCCGGCCCGCCATCGCATCCAGCCCGGAACTCGCGACAAAATAATGCCCGCTCTGCTCCAGCGCCATGATGTCATTGACCCGGGCACGCGGCATCGCATCACCAGTGAAATCAAACTGCTGTCGCAAGCCGGACCAGGTCTGCGGTTTGGCCTTGTCGGCATTACCGATCACGCTGGCAACTTCCGGCATATTGGTGAAACTCTCCGGATCGATTTGCGCAGCGCAACCCGTAACAACGATCGTCTTTTTCGGATTGTCGCGCGCCGCGCGCCGGATGCTTTGCCGCGCCTGGCGTACAGCTTCTCCGGTTACAGCGCAGGTGTTGACGATCAGCACATCCTTGTGGCCTGCAGCCGCCGCGGCGTTGCGCATGGCTTCGGCTTCCAGCGCGTTCAACCGGCAACCGAAGGTCTGCACCTCCGGCGCGCACGGGCCACGGGCTGGTTTTACCCCGCCACTCATGCGCCCGCCGCCGCAAATATCTCCGGTGCAAACTGCCCTTCAAACTCCAGTTCTACGTCGCCGGTCATGGTAACGTGATCATCGCCCCGCCATTCTATGACCAATTCTCCGCCCGGCAGGACAACAGACGCCCGGCGCGCGCTCAGGCCCCGCCGGACTGCAGCGACCAGCGTTGCACACGCCGCGGAACCGCAGGCGAGCGTGGCCCCGGCGCCGCGTTCCCAGACCCGCAATCGGATTTCTTCACGCGACAGGACCTTCGCCAACGACATGTTGACCTTTTGCGGAAACAGCCAGTGATGCTCGACGGCGCTGCCTGCCGCCGCCAGGTCGAACGCCTCGGGGTCATCAACGAAAAACACGGCATGGGGATTGCCCATATTGACCGCAGTGAAATCCGGCAAATCCGCAGTTGCTTCCGGCGGATCCGGCAGGTCGACGTGAAGCGTTTCACCGCCGCTGCCAACAAGCGGTATCGTTTCCCACTCCAGGGCCGGTGGTCCCATGTCAACACCAAAGCGCCATTCACTCTCGCGCCAGCAATCCAGCCTGCCCGCATCGCTTTCCACGACGATATGGTCAGCGGCGCCATCGCGCATCAGCACCCAGGCGACGCAGCGCGTCCCGTTTCCGCACGCTCCTGATACCGAACCGTCGATGTTGAAGATGGTCATACGCGCCGCCGTTCCCTCTTGCCGGGGATCGTACATCACCATCAACTGGTCATAGGCGAGACCGGGGGCACACCCGATTGCACGCGCTTCATCGGCGGCGACCGTCACGCCGGTTCCGCGCAAATCTAGGACGATAATTTTGTTGCCGATACCATTCATTTTGTAGAATGGCCGGTTTGCAAGCGCACTCATGGTTCTTCCGGCCCGGTGGACGGCAGCGAAGCCATATTTCCGGTTCTTTTCCTGACAGGTTCATATTCGCAATCGCCCTGCCTGTCACTTTTCGCGTATACTGGGATAATCCTCTGAGGCGCTGCAAAGGCGCGGAGTTCAACCCATGGCTGCCACAGGCCTGCGATACATAATTCCTGCCGCTGCTCTTGCAACCTTCATGGCTGCCGCCACGGCGGCTTTGCAGGCGGCTGCGCCGGTATTGCCCGCGCCAAAGCCCGCCCAGGCCGGCAAATCCACCGGAACGCCCGCCCCCGTCGTGCCCCTGCCGGGTACGCCCGAGCCACGAACTCCAGCACACAAGAAACCGCCCGCAGCGAAGCCGGATCTCGATCACGGTCATGGCCGGGGCAAGGACAGCGTTATCGAAACCGTTGACCTCCCGGTTCTGCCGGTTTTGATGCGCACCTCGCGCTCGAGCTGGGACAATGGCTACGGGAACATCCGCAAAACAATTCTGGTATTGCAGAAAGAGGCCGCCCGCGCCGGCTTGCAGCCAAAGGGTCGTCCGATGATCGTTTATATCGAAAGCAATGACCGCAGTTTCCGCTTCGATGCCCTGCTGCCGCTGGCCAGCAAGCCAGAAAATCCGCCCACGCTGTCAAACGGCTTCCGGCTCGCCACAAACCCCGGCGGCAAGGCGATGAAATTTGAGCATCGGGGCCCCTACGCCGATATAGAGAAGACCTATGAAGCAATAACCGCCTATCTCGACGAGAAAAGCCTGAGAGCCCGGGAATTCTTCATAGAGGAAATTGTAAACGACATTGCCGATCCGAAAGACATCAAGATGGCGGTCAACATCTATGTGTTTCTGCAATAGTCTGGATCAGCGTGGGTTCAAACGGACTCATATGAACCCACAGGAGCTGATCGATACCAGCACGTAGAACTTCGCTATTTGCAAAAAAAGCCGGACCCACGTTTTCGCATGATGCCCTGGCGAGCGGGCCGCAACTGCTCCGATAATCCGAGCGGCCGTTCAGTCTTCCCCTTGCTGCCGCAATGACCAGTCGACGGTCGTATCCGGCCGGCACTCGCCCCGAATGACCAGTTGCGATGTTGCGCGCGGCCCTTCTGTGTTGGCGAAGAATATACTCTCCTCGATGGCAATTTGTTGACCCGTGCAGCGGAATACCCATTGCTGGCCGTCGCCGGTCACCAGCAGCGCCGCCTGGCCGTTTTCAACGCTTCCTGCACGCACGTCAGGATGAAGATGGAATCGAATCGCAAATGCTGCATCCGCATGCATCTTGCCGCCTGCCGGCGCGAGCCGGTCGCGCCCCGAAACCACACGTCCCGGCGTATCAACTGCGATGGCGCGCTCGTGGATCAGGCCAAAGCGGCCCGCATAGCCGTCGTGCGAAGCCTGTATGGTGATGCCGCTGGAACTCTCGAACCGCTCCGCTTCAACGGCGCCCGGTCCTTGCAGAATCCGGCCATCAAGCAGCCGGTCGGCCCCGTCATGGCCGGCAATCCTGCTCGAGGACGTATCCCTGATCGACAGGGTGGAATGCGCCGCTGTCAAACGCGCAGCCTCGCGCGGCGGACCTTGCAGGCTTTCCGGGGCGCCGCAATTGACGATTATGCGCGAGCGCCCGCTCGACATTTCAAAGGACAGCGTACCGGCATGCGCGCCGCCGGAAAATTCTGCAGGCGGCGGCTTGCCCATATCCGCTATGACCACAACGTTGCCGCTCTCGATCCGCTGGAACCCGGACGCAATCCCGTTCATGATGGGTTTGGCGCGCGTATCGTCATGGGCCATGACCGCGGCAAGGGCGTCCTGGTGGGTAACGCCCATTCCGTTGAACAGCGCCAGCGACCCGTCACCATGTCGAAACAGGCGAACCATCGGCAGCATCCGGTCGATCGCCTGTATCAATGCTGGTGGCGCCTCCTGATTGCGGGCAACAAATGCTTGGCGCAGCGGCAACAGGTCCAGCAATAGCTCGACAATTGTGTTGGGGTTGCGGCCCGCATGGGCGCCATCAATCAGAATCTGCCGCTTGAGTTCGTTCTGCAGCTGGCGAACCAATCTTTTTGCCGGCAGGTTCAAGCCCTCGGTGCACAGGGCAGCGGAATTCAGGGCAATTATGGTGAGCAAGCGCGTTTCGCCGCCGCTGCCTGCCACCCCTTCCCGGTGCAGGTAAACGACGTGCCGCCCAATGCTGCGCATGAACTTGCGGTAGAACCGGGCATCGGCATTTTCCAGCACAAGCGGCGAATGGGACAGAAAAGACAACATTCGGCGCGCCACGACTTCCGGCGTCCAGGCCTGTCCGCGTCTGGAGGAACCACGCAAGGAAATCCATTCATCGACGAGCGCTGCGGCATTGGCCTTGGACAACGCATTGTTGGCGGCCCGCAAATCGCGCAGCCAGCCAAAACCCATGAGCGCCCGTTCCCATTCAACCGACGGACTCGCGACTGCGAACGGCGAAGCGCCATGCACATCAACCGCCTTCGATCCGAACGCAAAATAACCGGAATAGATGTCGTCTGCGACCGTTGGATCGGCTGTGCGTATATCTTGCGGCGCAATCAGCAGCCGCGATGGCGTGCGCAAACGCATCGAACCGATAAAGGCTATGGGCCGCGCACAGATGCGCACAGCTTGGGCAATTCCTGCCCCGGTACGCACAAGCGCCAAATTCAAACGTTCTGACAACGATGGCGCATTTACAGCCATCTGGTATTCACCGCTTTGTAACAACGCCCCGGACCCACGCTATCCAGCCTCGCGCTGGCGATCCGGAGCCAATCCTGAATTGCTTCGTCCATCTATCCGTAATGCAGGCGGCAACAAAGCGCTAGGTGCAATCCGGACGGGCCTGTGCAAACGGACCGTTTTTTGGATGATCAACGCAAACGCTTCAAACGCGCAACAAAGAACCCGTCAATTCCGCCCATTCGCGCTTCGTCTCGCGGCAAAAAATGCGGAAACGTCCGGACATCGCCGGATTCGCTAATCGCTTCGGCCAAGGTGCCGGTGTTTTCGTGCCTGCCGAAGATATCCAGCTCGGGAGCGGTAACCGGTATCCGTTCAACATCGGGATTGCGGCGCAATAGTGACGCGATCTGGTTTTCGCCTTCTTCCGGCTCCAGCGAACAGGTGCAATAGATCAGGCGCCCGCCTGGTTTCAGCAGGCTGGCAGCGTGATCAAGTAGTTTGGTTTGAAGTACAACCAGCGCTTCCAGATCGCTTTGACGTTTGATCCACGCAACTTCCGGATGACGACGGATGGTGCCTGTCGCCGTGCAAGGCGCATCGAGCAGGATCGCATCGAACGGACCGCCGGAATAGGTCAACGCATCGCTGGCCCGCACTTCGACATTGAGACGCAGGCGTTGCATGTTTTCATGCAAGCGTTTGAGCCGCTCTGCCGACCGGTCGATGGCAATGACCTGCGCTCCGGCACTGGCCAGTTGCGCCGTCTTGCCGCCAGGCGCCGCGCACAGGTCAGCGATATTTTCACCGGCTTGCGGCGCGAGTATTTGGGCCGGCAGTGATGCCGCACAATCTTGCACCCACCATTGCCCGGCATCGTACCCCTCAAGCTGCTGCACCGGCGTGCGGTCGCGCAGCCGCACGCTGCCGTTGGGCAGGACCATGCCGTTCAGCTTTTCCGCCCATTCTTGCGGATCGCCGGCCAAGGTAAGATCAAGCGCCGGTTCGCGCCGGTGGGCAAGCGCTATCTGTTCGGCGGTTTCGCGACCCCAGTTGGCGCTCCACCTGGCCGCCATCCAACCAGGCGTATCGGCAATCGGTTCAACCGTGAGCAATTCTTCACGATGGCGGATGACATTGCGCAAAACCGCATTGGTCATGGCGGCGAAGGGTACGGTAACGGCTTCATGCTTTGCGCTGCGCACCGCCAGATCGACAGCCGAATGGTCAGGCACATCCAGGAACAGGATTTGCGCCACACCGGCGATCAAGATGCCTTCCAGCGCCTGCGCCCGCGCTGGCGGACGCCGCTCGACAAACCGGTCCAGCGCAAGGCGTATCGTGCCCAGCCGGCGCATGGCCGCAACCACGATCGAACGTACGAGCGCGATATCGCGCGGTTCGAGACCGGCCAGCATTTGCGACGAGAGGTCGGCGGCGAAATAGTCATCAAGCGTCCGGCCACTGGCGAGGATTCCGCTAATCGCGCTGGCCGCGGCCATTCGAACCGCCTGCCCCGGCGCCGGCGCCGGCGGCTCGAAATGCCGCTTGCGGACCGTCCCGGGACTGCGTCCAAACCTGCCGGAACCGCCGCCATGCGGGCGATTGCGTCGATCACGATTGCCTTGATTCATATGCGAGCCGCCAACCGGCCCGCCACAGGCCATTCAGAACACCGCTCGTGCATATCACAGGCCGGCCCGCAGCAACAGGCAGGTCCTGCGCAATTGGAACCTTCGCGCAGCACAAACCGGCGCTCAAACCGCTCTACCCCCAGGGTCCGCGCCGCCGCGAACCGTTACCCGGAGGCCGGTTTCCCCAGGGCGAGCGGCCCGCGCCGCTGCCGCGGCTGGAATACCCGCGCGACGCCACGCCCGCTGTCGGACCATAGGAGCCGCTGCGCCAGTCGCCGCCAACCCCCATGCGCGCTGCCTGCTCTTCGAGTTCGGCGATACGGTTCTCCACATTCGGATGGGTCGAGAACAGATTGTCCATTCCCTGCCCGGTCAGCGGATTGACGATGAACATGTGCGCCATCGCCGGATTGGCCTCGGCATTTTCGTTCGGAATTTGCTCTGCCGCGCCGGAAATCTTCGCCAGCGCGCCGGCGAGAGCATGCGGATTGCCGCAAATCTGGCCGCCCATCTCATCGGCGACATACTCACGCGAACGGCTGATCGCCATCTGCACCAGGCCCGCCGCCATCGGTGCAAGAATGGCCAGCGCGATCGTACCGATCAGGCCAAGCGCGTTGTTCGAACGGTTGCCGCCCAACAGCATGCCCCACGTGGCTATGGACGAGATCGCGCCCGCAAGCGTTGCAGTAATTGTCATCGTCAGCGTATCGCGGTTCTTGATATGGGCAAGCTCGTGCGCAATGACGCCGGCCAACTCTTCGCGGGAGAGCATCTGCACCAGCCCGGTATTGACCGCTACCGCGCCATTCTCCGGGTTGCGCCCGGTGGCAAAGGCGTTCGGCTGGTCGCTCTGAACCACGTAAACGCGCGGCATTGGCATTTGCGCCCGCTGCGCCAGCTCCGCCACCATCTGCACCAGTTCCGGCGCATTCGAGGCATCGACTTCGTACGCGCCGTTCGAGGCCAGCGCCAGCTTGTCGGAATTCCAATAGGCATAGAAATTCATGCCAACGGCGATAACCAGCGCGATCGCCACGCCCGTCACACCGCCGATCAGCGCGCCAACGGCGACGAACAGCGCAGTCATGGCTGCTATCAGGATCGCGGTGCGCATGTAATTCATTGGATTTTCTCCATCGAGAACCGGCCAGGGCCGAATCTGGCGCGCCGGTCTGCTTTGGCCTATATGTGGGGAAGCCAGTGGTCTTTTGACAAGATGCCGCAACATTAATTTAGGTAAATCAGGGACTTGCGCCGTGACTGGGGATTCGCAGGACAAACAGCCGCCGCCGCGCAAGGCGCTCACACCAGCTGCGCAACGCGCCCTTGCGGAAGCACAGGAGCGGCGTGCAGCCGCAAAGCGCGCCGAGGCGGAGGCCGCCCGCAGCAGGCCTAAGGAAATCAATGGCCGCGACGGACCGGACCCGGTGCGCTACGGCGAT
>Ga0181594_10005542_pt1 | contig 11042 bp, 8 predicted proteins | sample 071ome_18_FD_145603 | JGI IMG/M metagenome (GOLD analysis project Ga0181594, IMG submission 145603) | Coastal salt marsh microbial communities from the Groves Creek Marsh, Skidaway Island, Georgia - 071413BT metaG (spades assembly) | ecosystem: Environmental > Aquatic > Marine > Intertidal zone...
CACGGTTCCGTCGGCAACCTCGTCCTCGCCTATGATCACTGCCGCCAGCGCGCCAGCCTCGTTCGCGCGCGACATTCGTTTCTTGAGCTTGCCTGCAGCAAACAGCTCGGCGGAAAAATGGTCTCTTCGCAGTTTGGCGGTCAGTGAAAGGGCGAAAGGCATCGCCTCATCGCCGATTGGTACGATTGCGACGTCGAGCGGCTCAACTGCGTCGTCTTCCGCGCCAACCAGCATCGCCAGCCGTTCGATACCCGCCGCCCAGCCGACCGCAGGCGTCGCCGGGCCTCCGAGCGATTCCATCAGCCCGTCATAGCGCCCGCCGCCGAGCACCGTGCCCTGCGCGCCCAAGCGATCTGTCACAAATTCGAAAGCAGTGTGCCGGTAATAGTCCAGCCCACGCACAAGGGCGGGCGCGCGGACATAGTCCACCGAGGCCGCGTCCAGCCCTTGTGTGACCTTGCCGAAAAAGTCCTGCGCTTCGGCCGAAAGGTAATCGTCGATCTTTGGCGCATCGGCGACGAAGGGCTTGTCGCGCGGGTCCTTGCTGTCGAGGATGCGCAGCGGGTTGCGCTCCAGCCGGTCCTGCGAATCCTCGCTCAGGTCCGCCTTGTGATCGCGGAAATACCCGACCAGCGCCGAACGCCACGCCTCCCGGCTCTCCGCATCGCCGAGCGTATTGAGCAGCAGGGTCACGCCGTCGGCGATGCCCAGTTCCTTCAGGATCTGGTCGGCCATGACCAGCAGCTCGACATCGGCGAGCGGTTCGGCGGCGCCGATGATCTCGGCGTCGATCTGGTGGAACTGGCGATAGCGGCCCTTCTGCGGGCGCTCGTAGCGGAACAGCGGCCCATGCGTTGCAACCTTGAGCGGCGCATGCTGCTGCCAGCCGTTGGTAAGATACGCGCGAGAAATCCCGGCGGTGAATTCGGGCCGCAAGGTCAGCGAGTCCCCGCCGCGATCCTCGAAGCTGTACATCTCCTTGGAAACGACATCGGTGGTTTCGCCCAGCGAGCGTGAGAACACCTCGGTCTTCTCGAACACCGGCATCTCGATGCGGGTGAAGCGGTAGAGCTTGCGCACCTGCTCGAAAGTCGAGACGACATGGGCGAAGGCCTCGGCCTCTGCGCCGAAAATGTCCTGCGTGCCTCGGATCGCGTTGGGGATCGCTCGCGGTGTCTTCATGGCACGCGCGCTTAGCCTCATTGATGGTCGAGGGAAAGAGCGGCGGGCAGGCTTGATGCAGCGACGGACAGCCGCCATGACTGGCTGGGATGAGAGAGAGGACAATTTATTTCGCGGCGCTCGCGCTGGCATTCGCCGGGCCGGCCCATGCGCAACGTGCAGACGCCCCCGAACCCGCGCTCGCGGCAACCCCGATACCTTCGCCCGTCAACACGCCCTGGCCGGGCGGCACGATGACGCTCGATGTCGATGCAAGCGACGTTGCGCGCGGTGTCTATCGCGTGACCCAGACGATCCCGGTCGCCTCCGGCACCCGCCGCCTGACCCTGTTGTTTCCCGAATGGCTTCCGGGCAATCACGCGCCGCGCGGACCGATTGCCGAGCTGGTCGGGCTTGAGTTCAGCGCGGGCAGGCAGGCGCTGCGGTGGGAGCGCGACCGCGTCGATGTGAATGCCTTCCACATCGATCTGGCGGGCGCGAGCGGGCCGGTGGTCGCTCGCTTCGTCCATACCTCGCCTTTGCGGAGCAGCGAGGGGCGCGTGACGATGACCGCGGAGATGCTCAACCTGCAGTGGGAAAAGATGAGCCTCTATCCTGCCGGTCACGACGTTTCGCGGATCGCGGTGACGCCCTCGGTCACGCTCCCCACCGGATGGAACGTCGCCTCTGCGCTGTCCGGGCGCAGTCGCAAGGGTGACACGGTGGCCTGGGCCAGCACCGACTATGCGACCCTTGTCGATTCGCCGGTATTTGCCGGAATCTTCTTCCGCCAGTGGCCGCTGGGCAAGGCCGTACAGCTCAGCGCCTTTGCCGATGCGCCAAGCTTGCTGAGCCTGCGCGACAGCGATCGCGAGGCCCTGTCGAAAATGGTCGACGAAGCGGAAATCGTGTTCGGCACACCGCCTTACGACCGCTACGAATTTCTCGTCGCCCTGACCGCCCGCCTCGGCGAGATCGGGCTCGAGCACCTGCAATCGACCGAAATCAAGCTGGAGCAGCGCACCTTCCTAAACTGGGACCAGATGGGCTGGGACCGCAACGTGATCCCGCACGAGCTGGTCCATGCCTGGAACGGCAAGTATCGCCGCCCGGCGCGGATGACGGCGCCGGATTACCGCAGGCCGATCCAGGGCGATCTGCTGTGGGTCTATGAGGGGCAGACGCATTTCTGGGGCTGGGTCCTGGGCGCCCGGTCGCGCGTGCAGTCGAAGGACATGATCCTCGGCACGATCGCCCAGGCGGCCGGAAAATTCGCCAACGCCACACCGGGCCGGGCATGGCGCCCGGTCGCCGATACGACGCGCGATCCGGTCGCCGCCGCGCGCAAGCCGAAGCCTTACTCATCCTACGCGCGCAACGAGGACTATTACCGCGAAGGCGCGCTGGTCTGGCTGGAGGCCGATCAGGTCATCCGGCGGGGGACCGGCGGCACGCGCGGGCTCGACGATTTCGCGCGCGCGTTCTTTTCCCGATCCACTGCGCACCCCCGCGTCCACACCTATGAACGCGCCGACGTGATTGCCGCGCTCAATGCGATCCATGCCCATGACTGGGACCGTTTCTTCCGCGAGCGGATCGACAGCGCCGGCAGACCGGCGCCGCTGGCAGGCATCGAACTGGCCGGATACCGGTTGGTCTGGAAGAGCCAGCCCAACCCCTATGAAACCGCGCGCATGGGGCAGCAACGCACTCTCGATCTGTCCTATTCGCTTGGCTTCACCGTCGACGATAATGGCGAGGTCAGCGAGCCGGTATGGGACAGCCCCGCATTTCGCGCCGGGATTGTTACCGGCACGAGAATCGTCGCGGTCGATTCGATTGCTTTCACTCCTGAAGGGCTGAAACTGGCTGTCGAACGTGCGAAGCGGGACAGACGGCCAATCCAGCTCCTGGTCCGGCGCGACAACCGGTTTGCGACCGTACCCGTCGCCTATTTCGACGGGCTGCGCTGGCCCTGGCTGGAATCGGCAACCCCGGGACGCGAGGCTGGGCTGGACCGTTTTCTGGCGCCGCGCAGCCGCTAGCTCGCCTCCCGGCGCATTTAATGTTGCAGCGCAGCATCGGCGAAGTTAGGGGCGCGCGCGGCCGATTGCCGTCCTGAACCTCGAAGACGAGCACGGCGGCGACGAAAAGCAGGTCTGCGTCCCCGACACGTCCACGTTCCCCTATTACGCCAACGTCCGCGAAAAGGCCGATCTGCCCGGCATCGTGTGCCAGCAGATCGAGCACTTCTTCACGCACTACAAGGGCCTTGAGGCCGAAAAATGGGTGCGCGTCGGCACATGGGGCGATGCACAGGAGGCACGCCGGATCGTTCTCGAAGCGATCCAGCGGGCTGACATCAAGGCCTGACTGGCCGCGCCTATTCTACCGGTCGGTCAGGATCGAGCAGGTCCTTGCGGGCCTTCGGATCTTCCTTCCGCTCACGTTCGACCATCTCGGCGATCTCGTCCTGAGGGGCGACGTCGTGGTCTTCCTCGTCAGTCACGGGTGCTTGAGTGACGGGCGGAGCAGCCCTTGCTTCACTTTTTGGCCGGTGCTCGATATTTTCGAACGGCAAAGGTTGTGTGCGCGGATCGAAGCGCAGGCGATAGATCGGCTCCGGCAGCGCGAAACCACCGTCCTCCAGCGCCTTCTTCACTGCCGCGATCGCGCGGCTGCGCGCCTTGTACCAGTCGGCCTCGCGCTGATCGATCCAGCCGAGAAACCGGATCACGATATTCGAATCGCCGACATCGACCACCCGCGCTTCCGGAGCGGGATCGTCAAGCACGAAGGGCAATGCTTCCAGCGCCGCCCGTCCGACGCCGCGCCCGGCATCGGCATCGTCGTCGGCATCGATGCCAAGATCGAATTCGAAGCGCCGCTGCGGATTGGTCGTGTAGTTGAGGATCACCGCCTTGAAGACGTTGGAATTCGGAATGCGCAAGTGGTTGCCATCGAGCGTCATCAGGATGGTCGCGCGGCTGGTCAGGCGGATCACCCGACCTTCGTGGCTGTCGATTACGACCCAGTCGTTCGGGCGAAATGGCTGGCGCACGGAGAGCAGGATCGAGGCAACGTAGTTCTCGATCGTGTCCCGCATGGCAAAGCCGAGCGCGATGCCGATGATACCCGCACCGCCCAGCACCGCTCCGAGCAACGCCCCGGCGCCGAGCATGTTGAGACCGACGATAATCCCGCCCAGCACGAAAACGAAGCGCACCGCGCTCGCGATCAGCTCTGCGAGGAACTGATTGGGTGCGAACCTGCGCCACACCATTCCGAGAGATGCCAGGAGGTAGCCCAACAGCGCGATGACTGCGGCGACGAGCAGCGCGGCCCCAGTCAGTGGCAGTAACTTTGCCAATCCGGCAAGCCGCTCGGATACGGTCTGGATCGCACCGACGCTGTTCTCCACCGAAAGATCGCGCTCGATCCGGTTCTCGACCGTAACGACGCCCGAAACGCGCGCAGCAATCGCTTCGGCGCGCTTGATGTCGTCAGGCGCAGCGACCTTGCCTTCAAGAATTACAACACCTTCGCTGACTGAAACCGTCACACCCTCGAGCGATTGCAGTTCGCCGAAAATGCCGCTGATGCGCCGCGCAATGCGCTCGTCGGTGTCACGTTCCGTCGCCGCTGCAATGGTCTGCTGCGGCTCGGGCTCAACTTCGCTCTCAGGCGTATTGGCAATACCGGGCAAGACTGCTGCGAACGCTGGCAAAGGCAGTGCGAACAGTCCGAGGCAGACTGCAGCGATAGCCTGAACCATGCCGCTTCGCATTTCGGTCAATCCCCCGCCACGCTCATGCCATCGATACGCACCGTGGGCGCGTCGATCCCGCGATAAATCTCGAGATCGTCTGCCGGTTTCATCCGCGCGAACATGTCGATCAGGTTTCCGGCGACAGTGAATTCCGCCACCGGGCCGGCAATCTCGCCCTTCTCGATGAAAAATCCCGATGCACCCCGGCTGTAGTCGCCCGTGACCGCGTTAACGCCCATGCCGATCAGTTCAGTGACCAAGATGCCCTGGTCAATGTCGGCGAGCAGGTCAGCCGGCGAGACGTCGCCTGCCGCCAGCACGACATTTCCGACCGTGACCCCCGGCACGCCGCCTCCGCGCGACGCATGTCCGGTGGGCGCAAGTCCGAGCTGGCGCGCCGATGCGCAATTCATCAGCCAGCCGCTGACCTTCCCGTTCTCGACCAGCTTGCGAGGCGCTGTGGCCAGCCCTTCCCCGTCGAACGGTCGCGACCGCAGCCCGCGTGAGCGCAGCGGATCCTCCTCGATTACCAGCGATGGATCGAACAGCTGGTCATCGAGGCGATCGAGCAGGAAGCTGGCGCGCCGCGCAATCGATGGACCGGAAATGGCCGAGACGAGATGGCCAAGCAGTGAACCTGCCACGCGCGGATCGAACACCACCGGCATCTGGCCTGACTTGACGCGCGCTGGCCGCAGCCGCGCCACGGTGCGTTCGCCGGCCAGGGTGCCAATTTCGGCTGCGCCCGGCAGATCGGCGACATGGCGCGCTTGCCGCCATGCATGATCGCGCTGCTTGTCCGCGCCGTCGCCCGCCACGACGCTCGCGCTGATCGAGCGGCCGGTGCCGACATGGTGGGCGGCAAAGCCGTGACTGGTGGCAAGCGCCGATACCGATCGGCTGGCGCTGGCCGCCGCGCCATCGGAATTGGTTATGCCCGCAACAGCCCGCGCGGCGTCTTCCGCTTCGCGCGCGAGATCGCGCAGGCCTTCGGGAGCGACCGTCGAATTGTCGACAAGATCGAGATCCGGCCAAGGGCCATTGCCGAGTAACTCGGCTGAAGCCAGTCCGGCGAACGGATCCTCCGGCGCGGCACGAGCCATGTCCAGGGCGCGCTGCGCCAGTTCCGTCAACGCGTCGTTCCCAAGGTCGGACGATCCGATCGAAGCGGAGCGCGCACCGGAGAACACCCGGAGCGTGATGTGCTCCCCTTCGGAGCGTTCGACTTCTTCTAGCTTTTCCAGCCGGACCTGGATGGTTTCCGATGCGCTGCCGGAATAGGCCGCATCGGCGGCATCGGCGCCGGCCTGCTTGGCCTTCTCGACGAGCGCGCAAGCGCGCTCAAGAGCTTGGTCGGGATCGAGCACGAAATGGTTCTCCTGCACGCGCCGGGACCGGCGCGAGAGCAGGTGACTTAGGGATTAGTGGCTTTGGGGGCAACGTTGCCCGAAGCTTCAGCCGAAAGCGACGGCAAGGCCCTTGAACAACGCGGTCAGCGCGAAAGGCAGGCCTATGGCAAGCAGCCAGAGCGCAAGACGATCCTTGCGGAACCGCTCTTCAATTTCCGGAGCAAGTGCCTGTTCGGTGGCAAGCGAAGTCCAGCGCCGTTCGAACTTGCGGCAGGCGGGAATGATCGCGCCCACGAGGATGACGAGTGCCAGATAGGGAAGCAATGATGTGCCCTTGGTCTTGAGCGCGCCGATGGTCACGAAAATCTGCAATGCGGTGTAGGTCAGCAGTGCATAGGCGATATGGTCGCTCATCTTGCGACGCCAATCGACCGCCGGCTGCTTTTCGGATTGTCCAAACGTAACGGAGCGCCTGAAGGTGTCCATCGAATCCCACTCCCGATCCCCAACCTTCAGTAGACCACCAGATTGCGAAATGGGCAAGACCGGTTAACCATATTGCGATCAAGCGGCCTCAGTTTCCGCTTCCATGCAGGAAACCTGCCAAACCAGTCGGAAACGCGGAAACCCGTGCTTGCCCAGCGCTCGGCAGATGCGTAAGGCGTCATGCGATGACCGATGGAACCGACATTGCAGCTGCTCCGGCAGCGGGCGAATTGTCCACAGACGCCGGCGCTCAGGCGTCGGGAGGGCTGGAAGTCGTCTCGATCGCCAAGAGCTACGACAAGCGCGCGGTCCTGAGCGACATTTCCCTGTCGGTGGCCAAGGGCGAGGTGCTTGGCCTGCTCGGCCCCAATGGTGCGGGCAAGACGACCTGCTTCTATTCGATCATGGGGCTGGTACGCCCCGACGAGGGCAGAATCCTGCTCGACGGAGTCGATATCACCCAGCTTCCGATGTATCGCCGTGCGATTCTCGGCCTCGGCTACCTGCCTCAGGAAACTTCGATCTTTCGCGGGCTGACCGTCGAGCAGAACATCAATGCGGTGCTCGAGCTCAAGGAGCCGGACGTCGATATGCGCGAGCGCGAGCTGGAGCGCCTGCTCGACGAATTCGGGCTAACCGACTTGCGGGCCAGCCCGGCGATGGCGCTTTCGGGCGGCGAGCGGCGACGCTGCGAGATTGCCCGCGCGCTCGCCGCGCATCCCTCGATAATGCTGCTCGACGAGCCCTTTGCAGGTATCGACCCGTTGTCGATCGCCGACATCCGCGAGCTGGTGAGAGACCTCAAGACCCGCGGGATCGGCGTCTTGATTACCGATCACAATGTCCGCGAGACGCTCGATATCGTCGACAGGGCCTGCATCATCTACGGGGGGCAGGTGCTGTTCGCCGGCAGCCCGCAGGACCTGGTAGCCGACGAGAACGTGCGGCGCCTCTATCTGGGCGAAGGCTTCACGTTATGACTTCCGGGCCTCTTGCGACCCGGAATCGGGTCGCCGTGGCAGGCGGATAGAATGGCCCTCGGCCCACGCCTTGATCTAAGGCAGAGCCAGTCGCTGGTCATGACGCCGCAATTGCAGCAGGCGATCAAGCTGCTGACCCTGTCCAACCTCGAGATCGAGGCTTTCATCGGCGACGCGCTGGACGCCAATCCGCTGCTCGAAATGTCGGTGCCGAGCGAGCCCGAGGGCAGCGATTCTGCTGACCTGGGCCCGGTCGACGATACCCGGCGCACCAGTCTCGAGAGCTCGCCGGTCGATCGGTTGCTGGGTGAGGGTCGAGGAGAGGAAGACCGTCCCGTCGAAGCACTTGACGATCCCGGCGAATTCGGGCGCGAGACGGGCGAGAGTGCACCGGCTCCGGCCGGGTCGGGCGATTGGGGCCGGGACCTGCGAACCAATGCTGGCGAGGACCAGGAGTGGCTCGAGGATCGCGAGCAGCCCGGCGAGACGCTTGCCGAACACCTGCTTGAGCAGGTCGGAACCGCAAGCGAGGACGAGACGCTCGCATCGATCGCGCGCTACATAATCGGCTTGCTCGATGAAGCCGGTTACCTGTCAATGGGCCTTGACGATATTGCCCTGGCCCTGGGAGCAGCAGGCGAGGAGATCGCCCGCGCGCTCGAGATAGTCCAGTCGCTCGATCCGACCGGGGTGGGCGCTACCAGCCTTTCCGAATGTATTGCGCTCCAGGCCCGTGAGGCGGACCGCTACGATCCGGCAATGGCCCGGTTGATCGACAATCTCGATCTCGTCGCAAAGGGCGAACTGGCCCGCCTCAAGAGGATATGCCAGGTCGATGACGAGGACTTGCGCGACATGCTGGCCGAATTGCGCGGCTACGACCCCAAGCCGGGCCTGCGCTTCGGCGGCGAGCCGGTCGCGCTCGCGGTTCCCGACGTGATCCTGCGCGAAGGCGAGGACAGCGGCTGGCGCCTGTCGATCAATCAGGACACGCTGCCGCGCCTGATCGTCAACCGCGAATACTATTCCGAACTCAGATCCGGTTGCTCGGGGCGCGAGGCACGCGGCTGGCTGTCCGAAAGGCTGACCGACGCCAACTGGCTGATCAAGGCGCTCGACCAGCGCCGGAAGACGATCCTGCGCGTGGCGGAAGAGATCGTGCGCCACCAGGATGGCTTTTTCCGCCACGGCGTTTCGCACCTCAAGCCGTTGACCCTGCGCGCAGTCGCCGAAGCCATCGACATGCACGAATCGACCGTCAGCCGGGTAACGTCCAACAAGTACCTCCAGTGCAGCCGCGGCATCTTCGAGCTGAAATACTTCTTCTCATCGGGCGTATCGTCCGCAGATGGTGAGGGAGCAGCCTCGGCCGAAGCAGTGAAAGCCGCGATCCGGCAACTCATCGACGCGGAGGACCCCAAGGCGATCCTGTCCGACGATACGCTGGTCAACCTACTCCACGACAAGGGGTTTTCGCTCGCGCGACGCACGGTCGCAAAATATCGTGAGGCCATCGGACTGGGCAGCTCGGTCCAGCGGCGGCGTCAAAAGGCGCTGGCCGGGGCCTGAATACCGCCTCACGCCTGATAATTGCTCAGCTTAGCAAGCAAATCCTTGTTTTGCTTAGTAAAACAATGTTTTCATTTGCAAGTTATATGGTATCGTCTGGCTTCCATAGTCGAGCGCGTCCTCCCGGATGGCCGGAGAATGGGCAGGCGGCTTGGGAGAAGATGCCATGGCTTACATCACACGCCACTCCACCAATGCGCGCAGCGCGACGATCGCAGCCGTCGCCGGGCTGCACGTCGCGGCGGTCTGGGCACTGATCAATGGACTGGGGATCGAATACCTCAAGGAGCGGGTATTCGTCTTGCCGACGACCAATTACGAGAGCGAGTCGCCGCCGCCTGCGCCCGAACCGCCAAGGGCCGAACCACCCCCCAGCGCCGAGCCCCGGATCATCGCGGCCGACCCGATGGTCGACACGTCGGGACCGATCGTTTTCCGCTTGCCGCCGGTCGAGCTGCCGAGCCTGCCCGATCTGGTGCCGCCACTGCTTCCCAAGCCCGGCCCATCGATCGACCCTGGCCAGCGCTTCGAGGCCGTGGGTCCCCGGCCCGCCGGTAGACCGGGGCTGTGGATCACGACCAATGACTATCCCACCCGCGACATCCGCGAGGGCAATGAGGGCGCGGTTGCCTTCCGTCTCTCGGTCAGCGCCAAGGGCAAGGTAACCGGATGCGAAGTGCTTAAGGGCTCCGGCCATCCCGGTCTCGATGCCGCCACCTGCGACAAGCTCTTAAGGCGCCCCTCTTTCGAACCAGCGCGTGACGGCTCGGGCGAGCGTGTGGCGGGCAGCTACACCGGCACGGTACGCTGGGTGATTCCCGAGTAATTCTGAGCTAGGCTCCTTGCGATCCGCCCCCTAGTCGCAAGGAGCCTTCCCATGTTCGTCGCCATGAACCGTTTCAGCCTCTTGCCCGGTAAGGAGGCCGCCTTCGAGGAGGTCTGGGCCGGACGGGACAGCCATCTTGCCGGGGTGCCAGGCTTCATTTCGTTTCATTTGCTGAAAGGCGCTTCGGACGAAAATGGAACGCTTTACGCCACGCACACGCTGTGGGAATCGCGCCAGGCATTCGAGGACTGGACGAAGTCCGAAGCCTTTCGCGCCGCCCACGCCGGAGCCCGCGGGACACGCGACCTTTATGCTGGACCGCCCCGTCTCGAGCTGTTCGAATCTGTCTTAGGCAAGTAGCGGCATTCCGCTCTTGCACCGCCAGTCCCTCGCCGGTAAACGCGCCCCCTGCCCTCGGCATGGTCCGTGGCGCGCCGCAGTAGCTCAGCTGGTAGAGCACGACATTCGTAATGTTGGGGTCGGGGGTTCGAGTCCCTTCTGCGGCACCACCCTTTCCCTTATTCAAAGCTCTTCGCTGGCTTGCAATCTCCTTCGCAGGAATTGTGCTTATATTTCGGAAGGTTGTGCTCCGTTACCGCTCGTCCTTCGTGCCAAGAGACCAATCCGACACCGCCCATTAGGCAAGATCTGCCGCAAGTTCTCTAACCCTCGAAAATCGAGCCACCAGTTGCAGATGCATTTGTGGAGGGATCGGGCTTAGGAAAACCCGAGAAATTTGCGCTGCTCTGACCACTGCAGTGGCAGCTCAGCGGCGCGAAGAAGCCGCCGACCTGTGAGACCTGCCGGGTGTCGACCTTCGACTATCGCAGAGATGATGTCAGGAGCGAGCCAGCTGATTCTGAGGAGCTGCCAGAGATATCGCTTGCTGTAGCAGGCGTGTC
>Ga0181594_10005544_pt1 | contig 11040 bp, 7 predicted proteins | sample 071ome_18_FD_145603 | JGI IMG/M metagenome (GOLD analysis project Ga0181594, IMG submission 145603) | Coastal salt marsh microbial communities from the Groves Creek Marsh, Skidaway Island, Georgia - 071413BT metaG (spades assembly) | ecosystem: Environmental > Aquatic > Marine > Intertidal zone...
CATGAGTGTCTCCTTGGTTCAGCGTGGGCGTTAGGGCGCATCTCCGCAGTGTACCCCTCTCCCTCGTGATGAATTGCCACGGACAGGCCTTTGCTCAGATGCCACTGTACACAGGTGCAGATGTAGTCGTAGCATCACGGCCCGATCTCATCACGAGTCCTGACCGATCTCTCGTACGGATTGCCGCGTGCACCCTGATCTGAACGTTCTGAAGCTGAACCCCCGGAGGCGTGCTGACCGACGGTCCGTCGCGCAGCTGTGTGTCCTGCTGGCACTGCTGCTTGCAGTGCGCGCGCTGGTGCCGGTGGGCTACATGCTCGGTGTGTCGAGCGCGGGCGGTCTGGACCTGTCGTTATGTCCGCTGCAGAACCCGGGTCTGGATCTGTCGAGGCTTGCCCCCGCGCTGCTCCGCGCAACCGACCACGAGCATGGGGTCCATGCAGGCGCGCAGGGAGGCATGACGACAGAATCGTCGATGGTTGTGTCGGCTGCTGATTGTGGCGCGTGGGTTAGCAGCCTCAGCGTGGCCGGGTTCGCGCTGGACGCCTCATATCCAGCTCATACGCCCGCGGCTGGTCTACTGCCGGCTGCCGTGTTGTATCTCTCTTCCCCTTCTCGCTACGGGGGCTCCTCGCCCCGTGCTCCCCCTGCGGATGCTCTGAGCAGCTGACGCGCGCCGTTCTTTTCGCGCAGAGCTTTTCATTCTGCTCTGTAGCGGCTCCCGTTTTCGTCCTGTCCCTGCCGCACTGAAAGTGGGGGATCCGACGCGCAAGGTCCTGAAGCCTGGGCTCGCCGTTTCGACGGTGGGACCCCGGCCGGCGGGGTTAGGGAGAAATATCAATGACTGATCTACCCGGGCTGCGGGTTCGCGCGGCTGCAGCATTCTCTTTGAATGTGCGCCTGCAACTGACCTTCGCAGTGTTGCTTATGGCAGTCGCGGGCTTTGCCTGTGCGGAGCATATGGAAGAGGTGGTGGTGCACGGCGAGCCGCTGTCGCCGTTCCAGGCGCAGGCCGGCATGGCGCCGCTGGCCGAAACCAACACGGCACTGCTGTTGAAACGGGTCGCGGGCGCCAATGTGAATTTCAACGGCAGCCTGGCCGGCATGGCGCAATATCGTGGCCTCTATGGCGCGCGGGTGAATACCGCTGTCGATGGGATGGATATCGGCAACGCCTGTTCGAACAACATGGACGCACCGCTGCACTATCTGCCACGCACGCGGGTCGATGAGTTGAGCGTCATCCGCGGCATCGCGCCGATTTCCAGTGGACTCGAAACGCTGGGCGGAACGGTGATCGCAAACAGCACGGCCCCGATTTTCGGTACTGCGGACGGGTTTACCGTCTCGGGGCACACGGCGGCCGCCGGTCAGAGCGTTGACGGTGGTTACTCGCTCAGCGGAGATGCAGCGCTGGCGGACCGTCGCCACCGACTGTTTGTGGCCGCGAGTTATGAGGATGGATCGAATCGCGATTTCGGTGCGGGCACGATTCGCCCAAGTCGTTACGAGCGCAGTGCGGTTGATCTGGGTTACGCCCGCCAGCTGACTACGGGTGTGCTCAGTATTGACTACCGGCGGAATGACACCAGTGATGCCGGCACTCCGGCCTTGCCGATGGACGATATTTCCTCTGATGCGGATCTGCTGCGCGCCGGATACAGCGCCGTCTGGGGCGTCACCGGGCTCGATGCGACCGTGTATTGGAACGATATTGAGCATCTGATGAGCAACTATCGTATGCGCCCGGCGCGGTCCGGGATGCGACGGGACAATGCCGCTCAGGCGGACACGCTGGGGTGGCGGGTCTCAGTAACCCGTCCCCTGCTGGGCGGGGCGCTGCGGGTTGGCACCGACGGACACGCATACGACTACGATGCAGATGTCGCAGATCCCGATAACGCCATGTTCTTCATGCAGACGTTTCATAACGTCAAGCGCGATCGCTACGGGCTGTATGCGGAATGGGTGCGCGACGATCTCGGTCCCTGGCAACTGACGTCCGGGGTGCGCTGGACGCACATCAGCAGCGACGCCGGGGAGGTGAATGCCTCCATGGCGATGATGATGCCGGCGCTGGCGATGCTGCGTGACCGCTTTAACGCGAGCGACCGCTCACGCGCCGATGACCAGTTCGACTTTGCCGCGGTGGCGGCTTACGCGCTCAGTGACAGTGTGTCCTTGGAACTGGGCGTGGCGCGTAAGAATCGCTCGCCGACGTACCAGGAGCGCTACCTCTGGGCGCCGATCGAGGCGTCGGGCGGCCTGTCGGACGGTAACGTGTATATCGGCGATGTTGAGCTGGATGAGGAAACTGCGTGGCAGTTCGAGCTGGGGCTCGACTGGAGGACCGGCCGCTTTGATTTTGCGCCGCGAGTGTTCTACCACCGCATCGACGACTACATTCAGGGGATCCCGGCCACTGATCCCGCGGTGATCATGGTTGGTGTGATGAACAGAGATCCGACGCCGCTGCAGTTTGCCAACGTCGACGCCGAATTGTGGGGAGCGGATGCCGAGTGGTCGTTTGCGTTCACGGACGCCTGGCAGGCGCGTGGCGTAGTGAGCTGGGTGCGCGGCAAACGGCGGGATATCGATGATGATCTGTTCCGAATCGCGCCGTTGAATACTCTGGTCGATTTGAGCTACCGGGCCGAGCGCTGGTCGGTGACGCTGGAAACCGAGGTATACGCCCGCCAGAGCAAAGTGTCCCTTACCAACGGCGAAACGCGCAGTCCGGGCTACGCGCTGCTGAATCTCTACGCTGAGTACATGTTCCCGCGCTACGGGCTGCAGCTCATGGGTGGGATCGAGAACCTGCTCGATAAAACCTACAGACCGCATCTGAACGGCATCAACCGGGTGGCGGCGAGCGATGTCGCCGTTGGCGCGCGCTTACCTGGTGATGGCATCAATATTTTCGTGCAGGCGGGCTGGTCGTTTTAAGTTGCTGCGACTGGAATCAAGAACCGGACGCCGCCGCTCACCACGCCATGATTGTCGCGTAGCCACCCGCAAGCTTGTTGATGACAGGGACGATGACAGGCGCTGCTGATTTTGGAGGTGTCGACCTGGCGCTGGCTGTGGTTGTGCTCGCGCTGGCGGCTTTGCTGTTACGACGGGCCGTGCGGGAAGCGGCGTTCTGGCAGGCCACCGTGACGCCACTGGCGTCGATCATCGGCTCCGGATTTCTGATCGCGGCACCGCTTCTGGCGGGTGTGGCCGGCGCCCACGCGGTGCTGGCGGTGCTGGGGATCGTGCTGTTGTCACTGTGGATCGGTTCAGCTCTGCGCTTCACCATTCGCTGCGAGAACGCCGCGGGGGGCACGCTTGATAAGTCGCTCTCCCAGCGCCTGGAGCGGGTCTCAGACCTCGCTTTGGCATTTGCCTATCTGGTCTCGATCGCTTTTTACATCCGCCTCATGAGCGGTTTCGTTCTGACCGGACTGCACCATTACACGCTGTTCAACGCCAACGTCGTCGCCACCGGCGTGCTGACTTTCATCGGTCTGTACGGACTGCGCCGTGGATTGCACGGCCTCGAACGCCTGGAGACCTATTCGGTCACCATGAAGCTCGCCATCATCGGCGCGCTGCTGTTGGGGCTGGTGTTCCATGATCTGCGCACCGGTTTCTCGCTTGATGGCATTCATGAATGGGCGGCCGGGCCATGGGAGCGGCTGCGTCTGCTGGGCGGCATGCTGCTGATCGTGCAGGGCTTCGAGACGTCGAAATACCTCGGAGAAGCGTATCCCGCCGAACTGCGTATTCGTTCAATGCGTGTCGCACAGCTTCTCGCCGGGGTCATTTATGTTGTCTTCGTGGCGCTGATCCTGCCGCTGCTGGCGCGTCAGTCCGTGGGGCCGGATGAAACCGCAATCATCGAGCTGACGCGTGGTGTCACGCCGCTGTTGCCTCTAATGCTCATTGTTGCAGCCGTTATGAGCCAGTTCAGTGCGGCTGTCGCAGACACAATTGGTGCTGGCGGGGTGGTTGCGGTCGAAACCCGCCGGCGCTGGCCGACGCGGGTCTTCTATCCCGGGATCATGCTGCTGTCCATCGGGCTGATCTGGAGGGCGGATATCTTCGAGATCGTGGCCCTGGCCTCGCGCGCGTTTGCCCTCTACTACGGTCTGCAGTCCATCCTCGCCGCGCGCCTGGCGGTGGACAATTGCACCGGCGCTCATCGCGCGCGCTGCGTTGCTTCCTACCTGCTACTGGCTGCGCTCATGCTGCTGGTCGCGCTGTTCGCTCTGCCCGCTCACGGCTGACGGTATTGCCTGCTGAGAAACCTGTATCTGGACTTGGACCAGAGAGCCAGCCACAGTGCGGTCGACGTAACGGGGAGACGGGACGATGGTGGAGCTGAAACGTGTATTGATTGCCAATCGAGGTGAGATCGCGATCCGGATCGCACGGGCCGCGCGTGGTCTCGGCATCGAATCGGTTGCGGTCTTCGCTGAGGCAGACAGGCTTTCACTGCACGTCCAGGCTGCAACGTCCGCTCAGCGGCTGCCCGGCCGAGAGCCGGTGGCGGCCTACCTTGACGGTGAAGCGCTGGTCGCGATGGCGCTCGAGAGCGGCTGCGACTGCGTCCACCCTGGCTATGGTTTCCTGTCGGAAAACGCAGCTTTTGCCGAGATAGTGGCGGCCGCTGGGCTGACTTTTATCGGGCCATCACCCGCTGCGCTGCGCCTGTTCGGAGACAAGCCGAGCGCGCGCGAGCTGGCGCAGTCTCTGGGGATCGCGGTGGTGCCGGGCGCTGCTGGCCTCTCGAGTCCGGAGGAGGCCAGCGTGCGGGCCGCGGAGACAGGGTTCCCGCTGATGCTGAAGGCCGCGGCGGGCGGGGGCGGCCGTGGCATGCGGCTGGTGCGCCGGGCAGATGAGCTGGCGGAAGCCTTCCAGCGATGCGCCAGCGAGGCCGAGGCGGCGTTCGGAGACGGCCGCCTGTTCATGGAGCGGCTCGTCTCCGATCCACGTCATATCGAGGTCCAGCTCCTGGCCGATGCCGACGGTGCTGTGGTGCATCTGCACGAGCGCGATTGTTCGGTGCAGCAGCGACACCAGAAGTTGGTGGAGATCGCGCCGGCCGCCGGTCTTGAGCCGGCTCTGCGGCAACAGATGTTCTCGGATGCGGTTCGGCTGGCGGCTACGGGTGGTCTGATCGGAGCGGGCACGGTCGAGTTCCTGGTCGAGCCTGAACACAGCCGCTGTTATTTCATCGAGTGCAATCCGCGGATCCAGGTCGAGCATACGGTGACCGAGCAGATCACCGGGATAGATCTGGTGGCGGCCCAGTTCCGGATCGCCGCCGGCGCCAGACTGGCCGATATCGGACTGGCGTCGCAGGACGTAGTGCCCGCGCCGCGGGGCTTTGCAGTGCAGACGCGGGTGGTCACTCAGGGAACCGGTCAGCTGACCGCCTACAAGGAACCGGCGGGTCCCGGTGTGCGGGTCGATAGCGCGGCCTACCTCGGCTTTGCGCCCCCGCCTCAGTTCGACCCGCTGCTGGCCAAGGTGATCGGCAGCAGTGCTGTGGGCTCCACCCTGGGGGACGCTCTGGCGCTCACCAGGCGGGCGCTGGATGAATTTCATATCGCCGGACTGGCAACCAATCTGGGGCAGCTGCGCGCCATTCTTGACGACGAACGGGTGCGGCGTGCTGATGCGCGTACCACCCTGCTTGACGGCACTATCAGCCATTCACCCACGACTGCGGGGCACCCGTCGCTGGAGATGCTGCAGCGCCAGGCAACCATCAGCGCAGCGGGCACCCGGCTGGCGCCGCTGCTGGCGGCGCCGGCTGGTATGACCGCATCTTTACCGGTGGGTGATGGTGAGCTGGCTGTCGCGGCGCCTATGGCCGGCACGCTGCTCGCGCTGGAGGTCGCGGTTGGTGCACGGGTGCGCGGCGGCGATACGCTGGCGGTGGTCAGCGCCATGAAAATGGAATCCCAGGTTGTCGCGACGGGCGCTGGTGAAGTGAAGGCCATCGCGCCGCTGGAGGCTGGTGCGGCGGTCGCTGCCGGCCAGGTCCTGGTGGTCATTGCGCCTGACGCTGATGATGGGTCCAGCGGAGTCGCCGGCTACGGCGCGCAATCCTGGGCACCCACGGTGGCAGCCGTCGAGACCCTGAAAGCATTGGGCGCGCAGCGCCTGGCACCCGGTTCAGATGACCCGGGTGTGATCAGGCAGCGCGCGCGCGGCAAGCTGACCTGCCGCGAACGCATCGATCTCCTGCTGGACCCCGGCACATTCCGCGAAGCTGGGTCGGCAGCAGGGTTCGCCTCGTACGCGGAGGACGGCACGGTGTCGGCTTTTACTCCCGCGAATATGGTCGGCGGCTGGGGCAGCATCGCCGCTCGTAAGGTGGTCGTCTGCGCGGATGATTTCACCTCGCGCGGCGGGCATGCCGATGGTGCGATCGCGGCTAAGAGCACCTATCTCGATCGATTGTCCCTGGAGATGCGTCTGCCCTCGGTGCGGCTGCTCGACGGCTCGTCGGGCGGTGGCAGCGTGGCGAAAATGGTGCCGGAGCAGAAGCTGGCCGGTGATAGCACAGCGCAGGAAAGCAGCGGCGCGATCAGCGCTGGGAAACCTCGTGTTGCCGGTGGTGGCGGTTCGTTTCTGCCCGCGCATCTGCACAGCACCCTATACGCCGAGCAGCTTGGGACTGTGCCGGTAGTCAATATGCTGCTCGGCAGCGTGGTCGGGATCGGCGCTGCCAAGGCCGTCCTCGGGCACTTCTCAGTGATGCTGCGCGATACCGCCCAGCTCTTTGTTGCCGGCCCGCCGGTGGTGGCGCACGCCATGGGTTACACGATTACCAAGGAAGAGCTGGGCGACTGGCAGATCCACTGCCGCAACGGTGCGGTAGATAACCTGGCCCGCGATGAGGAGGATGCGGCAGCACAGGCGCGCCGGTTCCTGTCCTATCTGCCGACGAGCGTCTACGAGTTACCGCCGCGGATCCCGTGTAGCGATCCGATTGACCGGGGCGAAGAGGCCCTGTTTACCCTCATTCCGCGTAAGCGGACCACAGCATTTGATATCCGGCGGGCAATCGAGCTGATTGCAGATCGCGATTCGTTTTTCGAGATCGGGCCTCTGTGGGGCACCGACCAGGTTACCGGGCTGGCCCGATTCAACGGCATCCCGGTTGGCATTCTCGCTTCGGACAGTCAGCATCCCAACGGCGGGGCGCTGACTGCGGCTGGGTGCGAAAAGCTTACTCGGATGATCGACCTTTGCGACCTGTTCCATCTGCCCCTCGTGAGCCTGATCGACAATCCCGGTTTCGCCGTAGGCCTTGAGCACGAGATCGCGGCCACCATCCGGCGCGGCGGTCACTGGATGATTGCGTTTGCGCAGGCCAGCGTGCCGATTTTTACAGTCATCATGCGGCGCAGTTTCGGTGTTGCTGGCAACAATTTCGCCACCCCACGGGCAGCCGCCTCGATGCGGGTTGTCTGGCCTTCGGCTGATGTCGGTGGCATTCCGCCGGAAGGCGGAATCGAGGCCGCCTACAAACGTCAGCTTGAGGAGTCGGCAGATCCGGCGGCATTGCGGGCAGAGCTCGAGGCCCGGATCGAAAGCGTGCGCGGGCCGATTGGTCCGCTCAATCGCTTCGAAATGGAAGAGATGATCGATCCGCGCGACACGCGCCGTGTGGTCTGCGAATGGGTGACCGAAGCCTACCGGGTAGCCACCGAGCCCACCCGACTCAGGCCCCGGGCGCAGCAGTTCCGTCCCTGATCCGGATGAGGACGCCCGGCCCCACGAAAAACCGCTGCCGCCTGCGCGTCGTATGATGTGAGGCCACGCTGCGCGTGCGCTGAACAAGCGTACTCAGACCGCGCGCTGCAACTCCTGATTGACGTCATACGGATCCCAGCAAGCATGAGAGATTTCACCGAAGAACAAACGCTCTTCCGCGAGAGCTATCGTCGTTTCCTGACCAACGAAGTCGCCCCCCACATGGACCGCTGGCGCGAGGCGGGCATCGTCGACCGCGAGATTTTCAAACGCGCAGGTGAGCTCGGATTCCTCATGATCTGGCCTGAGGAACAGTATGGCGGTCTGGGTGACACCGATTTTCGCTACGAGCAGATCATTATCGAAGAGACGGTGCGGGCTGGCTGTGGGGAGTGGTACAACACCCTGCACAGCCGCCTTGTCGGCCCATACTTCGAACGGTACGGCAACGATGAGCAGAAGCAGCGTTTTCTGCCCGGCTGTGTCAGCGGGGAGACCATCCTTGCCGTGGCCATGACCGAGCCGCATGCCGGCAGCGATCTGGCGGGCATGCGCACGACCGCCCGCGACATGGGCGATCACTTTCTGCTCAACGGTTCCAAAACCTACATTTCGAACGGCATCAATGCCGACGTCGTTATCACAGCGGCCAAGCTGCACGGCGGGGAAGGACGTCATGCAATGGTGCTGCTGGTGCTGGAGCGCGGGATGGAGGGCTTCGAGCGCGGCAAGAACCTGGAAAAGATTGGTCTGCACGCACAGGACACCGCCGAGCTCTTTTTCCAGGACGTCAAGGTGCCCAAGGCCAATGTGCTGGGTGAACCGGGCAAGGGCTTCTACTACCTGATGGAAGGTCTCGCGGAAGAGCGCCTGATTGCCGCCTGCGGCTATCTGGCGAGCGGGCGCCGGGCTTTCGACGTAACCCGCGAGTTCGTCATGCAGCGGCAGCTGTTCGGTAAAGCGCTCTGTGAGCAGCAGAACACGCAGTTCAAGATGGCCGAAATGGATGCCGAGCTCGACATGCTGCAGGTCTTCGTAGATCACTGCGTGACTGAACACAACGCCGGTCGCCTGACGGCCAATCTGGCGGCCAAAGCCAAAATGCTGGGCAGTGAAATCGAGTGGCGGATGGCTGACCTCGGCCTCCAGCTGCACGGCGGTGCGGGCTATATGAAGGAGTATGAGATCTCACGCATCTTCACCGACGCGCGCATGAGCCGCATCTATGCCGGCAGCTCTGAAGTCATGCGCCTGATTATCGGGCGGGATGTGTTCTCCGAGCGGTACAGCAGCATCCTCGATTGATGCCGCCGCCTGCGCCCGTCACCAGCGGCGGGCGCAGGCACTGCCACTCTCCCGCAGTACGCGGTATCTACTGGTCATCCAGCGATGTCTGCGTCAGGATACGCCCTCTCGTTATCACCCTCGGAGGTCAATATGTTTTCGCACATCATGGTCGGCAGTAATGACATCGATCGGTCCAAGAAATTCTATGACGCCGTTATCGGCGCGCTGGGTGGAAACCCGGCGATCGTGGATGACAAGGGCCGCTTAATTTACATGCACAACGACAGCCTGTTTTTGGTCACGACGCCGATTGATGGGCAGGCTGCGACCCACGCCAACGGCGGCACGATCGGGTTTGCCTGCAGTTCTCAGGAACAGGTGGAGGCAATGCATGCTGCCGGCTGCGCCAATGGTGGGACCACCTGCGAAGATCCGCCCGGCGTGCGCGAAGGTGGATTCGGCGCCATGTATCTGTGCTACGTCCGCGATCCGGACGGCAACAAGCTGTGCGGCTTGTTCCGCATGGGCTGAGCCGGAAGACAGGCCTGAGCTTTCGGGCAATCCCGCCTCCGGCTCGGTGAGCCGGAGGCTTCCCACCTGTATCCCCGGTCAGGCGCAAAGCGCCGTTTGGGGTCAATCCCACTCGTTGTCCCAGGACGCGGAACGTCGCTTCGCCCACCACAGACAGGAGATCGCGTTGTGAAGTTCATGTATTTCTTTTATCCGGCGATTCCGGCGACGATGGAGGAGCGGGAGTCGCTGCGTCCGGTTGCGGCGCGTACAGATTTTTTCCAGCGCATGCTGGAAGAGGTGGTTGAGCTGTCGCAGTTTGCGGAAGAGCTGGGCTTTTCGGCGGTCAGCTTTCCGGAGCACCATCTGCATACTGAAGGCGGCGAGATGGGCTCGGTGCCTGGACTGACGCAGCACGTTCTGATGAACACGAAGAAGCTCATGGCCGGCCCGATTGGGTATGTGCTGCCGGGGTGGAATCCGCTGCGTCTGGCGCTGGAAACGGCGTGGATGGATCAGATCACGAAGGGTCGGACGTTCATGGGTTTTGCGCGCGGCTACCAGGCGCGCTGGCTGAATCCGATGGCGCAGCTGCTGCATGTGTCGGCGACGAAGAGCACGGGTGCGGCGTCGCCGTCTGAGATAGATGCGCTGAACCGGGAAGTGTTCCAGGAAGTGTTCGATGTTTTGAAGCTGGCCTGGGGTGACAAGCCGTTCCGCTACAAAGGCAAGTACTACGAATATCCGTACCCGTACGAGACGGGGACGCCGTGGCCGGCGGTGGAGTGGACGCGGCGTTATGGCTCACCGGGAGAGATAGGGGAGAGCGGCAACGTTGAGATGCTGGATATTGTTCCGAAGCCGTATCAGCGGCCGCATCCGCCGCTGTTTCAGGCGTTTTCGCAGAGTGAGTCGACGATCCGCTGGTGTGCGCGCGAGGGTGTGATCCCGACGCTGCTGGTATCTGAGCTTGAGGCGGTGCGTCAGTTTGCGGAGATTATGGTTGAGGAAGCGGCGGCACACGGTCGGACGCTGGAGCTGGGTCAGGACCTGGGTGTGTTTCGAGGTGTGTATATGGGCAAGGACCGAGCGGAGGCGCGTGAGATTGCGCTGCGGGGTCTGATGGGCACGGGCTGGCCGGGCTGGGCGCATGACTTTGGATTTACGGACGCGTTCCGGTTTCCTGAGGACGACGAGAAATATCCGCACCAGATGCTGCCGAAATCTGAGGCGACGATGGACCGGTTTGAGCGCAAGCACTTCATTCTGAGCGGCAACGAGGGTGACATACGTGAGGAGATGGACCTTCTGGTTGAGGCGGCGAACCCTGAGTGGTTCATCTGGCAGGGTGACCAGGGGTATCTGCCGAAAGACGAAGTGAAACGTCAGCTGGAGCTGTTTGGGACGAAGGTGATGCCGCACTATCTGGACCGCGCTGCAGAGGCCGCTGCATCGGCTGGCTGATCAAACAGGAAGGCCGGCTGCGCG
>Ga0181594_10005546_pt1 | contig 11039 bp, 6 predicted proteins | sample 071ome_18_FD_145603 | JGI IMG/M metagenome (GOLD analysis project Ga0181594, IMG submission 145603) | Coastal salt marsh microbial communities from the Groves Creek Marsh, Skidaway Island, Georgia - 071413BT metaG (spades assembly) | ecosystem: Environmental > Aquatic > Marine > Intertidal zone...
TCGGCAGGCAGTTTGGCGACGCCAATCGTGTCAAAGGCTCCCAGAATACACAGCTTGGCGCTGTAATCCGTCGCTGCATCGCAAAGTGTGGCAACTTGAATCTCCATGGGAATGTTTAATCTTCGGCGGAACGGGTCGTTTCGGTTGGATCCTCCCCAGAGCCCTGCGCGCCGTCCGGCGCATCTTCTGGATCCGCAGGCTGATTCAAAGCCTCCGGCTCCGGCGACTCCGCGTCCTCCTCCGAACACTGCCCACTTGAGGCGGTTTCAACGGGCTCTGAGGATTTCCCCGCATGCGGATCTTCAGAAGAGCCTGAAGGCGGGTTCTGTTTCGGGGCAAACCACGCATCGCCCATCTTCAACACCATCTGTAGAACACGCCAAACACCATACCCGGCCGCGCCACCCTCGACTTTGGCGCGCAGCGTGCCTTTGGTGCGGACGTTCAGCTTCAGGGAGAACTCCTTGCCTGACGGAGCTTCAATGCCGACAGTGGAACAGCGGACCCCGGTCAGGTCCAGGTAAGGCACCTTCTCGATCGTGTCCCCGCTGACCACCACCGCGCCGTCGGCCCCGAACACCATGCCCTCTGATTCGTCCGCTATGGAGAAAAAGACGGGCCTTTCCAGGGCTTTACCCACCCGCTCTTTCAACTCTTCGGAGGCGTCTTTCCACATCCGGGTGTTGCGGGTCCAGACCGCGTTCTTCCGCGCCCGCCATCCAATCCGATTTGCAATATGATCCAACTGACTCATGTCTCCAATCAAACCGCCGTCGTCGGCATTCGTTTCACTTGTTCCGTATTCTGTGACAACGCGGGTCAGTTTCAACCGAATCACTCAATTCGCCAATCATCTTTTGTGACGACCAGCGCAAATCGGCCAATTTCTGGAGCGCGGGGTTCGCCCGGCCCGTTTCGTGTCAGGTTGCCGACGGAGCATTCGAGGAAGCCCAGGATTGACCAGCCGGTGCCTGACCTCGGCGAAAAGTCAGCTCAACCGCCCAGTGAGAAAAGGTCCGCATTGCCCATTTCGATCCGCAGACGGACCGATGCGCCCAAACCGCGGCCTCCATGCATCCAGACAAGCGTCCTGCATCCGGATTCATCTTCGGCGGTCACGATATCCGGCTCTCCCAAACCATCGACCGCCTCGCCTTCCCGATCGAGGATGATCACCCGAAACCAGCCGTTATTGCCGACGCGACGGTTGATCCGCAACGAAACCTCATCTGATGCGTTTCCCGAAAGCCCCAAGGGGACAGTCGTCACCGTTGCGCCCCTCGCTCCCGCGCTCAACGCCACGAAACCGTCATTGCGATAGACGAACCGTCGCAGACGGCTGTCGGGTCCTTCGTAATAAGCCTCCGTCGCGTAGACGGAAATCTCGCCGGATTTTCCGGGAAGCCGAAGCATGCCCCAGGTCATGTAATTGCTGCGATTGCCGCTGCGGTCCTTGGGCGCGGTCTCCGGGATCACCGGGTCTTCCCAGCGCTTGAACTGCAGTCGATCCCGGCTCGTCATCAGCAACGGAGCCACCCGGCTCCCTTCCGGTTGGTAGCGGGTTGGGAAGCCGATCAAAAGATGCGGCGCGCGGTCATAGGGCTGAATGGCGTTCGTGTAAAGATGCTCGTCGGGCGCATCCCCATACCCGATGGGCTTCGGGTCCGACCAATGGATGAAATCGTCGGAGACACAGGTCATGATGTCGCGTTTGCGCTGCTGATTGAAAAAACGGTGATACTCCCGGTAGCGACGCTCCTCCGCATCCCAGAAAGCCAGGTTCTGGGAATCGAACGCCCCCTTCACGATCACGGGCTCCTTCTGATAGGCCTTCCAGTGGATGCCGTCCCGCGACTTGAAAACAAACAAACCATGCTTGGAGGATTTGTCGCCCGGCCTCAAAGACCGCCCCCGCCCAATCGCCTTGTAGCGCGCCTCCGGATCGCAATCCGGATTCCGGTCCTTGAAAACAGTGAAGTTGTGCGTCCCGACGCCGTTCCAAACAATATTGTTCGCTTTGGACCCGTTGAACTCGTGAATGCCCAACGCTGGCTTGACCCAGCGCACGCCGTCGCGACTCTCCGCGTAACAGGTCACTTCCGGATGGGCGGACTTTTTCTGGTCGGTCAACCAATGTGAGCCGCGATAGTACATGCGAAACAACGGGGCCCCGTCGCGATCATCCGCAAAAATGGTATAGTAAGCGCAGGTGTTGCCTTCCCAAGGTTCGCCCGTGATCAGGACCACTTCCCGCGCCTCGGGCCGCTGCAGTTTCAACTGTGCGTCTCCCGCGATCTCCTCGATCAGATAATCGTCGACAAGCAGTTCCAAACGCTCGCCGATCACGCGCGGTTCGGCTGCGACTGAAATCGCGCCGGCCATCGCCGCGATGATGCCTGTCGTCAGGATCCTCATATGCCTTTTCAACCCGTTGCGCGATGCGGAGATCAAGATAAACGTCGTCCCTTCCTTCCCGGCTATTTCTTCGTCGGATGGTCCTTGGCCAGTTCCTGACCCAGTTCCCGGAAATTCCCCTGCTCACAGCACTGCACGAATCCCTCGGTGACCGATTTCAGCTGCTCCCAACGCTCCCGGATATGCTTCGACTCCTTCTTCGATATGTGGTTGTCCGCCGCCGCGGTCGCAATCACCGAAAGAAGATCCGCAAATTCCTGCACCACCTCGTTGGTCGCCGGCACGAGGTAGAATGGATGCGGCCAATTTGCCTCCGGATTCTCGATGAAGAAGCCGCCGGCGCGCTCCGACACCCACTGCGCAATGCGGTCATCCTTGGTGCATTCCAGCAGTTGCTCCACGCGATCCAACGGATTCAACGTGCCGCTCCCGTTCTCGTCCGACGGCTGCGCCCATTTGTAAATCATGGACAGCGACAACGACAATTCGTCAGCCACCTGTTTCGGACTGATTTTCTGGAAAACCTCCCGGAGAAGTTCGTGCGATTGCATGAGTGGATTTCATACCCACGAACAGGGAGAATGAAAAGTCTGTAATGCGTCCCGTGGCCGGTGAGGGCGCGAGCGCCTGAGGCCGCTTGAAGTTGGCGCGCGGCGCCATCTGGCTTCAACCTGCCAGGCTCCAGGGGCGGCGGCGTTGAAGCAGGCGACCCGCGCGGGTCGCCTCCACGCGCTATTGTTCGGACTCCTCGTTTGGCGGCTCCGCTTCCCAACGGGGAAGATCCGCCATCAGCAATTGAAAGGGAAACCATTCCGCAAAGGCGTGTTTCAAGGGGAACCCATCGGGAACCTCCCCCTTCACCACGCTGTTGGCGGCAAACCGGCCCCAGACAATCTCCTCGCCTTCCCACAATTCAGAAACCAGTTTGCGGTCCAATGTTCTTGAGGTCAGATAGAGCCCGCTCACCGGGCGCTGTTCATGAAGCTCGATGAAATCCTCGCCGAGATCCCAGGTCAACCAAACCGCCGGCTGGTCGCCATACCAGGCCACAGCCCAGGGAATGTCCGTCATCAGAACCTCGTCCTCAGCAAACCAGTCTGCCGCCTCGTGAATCAATGGCGGATGATACGGGGGGTAGACCAAAGGTGACTTGCGGGGCGAGAACAATGCCAGGGTCAGGGGCAATGAAATCACCACGCAGAAAACGCCGGCGACCACCCGCCGCTTCGGACTGTAGGCCTCCGCCGCCTGGTCCAGGAGGAGTGAGAACAGGACGGCTCCGAACAGGAACACCAGCGGGGCCAAGGGCGTCACCAGGGAGGATGTCGCGCTTTGCCCCGCGGGCCGCGTCAAAACCTCCGTTGCAACCGATAATCCAAAGGAGAACACCACAAACATCCGCATCCGGGCGCCGCTCGCCCGACTGAATGGCGCCAGCAAACCCGCCAGGAAGAAAGCGGTCATCCAGCTGCCCCCAAAGCGCGGCAACGCCTCACTGATCATCGGGTCGGCATTGCGCCAGAACTTGGTCCAGCGCTCCGACAATCCCACCTTCGTCAAGTCGTGAGGCGAATCCAGCCGCCGGGGATTCAGGGTGCGTTCGAGTCGATCCGACGGAAACCGGGCCGAGTCCATGTTCAGGGCGTAACCTGCCGTCCCCAGAGGCTGTCCGCAAACAGCAATGTTGCGGGCAATCCAAGGCGAGATTGTCGCCGCGCATCCGATCAGCATGAGGAGACAGACCATGCCCCGACGGGTAGGAGCCGAGACGCTGGCAAACAGGAGGCCCGGAGCCAAAAACATGAGATGTCCGTAGCGCGTCAACGCCGCCACGCCAAGAAGGACGCCCGCCGCGAGGGCAAGCCCGGCAACGCCGGCCGCCGAAGCATCCTTTGCCTTGGCCCGCTTCTCAAGCGACACCAGCAGATGGGCCAGAACCAGGATCAACAGCGTCGACAACATGGTCGATGTCCCCGAGGCGCTGATGCCCCAAAACAGTTCCGATCCGGCCAAGGCGATGACCGCGATCCACCCGACCAACGCATCGAACAATCGTCGCCCCAGCCAATAAAGGAGCGCCAGGCAGACGAAAAACAGGGCCTGGTTCAGGATGGCGATCCGCGTCTCCGCCTCGTGGCGCCACAGCGCCGCCGGCTTGTCATCGTCAAATTCCGCCAATCGTGGGACTTCCATGTCCGGTTTGGTCGCGCGAAACAACGCGGAGAGCAGCCAGGGATAGGCCGGAGCCTGAGTGATGTCCGGAATGGGCCCGCCCAAGGGGTAACCCTCCCCGCCGGAATGCTCCCTCAGCAGATGCAGGCTGAAGGGGCGAATCAGATCGGTCTGAAATCCACGCCCTTGCGCGAGGTTGCGCCCCACCTGCGCCGCATCCATCGCCGCCGGATCCGAAAAGTTCCTGGACTGCCGCAGCTGAAAAAGCAACGCAACCACCACAAAGACGAGTGCGGAGGCCAGAACGCGAACGAGCTTCGCGCCCCCCCCTTCCTCCATCGTGTGAATCCACTCTTGTAGGCGTGACATGACTTACGGGATGCGTTGCGCCTTGTGCTTGAAGCGATGCGGGACAATGTTCATGCGACCGTTCTCCGACTCAGCGGTCAAAAACCCTCGAGGTGATATTCATGCAGTTTGCGATGGAGGGTGCGTCGACTGATGCCCAAACGCTTGGCCGCCTTGGTGCGATTGCCGTCATCTTCTTTCAGCGCGTTCACAATCAATTGTTTTTCCGCCTGTTTGACGGTCAGTTTGCCCTGGTCCAGGAGCGGTTGATCGCCCGCTCCGAGCCCCTGGTCGCCCGCCTGTTCCCGAATGCTTGCCGGGAGATCTCGCATGCTGATGGAACTCCCGCGACAGAAAACAACGGCGTGCTCGATTGCCGTGCGCAACTCGCGAACGTTGCCCGGCCAACTGTAGCCCAACAATGCCTCCAGGGCTTCCGGTTTGAAATCACTGACCGGCTTGCCGTTCTCCTCCGAAAACTCCCGGAGAAAGGCTTGTGCCAACAAGGTGATATCACTGCCGCGTTCCTTTAGTTTCGGCAGGCAGATCTCCACCACCTTCAACCGGAAGTAAAGATCCTCCCGGAAATTCCCGTCCTTGACCATCTGGGCCAGGTCCTTGTTGGTCGCCGCCACCAGTCTCACATCGGCTGATATCGTCTTGTTCGACCCCACCCGCTCAAATGTCCGTTCCCCCAGGAAGCGCAGCAGCTTGATCTGGGTGGAGGCGTCGATCTCGCCAATCTCATCCAGAAACAGCGTGCCGCCCTCCGACTGCTCAATGCGGCCAATGCGACGTTCCGAGGCGCCGGTGAACGCGCCCTTCTCATGCCCGAACAACTCGCTTTCCAACAAGGCGGCGGACAGTCCTGCGGGATGCACCGTCACCATCGCCTTCGACTTGCGCGGACTCAGTTGATGGATGGCTTTGGCGATCATCTCCTTGCCCGTGCCGCTCTCCCCCAGTATCAGCGTCGTCGCCTTCGTCGGCGCCACCTGTTGCACGATGTCGAACACCTCCTGCATCGCCGGCGACTCACCCACGACACTCTCCATTCCAAACTTCTTGTCCAACTGCTTGTGCAGGGTCTCATTCTCGCTTTCCAGGGACCGACGCCGCAGCGCCCGGGCAATCCGAAGCTCCAATTCGTCAATTTGAAGCCGCCCCTTGGCAATGTAATCGTCCGCGCCTTTCTTCATCGCCTCCACGGCCACTTCCTCAGACCCATAGGCGGTCATCAGAATGCAGATGGGAGGATGATTCATGGCCTTGGCCCGCGTAATCAGCTTCATGCCGTCGTCACCCGGCATCCGTAGGTCCGAGAGAAGCACGTCAAAACGTTCCTTCGCCAGCAACTCCATCGCCACCCCGGCATCCTCGGCCACATAGACGTCGTATCGGTCCTCCAACGCCGCGCGCAACCCTTCCCGGGTCGTCTTCTCGTCGTCCGCAATCAGTATCGTCGCTGCTTCCATAATTGGCTTGTTCACTCCCCGCCCGACGACGCCGCGATCATTCGAGGCTGCGGCTCCCGCAACGGAATCCAGATTCGAAAGCTCGATCCGCTTCCGGTGTGGCTGCTCACGTCGATCAGGCCGTTGTGATCCCGAACAATCCGGTTCACGATCATCAGCCCCAGCCCCGTGCCCTTCTTCTTCGTCGTATAGTAGGGATCAAAAATTCGTTTCAGTTTCTCGTCGTCGATTCCACCCCCGGTATCGGAAACGGTGATCCAAACCCCGTCCTTGGCCGTTCCCGTTTGCAGGCACAACTCCCCGCCATTGGTCATGGCTTGAATCGCATTCTTCACCAGGTTCACCAACACCTGCTTCATCTGTTCGGAATCCATCCGCGCTTTTGGCAGCCGCCGCCGCAGCTTCAGCCGGATCCCGATCCCGCGGTTCTCAATCTCCGGTCCGAGCAGTTCCACGACCTCCTCTGCCACCCGGTTCAGCGAATGCGGATTCAGGTTCGGCTGCGAGGGACGCAACGCCTGCAGGAATTGCGTGATGATGTAGTCCAAACGGGTGATCTCCCCCTTGGCCACGTCGAGGTATCCGTCGAGCTTGGCAGCCAACTCCGAAAGGTCGCCCGGCGAAACCGAGTCCTCAATGCGCGCCGCATCTCCGATGCCGACCGGCGAACTACCCGCCCGCCGACGCAGCTTCCCGACTTCCCGCTCCATCAACTGCAGATGGATGTGCAACGCATTGAGCGGATTCCCGATCTCGTGAGCCACGCTCGCTGCCAGCAGCGTCAAGGTCTGGACGCGTTCACTCTCTATGGTCTCAAAGGTCTTCTGTCGGGCCTCGGTGGCGTCATGCAGGATCAAGGCCCAACCCGAGGCGCCGCTCTTCTCCGCGTCCAACGGAGACGCATACAATCGCAGAAACCTGCGTTTCGGATACGTGACCTCCAACTCCCGCCGAACCGTCCGATCCCCCGCTTCCCACGCCTTGGAGAATTCCGACCAATCCAAATCTGGAAGATGCCTCTTGATCGGATCCCCCTCCGCCGCATCCGGTTGCAACCCCAACAACTCGGTGATCGCGTGATTGTAATAACTGATCCGCCGCTTGGCGTCGATGACCAGGACCCCGTCCTCAATCGTGTTGAACAAGGTCTCCAAGAACTCCCGCTCCCGCGTCAGTCGCTGCACAACGGTCTGCAGTCCGTCCGCATCCAACCGATCAATCCGGCCCAGGATCTTGTCGAGGAAACTGGATTTCGGCGGGGTCATTTCAATGGCTTAAACTGCGTCATAATGACCCGTTGAAAGTAGCTCAAACGAGCGAGTTCGCAAGTGATATCTTGCGCCATTATGACGCAGGGAATATTTCACCCTCCGCCGTTGACCAATCCGAGTCTCGGCCTGGCGGCAAAGGCAAAGCCCTGAATCCACGTGCAGGAGCCAACTGCCCAGTGGCGGGATGAAGATCAAGGACTGGAACGAAACGTCACCTTGCGAAACTTCACTCCCGAATTGCCCCAGGAGTAGAAACCGATCGTGCCGGAGGCATGGGTCGAATCCGTCACTTCGAAGTCCTTTGCGCCATCGAAATAGCCGGTGATCCTTGCACCTTTGAAGACGAGTTTCACCGTGTGCCACTGTCGGCGTTGAAAGCCGCCGGCCTTGGAGTCCAGGACTTCGTAGCGTTCCCCTTGCTTGACCGCCAAGGAGCGGAAGGGGCGTTGATTGTGCGTGGACCAAAGATAGTGGTTGTCCGCCCCGCTGTAACGCAGGACGACTCCCACGCCGTCGTCGTCCGCCGAATTCAGCTCGAACGAAAGCTCCCCGTCCCCGAACCGCGTCCCGTCCTTGAACAGATAAAGACTGCCCGGACGTTCCACCTCGGGCGTGTTCTCCATCACCCGCGGGCCGCCGACCATGACATTGGAAACCTGCTCAATGATCCCGTTCGCCACCGACCATTCGCTGGGCGGATTCGCGCCCTCGGCATCCTCCACCCGCCAAAGCTCGCGATTCAACGGCAAGAGGCCCGGATCGATGACAAACTCAGCGTCAGCAACCGGGCTGGGACGACCATTGGCGGTAAAGGCGCGGACACGCAGCGTTGCCGACCGCCCGACCAGGAACGGTTTTTCATAAAGGGGTGAACTCGTCGATGGCGTCGCGCCATCCAACGTGTAGCGGATCTTCTCCCGATGAGGCTGATCCGCCTTGAGCGCGACGCGCACCGGCCCCGGCGACGCGGAGCCGGCAGGCTCAATGCGCGGCGCGCGGGTTCCATCGGTCTGCAGCGCGATCCAGGATTGATTCAGGTAGCTGCACTTGCAGCCGGCCGAGGCGTCCGGAGCGAACACCAGCCCCCCGGCCGGGATGACATTGATCCAACAGCCGGGACGAATCCCGCCGAAGTCCTCGTTTTTCTCATTCCGGGTAAGATCGAAGTATCCCAACGTGGCGGAGCGGAAGACCATCATGTCGCGCGACCCCGCAAGCACGCCGCAGCCGTAGGAACGCTTGAAGTTGAAGGGCCGGTCCTCCCCGGTCATCAGGTCCCACGCGCCGCCCTGCGCGTAGATCGTGCGATCGTTGATCACCGGCCGCGAATCGTATCTGGCTTTCTTCTCCCAGAGCAATTGGCCATCCGACAAATTGAACGCGGAGATCCTACCGCCGATTTCGCTGGCGAGACGAAACCGCGTGGGCTGGTAGCTCATCATCAGCGTGTGGTGTTTCGACGAAATGGCCGACACCGTGCCGTAGATGTCGTTTTCATTCCGCCAGAGAACGTCCCCGGTTCCGGAATTCAAGGCGACGAGCGCGCCGGTGGCATGGTTGTCCGCCGTCGCCTTGCCGTCCCGGCGCCGATCGAACGTGGCGATCGGCCGATCGATCAGGACCACCATTCCGGCTCCAATCGCGATGCCGTTGTGCCGCAGCGAGTGCGTCGCGTCGTAACGCCATTTCAATTCCCCCGTCCGGGCATCCAGGGCGAAGAAGGTCCGCGACTCGGTGAGTTGATCCTTCATGTCGCCTCCGGGACGGTAGCGAAAGGTCACGACGTGTTCCGGATTGGAAAGCGAGCCGAACAGGAATCCGTCCTCACTGGCGATGTGCCCCCAGACGCCCTCCTTGCCATCGATCGTCTTCGGTGCGGTGAAGGTCGCGAGCAGTTTCCCGGTCCGCGCGTCGATGCGAAGGCACTGGCTCCCTCGGCGGACGTAGACGCTGTCGTGGGTGACGCAGTAGTTGCTGCCTGTGCCGCTGGTTCCCATCAGATGATCGCCATCGTAGGCTTTGAGAATGTCCGGCAAGGAATACTCCCACAGCTTGTGTCCGTTGTAGGCGTCGACCGCGATGATGCCGCCCAGCCCCTCCGAAAAGAGGACGCCGTCCTTGAACAACGGGGCCGGTCCGCGCCCATGCCGCTGTGTCATCGGTTGCTCAAGATCGGCATACCACAACATTCCCAACGGACCGCTGACAAGCTGATCGGCTGAGTTAACCGTGTTCGCCGGGTTCGCGTATTGGTGGGTCCATTCCCCCGCCCCTTCCAGCGGTCCACGTTTCTTCACCGCCATCTCCCCCGCCTTGCCCGTGACCATCACGCCGCCATAGGGTCGCAGGCTTCGATTGGCCTCCGCCAAGGCGTTCGCGGAAAGGTCTCCCCCGAGCGAGCGGGCCGACACGATCAGGTTGGCAAAATACTTCGGCAACTGCGTGTCCTCCAGATCCGCCTTCAGGACCATGACCCGTGAGCCGTAGAGCCCCGCCGCTGTCAGCCTTTCACGAGCTGCCGCCACCTTCTTCGGATTCGGATCAATCGCGTAGATGAACAGTTCCGTGCGCTTGGCGAGTTCGAGCGAGAGGCCGCCGTCGCCGCAACCGATATCCAGCGCGTAGCCTTCCTTGATTCCGGACAATCCGATGATCTCGTCAGCCGCGGCGGCGGTTCTCGGATCTGAATCGGGAAGACCGAAAGGCTCGGAACGGGAAACGGGCGTGGAGTGAAGCTCGATCGGACGAAAGCAGTGAATGGCGCCCTTGTCCGTGGAAACGAACAAGCCTTGGTTGGCCGCGGCCAGTCCGTCGGCGACGCCATCGACCGTCGCGCTCCAAACGCCATCCTCGCCTCCCAGTCTCTTCATCGAGACCCGGCCGTCGTCGCCGACGATGAGTTTGTCCCCGGCGACGATCGCGCTGACGCCGCCGCTTTCCTGTTTCACGCCAAAGGTCTCCTTCAGCGACCGGAGCGACTGCGGTTTCCCTTTGCGATCCAGCTTCTCCATATCGGCCCATTGAAACTCCGCGCGCCTGCCGTCCAACGAGCAGACAAGTCCGCCGGGCGTGGCGACGACCGGGCCGTTGCCGATTCGAGGCCCCGTGGAGCCTTCTGCCTGATCGAAGACATATCCTTCGTTCACAAAGAAGCTGTCACTCAATGTGATCCGGGAGCCGCCGCGATGGGTATTGGCCTGAAGATGCAGGTATCGAAAGGCGCCGGTGGCACGATCGAAAGCTGCCGGCACGCCGCGTCCGGTGGCCATGAAAATCTGTTTCTCATTGGCCGCGAGATACCCCTGCGCCGCGACGCCGCTGTTGGCGTAAGCCCCGCCATGCGGCTGCCCCATGTAGA
>Ga0181594_10005557_pt1 | contig 11034 bp, 8 predicted proteins | sample 071ome_18_FD_145603 | JGI IMG/M metagenome (GOLD analysis project Ga0181594, IMG submission 145603) | Coastal salt marsh microbial communities from the Groves Creek Marsh, Skidaway Island, Georgia - 071413BT metaG (spades assembly) | ecosystem: Environmental > Aquatic > Marine > Intertidal zone...
TGGTGTGGGAGCCGGAGCTGGTGTGGGAGCCGGAGCTGGTGTGGGAGCCGGAGCTGGTGTGGGAGCCGGAGCGGCCGTCGGGCTTACCGGTTTGCCGCCGGGGTCGAAGACATCGGTGATATCCGCGGGGATATCGACGACGGGCTTTTGGTCCGAGCGGAGTTTCAAGTGCTCCGGCTTGACGACAGCGAGCACATCCTTGAGGGGGATCTCCACGGCGTTTTGGTCGTGGTCCGGGGCGTCGGACAAGACGCCGGCAGGGGCGCGTTTTCGGAGGTCGCCGAAGAGGATCTTGACGGCGCCGGTGGAGAGTTGTTCGACGATGGCGGTTAAAGGGACAGCGATGGTCGATTCGCCGGGTGGCTGCGCCGCCACGGCGCCTTTGATGTCCTCGGGCAGGTTCTCGATAATGCCAGCGAGCGGGACATTCACGGTTTCGCCGGATTCGGCGAGCGGTTTGGGTCCTTTCTGTTGGGCGACACTCGGCGTCGATGTCGGGGCGGCAGGAGCTTTCTTGGTTGAAGCGGCCTTAGGTTCGGGTGATGACGGTTGCGGCCTGTCATCGCCCTTGGAAAAGAGATTTTTGAAGAAACCCATGGGGAGGGATTAGTCGGTTGATCGTTGTGTTCGAACGGCGAAATGCCGCTCGACGACTTCGGGAGTTTTTGTCCTAAATCGCTTGTCATGGCAAGAAAGAACAGTAAACAGTTTCGCCGGTGTCGCAGCAGCGCAACATATTGATTGTGGACGATGAGCGGGACGTGCTGGAAATGTATCAGGCGCGGTTGGCGAAGCTTGGCTCGAAGCCGCGTGTGTTGACGGCGGATTCGGGCAAGCGCGCGCTGGCCTTGTTGGCCTCGGAGCCTTTCAGCTTGTTGGTCACCGATTTGAACATGTCAGGCATGGATGGGTTTCAGCTCCTGACGATTGTCCGTGGGAAGTATCCCGACACGAGAACGGTTGTGATGTCCGGAGTGAGCGACGCGCAGTATCGCGCCCGGGCATACGGGATGGGCATCGACCTGTTTCTGGAGAAGCCGGGCACGGACGAAGAGATGACCGTGTTCTGCGATTGCGTCGAGGGTGTTCTGCTGCGGGAGGCAGCGGGTGGTTTTCGGGGCGTGCAGAGCATGTCTCTGGTGGATCTTATTCAATCTGAATGCATGGCCGGGGCCTCGTGTGTTTTGAAGATTTCGAACGGGGCGATGGCCGGGCTCATTTGGCTGCAGGATGGCGACGTGATCGATGCGGAGGCGCAGGGGTTGAAAGCGGAGGAAGGCTTTCGGAAGATTCTGGAATGGCGCGGCGGAAGTTTTGAGAAACTGCCGGCGGACGCGGGGCGCGAACGCGCGATTTTCAACTCCTATCAAGGGCTGTTGTTGGACAGCGCTCAGACCCTGGACATGGCCGAGGCGGGCGATCTGGGATTGGATGGCGAGGGCGGCGCGATGGAGGGAGCGGAGAACCTGGGCCGCCTGGGGCCGATCACCCGGTGCGCCGGGGTTGAGCTGGCGTTGACGGTCAGTTCCTCCGAACCGCACGAGACCAAGGCTTGGGGCGTGGAGAACACGGAATCGTTGGGGGCGTGGACGCGGGAACGGATGGCGCGGTTCGGTTCCCTGGGCAAGACGTTGAACCTCGGTCAGTTGAAGCAGGTTTCGGGTGTCGGCCTCAAGCGACATGTGGCGTTGTTGCCGGGCGCTGAGGGAACGCTCTGCGTGGGCATTCAGCGGTCGTTCAGCCAGAGTGAAGTGCGCGAAACCCTGAAGGAGATACAGGTCAAATGGGGCTCCTGAGTTTATTTTCCAAGAAGAAGCCGGAGAAGGTGGAGAAACTGCCTTCGGGAAGCTTTCGCATTGATTCATCGGGGCAGATCAGCGCCTCGACGCTTCCGGGCGCATTTCCGGAAGAGTTGATGCGGGAGATCGGGGGCGTATTCGTCGAAACCTTCAAGTCGGCGAAAGAGCAGGGGTTGCCGTTGAAAGAGTTGAATCTGGACTACGCCGGCGCCAAGATCGTCGGGCGGGAAGCCCGGGGCGGAGCGGTGATCTTCCTGACGCCCCGCAAGTTTTGATTTCTGTTCGCGTGGATCTCGGCTGCCCGCGCGCGATTCCCCACAGGTATGGCTACGGAGAAAGAGACATTTGAAAAACTGATATCCATGGTGGAGAGCTACACGGAGACGTGGAAGCAGCTTCATCATTACATTGCGCTGGCGAAGACGAAGAAGTTCGACGAGGAGGATGAGTCGGAGTTTCTGGAGATCAAGAGCGTGATCACGCAGGAGTTGGAGTTGATCATGGCCACGGTGGAGATCGATTCGCCTTCCCGCGAGGATGTGCATGATCTCATTGGCAAAATTCCCACGTTGCAGTCGCTCTGCGAACAGAACGAGAACTTCGTCCGGAGCATTGACACCCAGTGGCACCGGAGTTTCGTCGCGTTGCAGACCCTGCAGGGGATGGTGAAGGCGCAGGTCCGGGAGATGGAAAAGAAGAAGGGCAAGGATGACGCCGACTTTCGCCCGGTCCTGGATCGCGTTGAGAATTATGTCGAGACCTGGAATCAGGTCCTGCATTACCTGAACACCGCTCGCGATGGACGGTTCGACGAGGAGGACGAAACGGAGTTCCTGGAGATCAAGAGCGTGGCGCTTCAGGAGTTGGAATTGATCTACTCGATGATGGAGTTCGAGTCGCCGTCGAAGGCGGAGATCATTGAGATTCTGTCCAGCGCGGTTTCGCTGGAGTCGTTGTCCCAGCAGAATGAGAACGCCCAACGGACCCTGGGGGACAAGTGGCACAAGGTCTTCATCGGGTTTCAGTCGTTGGCGGGCGCGATCAAGGCGCAAGTGAAACTCGCGGACAAGAAGACAGCGGAGCCGTCCATGGAGGAGCGGGTGGCGCAAATGGAGAACTACGTGGAGACCTGGAAACAGTTCAACCACTTTCTCGGAGTCGCCCGTTCAGGCAAGTTCGACGAGGAGGATGAATCGCAGTTCCTGGAAACCAAGAGTGTGATCGTGCAGGAGATGGAGTCGATCTGCGCGGTTTCGGAATTGACGTCGCCGACCCGTGAGGATGTGCACGGCATCGTGATCGGGGCGATATCCCTGGCCCGTTTGGGATCGCCCAAGGATGCGGGGGCGCTGAAGAACACCGAGAGCAAGTGGCACAAGATCTTCATCGGGTTCCAGGCCGTGTTGGGGCAATTGAAGGTTCAACTGCAGGAATCGGGCAAGAAGAAGGGGTGGAGTCTGTTTGGCTGGGGCAAGAAGTAGGCCTTGCAGGAGCCGAAGGTCTTTCCGAGGAGGGAAACGCACTTCATGGCGGGTTTCCCTCGTCGGCAATTCACTGCCCCGCGGGCATTTGGGTCACTGCATTCACGGACTTGATGTTGGCCTCCTTGGCTATGTCCATCACATTGACGATGATGCCCCAGGGGGTTGATTTGTCCCCGCGGATGGAGAGGCGCACCTTGGGGTTGGCCGTTGATTTTTCGGTCAGGGCGGCGCGCAGCGCATTGGTGGTCACCGCCTGGTTGCCGAGGTAGAAGTAGGGCGGGGTCTGGGCCAGCGTGAGCACGATCAAATCCTCTTCGGCCTCGCCGGGTTTGGATTGTTTCGACTCGGGGAGGGCGAGTTTCAAGGCGGGAATCCGACTCTTGAAGGTGGTGGTCACCATCAGGAAGATCAGGATCACAATGAGCACGTCGATCAACGCGATGATGATGACCGCGGGCGGTTGACGTCGTTTCTTTTCCCGGAACTGCATGGCGTGTCGGGGCGCAAGGGTTATCCGCGCCTGGAGCCGGAGCGGGCGGAATCGAGGGCTTCGGAAAGGGCTTCGGAGGCGGGCGCCTTGGCGGTGCGGGCCGAGACCTTGGGGTTTGGAGCGGACTTGGCCCGCAGGCGATAGCACCGGCGAACGAACTCGTCGCAGATGTTTTCCATGGACACGGTCAACGATTCGACCTTCCGCGTGTAGTAGCTCCAGGAAATGATGGAGGGAATGGCGATCAGCAGGCCGAACATGGTGGCTCTGAGGGCGAGGGAAATGCCGGCGGCGAAGGCTGCGTAGTCGCCCAATCCGGATTCGCCCAGGCTGCTGAAGAGGGTGATCATGCCGTAGATTGTGCCGACCAGGCCCATGAGCGGCGCGACCCCCGTGCAGATTTCGAGGACGATCAGGCCGCGCTCGAGTTGATTGATCTCGTGGCGCGCCCGGGTCTGGATGATGTCGATGTTCTCCTCCTTAGGCCAGTCGAGGTGATTGGCGGCTGTCAGGACGAGTCGGCCGAGCGGCGAGGCGTTCTGTTGGCAGATCTGCTTGAGCTTGGGCAGATCTTCGAGCGAGCGGCAGTTCTCCACGGCGGCTTCAACGCGTCCCGGCGCGACACGGGGCCATTGCAGGGCGAAGCCGCGCTCGATGATGAAGGTGAGCGCGCAGATTGAAGTGACGGCGAGCATGCTGAGAATCGCGGTCTCGACGTTCAGGAAGTCGGGCAGTAGGGCCAGTATCATGGGCGTTGTCACGGTTGCAGGGGCTGTTCCTCACAGAGTTTGAAATTTCAGGCAAGCTTGGAATGAACTTTCGGGGCGGGCTCAGTAGTGAAAGGTGAACTGAACGTCGTGGTAGTCCTTGCCCAGCATGCGGTGCATGGACTCGGGCCACTCGTCGAACGGCGCAGGTTCGGTGATTGATTGGAGGCAGAAGTAGGATTGGAGCGCGCCGACGGACGACGAGGCGGTCCGGGTGTCGGTGACGCGGCCGTCCAGGTGGACGCGGAACTGCACGACAACCTTCCCCCCGGGGGGGATGATGCCGGGGTAGGAGTCCAGTTTGTCGTGCCAGCATTGCGTGATGGCCTCGATGAGCTTGCTGCTGTAGACGCCGAGTTCGCTGCCTCTGGCGTCAATGGAGACCTTGGCCCTTTTGCGTTTTGCGCCGCCGTCCTGCTTCATGATCTGTCCGGGGTTTCGTTTGGCCATCTGCTGACGGGCTTCCTCCAGGGTCCGTGGTCGCGAGGGGCGTGGTTCCGGCTTGGGAGCGGGCTTGGGTTTGGGTTCGGACGGTTTGGGTTGGGGGGGGCTGGCGGTCAGGCGAGGCTTGGTATTGCCTTGCTCGCTCTTCTTGGCGAGAGCCGTGGGGTTGGGTTCCGGTTTGGGCTTCGGCTCCGGTTTGGGGGTCGCGGGAGCCTTGGCGAAGTCCTTGGGCTGTTCCTTGGGTTGCTCGGGTTTGGCTTCGGGCTTGTTGAGCAACGGTTTCAAGGGCATGGGTTTGTCTTTCGGCGCGTTGTAGGTTTGCAGAACCTTGTCCTGGATGCCGTCGATCCTGGCTTCGCCCTTGTCGATCTCCGGGGAGTCGTCGGAGGCCTTCGTGTTGGCGAAGGAGAAGCGCTTGGTGTCTTTCGGCGGCTCGGTCTTGGTTGCGGTGGAGGGATCCACCCAGACGAACTCCAATGGAACGTCCGGAGGCTCTGGTTCGGGGGGGCGGGCGTCCTCGACCTCGAACTCGATGGTGACCATCTTGGGTTCCTTGAGTTCAGCGGCCTTGGCCTTCTCTTTCTCATCGGGCTTCCGGTCGGGCATATTGTCGCCGATCAGGAAGAGCAGGGCGTGAATGAGGATGGAAATCACGAACGCGCGCCCCTGGGAGATGCCTCCCGGGTCTCTCGAAAAAGAATATGGCGAATCCGCGTTCACGGCGGGTGAGCTTGCAGAAGTTGACGCGCGGCGGCAATGGTTTGTTCCCGCGACGGCGACGGAGAACGGCTATTTCAGAGGCGGGGTGAAGACGTCGAACGCCTCCACCTGGATCTCACCGGAGCCAATGGGCGCAAGTTCGACCTGGTGTTCGCCGTTGGGCAGGTTGGCTGCGATGGTGATCCGAACCTTTTCAGTGCGGCCGCCCAGGAGATCGACCTCGGCCAAGGCGGATCGGACGACGTTCCAACTCCATTGGTCGCCCCGCTTGTTGCGCTCGGCGCGCCGCCATTCGGCGGGGTCCATGAGGATCTGGCCTGAATCGCTGACGAACTCCTTGAAGGCGTTGCCCCGGCCGTCCTTGTCGGTGACGCTGCCGGTCAATTCGAAATTGCCGTCATCGTCGAGCATGGTGAGGGTCCAGGTCTGCGGGACGATATTGACCCCGAGAGTGACGCCGTGGGGGGATTGGTCCCGCGCGGGACTGCGGCGCTCCTGGAAATTCGTGCGCGCCGGCTCGATGTAGGTCATGAAGAAGGCGTCGGCTTCTTCGGCGGGGTCGCCGTCGATGGTTACGGCCAGTTTGCCGCCGTCGGGGCGGGTCCAGGCGATGATGTCGAGGCGGTTGCCGACAAAGCTCACGTTGAATCCATTGCCCAATCGTTCGAAGCCGCCCTCTTCCTCGGTGAGACGATGTTCGCGTTCGAGTGGATCGTAGTTGAACTCATCGGGGGCGTGAAAATGGCGGGCGATGTTCTGATTGACGATGTGGGCCCCAAAGGGACTCTGGTGGACCGCGTCGGAAAGCAGGTCTTCGATCTTGAGGTTGTTGGCCTTCAGATAGGCTGCCCACTCGGCGCGGTTCTCCACGAATTCCACCCCGTGTTTCGCGCAGACTTTGCGCAGGGCGGCGACATCCTGATCGGGCGCATTCTCGGACTTTCCCCAATTGGGCTTGCCGCGTTGGCGCCAGTGGATGCTCGGCACGATGATGTCCGCGGTTGTGTTCTCGCGCAATTCGGTGAGGAGTTTATCGAGGTTGTCCGGTTTGCCGATCGTGTAAATGATGACGACATCAGGTTGGTCGGGGATGACCAGGTGCCGGGCCCAGCCGCGCAGGTACTGCCAGGGGACGGAATTGCCGACCATGCGGCGGTAGAGGATCGGCTTGGTTTCGCCGAAGCGTTTCTGGAGGAGGCCGATCAGTTCGTCGCCCGCGCCCAGGCGCGCGGTGTAGCTCGAACCGAGGGCCCAGATAAGAAAGGGGCGGGGTGGATCGAGGTCCGCGTCCATTTTTCCAAAGGCGAGAGCGAGGTTTCTGCCGTCCGTGGGGCGGGAGTCGGCGACATAGGGTTTGGCTGAGGCGGGCTGAGGCGGGGCTTCGAGCGCAAAGTTCGCGGGTTGGGCGGGGGCGTGCGGAATACAGCCGAAGAAAAGAGCCGACAGGAGGACGGCAGTGCGGCCCGTTTCTCGAAGGGCGTCTTCAATGCGAGTCATTGTCGGGACGATAGTGCAGGCGGCGCGGGGCGGCAATCGCGGGGTGAACGGCCGGAGCGTCCGCCCTGGCTTGCGGACAGTTCGATTGCGTCCCTTCGACTTCGCGCTCGACGCCGCCCGAACCGGCTGGTTGGATCCGGGGCTCCGATTTTATTGAACGCCCGACGGCGGCGACGCCGTTCAACGAACCTACAAGCACATGAGAAAGACGATCACGATCCTCGCGTTGGCCGCGGTTTCCGCGTTTTCGGGCCGCGCCGCCACTGTCCTGGTGGAAGCGGAAAGCTTTGAATCCCATGGTGGATGGAAACTCGACACCCAGTTCATTGATGAAATGGGGTCGCCCTATCTGCTGGCTCACGGTCTCGGCCGGCCGGTCAAGGACGCGACCACGACGGTGAATTTTCCAGTCGGCGGGACGTATCGTGTATTTGTCCGAACCAAGGATTGGGTGGCGCGGTGGAACGCCAAGGGGCAGCCCGGGCGCTTTCAAGTGTCGGTCAACGGCAACCCCGTGAAGGAAACCTTTGGAACGACGGGAGCACGGTGGCATTGGCAGGATGGCGGAAGCGTGCGAATCGAGTCGGGCAACGTCGCCGTGGCCCTGCATGATCTGACCGGTTTCGATGGTCGTTGCGACGCGATCGTTTTCACCGACGAGAAAAGCTTTACGCCCCCGAATGAGATGGCGGCGTTGGGAGCATGGCGGAAGGAGGCCTTGGGCTTGCCCGCGAAACCCGAGGTGAAGAAGGGCTACGATCTGGTCGTGGTGGGCGGCGGTTACGCCGGTATGGGCGCGGCGATCTCAGCGGCGCGCATGGGCTGCAAGGTCGCGTTGATTCAGAACCGGCCCGTGCTGGGCGGCAACGGCAGCAGCGAGGTGCGCGTCTGGGCCAAGGGCAACATCCGGCGCGGCAAGTTCCCGCGCATCGGCGAGATCATCGAGGAGATCTCCGACAGCGCGACCAAGTCGCCGGGAACCTATGAAGAATTTGAAGACGCGAAGAAGGAGCGCATCGTCCGCGCGGAGAAGAACATCGATCTCTTCCTCAATCATCACGCGAACGTCGTGGAAATGGACGGCGACCAGATCAAGTCCGTCACCGCCTTCGACACCCGCACCGGCGCGCAGCGGAAGTTCATGGGGCGCAATTTTGTCGATTGCACGGGGCACGGGACGATCGGCTATCTGGCGGGCGCGAGCTACGACATGACGGAGAAGGGGCGCATGGGCATGAGCAACATGTGGGCGTGGGATGAGACGGGGAAGGCGGAGACGTATCCGGCGACCCCGTGGGCCCTGGATCTTGAGATGAAGGACTTTCCCTATCCGCGCGATCACCATGGGCAATGGTTCTGGGAGAGCGGTTACGACAAGGACGCTTTGGGCGATGCGGAAGGCATCCGTGATTGGAACCTTCGCGCGGTGTTTGGCGCTTTCAATGCCATGAAGAACCGGGATGGCGCGGATGAACACCAGGACGCCATCCTGACCTGGGTCGCCTACATTGGCGGGCCTCGCGAGTCACGGCGGTTGATGGGGGATGTGATCCTGACCGAGGAGGACATCGTCGCGAAGCGTGATTTTCCGGATGGCTGCGTGCCGAGCACCTGGTCGATTGACCTGCATTACCCGAAGAAGCAATATGCCAAGAAATTTCCGGAGAACCCGTTCATTTCATATGCGGTGCATGGCAAGGGAGTGGATCGGGCCTATGGTTATCCGGTCCCGTATCGCTGCTTCTATTCCAAGAACATTCCGAACCTGTTCATGGCGGGTCGCTGCATCAGTGTGACGCACGAGGCGCTGGGCACCGTGCGGGTGATGAAGACCTGCGGCATGATGGGCGAGGTGGTCGGCAAGGCCGCGGCCATCTGCGCGAAGGAGGACACCACGCCGCGCGGCGTTTATGAAAAGCATCTCAAGACCCTGCTTGGCATGCTCGAACTGCCGGGGCAGGCGCGCCGCGAGTCCTTGGACAGCGAGACGATCATGCCCAAGACGCTGCTGCCGATGAGTCCCTTCGGACCGTTGGCGGGGGTGGATCCCGCGAAGTTGCCGGGGTTGGTCATTGATGACAAACAGGCGGAAAAGAAGGGCAAGTGGACGGCCGGCACGGGGCTCCAAGGCTTCATCGCCCACAGCTATCTCTACTCGGGCAACCCCGAGTCCGAGGCGCGCTTTCAGTTCAAGGTCGACAAGACCGGGACGTATGAGGTGCGTGTGGCCTACCAGAATCATGAGAACCGCGCGGCCGCCGCGCCGATCACCGTGCACTCCGCCGCCGGCGAGAAGACCATTCGCGTGGACATGAAGCAGAAGCCGCCGATCAAGGGTGGTTGGGTCTCCGTGGGCGAATACCGCTTTGAAGCCGGCAAGACCGGGGCCGTGGTCATCGGAGGCAAGCCGAATCCGAAGGGCAATCTCCACGCCGACGCCGTGCAGATCCTGCCCGCGAAGTGAGTGTGGAGCGCCGAGCATTGCTCGGCGTGGTGTCCAATGGCAAATCAGTTGGCCGGGCGATGCTCGGCGCTCCGTCATGCAAGGCGCTGAAGGCAGCCAGATTCGCAAGATCGCGCTTCACCTCGTTCGTGTCGGGACCTTCGTGCTGATATTGCTCCTCCTTCACCGGCAGCACGCAGCCTTTCGCGCGGCGGTCTCGGCGGATGGCGTTGAGCCCGTTTCGCTGGAATCCGTGGGTGACTTCTTTTCCGCTGCCCAGACGATTTCAGGGCCGGACGCTTCCGGGGCGCAGGTCGTGTTCGACGCAGATGAGAAAGCGGTGGGCTATGTCGTTCAAACCTCGCCGCGAAGCGATCACATTGTCGGTTACTCCGGGCCGAACAATGTCCTGATCGCCTTCGGCGAGGATGACCGGATTGTTGGGGGCCGGTTGCTCGGCAGCGGCGACACCAAGGATCACGCCGAGCAGGTGAGGAATGATGAGTTCTTCCTCGACTCCTTCAACGGCTTGACCGCGGAGGGGGCGGCGAGGCTCGATGACGTGGACGCGGTTTCGGGCGCGACCCTGACCAGCCTGGCGATCGTGGAGGGCGTGGTTCATCGGCTTGGGGGAACAAAGCGGCCCGGGCGCTTTCCGGCGGAGGTGGACGCCGCCAAGGCGACCCATGTCTTTCCACAGGCCGCGACCATTGGCGTCAGCGGGGCGGATCCGAGGTTGCTGGAAGCGAAGGATCAGTCCGGGGCTACAATTGGTCTCCTGGCCCGCACGACGCCGTATGCGGACAAGGTGATGGGGTACCAGGGGCCGACGGACGCCCTGATCGTTCTGGGGCCGGATGGGCGGACCATCAAGGGGCTGGCCTTGAACGAGTCGTACGACAACCAGCCCTATGTGCGGTATGTCGCGGAGGACGAGTATTTCCTGACCTACTTCAACGGGTGGACGCTGGAGCAGTTGGCGGCGACGAACCTGGTTGACGCCGAGGTGGAGGGCGTGTCCGGCGCGACGATGACCAGTGTGGCCCTGGCGGAGGGCGCGCAAGCGGCGGCGCGCGAACTGCTCAAGCCGGCGCCGAAGCCGGCGGTTGGTTCGAAGGCCTGGAAGCCGCGGGCGCGGGACATCGGAACAGCGGTCGTGGTTGTGTTGGGTTTGGTCCTGGGTTTCACCCGTTGGCGCGCATCGAAGCGGATGCGGATCGCGTTTCAGGTCGTGTTGATCGTCTACCTGGGATTCATCAATGGGGACCTGGTTTCGCAGGCCTTGCTGGTCGGTTGGGCGCAGAACGGCGTGGCGTGGCGCTTCGCTCCGGGTCTGGTCCTGCTGACCGCGGCGGCGCTGATCGCGCCGGTGGTCTCCAAGCGCAACGCG
>Ga0181594_10005558_pt1 | contig 11034 bp, 6 predicted proteins | sample 071ome_18_FD_145603 | JGI IMG/M metagenome (GOLD analysis project Ga0181594, IMG submission 145603) | Coastal salt marsh microbial communities from the Groves Creek Marsh, Skidaway Island, Georgia - 071413BT metaG (spades assembly) | ecosystem: Environmental > Aquatic > Marine > Intertidal zone...
ACGTACCAGATTGATCTGCGTCGTGAACCCGGCTTCATCACCACCTGCAAGCGCCGACTCCGCCAGAATCAGGCGCAGTTCGCGCGCCGACACCACGATCTGCGGATTGAACTGGCGCGCTCCGACGGCCTCCAGAATGATCGTCGAGAGTGCAGGCGACGGAACACCGTCAATCGGGTCGAGCAGCGAGATCGCTGCGACCTTCTTGTCGTCGGCCGTCGGCGTCACAAACTCGTCAGAGGGCCGCAACTCCAGCCGCTCGTTAACGTTGGCGCCCCAGTTGTTACTAACCGTGTTGGCGCTATACGTGAACCGGTAGTCCCAATCGATGCCAACAAGCGCGAGTGCCGCCAAAGCATCGGCGTTAGCACCGGCATCGCTCACCAGCGGGTTGACGGGCGTCTGCCCGGCCGGCGTGATCTTGCCGCGCAGCGCCTTGGCATGACGTGCACGTGCACGCTGAGCCAGAATCGCCGCCCGCAGGCTCGTGTTGCCGGCCGATTCGGCAAGCGACAACGCCTCAGTCAGATTAGCGACCGCTTCGTCGTACATGCCGAGCACCCCGGCTTCACCCAGAGGTGCACCCTCTTCTGTGCGGTTGGACTTGACGAAGTCTTCCCAGAGGTCGGCAATCTGGGTGTAGATGATCGCCGAATACAGCTGCGACTCCGCCAGCAGGATCGGCCTCGTGAGGTTGCCATCGGCCAGGTGGCCCTTGAGCAGCTTCACGGCCTCATCTGCTATCCACCGACCCTCGGCAACAATGGGCCAAGCGGCGTCTGAAAATTCGTTGGCCGGATCACGCAGGTCACCCGCCGTCAACTGAACCCAGGCATCACGCGAGCCCGTAAACTTCAGCTCATCGGAAACCGCTGAGGCCAGCAGGGCGATCTGCCCATAGGCCTGGCCTACCATGGCTTGGGCACCGTTTGCCGGAGCCCCTGCAGCCGCAGGTGTCTCCAGGTCTTCCTGAATCAGCGCGTTCGGGTTCCCTCCTACGTCGAGCAGTGCGCTGCACCCTGCGAGCGAGGTGCTCGCGAGGGCAACGCCGGCGAAAAGTCAAGAAAATCTCAAGCTCGAAGGGTTGTTGACGCGCCTGCGGATTGGGCCACGTATCAGTCTCCGGCCATCGGCTCCGAGAGCATGTCGCGCAACCAGTGCCCTGCCCGCTGCACTTTGGCACGCACATAGGGCAGATTGTGCCGATTCAGCCGGCCATGGAGCGCACGGCGCCGTGCGACAGAAATGCCCGCATCTTCAAGCGCCTGCACCTTTTCGGGATTGTTGGTCAGCAGTTCGACCTGGCCGATTCCCAAGGCCTTCAAGATCTGTACGGCGACATCGTACTGCCGCTCGTCGGCGCCAAACCCCAGCATGCCGTCGGCATCGATCGTGTCGAGGCCGGTTCCCTGCAGAGTGTAGGCGCGAAACTTGTTGCCAAGCCCGATGCCCCGCCCTTCTTGCGCGAGATAGAGCAAGACGCCGCCTCCACGCGCAGCAAACAGCGACATGCTGCCGCGCAGCTGCTCGCCGCAATCGCAGCGCAGGCTACCGAAGAGGTCGCCTGTCAGACAGGCGGAGTGAAGGCGGACCGGCACGGCCTCAGGCCACTGCGCCGGATCGCCGACCTGAACGGCGACGTGCTCGGCCAGGCCAAATTCTTCGCGGAAGAGCGTAAACCGGGAGTCTTCGGCCTCGGGAAGCGGCACCGGTGCCTCGGCAATCTTCACCACGCGAGAGCGGGCCACCTGGGCAAACTCGGGAACCTGCCCAGCGTCGGCCTCCAGCACCCGACCCTCGAGCAGGGCCTTGCCGAGCAAGCCAGAGGTTGACCTCCCCACGGGCACGGCCAATACGGCCGGCAGGAGACGGGCGAGATGCGACAGCGTCAGTCCGGCAGCCTCGGCTTGCGTGGCCACGCGCAACTTGGGAATCAGACCCGCACCGGCGGGCTGACTCGCCAGCGCCACGATTTCGTCGTGCGTGTGGCTCGGCTCAAGCGGTACAGCAAATGCCGCATCTGAAGCGTGCGTGCCGTCGACCAGAGTCTGGGCTTCGGTGCTCCCCATCGCGCTCGCACGATACGGGGTCACAATCAGACTGAGCGGGCCCGGCGCCATCTGACGCAGTTCATTAAGCCGAGCCTCGTCGAGCCCCTCGACCGCGAGCACAAGAACGTCGGGCGCCGCAGGGACCAGCGCTTCGCTCACAAACTCTGGAGCGGGTCCGGAGCGCATGAGTACGGGGCGCCCGCGTTGCAGGTCGAAAAGCGCGCGTTCTGCCTTGAACATGGTCGTCTCGGGAATGCGAGATGGGAGAGCCCGCCGAATTGGCGAGCTGAAGGAAACCCCTTTGTTACGAAGGAGGTCCGCTGCAGCGCGGGTCTCAAAGACACCGAAGCGTCGTGCGTACGCCCCCAACGAGGGGCTGCTGGTCCAGCGCTGGAGGGGTGCAGCAAGCAGAAGACCGACCAGAATCGGCGCCATCCAGACCACAAAGGCGGGGCTGACCAACAGAATCAGCAGAGTCCAAAGCGTTCCCACGGCCATGCTTGGTGCGGCCGCACGCAGAGCGGCCCTCCACGAGAGCATGACACCCTGCCGAACCTGCGCATGCCAACCCACGGCGCGCCCCGCCACAATGCCCGAAACGATGCGCGTGTGCTCGATCATGAACACCGGAGCCAGCAAGACCGACAGCACCAGTTCGACCACCGCACCTGTGAGCAGCTTGAGGCGACCGCCGAACTCCGGGGCCCGCGACAGCAGAGTGGTGCCGAGTGCCAACGCCTTGGGCACGAACAGCAGAGCGGCTGTCAGCGCCAACAACGACACGCCGTCAGGCAAGGTGATTCTCCCGACGTCCGGCTCGGCCAACAGCTGCGGCAGTCGGCCTGTGGCACCAAGCTCCGACATGAGCACCCAGGTGGTGCCGGCGATCAGCGTCGCAAACCAGAGCACCGAAGACAGATAGCCCATGGCCCCGAGCACGAAATGCATGCGGCTCAGGCCGTGAACTCCGGGCATGCGAAGCAGGCGCAGGTGCTGCAGGCTGCCCTGAGCCCAGCGACGATCACGTCGACTGAAGTCAGGCAGTGTTCCCGGCACCTCTTCCCAGCTGCCGCCGAGCGTCGGATCGAGGGCAACCTGCCATCCTCCGCGCTTGAGAAGTGCAGCCTCGACGAAATCGTGGCTGAGAATCGCCCCACCCAACGGAGCCCGTCCCGGAAGCACGGGGAGACGTGCATGCCGGCGGAAGGGCGTGAGTCGAATGATGGCGTTGTGCCCCCAGTAGTTCGCCGTGTCACCCTGCCAAAAAGCGAGGCCGGTGGCGAGCAGTGGCGCGTGCAGATGTGCAGCAAACTGCACAAGGCGCCCGAACAGCGTCTGCTGGCCGGTCGGGAGCGGGACGGTCTGCAGCAGGGCCAGACAAGGGTTGGCCTCCATGCGCCGAACCAGCGCGCGCAGCGTGCGCCCCGACATGAGGCTGTCAGCGTCGAGCACGACCATGTAGCGGTAGTCGTCGCGGCACCGACTGCAGAACTCAGCAAGGTTGCCCGCCTTGCGACCTGTGTTGCGCTCACGGCGGCGATAGTGAAAGACCAGCGTGGGATGTGTGCCCTGAAGGCGCGCCCAGGCAAATTCTTCTCGACGTGCGATCTCGTCGTCGTTGGTATCGCTGAGCAGATGAACATCGAACTCGTCGGTCGCACCCAACGCCTCGAGCGATCGCGCCATGAGCCCAAGACGATGCTCGACGGCCTCGGGATCTTCGTTACAGATCGGCATGGCGAGGGCCGTGCGCACCTTGATCGCAGCGGTCGGCGCTGAGGCCTCAGGCCCCTGATCGTGCAGGCGCTCCAGCGTCAGAGGATGCCGCCTCAGCACGCTCAGCACGAAGCCGAAGGCCGCGGTCCAGAACGGTACCGTGATCCATGCGAAGGTTGGCACGAACAGCACGAAGATCACCAGCTCGAGGGCATTGAGTCCGCCGGAGAGCAAGAGGCTCGCCATGAGCGCCGAGCCCGCGAGTGAGGTCGCTGCAACCAGTCCCCAAAAGCCCCACGTGCGCACCCAACGAAGCGGGTAGCGATATTCAGCGGTCATCTTCAGATCTCCAGAGCCAGCTCCACGTCTCGCTCACGCGCTGCTCGGCACGGCTCAACCAAAGCCGAAGGTCAGCCGGCACCGCCGGCTCGGCCTGCAGCACAAAAGTGGCGCGTACGCCCCCGTCCGGCAGGCGTTCGGCACGCACGTCAGCGACCTGACCTGACGATGACTCGACGATGACGTCAGGCAGGTCATCGGCGCTGCCCGCAACGCGCGGAAGGGGCGAAAAATCGACCACAACGCGTCGGTGTGATCGAGGAGGCGGATCGACCTGTCCAGGAAGGGTCGCCCATCCAACCCGAGTGGTCATCACGCGGGCCGGTGCGGCATCGGCGCCGGAGTGGGTCAGCGCAGGTGCCGGTTCGTCAAACGTGATGAGCCGGTACGTCAGGTGACGGTGATCTCCTGCACGCAATCCGCCGTCGGGCACCCAATGCGCCACGATGTTGTCGTTGAATTCCGAAGGGCTCGGCAACTCGACGAGTTCGACGCCCCCAGCACCCCAGTCTCCCTCGCCCAGCTCAACCCAGAGGCTGGGGCGTCGATCATACCGAGCCTCGAGATCGAGGTAGGCCTCGAAGTCGCGGGTGCGCTGCACGAGCCCGAACCCTTGAGGAGCGTGGTCGCGCAACGAGGTCACCGACACACCCGTTCGATTGGTGAGGGGGCGCCAGATCCACTCGCCGTTGCCGGTCAGCATGAGCAGGCCCTCGGAATCGTGAACCCGAGGCCGTACGTCTTCGCCCTCGGGGCCGCCACGGTCAAAGGTGCCGTGCAGATACATGCTGGTGAGCGGGGCAAGCCCCAGCCGGGCGATGTCGCGGCGCGCGAAGAGGTGCGTCTCGACCTCAAGCTCAGTCGGGGTGGGCGAAGCCGAGGCCTCTGCGGCGCCGGGGTCTCCGACGGGTCCGGGCTGTCCGGGGCGCAGGGTGAAGCGATAGGCCCCAACCACCGACGGACCCTCGAGCAGGCTCACCCAGCGCAACACGGCAGGCTCGGCCTCAGCCAGCCCCGGCGCTGCAGCGCTCGACGGCGGCTGCACCAACCAATGGTGGGTGAAGTCAGGGAATTCCTCTCCGTCGGGCGACGCGACGCCCACGGCAAGCCCGCGCGCCGAAAGACCGTACACCTGACCCGGCCCGAGCAGACGGAAATACGACGCACCGAGCACCGCGATGATTTCGTCCCAGCGATCGGCCGCGTTGAGCGGGTGAAGCACGCGGAACCCCGCATGCCCCGCCGCATCCGGCAGCGCCATGGGCTGACCGCCGAGCTCGTCTCCGTAGCTAAAGCGCGCCGTGTCAAAGGCCAGCAACTGCACGTCGTCGCCCTCGATGAGGCTCAGCCCCACGGGCACACGAAACCCGCTGCCCGGATGAAAGAGCTGCACCCGGAACGGTGACGAGGGCCAGATCGTGGCCTCATCACGGAACCTTATGCCTCGATACTGACCATACGTGAGTTCCGCTGCGGCCTGGGAGAGACTGACATCAGGCGATTGCCAAGGCTCCGCCGCCCGCTGCTCAGCAAGGCGGGCCACACGTTCGAAGAGCTCGTGCGCCTCGAGATCAGCGGCCAGACCCGACGCATCAAGCGAGGCCGAAGCGGAGCTGGGCGTTGCCAAGCTGAGCGCTGCCGAGCCAGGCGCTCCCGCGGCGGTCGCTGGGCTGGCGGTGCCAGATTCGCGATCTGGGGTATCGACACCGCAGCCGGAGACAGACGTCGCAACGAAAAGCGCGACGACCAAGCTCCAATGGGTAAACCGAGGGCGTGACCAAGACAACATGAAAACGGCAGGCACGAGCGAAAAAGGCAGCAGGGACTCCCCAGCCGATCGACCCGGTTTCGGGTCGGTCCGGCGAGGGTTGAGCTCGCTGCTTACCCTCGTGTTGCTGAATTGTCTCCTGCTCGGTGCACTCTGGGTTCGATTTGGTGAACTGGGCCCCCACTGGCTCGCTCTCGAAGCCGGCATGATCGTGGCCATTTTCTCGCTGCTGCCTCGCGGCAGATCGAGCGGGACGCTCGCCGTGCTGACCGCGCTGGCGATCTCGTTAGTGTCCCTCTTCAGCTTCGCCGATACGGCCATGCGCCAGAGTCTGGCCCGCCCGCTCAACCTCTACTTGGACCTGCGGCTGGCCGACTCGGTCGTCCATCTGCTGCAGGGCGCGCTCGGGCCCGTGCGAGGCCTGCTTGCCGTGACCGCTGGGGGGATCGCTGGCTTGGCCTGCGTGGCGCTGCTCACGTGGCAGCTGTATCGCCTGACGCTGCCAGAGAGGCACCGCGGTTTGCGGCCACGCGTGGCGCCGGCCCTGCTGCTCGGCGTGGCGTTGGTGGCCGTGCCGGTGCGATGGCAGCACCCGACCGGGGTCGTGATGGCACTCCCCGCCATTCAACTGATTACCGAGCAGTCGGCGCAAATCGCGCGCATGCGCCAAGAGCGCGCCCGCTTCGAGGAGGAGCTGGCGTCGGCCCTGCCATCCCCCGAAAGCGCGGCTGGGCTATATCAGGGCCTGGAAGGGCGCGATGTGGTGCTCGCCTTTATCGAATCGTACGGCTCGACCGTGCTCGATGACCCGCGCTACGCACCGGTGGTGCGGCCCCGCCTCACCGACATGGCCGAGGCCCTCGATCAGGCCGGGGTGCACGTAGTAACCGGCCGTCTTGAGGCACCAAGCCAAGGGGGCATGTCGTGGCTCGGGCACGGCTCAGTGCTGAGCGGGCTCTGGCTCGACAACCAGCTGCGCTACGACCTCATGCTGGCGAGTGATCGTACCACGCTGGTCGATGACTTTCGTGCGGCCGGCTATCACACGGCCGCCTTGATGCCGGCCATTACGCTCGCTTGGCCCGAGGGCGTGCGCTTCGGCTACGACGAGATCCGCGATCATGCGCGCATCGACTATGCGGGGCCTCCCCTCAACTGGGTGACGATGCCCGATCAGTTCACGTGGTCGTACCTCGAGCAGACGATCCGGCATCGCGACGATGGGCAACCCGTCTTCGCCGAGCTCGGACTCATCAGCAGTCACGCACCGTGGACGCCCATTCTCGAGGTCATCGATGACTGGGGCACGATCGGCGACGGGCGCGTTTTTGAGCGCTGGCGCGATGCCGGCGAGCGACCCGAAGATCTATGGCGCGACTCCGACCGCGTGCGTGAGCACTATGCGCGATCTGTCGGTTATGCCCTCGAAACGCTGAGTTCCTGGGCCTCGACGTTCGTCGACGATGGGGTCGTCGTAATCGCACTGGGAGACCACCAGCCCGCGCCTCTGATCACCGGCGACGACGCCCCTCGAACGGTGCCAATTCACGTCATGGCGACCGATTCCATGCTCCTGGTGCCCTTTGAGCGCTGGGGGTTTGCACGAGGCGTGCTCCCGCCTGACGGCGAGACGGTGGCTGACCCCGCTGACGTGCGTCGCATGAGCGAATTCCGGGGGTGGTTCGTCGAGACGTTCGGGGGTCGTGGCCACAGTGATGAGGAGCCTGATGGCGATGCGTGAAACCTTGGGGCTTCTGCGCTCGCTGATCGTTTATCGCAGGCCAGGGCGGCAAGCCGCTTTGCGGCAGATGTATGCCCCGTTTGTCGGTGCCGGCGATCTCGTCTTTGACATCGGCGCCCATGTAGGTGACCGCACCCGTGCCTTTGCGTCGTTGGGGGCTCGCGTGATCGCGCTGGAGCCGCAGCCGCATGTGCTGCGCTGGTTGCGCCGTTTCGAAGAAGGGCGGGCCGGCGTGACGCTACTGCCCGTGGCGGCGGGCGCCGAAGCGGGAGTCGCTCATTTGGCCGTGAGCGCGGCTAACCCCACGGTATCGACCCTGGCGGTGGACTGGACTCGACGTATCACGCGCAGCAATCCGACGTTCGAAGGCGTGCACTGGGACCAGACCATCGAGGTCGAGGTCACAACGCTCGATGCCCTGATTGCCACGCATGGCATTCCCCGTTTCTGCAAGATCGATGTCGAGGGCCATGAGGCTGAGGTGCTTTCGGGGCTGAGCACCGCGCTGGAGGGCTTGTCGGTCGAATTCGTGGCCGGGACCCTCGACGTGGCACGGGCCTGCGTTTTGAGGCTGGGGCAGCTTGGCGACTATGAGTACAATGTGGTGCGGGGCGAGGGGCGCCGCTTTGCGTTTGCCGAATGGCAGACGCCGAAACAGATCGCCGACTGGTTTGTGGCTGGCGCGGGTAGTGCGTCATCGGGCGATCTCTATGCACGGCTTGTGAGCAACCACGAGGACTCGCAATGAGCACAAACGCGCTGCCGGGTGTGGCCCAGTGGAGCGATCTAACGGCCCCCGAGCTGAGCCGCTGGGTCGCTGCCGACGCTGTGGCGGTGCTCCCGCTCGGCGCCATCGAGCAGCACGGCCCGCATCTGCCGCTGTCGACCGATGTCGATATCGGCCAGGGGCTGCTGAATGTGGCTCTGCGTCAGCTCGGTAGCGCCGCCTCTGCGCCAGTATCCGTGCCGGTGCCGGTGCTTGTTCTGCCTGGCGAGGCCCTCGGAGCCAGCCCGGAGCACACAGGCCATGCGGGCACTCTCGATCGGGGCGCCGCGGCGCTGTCTGAGGCCATCTATGCCACTGGCGCTGCGCTGGCGCGTGCGGGACTACGGCGTCTGGTGCTGCACAACAGCCACGGCGGTAACAAGGCGCTAATCGATCAAGTAGCGCTTCGACTGCGCGCCGATTTCGGCATGCTCGTGGTCAAGGCGCATTGGTTTCGCTTTCCGCGGCCGAGTGACCCTCGGGTAACGGCCTTGCCCGAGAAGGAGTGGACCCAGGGGCTGCATGGTGGGGCGATCGAAACCGCCATGATGCTGCATCTGTACCCCGATCGAGTGCGGCACGAGCACATCGCACGGTTTGCCTCGCTCGACGAGCAGCTCGAAGGGCAGCTCACCCACCTGCGAGCCGAGGGCGCAGCCTCATTTGCCTGGCTCGCCGGCGATCTCAACGCCCAAGGCGTGACGGGTGACGCGACGCAGGCTTCAGCCGAACTCGGGCGGGCGTTGGTCGAGCACTACGGCGCCGTGCTCGCCGACATCATCGTCGATGCGCATCGCTTTCCAATGGAGCAGCTGTCGGCCTTCGAACCCGGGCTGGCGCAGTTGCTCGCCCCGCTCGACGGCGTTGAGAGCTGGGTGGTTGGGCAGCTCGGCCAATCGGTCGATGGGCGCATCGCCACACAGTCAGGGCATTCACACTACATCAACGGGCCGGCCGATCTCGTGCGGCTGCATGCGTTACGTGCCGCGGCCGATGCCGTCGTGGTGGGTGCCGGGACGGTTGCTGCTGACAATCCGCGGCTCACGGTGCGGCGCGTGAATGGAGACAATCCGGTGCGCGTGGTGCTGGATCCCTCGGCGCGGCTGGGACCTGATCACCACGTTTTTACTGACGGGGCGGCCGCGACCCTGCACATCGTCGCTGAGGATGCCGGGCGGAGTTCAGAATCGCAGCCCGGGTTCGGTGCGCACGTCGAGACCGTGACGCTGCCTCGGAGTGCGGAGGGCAGCTTTGACCCGCATGCAGTGATCGACGTGCTACGTGCCCGAGGGCTTGGCCGCCTGCTTATCGAGGGCGGGGGGCTGACGGTGTCAGGCTTCGTGGAAGCCGGCGCTTTGGACCGGCTCCACATCTCGGTAGCGCCCCTGCTGATCGGCTCAGGGCGCCCCGGTCTGACCCTGCCTGTGATCGATCGGCTGGATGAGGCGCAGCGTCCCCCCGTACGTCATGTGGTGCTCGGTGACGACGTCGTGTTTGACTTCGACCTCTCGGCATGGCGCCGCCCGAGCAGCACCAACGCTCCCGGCAGGCTGCCCACGAGCACGAAGACGCCGTAGGTCACCGAGAGCGCGACCCCCTCGACCGCCGAGCGCCCGACCGCACCCCAGACGGCGGCCGCCAGCGCTTCGCGCAGTCCCCAGCCTGCGACCGTGACCGGCACCAGCATGGCGACGAGCATCACCGCGGTCAGAGCCAGCAGCTGAAGGGCGGGCAGTCCAAGAGCAAGCGCTGAGCCGGCAACCCAGCCCGTGGCGAGATAGGTTGCGACGATCAGCGCCGACACCGCGAGCTGCGTCTCGAGGGCCGGGCGTTGCAGCAACGCGTGGCTGAGACTCGCCACAAACCGGGGTGCGGACTCTGAAGCACTGGGCTTGGAGACGCCGGACTCTGAGACGCCGGGCTCTGAAGCGCCAGGCTCATTGGTGACCGCGAGCATGCGGCGACGCGCCAAGCCGAGCACTGCGACCACCACCAGAATGCCCCCACCGGCCACGAACAGGGCAACGCGGCTTGCGGGGCCCTCAGGCACGATGATCGCGAGATACAGCCCCGACACCACAGCGATGGCCAGCATCACCAGCTGCCCGGAGACCCGCTCGATGATCACGGCGTGCACGGCGCGCGCAGCAGCACCCGCCTGCGCATGACGCCACGCCCGCGAAACGTCACCGAGCACACCGCCCGGCAGCACCTGATTCAGAAACGTGGCGAGATAGTACTCACGCACGGCGACCCCTGGCGGGAGCGGTAGCCCCAGACGCTCTGCGGTGTAGCGCCACCGCCACGCTGAAATCGTGACTTGCGCGACCGCCAACACCAGCGCGGCCCCAAGCCATCGGGCCTCTGCCGCGCGCAGCTGGTCCAGAAGCGCCCCAACGTCGAGCCAGAGTACGAGCAGGGCCAGCAGACTCAGGCTGATGAGAGCGCGCATCACGCGCATGAGGTGTCGCCGGGAAGCGGGCGAGCTACTCACGGGCGAGCTGCTCACGGGCTCGTCGGGAGCGCCAGCAGATCGAAGTGGCCGATACGCACGCCGGCCTGCCCTGTGCGCATTGCCTGCCGGCGCCGCTCGGCCCAGCCGTCGATGCGTGAGGTCTCGGCCGGTTCCAGTTGGTGCGCCGCGGCGACCCAA
>Ga0181594_10005559_pt1 | contig 11032 bp, 13 predicted proteins | sample 071ome_18_FD_145603 | JGI IMG/M metagenome (GOLD analysis project Ga0181594, IMG submission 145603) | Coastal salt marsh microbial communities from the Groves Creek Marsh, Skidaway Island, Georgia - 071413BT metaG (spades assembly) | ecosystem: Environmental > Aquatic > Marine > Intertidal zone...
CCACCTCCGCTCAGCCTTCTGGCAGGTTGGCGCTGATGACCGCTCGTGCGCCAGCGTCGTCGAGCACCGGGGTGATGTCGAGGGTGCTGAGTCCTCCGGTCCACATCATCAAGAAGCCGTGGAGTGCCTCGGATGACGCGGCCTCGACAATGGCCACGCCCCGACCGTTTGCGACGTCGTGCCAGCGGCCGATCTGCGTGAAACCGTGGGCCTGCTCGATGGCTGCGTCGTCCGCTTCGGACATGCCCGCGAAAGCACCGAACGTCTCCATCTTCTGGTCGTGGTTCACTTCCCATTCGATCATGAACAACATGACAACCTCCTTTGTGGTCGACCCGAAGCCCAACATGTCGATCTTGTGAGCGACTTGTCACGCGCTCGAACGAGCCGGGCGAAGCACGACAACATCGCGTTGGCGCCACCCCGCAGCGGCACGACGGGCCGGAGCATCCACTTCGCTTGGCCTAACCTGCGCGGATGAGACGAATCCTGACCTGCTCGCTCCTCGCTGTCGCATTGACCGGCTGCGGCAACGTCCTCCAGGTCGACGATCTCGAGTCCCTTATCGGGGAGTGGGCTGCGGAGTTCGCCCTCGGGACGGTGAGCGTCGACTGCGGGGACGAGACCGTTCCAGCAGAGGTGGGCTACGAGTTCGACTGCCAGTTGTCCGACGACACCGGGACCTTCACGGTGCGGGTCACCGTTCTCACTGAGGACGGCGAAGTCGAATGGGAACTGCTCGGCTGACCGATCATCGCGGGAAGGCTCGCGCCGAACATCTCCGTCGCCAGCCCGCCAACTTTCGAACGTCGCGCTCGCAGTAACGTGTGGCGATGATCGAGCCCACGGACACCGCGGAAGACGCCACCTCTCCCCCGGGTGGAGACTCACGGGCGAGCGATTCGGGCCACCGACTCGATGTGATCGCCGCGGCGGTGCTCGGCCTCGCCGCCGTTCTCGTGGCGTGGGCCGCGTACCAGTCGAGCCTGTGGGGTGGCGTTCAGGACGGCCTCCTCATCGAATCGGTGAACGCGACCACCCAAGCGACCGACCTCTTTCAGCAGGCGGACTCCATTCGCTCCCTCGATCAGGTCCTCTTCGTCGAACTCTTCACCTCAGGGGCCTGCGAGAGCGACGGCGACGACCTCGTGTGTGACCAGATCTTCGCGAATATGTCGCCCGACGGCGTCGATGCGGTCAACCGGTGGTTCGACAACGACGAGGTGGCACCCTTCGACGAGACCTACGACGATGCCCTCTACACCGAGGGCGACGCGCTCCTCGAGGAGGCCAACGACCTCTTCGACTCAGCTGACGCCGCGAACGCAACCGGCGACGACTACTCGCTGGCGGTCACCCTGTTGACCGTGACCCTCTTCTTCGCCGGCCTCTCGGTCACCATCAACGGACCTCGGACGCGGATCGTCATGCTCGTCGCCGGACTCGCGTTCCTTCTGGGTGGAACGGTCTTCCTGACCACATTGCCCTGGGCGTAGGGCGTCCAGCAGAGACCGCGGAGTCAGCGCCCACGTGGCAGCAGGTGGGCAGCTGCGCGCGCTACACGGCAGCGGTGGCTGGTGAGTTGTCGATCAGCGAATTCCGTTGCAGGACGGACCCACAGCGCGCAGAGTTGGTGACGCGGGCAACGGCGACGCCGAGTACCCCCTGCACCCCTTCCCAGGGTGTGGGACACTTGGATCGTGGATGCGTCCGTCATCGCCGGTGTCAAACGAATCTTCGATGAATGCCGACGACTGTCCGAACTCACCGGGCGGCCGTTCTCACCAGATGGACATCTGGTCGGTTCCTTAGGGGAAGTCTTCGCTGCTGAAACCCTCAACCTTCGACTGATGACGCCGTCCAACCGTGGGTTCGACGCCGTCGACGACAATGGTCAGAAGGTGGAGATCAAAGCCACCACCCGAACCTCCATCGCGCTGTCCGCCGCAGGCACCGACGCCAAACGTCTGGTGGTCGTGCAGTTCGATGAGAACGGCCAAGGCCGCATCACCTACGACGGGCTCGCAGACGCGGCATGGAATGCCGCTGGACCACCACAGGCAAACGGGCAACGACAGATCTCCGTGGCCACCTTGAGACGGCTGGCTGAAGGCACACAGGATTCCCTGTTCACCGACTGATGCCGTCTGCGACACCCGAAGGGGGGAGCGAAGCGGCATGTACACGACCAGCGAATTCAGGCGCCGCCATGGACCGGCGACACCAGATCATCCAGTCAGGTAGCGATCAGACCCATTCCCACAGATCCCACGTGGCAGTGCCATCGGGTCCAACGATCCAGTCGTACACGACAGCCTTCCCGTTCAGGGATGACAAGGAGGCCGCATGCGCTTCGAAGTACACAACCCCTTTGAAGACGAACCCTCCGTCGCTGGACGGATTGCCACACCCTGTTGCCCGGAACGTCGCGACTCCATCAGCCGCCATGATGACTCCCGCGTTCGGGCATTCCCCGTAGAAGGATCCGTCAGCTCTCATCGTTGCGCTGTACGAAGCGAAACTTGTCACGTCAGCGCCCGCAAGCGTGCCTACGAGCCCCGAAGCCGTTGTCTCAAAAGTCGGCATCCCGCCCACAGCAGCAATGGCCTTCATAGAGGTCGGACCAGAAATGGTCCCAATGTGCTCTCCAAGCATGGTTTCTCCTTTGTCGTCCGGTTCGCCGTCTGCGAACCGCCTCATGCGGAGTCCATCAGGGGTGGGTTGCCAAATCCTTGTGCCACGCCGACAACAACAACCGACTTCAGGGGACCTCAACAGAAAACCCAACGGGCGCAACGCCAGGCCGCCGGACATGACAGAACCCCCGCCGTAGCGAGGGTTCGGAGTGGAGCTAAGGAGAATTGAACTCCTGACCTCTTCCATGCCATGGAAGCGCTCTACCAACTGAGCTATAGCCCCGAAGCGGCGTCACGATACCGACGGCTTGGCGTCGGGCACAACCGACCGATGACCAAGCCGGCGACACCTAGGATGCGGCCATGTCGACTCTGACCGGCGAAACCGTCGAACTCCTGCAGGTCATGATCCGAAACGCCTGCGTCAACGACGGACGGCCGGAGTCCGGCGACGAGACCCGCAACGCCGACACCCTGCAGCACTTCCTCGAGGGCGCCGGACTCGAGACCGAGCGTTACACCGCGGTGCACGGTCGCGAATCCATCGTCGCGCGCATCGAGGGCACCGACCCCGACGCGCCGTCGCTCTGCCTCATGGGTCACACCGACGTCGTGCCGGTCAGCCCCGACGGGTGGAGCCGCGACCCCTTCGCCGGCGAGCTCGTCCGCAACGGCGACGGCGTCGACGAGGTCTGGGGGCGTGGGGCCGTCGACATGTTGAACCTCACCTCGTCGATGGCGGTTGCCTTCCGCCACCTAGCGCGCAGCGGTTTCAAGCCGAAGGGTGACCTCATCTACTTCGGTGTCGCCGACGAGGAAGCCGGAGGCGTGTGGGGCGCAGAGTGGATGTTCGAGCACCATCCCGAGGTGATCGACGCCACCTACTGCCTCACCGAACTCGGTGGCTGGTCGTCGGTCGACGAGCACGGCCACCGGCACGTCACCGTGAACATCGGCGAGAAGGGCCTCAACTGGCGGCGGCTCCGCGTGAAGGGCACCCCCGGCCACGGGTCGATGCCCTTCGGAGCCGACAACGCCCTCATCAAGGCCGCCGAGGTCATCCGCCGACTCACCGAGTACCGGTCGAACCCCTACCTCGGCGAGACCTGGAAAGCGCTCGTCGACACCATGTCGGTGCCCGAGGACCTCCGCCGCGCCCTCCTCGACCCGGGCACCGTGTTCGACACCATCGCAACCCTGCCGACCCCGGTCGCGCGTTCCTGCCACGCCCTCACCCACACCACGATCTCCCCGAACGTCGCCCACGGCGGACAGAAGACGAACGTCATTCCCGACGCCGTCGACATTGAAGTCGACATCCGCACGGTGCCCGGCACCACCAAGGCCGACGTCGACGCGATGCTCACCGAGGCACTCGGCGACCTCGCCGCCCACGTCGAGATCACCGACCTACAGGTCGGCGACGCCACCGAATCCCCCATGGGCAACGAACTGTGGGACTCGATCACCAAGAACACCCAGGTCGCCTACCCGGGAGCCTCCATCGTGCCCGGTCTCATCGTCGGAGGAACCGACGCCCGCTTCTACCGACATCGCGGACGAGTCGCCTACGGCGCCGGTCTGTTCTCTCCGAGCATGGACTTCTCCACCTTCTCGAACCGCTTCCACGGTCACGACGAGCGCATCGACGTGGACAGCCTCGCTCTGGCGACCGACTTCTGGGTCAACATCGCCACCGACATCTGCGGCTGAGGCGGTCAGGGCCTCCAGTCGACCCGATCGACGTCGCCGTAGAGGCGCTCGATCTCGTAGAAACCGCGGATCTCCTCCAAGAACACGTGGATCACCACGTCGCCGTAGTCGAGGAGCACCCACTCCTGCTCGCGAACCCCCTCAGATCGCACCGGTGACTGCCCGAGTCGTTCCCGACACTGGGTCTCCACCTCCTCGATCACCCGACGGACCAACCGGCGGTTCGAGGCCCCGGCGATCACGAAGTAGTCGGCGACATCGAGCACCGAGCCGACGCTGAGCACCACAACGTCGCTGGCCTGCTCCTGATCGGCCACCCGGGCCGCCTCGAGAGCGAGAGCCCGCGCCTCGTCACTCATCGCCGGCACCCCCGACGGGCTCCTCGCCGGGGGTCTCGAACACCGAGCCGACGAGGCGGGCCTCGACGTCGGCGTCCAGGTCGTCGAGGAACGACAACCCGAGCACCACCTGCACATCGATCCCATCGATACGGCTCTCAGCGAGCCGAACCTCGACGGTTCCGAACAGGAGAGCGAACGACTGCGCCGCTATCTCGATCTGGTCGTCGTCGGAGACGAACACCTTGGTCACCTGAGGGGCGAGTCCCGCCGAGGTCGCCGACACCGACAACACGTTGCCGGACGCCGCCCGGATCCGATCGACCGCGAGCAACGCGATGTCGGCGCCCGACACGGGCACCCCATCGACCACCACCCCGAAGAGGTCATCGGAGGCGAACACCGACTCGAGCCGGAATGTCGCGCCCGACAGCGGAGCACCCACGCGCGCCGGCGCGATCTGCGCGAACACCATCACCACCTCGGACGGATCGTGGAACACCACCTCGACCTCGCGAGGATTCCGTTCCGGGTCCACCGGGGCGTGGGCGACCGCGCGATGGGACACCCGATCGGAGAAGAGTCGCTCCACGAACTCATCGAGCGTGGACGGCATGGTCGAGGCCGACAACTCACCGGGGTTGAAGCGCCCCTGCAGGGCCTCGAGACCGGTGTCGACACCCGTGGCTATCGAATCCCACACCTGGGTACGGACATCGATCAGATCGGTCTCGGTGACCGCGCCGGGATTGCGCGCCGCGAGGAGCCGGACGACGCGCTCCACGGAGAAACCCTGCTCGCCGGAGGGCCAGGCGGCATCGGTCGACGGATCGAAGACGGGCTCATCCAGGTCGATGAACAACTCGTTGAGCTCATCGAGGGGCGACATCACCTCCACGAGGCGATCCGCCGATACCACTTCGAAGAGGTCCAACCCGACGCCGGCCAGGGCCTCGACATCGAGGCGCAACAGCTCCTCCCCACCCTCCAACCAGGCATCATCGAGCGGGTAGACATCGAGGGCCTGATTGCCGGCGCTGTCGGCCACCGAGGCGAACGAGACGATCGAGCCGCCGGTTCCGTCGGGCGCCAGCACGAGCACCGCGGCCGTCGTCAGATGACCCTCGTCGCCGACGACCCCGACGAAGGCCGTGGCGGTGTGCGGCAGACGCAGTGTCGGACCATCGTCATAGACGACGACCTCGCGACCGAGCGTCGAGTCGGCGAGGGTGCGAGCGCCGACGAGGGTGAGCACGGCAGCGACGACGAGCAACACCACGATGATGCCGATCGCGGTCCATGTGTCGCGCCGCCTGCGATACGCGAGCGCCGTCACGATGTCACCTCGGCCGCGCCGTCCCGGTAGAGGTCGCGCTCCTCGATCACCCTGAGGGTGCCCGGCGGGATCAGATAGTCGAGCGGGCGTCCCTCGATGATGCGGGCGCGCAGATCAGTGCTCGACACATCGAGATGCGGCACCTCGATACGCACCCATTCGGCCCCACCGGGCAACGGGGCCGGGTCACCCTCGGCACCGGGTCGGTCGACGACGACGACCTTCGACCGCTCCACGACCTCTTCGAAACGCTCCCAGGTAGCCAGTCCCGCCGCGACGTCAGCGCCAACGACCGTGAACAACTCGGCCTCGGGATGCTCGCGCTGAAGGCCCGCGAGGGTGTCCGCCGTGTACGAGGGCCCTCCCGCGACGATCTCGTGGTCGCCGGCGACGAGCCCGGGAACATCGGTGACCGCCGCTCGGACCATGTCGAGGCGGTCCTCGGCGGCGCTGATCCGCCTCGAACCAGCCTTCTGCCACGGGATGTTCGCCACCATCAGGATGACCGTGTCGAGTTCGAGGCGGTCGCGCACGTCGATGGCTGAGACGAGATGCCCGATGTGCGGAGGGTCGAAGGTGCCGCCGAAGACCCCGATTCGGGGGTGCTGGGGGCCCGATTCCGACACAACCGACCACTCTAGAGCCGTCGGAGGCCACCGAGACGGCTACGACTCGTTCGCTCTTGACAGATGTGTTACAGTCGAAAGCCGGCTCATGAGGGGTGTCACGCCGCTCAACGGGCCGAGCGTTACAACAAGAACCCCCACACCGCTGAAAGGTGGCTCCGAACGAGTCCGACCCGGAGGCGGGAACAAGCCTCCGGCCCCCGCTGTTAGTGGGAAGTCGGAAGAAATATTCAAGAAAACCCCCCGAGAAGCCGATGAAGACAACCGGCCGGCCACGGCCGCTCGACATAGGCGCCTCACCCCCAGACAGAACCGGATACCACCATGAATGACTCCATCGGCCTCTACCTGAACGACATCGGCAAGGTCCCGCTCCTCACCGCGGAGGACGAGCGCGAGCTCTCCCGCCAGATCGAGGAGGGTCGCGAGGCGCAGGCCGAGCTCGACAACGGCAAGCGCTCGGTCGCGCTCAAGCGCAAGGTGAAGCAGGCCGAGCAGGCCAAGGACCGGTTCATCCGTTCCAACCTGCGCCTCGTCGTCTCGATCGCCCGCCGCTACCCGCTCCCCCAGGGCATGGACCTCCTCGACCTCATCCAGGAGGGCAACCTCGGACTCGAGCACGCCGTCGACAAGTTCGACTGGCGCCGTGGCTTCAAGTTCTCGACCTACGCCACCTTCTGGATCCGCCAGGCCATCGGCCGCGCCCTCGACCAGAAGGCCAGCCTCATCCGCATCCCCGGCGACCGTTCGGCCAGCCTTCGCGCCGCACTCCGCCAGGCCTCCGGTGACGGTGAGACCCTCGACCAGGCCAACGCCGAGCTGCACCGCCTGACCACCCCGGTCAGCCTCGACAAGACCGTCGGCGACGACGGTGACGCCACCCTGGGTGACCTCATGGCCAACGGCGACCCGACCCCCGAGGACGCGGTCATGGTGGGCGTCGAGAGCGACCTGCTCAACGACCTCCTCCACACCCTGGAGCCCCGCGCCCGCTACGCCGTCGAGGCCCGCTTCGGCCTGCTCGACGGAGAGCGCAAGAGCTTCCGCGAGGTCGGCGAGAGCCTCGGTGTCACCGCTGAGGCGGCCCGCCGTCTCGTGAGCCGCGCGGTCGCCGGACTCCGCGACGACGCCGAGGACATCCTCAGCGTCTGACCGACGCCGGCGGCGACGCCGACACCAACTCCGCGACGGGCGGCCGGGCAACCGGCCGCCCGTTCCGCGTCCCGGGCGACCATTCGAAGCGCACCGATAGCATCGCCCACATGCCGAATCAGTGGTCGCCGTCGTCGTGGCGCGCACACCCGATCAAGCAGCAACCCACCTGGCCCGACGAGGGCGAGTACGACGCCGCCCTCAAGCAGATCGCGTCGATGCCCCCGCTGGTGTTCGCCGGCGAGGCGCGCTCGCTGCAGTCGGCCCTCGCCCGAGTCGCCGCCGGCAACGCCTTCCTGCTCCAAGCCGGAGACTGCGCCGAGAGCTTCGACGACTTCTCCGCTGACAACATCCGGGAGAAGCTCCGCGTCATCCTCCAGATGGCGATCGTCCTCACCTACTCGATGGGCGTGCCCGTGGTGAAGGTCGGCCGCATGGCCGGACAGTTCGCCAAGCCCCGCTCCGCCGACACCGAGCGCGTCGGCGATCTCGACATCGCGTCGTTCCGAGGGCACATCGTCAACGACGCCGCCCCCACCGAGGCCGCCCGCATCCCCGATCCGGAGCGTCTCGTCCGCGCCTACCACCAGTCGTCGTCGACACTCAACCTGGTGCGCGCCTTCACCAAGGGCGGTTTCGCCGCCCTCGACCGCGTGCACGCCTGGAACCAGGAGTTCGTCGCCACCAGTCCCCAGGGCCAGCGTTACGACCGACTCGGTGTCGAGATCGACCGCGCCCTCCGCTTCATGGCGGCCATCGGCATGGACACCGAGAGCAACTCCAGTCTGCGCGAGGTCGACGTGTGGACCAGCCACGAGGCCCTGCTCCTCGGCTACGAGGAGGCCCTCACCCGCCGCGACTCGACCACCGGCAACTGGTACGACTGCTCGGCCCACATGCTCTGGATCGGCGAGCGCACCCGCGACCTCGACAGCGCCCACGTCGAGTTCCTGAGCGGCGTCGGCAACCCGATCGGCTGCAAGGTCGGACCCTCGATGACCGGCGAGGAACTGATCGCGCTCTGCGAGCGACTGAACCCCGCCATGATCCCCGGCCGCCTCACCCTGATCTCGCGCATGGGCGCCGATCAGGTCGAGGACCGCCTCCGCCCACTGCTCCGCGCCGTTCGCGAGTCGGGCCACCCGGTGGTGTGGGCCTGCGACCCGATGCACGGCAACACCTACACCGCCGAGAACGGCCGCAAGACCCGCCACTTCGAATCGGTCGTCAACGAGATCGAGGGATTTGTACGCGCCCACCGCGCGGAGGGCACCTGGCCAGGCGGCATCCATGTGGAACTGACCGGTGAGGACGTCACCGAGTGCCTCGGTGGGGGCGACGACGTGTCCGACCTCGACCACCGCTACGAGACGGTGTGCGATCCGCGCCTCAACGGCCGTCAGGGTCTCGAGTTGGCGTTCCGCACCGCCGAGCTGGTGCGCGGCGACGCCACCAACGACTGAGTCACGCCGTGGATCCGGCCGAGCTCGTCGACGACTGGCCGGCCGAGCGGGTCGCGGTCATCGCCGCCGACCGCGTCACCAGCACCGTCACCGAGATCGGTGACACCTCCGAGGTCTTCCGACTCGCATCGATCACCAAGGTGATGACCGCCCTCGCCGTGATGGTGGCGGTCGAGGAGGGCACCGTCGATCTCGACCGCGCGCTCGACGCCGACCTCGGCGCGCCCGCCGGGGTGACCGTGCGCATGCTGCTCGCCCACGCCGGCGGCTACCCCTTCGAATCGTCGCTCGGCACGATGAGCGAGCCACTGACCCGCCGGATCTACTCGAACAGCGGCATCGAGATGGTGGGCGACGCCCTCGCCAGATCAACCTCGATGAGCGCCGTCGACTACATCACCGATGCCGTGATGACCCCGCTCGCCATGACCTCTACGACCCTGTCCGGGTCGGTCGCCCACGGGGCGAGCGCGAGTGCCTCCGACGTGTCACGACTGCTCGACGAACTGCTCGAGCCGACCCTCGTGAGCCGCGCCACCATCGACGAGATGACGCGAATCCAGTACCCCGACCTCGCGGGTATCGTTCCCGGCGTGGGGCGTTTCGACCCGTGCCCATGGGGACTGGGCGTCGAGATCCGAGGGGTGAAGTCGCCCCACTGGATGGGCCGCGCCACCTCGCCGCGCGCCTTCGGCCACTTCGGTGGAGCGGGAACGATGGCCTGGGTCGACCCCGAGTCGCGACGGACCCTCGTCGCGCTCACCGATCTCCCCTTCGACCAGTGGGGTGGCACCGCCGTCCGCCACTGGGGCACCCTGTCGGACCTCGTGAGCGGAGCGTGACCGGCGTGAACCCACCCTTCGTCCGCGGCGACCGGGTCCGATGGGACACGACCGGATCCGACGGCCTCCCCCTCACCCACTATGGGTTCATCGGTGGTCGCGTCGACGCCAGTGGACGGGTCGTCGTCATGTTGGACGGACACCTCAAGGGCGACACGGTCGTCCCGGCCGAACAACTCCAAGCGGTCAGCGTCCTGACCGTCGCCATGCACTTCGACGACGAGACCCTCCTCGATGACCCGAGCCTGCGCCAGGGACTCGTCGGACTGTGGGCGGCTGAGGCCGAACGAGCCGGACTCGTGCTCGAAGACCTCGAGACCCTCGGAACCGGGGTGGTCGACACCGCCGGTGCCGGATTCGCTCTCGCCGAGTTCTGGGCCGGGGGCCAGCCCTACGTCGTGAGAGCCCTTCCCGGATCCGGGGGTGTGTGCGTCAGGGCGGATCTGCCGCGCCGCTGGGAGTTCAGCTGAGGCTCAGGAGAGCCGCTCGATCACCATCGCCATCCCCTGGCCGCCACCCACGCACATGGTCTCGAGACCGAACTGCTTGTCGGAGGCCTGGAGACCGTGGATCAGCGTGGTCATGATGCGCGCTCCGGTCATACCGAAGGGGTGACCGAGGGCGATCGAGCCGCCGTTGACGTTCAACTTCTCCCACGGGATGCCGAGGTGCTTCGCCGACGGAATGACCTGGGCGGCGAAGGCCTCGTTGATCTCCACGAGGTCGATGTCATCGATGGACATGTCGGCCCGGGCGAGCGCCTGACGACTGGCCTCGATCGGACCGAGACCCATGATCTCGGGGTTGAGCGCCGACACACCCGAGGACACGATGCGCGCCAACGGGGTGAGGCCGAGCTCGGAGGCCAGGCGGTCGCTCATGACCATGACCGCGGCCGCCCCGTCGTTCAGCGGGCAGGCGTTGCC
>Ga0181594_10005562_pt1 | contig 11030 bp, 9 predicted proteins | sample 071ome_18_FD_145603 | JGI IMG/M metagenome (GOLD analysis project Ga0181594, IMG submission 145603) | Coastal salt marsh microbial communities from the Groves Creek Marsh, Skidaway Island, Georgia - 071413BT metaG (spades assembly) | ecosystem: Environmental > Aquatic > Marine > Intertidal zone...
GTCGCCGCCTTCCACGACACACAGGTGCGTCTGATGCCGGGTGACGGCGCGCCCGGTACTCTGGCAATGGTGCCTGTTTGAGGCGGGCCACGCCGAGCTGTATCCGGGCGGCAGGGCCATAGTCGCCTTGCCCGACTGCCTGCTCACGCCGAAGATGCCAATGTGTTTGCCTGTGCGACGGAGCGGTGCGCTGACCGCCGATAAGGAGAGCATGCATGCTGCGTGAAGAAATCGAGGCTCTGGAGCAGAACGGCATCACGGGCATCGCGCTGCCGCGAATCGGCGACCCGGATGTGATTGCGCTCTGGTTCGGAGAAGGGGACCTGGTGACACCTGACTTCATCCGTGCAGCCGCGAGCCAGGCGCTGGATGAGGGCTATACCTTTTACGGTCATATGCGTGGCCGCGCAGAGCTGCGTGAAGCGATCAGGCAGTATTTGAATCAGCTTTACGGTACGACGCTCGAGATTGAGCGCATCACCGTGCCCGGTTCATCGATGCTGGGAATCACGCTCGCGGCACAGATGACCCTGAGCCACGGCCTGCACGGCCTGGTGGTCAGCCCGCACTGGCCGAATATTGATCGCGCCTACCAGGTCACCGGCGCCACGTTCGACTGCGTGCGCCAGCACCGCAGCGATAGCGGCTGGGACCTCGACCTTGACGAAGTGCGACACGCACTGCGGCCCAACACCCGTGCCCTGTTCGTGAACAGCCCGTGCAATCCGACCGGTTGGATCATGCGGCCGGCGGAGCAGCGCGCGCTGCTGGATCTCTGCCGGGAGAACGGTGTGGTCGTCATTGCGGACGAGGTCTATCATCGCACCGTGTTCGACGGCCAGGTCGCGCCTTCCTTTCTGCAGATCGCCGAGCCCGATGATCCCCTCATTGTCGTCAACGGGTTTTCCAAGGCTTATGCCATGACCGGGTGGCGCCTCGGCTGGATGGTCACGCCGGCGCGCTTCGGTCAGCAGATGGCCGTGCTTTCCGAGTGTTTCAACAGCAGCGCGCCGTCGTTTATCCAGCGGGCAGGGATTGCCGCGCTCGAGGCCGGGGAACCGACCGTGGTGCGGCTGCGTGAGCAATACCGGCAGGGGCGTGCGAGCGTGATGGAGCTGCTGGCCTCGCATCCCCTGATTGATCTGAGCCAGCCGGAGGGTGCGTTTTATGCGTTTCCGCGCGTACGCGGGCTTACATCCAGTCGTGCTTTTGTCGAAGGGGTGTTGCGCGAGGAGAACGTCGGCCTCGCGCCGGGCTACACCTTCGGGCCCGGCAACGAGTCGTACTTCCGCCTGTGCTTCGCGCAGTCAAACGCACGGCTGCGAGAGGCGCTGGAGCGCGTCACCCGCTATCTTGACCGACATGCGGAGGCGCTCGGTCTCGGCTGAGCGGCGGGGACGCGAGGACCGCACCCACCGGCGAGATCCTCAGTAGCTGATGCGTCCGATGACGTCGAGGATCTGCTCGCGATCCTGCTCGAACTGCGGTGAGATCATGATCTGCTCTCCGATCCGATCGGCCGCTTCATCTACAGCCCAGCCCTCGGGCTTACTGACCGTAGCCTCAAACAGCGCACCGCCGGGGGAGCGGACGTAGACCGAGTCGAAATAGCCGCGGTCCTTCACCTCGGAGATATCCGTGTAGCCCATTCCCTCTACGTAGGCGCGGTATTCCTGCTGCAGCTCGAGGCTGTCGATGTCGAATGCGCAGTGATGAATGATGCCTTCGGCGAAGGTCCAGGTGCCCTGATGACGGTCGGGTTCGCTGACGACGTCGATCAGGGTTCCGGTCCCGCCGGCGCCCATGGAGAAGCGCACCGTATCGCCCTCGTCGATATTGCGGTCGCAGCTCCAGGCCTGCTGCACGAAATCATCCATCACGTCGCGGTCACGGACTGAAACCTCGATGCCGTGCATACCGTGGATCGCAGCCTCGAGCGGCACGCCGTTCTGATCCCAACCGGGACGTTCATCATCGGCGACCTCCACCAGCGCGTACGGGATTCCGCAGGGATGAGTGAAGAGCACGCGTTTCTCGCCCATTTTTTCGTCGGCCGCCGCCTCGATGCCGCGCTCTGCGAGACGTTTGAGCCAGTACGCCGAGCTGCCCTCAGGGATGGACAGCATGAGCGTCCTGATCTGGTTGCTACCCCGACGGCCTTTGAGCCCTGTGTGGCGCATCGGAAAACTGGTCACGATCGCGCTCGCGTCGCCCAGGGCGTTGGCGTAATAGAAGTGGTAGATGGGCACCTTGCCGTCGTAGAGCAGGGTCTTTTTCACGCTGCGCAGGCCGAGCGTGCCGGTGTGAAAGTCATAGTCTTCCTGAGCGTCGCCGGTGCACAGGGTGATGTGATGCAGGCAGTTGAGATCTTTCATGGTTTTCTCCGCGGGGCGGTGGGACTCGGAGCCGGGAGGCAGCGGGCAGGCCACAGCCCGGTGTTTACTTGCGCCAGCGCAGTGTAACTGCTCGTCTGTGCCGTGCGGCAGATTGCCATCAAGACCGTGCCAGATGGTTCGCTGTTAAGGCGCGCGCGATCACCATGTTCTGGATGTCGTTGCTGCCCTCGTAGATGCTCAGCACGCGTGCGTCGCGGTAGTACTTTTCGACCGGATAATCGCGCAGGTAGCCATAGCCGCCGAACACCTGCAGGGCATCAGAGGTGACGCGCTCGGCCATTTCGCTGGCGAAGGCCTTGGCCATGGCCGCGTCGGTGGCGATATCGTCACCCGCATCGGCACGCGCGGCGGTCTGCAGGGTCAGTGCCCGCGCAGCGCTGATCCGGGTAGCCATGTCGGCCAGACGGAAAGCGACGGCCTGATGCTCGATGATGGCGCGACCGAATGTTCTGCGCTCGTGGGCGTAGGACACGGCGGCCTGGAGTGCTGCCTGTGCCACGCCTACGGCCTGCGCGGCAACGCCGATGCGCCCGCCATTGAGATAGGACAGCGCGATGCGGTAACCCGCTCCAGGTTCCCCGAGGCGCGCGCTGTCCGCGATCCGCAGGTTGTCGAAGACGACTTCTGCCGTGTCGCAGTTGCGATGGCCGAGCTTGTCCTCGAGGCGCGTAACCGTGTACCCAGAAGTGTCGGTGGGCACGAGGAAAGCCGACATGCCGCGACGTCCGGCCGCCGGATCGGTGACCGCAATGACGAGCGCCAGCTGGGCGCTCTGACCCGCGGTGACGAAGCGCTTGGTGCCGGAAAGCAGCCAGTCGTCGCCGTCCCGTGTCGCCCGCGTGCTGAGCGCGCCCGCGTCCGATCCCGCGTCCGCTTCGGTCAGCATGAAGCATGCATGGACCTTTCCGGCTGCCATGGCGCTCAGCCAGCGCGCGCACTGAGCCGCGTTCCCGTGGTCGCGAATGGCAGCGGCGACCGGTGAGTTGCTGACGTTGACGAGATTACACAGGCCACAGTCGGCCGCGGCAAACGCCTCGGTGATCAGCGCATAGCTCACCATGTCCACCGCGCTACCGCCGTACTCCTGCGGTACCAGCAGACCGAAATAGCCCTGCTGACCCAGACTCTCCAGGACTGAGGTCGGTGTGCCGGTGCCGTCGCGCTCCCAGGTCGCTGCATGTGGGGCAATGAGTTTTTGAGCGCACTGCTGCGCCGCGTCAGCCAGCGCCATTTGTGCGTCGTTCAAGTGCATCCGTGGTGTCTTCCATTCATGGTGTGGTGCTCAGTCCGCGCTGAACAGCTCCGCCTGCGGACCATCATCGCTCGGGTCGTAAAAATTCGACAGGCCGACGCCGAGCAGCCGGTAGCGCGTGCTGACAGGGAGTTCGATTCTGGACAGCAGGGTCCGAGCCGTCTCCAGCAGCTGCGCGGCCGACGCGGGTGGCGCCGATAGCGTCTGGCTGCGGGTGAGATTGCGAAAATCGCTGGTCTTGAGCTTGATGAAGATTGTCTGCGGTCTCCGGCTTTCCCGTCCAAGCGCCTGCCAGACGCGCTCTGCCAGGGCTTCCAGCGGGACCGTTAAGGTATCGAGCGCGCGATCGTCCTCAAAGGTTGTTTCAGTGGAGAGGGAGCGACGCGTCTGGCGCGGGTCTACCGGACGTTCATCGATCCCTTCGGCGAGTTCGGCTAGGCGTGTGCCGAACTTGCCGAAGCGTCGGGCGAGAGCGCCCGGTGCCTGCGCGCGCAAATCGGCAACCGTCTGGATTCCCAGCCTTTCCAGCGCCTCCTGAGTTGCTTTCCCGACCCCCGGCAGCTTACGTACTGCCAGCAGCGACAGGAAATCGTGTACCTCGTGGGGCTGGATCACAAACAGCCCGTTGGGTTTACGCCAGTCAGACGCGATCTTGGCGAGGAATTTATTCGGCGCCACGCCGGCGGAGGCGTTAAGCGAGAGCTCGTCGCGGATCGCCGCGCGGATTGCCTGCGCCACGCGCGTTGCGGTCGGCAGCCTGGTCTTATTACGGGTGACGTCGAGATAGGCTTCGTCCAGCGAAAGGGGTTCGATGAGGTCAGTGTGGCGGCGAAAGATTGCCCGGATCTGCTGCGAGACGGCGCGATAGCGCGGAAAATCCGGGGGCACGAACACGGCGTGCGGGCACAGGCGTTCAGCGCGGGCTGCGGGCATAGCCGAGTGGACGCCGAAACGGCGTGCCTCGTAGGAGGCCGCGCAGACAACCGATCGCCTGCTCTGCCAGGCCACGACGACGGGCCTGTTTCTGAGCTCCGGCTGGTCGCGCTGTTCGACGGAGGCGTAGAAAGCGTCCATGTCGATGTGCACGATCTTGCGGCCGCTCGACTGGGACATCAGATAGCGGCGCTCAGCCGATAGGCGGATCGTTGCTCAGTTCGCGCAGTTTGAAGCGCTGGATTTTCCCGGTTGCGGTCTTGGGTAGGGCATCGGTGAAACGGATCCAGCGCGGATATTTATACGGCGCGAGGGCTTGTTTGACGTGCAGCTTCAGTGCCTCGGCGAGCTCCTCGTCTGGCTCGGTGCCTGGGGCAGGGACTACGAAGGCGAGCGGTTTCACCAGGTTTTCGTCGTCGGCGCAGCCGACCACGGCGGCTTCGAGCACCGCCGCGTGGCTGATCAGAGCACTTTCGACTTCAGCCGGCGATACGTAAATTCCGCCGACCTTGAGCATGTCGTCGCTGCGGCCGCAGTAAACGTAGTAGCCGTCCTGATCCAGATGGTATTTATCACCGGTGCGGGTCCACTCACCGCAGAAGGTGCGACGTGAGCGGGCGCGGTTGTTCCAGTACATGAGTGCAGCGGTCGGCCCTTTGACCAGCAGCTCGCCGATCTCCCCGGCGGGAACCGGCGCATCCTGTTCGTCCACGATGCGCAACTCGTAGCCGTCGACTGCTCGACCGGTAGTGCCGTAGCGCAGGTCGTCGGGCCGGTTGCTGAGAAAAATATGCAGCATCTCGGTGGAGCCGATGCCGTCGAGAATGTCGACACCGAAGTGTGTACGCCAGCGTTCGCCGAGGTCTCGCGGAAGCGCTTCGCCGGCCGAGGTGCAGCGACGCAGATGCAGGGTATCGCCAGACGGCAGGCCGGCGCTCGCGAGCAGTGAGGCGTAGAGCGTCGGCACGCCGTAGAAGATGCTGACAGCGTGTTCTTGCAAGCGCTGGAACACCGCCTCGGGCGTCGGGCGTTCCGCCATCAGCACCGTTGTAGCGCCCACGCTCAGCGGAAACGACAGGGCGTTGCCCAGGCCGTAGGCGAAGAACAGCTTGGCGGCAGAGAAAACGACGTCCTGTCCCGTGATCCCGAGGACGGGCTTTCCGTAGAGGCGGGCGGTGTCGCTGAGACTGCTGTGGGCGTGCACCGTGCCTTTCGGGCGTCCGGTCGAACCGGAGGAGTAAAGCCAGAAGCACGGCTCATCAGCGCCGGTGGCCGCTGCGCTGTCGTCCCCGGAGGCCTCCCTTAAGGCTGCGTCCAGAGCGCCCCGAGGGCCATCTGCAAGCAGCAGCGGCACCGTGTCTATGATGCTCTCGAATTGCGATGCGAGCGCGGCGGAGACAACCGCCAGCTGCGCGCGGCTGTCGTTGAGCAGAAACGCGTAGTCGTCCGGCGTCAGCAGCGTGTTCGCCAGCACCGGCACGATGCCTGCCCGGATCGCGCCGAGAAACATGACCGGTAGCTCGAACGAATCATGCATGCACAGCAGAATGCGCTGCTCAGGCTGGATCCCGCGCGCGCGCAGCATCGCGCTCGCCTGTCGCACGCGCCGATCCAGATCAGCGAAGGTGTGCCGACCAATGTCATCGATGTAGGCGATCCGCTCCCGTTGGCCGACGCTCAGGTTCCTTTCAACGAGATCGACAGCCGCGTTGTAACTGGCAGCGCTGGTCATACGGGAGAGTCCTTAAGTCACGGCGCTATGCCGTGGGCTGTTGTAGCGCCGTTATACGAACAACGAGCTACTACGCCCGGGCGTGATTCAGAACTCAGGTGCAAGGGTCAGCCTGATCCCGTCGAGCGCGTCGCTGTAGGGCACCTGGCAAGCCAGGCGGGAGTTGTCCTGGTAGCTGCCGCTGTCCTCGACCATGACCTGTTCGGCAGCATCACGCGGTGCGAGGCGGCCTGCCCAGTCGGGGTCAATGTAGACGTGACAGGTCGAGCAGATGCACTGTCCGCCGCAGATTGCTTCGACCGGCAGGCCGGCATCGCGCAGCACCTCCATCAGCGTGATGCCCTCAGCGGCTTCCAGTGCGTGCTCGATGCCGTCACGGTCGATGGCGTGGACGATGCCCATATTGATCACATCCTCACGTAGGGAAAATCGAGCGCCTGATTATTGATGCCTATCCGGGGGGGTGCAATCCAGGAGGCAAACTCTCCGGGTGCGGTGACTTGCTGCATCAGCGAGCGGATGTATTCGTGGTCGGTCTCCTGCGGCAGCCACTCGCTCGCGCGACTGTCCCACTGCAGCTCGTCGATCACTTTGCCCTCGGGCGTTACGTTGGCGCCCGCGAAACTGCCGATATCGCGGTGGAAAGCGCGGTGCGGCAGGGTCAGCGTGAAGTCGATCCCGGCGTCGGCGATGATTTTGTTCCAGCGGTCGACGCCGCGCTGACAGTCGGCAATGTAGTCATCGCGCAGGCGCTCGTTGATAGCGGTCAGCGCCGGCACCTCCTGCTCCTGCAGCCGGCCGTCGACCAGCGTGGTAATGCTGTAGCTGTCGTCGGTCAGGCGGTGGTCGTCTTTCAGCCGCGATTCCTGATAACGGCCTTTGAGTCCCTGGGTGAAATAGTTCGCGGCGTTGGTTGACTGCTCGGAGCCGAACAGATCCTCCGATACGCTGAAGTGGAAGTTGATGTATTTCTGCAGGGTAGGCAGATCGATCCCGCCGTGCTTGCGCACGTCATCGCTGCGTTCGGTGCGCATGATGTCGCAGGCGCGCTGCACGATCCGCGCGATCCCGGTTTCGCCGACGTACATATGGTGCGCCTCCTCGGTCAGCATGAACTGACAGGTGCGCGCGAGCGGCTCGAACGCGGATTCCGCCAGTGAGGCCAGCTGATATTTACCGTCGCGGTCGGTGAAAAAAGTGAACATGAAAAACGAGAGCCAGTCCGGGGTGCTCTCGTTGAACGCGCCCAGGATCCGCGGCCGGTCCGGATCGCCGGAACGGCGCTGCAGCAGTTCTTCGGATTCCTCGCGCCCGTCGCGGCCGAAGTGCGCCATCAGCAGGTAGACCATGGCCCAGAGATGGCGTGCCTCTTCGACGTTTACCTGAAACAGGTTGCGCATGTCGTATAGGGACGGCGCTGTGGCGGCCAGAATGCGCTGCTGCTCAACGGAAGCGGGCTCGGTATCTCCCTGGGTGACAATCAAGCGGCGCAGCGGGCCGCGAAACTCTCCGGGAACCTCCTTCCACACGGGCTGATCACGATGCTCGCCGAAGCTGATCTTCTTGTCTTCGCGGTCCTGGTCGGCAAGGAAGATCCCCCAGCGGTACTCAGGCATTTTCACGTGTCCGAACTGGGCCCAGCCGTCGCGATCGACGCTGATCGCCGTGCGCAGATAGATCTCGTGCTCCTGGTACTGATCCGGACCGCAGGCCTGCCACCAGTCCATGAACTTCGGGTGCCAGGCCTCGAGTGCCCGTTTCAAGCGCCGGTCTGAGTCGAGGTCGACGTTATTGGGGATCAGGTCACTGTAATTTACTTCGCTCATGGCGCTTACCTCTGCCGTCAAGCACGGCGTTTCTGAAACTGGGGGCGTTGTCCGGTGCCATAGAGCACCAGGGCACCGCCGTCGCCGACCGCGTTGGGCCGCTGGAATATCCAGTTCTGCCAGGCTGATAGCCTGGAGAAGATTTTGGACTCCATGGTCTCCGGGCCGGGAAATCTGAGGTTGGCCTCCATGCCGGTCAGGGCGTCGGGCGAGAAGCCGGCGCGGGCTTCGAGGGCGATACGCAGCTCGTCCGCCCAATCGATATCGTCCGGAATGAATGTCACCAGACCCAGGCGCTCGGCGTCTGCCGCATCCAGCGATTGCGAGATTGTGTCGCGTAGTTCAGCGAGCGCGTCGGGACGGTCAAGGAAGCGGGCTTCCAGGCGGGTGATGCCGTTGACCATGCGATAGCGGTCGAAGTTGTCAGCGGTTAACGCCACTGCCGCCGCGGGGCGTTCGTCGTCCTCGAACTGACCAAGCAGCATGAAGCTCTGGTCGGCGGCGAATACGACTTCCAGCATGAACCCGGCGAAGCAGCTGCCCGGCTCGATAGCAGCGAAAAGCGAGCGCGCTGAAACGTCGAGGCGCTTCAGCACGCGCTGGGCGAAGAGCTGGATTTCGCGCACGAACCAGTCGTCGCTGTGCTGCTCAAGCAGATGTTGCGCCGCCAGCACCCGGTCGATATCGCCCTCGCTGCGGAAAAACCAGCTGCCGATGGCTTCCTCGTTGAAGCGCAGATGCAGAATGGCGTCATCCAGCTCGCGCAGCAGGGCGAGCGGCCAGAATTCCGCACCGGCAGCGTGGACCTGATCCAGGGTGCCGGGCGCGTCTTCGGTCGGGCCCAGCAGGGTAATGTGGGCGACGCCGAGATCACGGTCGAGGTCGACCCTCACGTTGCGATAGCGCAGGGTGTTTTCGCTCAGCGTGCGCTCCACCGGCGTCAGACGGACGCCTGCGGAAGACGTCGGCCGGGTCGACAGGGCGGCCAGCTCAGTCGCCCGGGTGGTGACCAGCTGGGTGAACTCAGAGGCGGGGACGACGCGATCGACCAGCCGCCAGTCGACCGCCCGTTTGCCCCGGATACCTTCCTCTACCGTGCAGAAGAAATCCGCGTGGTCTCGTCGCACGTGTCGCTTGTCGACCAGTCGCGTGAGCCCGCCGGTGCCTGGCAGTACCGCCAGCAGCGGCAGCTCCGGCAGGGAGACTGCACTGGAGCCGTCATCCGCGAGGATGATTTCCTCGCAGGCCAGTGCGAGTTCGTAGCCGCCGCCGGCGCACGAGCCCCGCACGGCACACAGGTAATGCTGATCCGACCCGCGAGCAGCGTCCTCGATGCCATTCCGCGTTTCATTGGTGAATTTGCAGAAGTTCACTTTGTGCGCGTGGGTCGCGCGACCCAGCATGCGGATGTTGGCGCCGGCGCAGAACACCCGTTCGTGCTCGGAATGCACCACGACGCAGCCGACCTCGGGATGCTCGAAACGCAGGCGCTGAACTGCGTCGTGGAGCTCGATGTCAACCCCGAGGTCGTAGGAATTCAGCTTGAGCTGGTAGCCCTCGCCGATGGTTGTGTTTTCATCCACAGCCAGACCGAGCCAGGCGGTCCCGCCGTCGATCCGGAGTTTCCAGTGGCGGTAGGCAGCGGGCTCGGTGCGGAAATCAATAACAGCAGGTGACGGCGTGTGGTCGGTCATCAGGCGGCGCCTCGGTGGTGATTCAGAGCGCGGGCGACAGGCAGGTCCAGCAGCACGGCCAGGGACTGCTCGACGGCCAGCGGCGTGGTGTCGTGCGTGAAATGGGCGCGGGCGTAGAGCGCGGCGCGTTCGTCCAGGATCCTTTCCAGATCGCGCATCGCGTGACGATTGTCCGCCATCGGTCGGTGGTCGCCCTGCGCAATAACGCGCTCCATGTGCTGCCTTGGACTTGCCTGCAGCCATATTGTGAAACAGTGCGTGAGCAGCCGGCTGAAGGTTTCCGGTTCCGAAACCAGGCTACCGCCCACCGCGATCACAGCGTGCTCAAAGTGATCGAGGCTGGCCTCCAGCGCGGCACGCTCATAACGTCGGTAGGCGGGTTGGCCGCCCGTAGTCAGAATGTCGCTGACGGCGGTTCCTGCCAGTCGCTCAATCTCCTGCACCAGCTCAACGAAAGGCACACCCAGGCGCTTGGCCAGCGCTGCGCCAAGGGTGCTCTTGCCTGCGCCGCGCAGGCCTATCAGCGCCATGTGGCCGAATGCGGGGCGCTCCGGGATACCGTCCCGGCGATCGAGCAGCGCTTTCAGATCGGCGGCGCTGGCAGCGCGCAGGCGCTCGCGCAGAACGGCGTACTCGATCGGCTGACTCCGGGTTTCATCCACCAGATCGTCGACGAGCACATCCATCGCGCGGGCGATGGCGCGCAGCACCAGGATGGAGGCATTGCCTTTGCCAGACTCAAGCTGCGCGATGTAGCGTTCCGAAACGCCGGAAGCAGCTGCCAGGATCCGGCGCGACATTCCCCGCTGCGCCCGGACCCTGCGGACGTGCTGGCCGAGGTCATGCAGGAACGCATCTTCAGCGGACGTTTCGGCCTGTTCTGATTTACGCAACATATTGCTACTGGCGGCTCTCTTGGGCGGCATTATATTGCATGTTTTTGGGCGATGTATCAGCCTGTGCGGCGGAAACGCCGGTCGCCTGCGGTTGTCGCTTTGCGTCCCCATGGGGCTTGGCGTGACCCACTGCGAGTCGGCGTCGAGCGCAATTGGTTTCCGGTGAACTGCTACCTATACTCAGCGACCACAACGGGTTGTCGCAGGAGACGCAGCGATGGGTTTGCAGGACGGCAGCGTAGGCAAGCAGGGCTTTATTCAGCGACATGGGCTGTGGTCGGAAGCACAGCAGGCAGCGGCC
>Ga0181594_10005570_pt1 | contig 11020 bp, 6 predicted proteins | sample 071ome_18_FD_145603 | JGI IMG/M metagenome (GOLD analysis project Ga0181594, IMG submission 145603) | Coastal salt marsh microbial communities from the Groves Creek Marsh, Skidaway Island, Georgia - 071413BT metaG (spades assembly) | ecosystem: Environmental > Aquatic > Marine > Intertidal zone...
CGCTATGCAGGCACAGATTGACGACTTGACTGCTTTGGTCAATAGCCTACAGTCGCAGATCAACGGGCTCGCAACGGTCGCCAGCACCGGTGACTACGAAGACCTACTCAATAAGCCGTCCGGCGGCACCGGCGGTGGTGGAAACTACACCGATGCTGACGCCGTCGCAGCCGTGCGCGAAATTTTGCACCCCGTGGCAGAATCAGGCAGCTATGCGCAACTCAACGGCAAACCGAACTTTGCCAGTGTTGCATTCAGCGGCGATTACGGTGATCTGTTGAACACCCCGAATGGTAACGGCGGCACCAATGATGCACTCAATTACATGAGCGTTGTAGACGGTAAGCTGCGGATTTCAAACATCGATCTTCAGGTGCTGGGCGGTAACGTACTGATCGGCACGGGCGGAATCGGTAGCGGTCTGCACAACCTGGTGATCGGCGAGGGTAATGAATGGGACGGCAACCACAACCTGATTCTTGGCAAAGACAACTTTGCAAACTCCCAACGCTCGTTCATTCAAGGTCGGTTCAACTACGCTATCAACAATGTAGCGAATGCTGCATTGCTCGGTGGTGAGGCCAACTCGGTGACTATCGATAATGGAACGATTGTTGGCGGTCAAGATAACACCGTTACGAATGCGCCTTTCGCAACAATCACTGGTGGTGACAGCCGGCAAACAAGCTACAACAGCGAAATCATTGCAGACGGCTAGTAAAGGAACACCCACCTAAACGCGCGGCAAAAGTATATAGGGTACTCAGAAACATACGCTTTCCAAGCGGTTGGGGCTGCCTTCGGGCAGCCCTTTTTTTATGCCAGTCGCAAATACCATTCATAGTCCCGGTTGGTCACCTGCGCATTGAAATGGTCGCATTCCTCTCGCCGCACGCGTTCGAACACCCGGTGATATTCCTGCCCAAAGTACTCGGGCAGTATCCGCCCTTGCTGCCAAGCATTCAGCGCCAGCGACCATCGCAGCGGGATGGTCGGCTCATACTCCACCTCGGCCCTCTCGGGCACCATCGCGGGGGGCTCGATTTGCCGACTGATCCCGTGGTGCATGGCGGCCAGTACCGCAGCGGCAGCCAGCCAGGGGTTGGCATCGGCACCAGCCACGCGATATTCCAGCCGGACGTTTTCCTGCGATGCCACCGGCAGGCGAATGGCAACGCCCCTGTGGTTTGGGCCCCAGTTGGGCATGGCGGGCGCGTAAAAACCCGGCGCGTAACGGCGATACGAATTCGCGTTGGGCGCCATCACTGCGATGCTCTCGTTCATACAGGCCGCCAGGCCGCCGATTGCATGACGCAGGGTGTCTGAAAACGGGCCATCTGCGCTGCTGCCCGCGAACACATTGTTGCCGTCAGAGTCCAACAGGCTGATGTGCAGGTGCAGGCCGCTGCCGGCATGTTCCTGGAATGGTTTGGCCATGAAAGTGGCCGCCAGGCCGTTGCGTCGGGCAGCGGCGCGGATGGCGCGTTTGAGCAGGGCTGCGTGGTCGCAGGCGAGCACAGGGTCATCCACGTGCTGCAGATTGATTTCGAATTGGCCCGGCGCGTATTCTGACAGAGCGGCGCTGGCCGGCAGATTCTGCGCGCCGCAAAAGGCGTCCACGTCTTTGAGAAAATCATCCACTTCCTCGAGATCCTCGAAGGTGGCGTACTGGACGCCGTCCTGGGCAAGCGCGCTGCCGGGGATTCTCGGCATTCTCGGCTGGAACTGTTCGCCGTCATGCTCAACCAGGTAGAACTCCAGCTCGGTGGCCATGACCGGATTCAGACCCATGTCGAGCAAAGGCTGCAACGCCCGCTTCAGTACATTCCTGGGATCGAACGGGTAGGGTTCGCCGGCAAAAGTGCTCAGCGACATCATGCATTGCGCGGATGATTGTGCAGCCCAGGGTACAGGCGCGAGGCTGCCCGCGACCGCCGTACCGCGTACGTCAGGATCGCCGTCATTGGAGCCGTAATCGACATATTCCGGCACGGCTCCCTTTATATTGAGCAGCGTGGTTCCACCGCAGTGATTCACGCCCTTTCCGAACAATTTGCCAAAGTCCGAACGCTCCACCCGTTTCCCGCGCAGCACGCCGCAGATGTCCGGGGCCAGCACTTCCAGGTAACGCGTCTCGGGGTGCTGTTCGAGGTAGTGCTCAAGTTCCATGTCGGGGTGTTCCTGTGTCATGTGGGGTGCCCGGTTGCGTTCAGGTTTTGCCAGCCCGCCAGGCGATCGCCGCGCGTGCGCCCTCGGTATGGAGGATCCGGTTAAACGCCCTGGACTCGTCGGTTTCGGTCAATTCTACTTCGATATCCACTTCCAGCGCCTGCAGCAAAGCCTCGCGCATGCCGGCGATGTCACAACCCTGGTTGATGGCCTGCTTGGTCAGGCGCACGGCCAGCTGGTCGTTCCCGGCTATTTCCAGGGCCAGTTCCCGGGCCGCTTCAAACAGCGATTCGGTGGGTGTTACGCGATTCAGCAGGCCCCAGCGCTCCGCTTCTGCAGCCGTAATTCGGTCGGTGCCGGTCAATAGCCACTCCTTGGCTTTCTTGGGGCCGCACAGCCAGGGCAAGATCAGAGCTACGATACCGCTGCCGAACTTGACTTCGGGCGCACCCAGGCGGGTGTCCTCGCTGGCCAGGGTGATATCGCAGGCCAGCGCCATTTCCATCGCGCTGCCCAGGCAATAGCCGTGCGCGGCGGCGATAGTGGGCTTGGGGCAATCCCAAAACCGCATGATGATGTCGAAATCGGCGGTCAGCTCAGCGCGAACCGACTCCGGGTTGATGTCCGCGTCGGAGCTTTCAAGGTCAAATCCCGCCGAGAACGCCCGACCCGCACCGCGCAGCAGGATCACGCGAACCGTGTCATCGGCTTCCGCGGCATCCAGGGCCTTGTTCAGCTCTTCCACCATCGTTGTGCTGATGGCATTGAGCTTGTCGGGCCTGTTCAGCGTGAGCCAGGCCAGGGGGCCATCGCGCTCAAACAGCAGGGTCTCAAAGTTCACGGCGGAGCCTACGGCGTCGAGAGCTGAATCCAGGCGGATTTGGTCTGGGTGTAGGCCTTGTAGCTGTCGATGCACTTGTCGCGTGCATTGCCCGACTGCTTGTAGCCGCCAAAAGGCTGGGTGTAATCGCCCGCGTCGAAGGTGTTGACCCAGACGATGCCCGACTCCACGGCCTTCACCATGTGCATGGCCTTGTCGATGTCCCGGGTCCACAGGCTGGCGGCCAACCCGTAAATGGTGTCATTGGCGATGTGGATGGCCTCATCCACGCCGTCAAACGGAATCATGCAGGCCACCGGGCCAAAGATCTCCTGCCTGGCGATGGTCATGTCATTGTTCACGTCTGCAAACAGCGTGGGGTTCACGAAGGCGCCAGGCTCCAGTTCCTCCGGGGCATCACCCCCAAACACCAGGCGCGCGCCCTCGCTCCGGCCGGCATCGATCATGCCCAGTACCCGGCGCTGGTCAGCCTTGGTGACCAGGGGCCCCATGCTGGTGCCGGGGTCCAGGGGCTGGCCGGGCTGATAGGCGAATTGGCCCTCGGCCGTGAAACGTTCGACGAACTCGTCATAGATGGGACGCTCAACCAACAGGCGGGAGCCGGCGTTACAGACTTCGCCCATGTTCTCGTAGATCCCGCAGTAGGCGGCCTCGATGGCCGCGTTCATGTCCGGAAGATCAGCCATGAAAATCTGGGGCGATTTGCCGCCGCACTCGAGCCCGACGTGCTTCATGTTGGACTGGCCGGCATACTGCAGCATCAGTTTTCCGACCTCTGTGGAGCCGGTAAACGTGATCTTGGCCACGTCATGGTGCAGCGCCAGGGCCCGGCCTGCCACCTCACCCATGCCGTTGACTACGTTGAACACGCCTGCGGGCCCGCCTGCCTCCGTGAACAGCTCAGCCAGCCGGGTGCTGGTCATGGGTGATTGCTCCGCGGGTTTGAGCACCACGGTGTTGCCCGCAGCCAGTGCCGGGGCGAATTTCCACGCGGCCATGAGCATGGGATAGTTCCATGGCGTGATGGCGCCGACCACGCCCAGTGGCTCACGGAGGATGAAGTGCATGGCGTCAGACGCGGTGTTGGTGACTGCGCCGTCGACCTTGTCGATGCACTCGGCCATGAAGCGAATGGTCTCGCTGACCAGCGGCAGGTCGACACCGATGACATCGGAGATGGGTTTGCCCATGTCGAGGGTTTCCAGCACCGCCAGCTCTTCGGCGTTTTGCTCAACCAGATCTGCGAAGCGATACAGGATGGCCATACGGTCACGGGGCGCCATGCGCGACCAGCATCCGGAGTAAAACGCTTTGCGGGCCGCGGCCACCGCGCGGTCCACGTCCTTCTCAGTGCCCTCGGCCATGGCGGCCACAACCTCGCCATTGCTTGGATCGATGGTTTCGAAACGCCCGCCTTCGGCGGCATCGGTCCAGTCGCCATCAATGAACAAGCGTGTTTCTACCTGCGCTCTGGCTTTATCGGCCAGTTCCAGCCAACGGCTTGCATCATGCTTGGCAATATTTTCCAGGCTCATAGTGCACTTCCTCCGGGATTAATCGGTTTCCTCCGTCGCGCGTCCCACCACCAGGGCGTCAACCGCGACACAGCGTTCTGAGGTCACGATCAGCGGGTTGACGTCGACCTCCTGTAAAACGTCAGCCAGGGCGTGAACCATGACCGAAAAAGCAGATGCCGCTTCACACCAGCTGTCGAGCCGGGCTTCGGCTCGGTCGCGCCGGGCGTCCAGCAATGCCCGCAGTTTGAGTTCGTCGGTCAGGCGATGCGCCTGCGCGGCATCAAATGGCGCAATGGCGTAGCGCACGTCTTTCAGTGATTGTACGTTGATTCCGCCAAAACCTAGCAACACCACGGGTCCGAACTGCTCATCGCGGATCATGCCCAGCAACATTTCTGTCCCTGGCTCATCGATCATGGCCGTTACGGCTGCCTCGGCCCCCAATGCAGCCGACATGCGTTCATAGGCCGCCTCCAGCGCGTCCGCGCTGCGGATGCTGAGCAAGACGCCGTCGTGGTCCGTTTTGTGCGTCAGGCCCGGCTGCAGCGATTTGAGCACGACGGGAAAGCCGATGTCAGTGGCGGCGGCAACGGCGGCTTCTTTTGAATCGACGCGGCGATATTCGTTGACCGGCAAGCCGAAGTCACGCAGCAGCTGGATGGATCTCAATTCGTCCAGCGTCTGCCCCTGGCTGAGCACTTGACGCCAGTACGCCACTTTTTCCGGATCGGGTCCGGGCAACGCCTGCTCAGGGCGCGTGAGAAAATCACGCCACCTCATCAAGCAGCGGGCGCCCGCCAGGAAGGAGCGCACGCCATCCATGACCGGGAAGCCTTCCCGGCTCACCTCGATGGCCGCCGGGTCGTGGCCGCTGCCCTGCCGGTTGGATACCAGGAACACCGGTTTGCCGGAGGCGGCGTGACCCACGCGCATGTAGTCAATGTAGGGCGGCAAAATCTTGCCCATGGGGGCGCGGTCGTGAATCACGGCGGCGAAGGCGGTGGCCGGGTCCTGCATCAGCGCGGCCAGTGCCTGTTCCATGATCCTGTCCGCGTCGGGGCCTCCCGCGCCCCAGGCGTCCAGCGGGTTGACGGGCGGCAGGCCAGGGTCCAGCAGTGCTTCCAGCCGCCGGGTCGTGTCGGCCCCGATCCTGGCGATCGGTACCCCCATGTCAGCGGCCAGATCGATCAGCAACTGGCGTTCACCGCCGGAATCGTGGATGGCAGCGAGCGCGCCGCAGCCCACCGGGTGCGGTTGCGCGAACATCATCAGCGTGGTGGCCATTTCGTCCATATCATGGACGCGCTGAACGCCGTAGCGGTCGAATACGGCCTGGTAGCTGTCGTCGCGCCCGGCAATTGCTCCAGAGTGAGACACGGTCAACCGGGCGGCCAGCTCGGTGCGCCCCACCTTGAGCGCAACGATGGGAATGCCCAGGTCGCGCGCTTTTTCAAACGCGGCTATCAGCGCGCTCGGGTCTCGGGCGGTCTCCATGAACAGGCCGACGGCGCGTGTGCCGGGTAAATCAAGGGCAAAATCCAGGTAGTCGTGCATGCCGATGTTGAGTTCCTGGCCGGTGGATACCGCCAGGTTGAAGTCGATGCGTTCTTCGCAGTCCATAATGCCGGACATGCCGGCCCCGGAATGGCTGATCAAAGCCACGTTGCCGCCGCGCACGTGGTTCGGGCGCGTGTCGAAGCCGCATGCCCAAATGCCGTCGTGGAGGTTGTAATAGCCCATTCCGTTAGCGCCGCATACCATGAGGCCTGTCTCCCGGATCCTGGCCGCCACCCGGTCGCTGAGCAAGGGTGGTTCATCATCCTCCAGGAACAGGGCGGCGAAGATGGTGGCGGCGGACGCTCCGTGCGCGGCGATGGCGTCCAGGGCCCACTCTATGCGGGCTGCGCCAAGGCAGACGATGACGTGGTCGACCGTTTCGGGCAGCGCGGCCAAATCGGGAAAGCAGGGGATGTCCAGGACATCACTTCGTCCCGGATTGACGGCGTAGAGGTTGCCGGGGAACCGGCCCAGCAAGAGGTTCTCCATGGTCTGGCGGCCGACCGAGCCGGGGCGCTCCGTGGCGCCGAGCACGGCGACGGACCGGGGCCTCAGCAGGGGATCGAGCCGGTGGGCCATGGACGGGGCTGTGCGACCTCGTCCCTGCTCAGAAATCGGCCGGCGGCGTCTGGCGCCGTCGCGGCGGATCCCAGAACGGATCCTTGACGACCCGGGCATTCGCCATCACGCGGCTCCACTTGAGTTCGCGCTGGTAATAGATTTCGACCAGCACTTCGTCACCGATCTTGCCATGTGGCATGTCCAGCGTCGCCAGGGCGATGTTTTTCTTGGCTGAGGGGGACCACATGGCTGAGGTAATCCAGCCGATGTTCTTTTCGCGCCGGTCAAAGACGTAGGCGTTGTTGGCCGGCTTGTTGCCCTCGATATCCAGCTTGACGAAGCGGTAGCGAGACCCGCGCGCTTTCTCCTCCAGCAAGGCGCGGCGGCCATTGAACAGCGGCTTGTTGAAATCCACCAGCCAGCTGAGGCCCAGTTCCAACGGGGAGCGGGTATGGGTGGGTCGCACCGTGTGCATGGCCGGCATGAAGTCCACGCCGGCGAGAATGAAGCCGGCCTCGATCCGCGTCATGTCCAGCGCGTCCGAGCCCATGGGCCGTATGTTGTGCAGTTCGCCCGCTTCGAAAAGACGGTCCCACAGCAGCTCCGCGTGGTCGGGGTCAATCCACAGCTCATAGCCCAGGTCTCCGGTGTAGCCGGTGCGCGAAACCATCAGCCGGGTGCCGGAGAAATCGAAATGCGCCAGCCCGAACGGCGTCAGGTTTTCAATACCCGCCAGGCCCATTCGTTTGAGCGTGGCGCAGGCGGTCGGGCCTTGCAAAGCCAGCCCCGCGACATCGTGCGTATCTTCCACGATGTCCACGTCAAAACCGTTGGCGTTGATCATCAGCCAGTCGATCTGGTGTTCCTGTGAGCAGAGTCGGTAGCGTCCGGGCTCCAGGTGGAAAATGGTGCCATCGTCGATCACCTGTCCCTCGTCTGTGCACCAGACGCAATAGCCTACGCGTCCCGGCTTGATTTTTGCCACGTCACGGGTCACCAGCCGGTTCAGGAAGGGCAGGGCGTCCGGGCCGCTGATGACGTGCTTGGTCATGGGGGTGAGGTCGAACACCGCGCAGGCGTTTCGGGCCGCGAAGTATTCCAGCGTGGCGTCAAAATACGCCGGCACGGACAGGTAGTCGTACCAGCGGCTCCAGGTGCGCAGCACGTTGAGTTCTTTTTGCCGGCTGTGAAACGGGCTGGGGTAGACCTTGTTTCGCCAGTGATCGCGATGCTCGAAATGGACCGTTCTCATTGCCTTATCCTCCCGCCGACTCGATGATCGCGTTGGCCGCGTTGCGCCCGGCGCTGCCCATGACGCCGCCGCCGGGGTGGCAGCCCGCGCCGCACAGCCAAAGTCCGTTAACCGGCGTCCGGTACTGGGCCGCCCCGTACACGGGCCGCATCATCAGGAACTGGTCCATGGCCATTTCCGCATGATGCCAGTGCCCCCCGGACATACCAAAACCGGATTCCATGTCGGCCGGTGTCAGTAATTCCGAATACAGTGTCTTGCCACGAATCTCCGGGTCGTGCTTGGCCAGCACATCCATCACCCTGCCCGTGAAGGCGACCTTGGCTTCGCTCCAGCCCTGTTTCAGGTTGTGAGGCGCCCACTGGACCACCGCGGAGAGCACGTGCTGGCCGGCCGGAGCCAGGCTGTCATCGTGCAGGGAGGGGACCGTGATTTCCATCACGGGATCCTTCGAATATTCCCGGTACTTGGCGTGGTTGAACGCGTGCTCGACGTACTGCAGCGAAGGAGCGATCACCAGCCGGTCGCCGGTGAACTCATCGGGCAGGCCCGTGAAACGGGGCGGCTCGCTCAGCGCCAGGTGCAGCTTGGCGACGCAGCCGTTGCTGCGGATGTTGCGGACGCGATGGGCGAAGCCCGCTTCCAGGTGCTGCGCGCCCAGTAATCGGTTGAACGTGGTTTTCGGGTCAGCGTTGGAAATGATGCACCGGGCTTCGATGACCGAGCCGTCTTCCAGTTCGACGCCGCAGGCCTCCTCACCCTCCGTCAGGATGCGCCTGACCCGGGCCGAAGTGCGTATCTCGGCGCCGTGGCTCCTGGCCGCGGCGGCAATGGCTTCGCTGACGGCGCCCATGCCGCCGGCCGGCAGGTCGTAGCGCGCGCCGTTGCTCATGCGCTGCAGCGCGCAGAACACGCTGTTGTTGGAGCGGGTGCCGAGAAATGTCCCCAGGACACCCTCCAGGCTGAGCGCGCCCTTGAGCAGCTCGCTGTTGAAGTTTTCCTGCAGCACATCGTAGACGTTGATGCCCGTGATGCGCAGGAATTCCCGCATGTCGCGTTTTCCCATTCGCCGGATGTCCCACCCCAGTCGCGCCAGCGCTTTGAGGTCGCCGCGATCGGTGGTGCCCAGGCGCATGGGCGTGCGGTTATGCAGCCGCTGCAGCACGCCAGCGAAGCGGTTCATCATGCGGAGGTATTCGGGCATGGCTGCCTGGTCGTCGGGCTCGGCGCCGGGTCCGTCCAGCTGATCGCCGTTGATGCGCAGGTAGTCGCCGCTGACGCTGATCGAGGTGGTGGCCAGTCCCGTCCCGGCCATTTTCAAACCGTGTGAATCCAGCGCCAGGTCTTTCCTGATGCCCTCGTCCAGCAGGTAAAGCAGATGCGCGCCCTGAGAGACTTTGAAGCCGGGCGCGAACTCGTGGGTCACGGCCGCGCCGCCCACCTGGGAAGCGGCTTCCAGTACGGTCACGGCATATCCGGCCCTGGCCAGGAAGGCTGCGCATACCAGGCCATTGTGACCGCCCCCGATAATGATCATTTTTTCGCCACGATTAATCATCTAACCAACCCTCGGGTACGGTACTGGGTTTCTTCATCGACATGAGTATTTCCCGGGCCGCGTTGGCGCCGGGCGCGGCCATCACACCGCCGCCGGGATGATTGGATGAGCCGCACATCCACAGCCCCCTGACGGGGCCCCGATATTGGGCATAGCCGGGTACCGGCCGATTGAACAGGAGCTGATCCATGGTGAGCTCACCCTGGAAAATATTGCCTTCCGTCAGCCCCACCTCGTTCTCCAGTTCACGCGGTGTCCGGACCTCGGCGTGCAGCACCAGGTCCTTGAAGCCAGGCGCGTATTCGTCGATCTGGTTGATGACGGTCTGCTGAAAGGCGTCGCGATCTTCATCGGTCCAGTCTTTGCCGCGTACTTTGGGCGGCACGTATTGCACAAACACCGACATGAAGTGTTTGCCGGGCGGCGCCATGGTGGGGTCCGTGAGGGTGGGTATCAGCATGTCGATGTAAGGATCCCGAGACCAGATGCCGTCCTTCCAGTCATCATAGGCCCGCTCCAGCCGCTCGATGGAGTCGATCAGGTGCATATCGGTATACATCAGCTCCTGGTTGTCCTTGAGCGCGGTGAACTGGGGCACGCCATCGAGGGCAATGTTGAGCTTGCCGGATGATCCGCGGATCTTGAAGTTCCGTACCCGCCGCAGGAATTCGTCGTCCAGGTCTTTTGGATCCATGCACTCAAGAAACGTCCGGGTGAAGGTCATGTTGGAGACCACGGTGTCGGAGTAGTACTCGTCGCCGTTTTCCAACGCCACGCCAGTGACCCTGCCGCCCTTGACGATAATCTGATCCACGCCCGAGCCGCAGACGATCTCCCCGCCATGATCTTCGAAACAGGCGCCCATGGCATTGGCGATGGCGCCCATGCCGCCGCGGGCGAACCCCCAGGCGCCGGCGTTGCCGTCAACATCGCCCATGGCGTGATGCAGAAGGACGTAAGCCGTGCCAGGCGACATCACGCCCAGCGCAGAGCCGATGATGCCGCTGCCCGCGTGCGCCGCCTTGATCAGGTCGCTCTCGAAATACTCGTCCAGGAATTCCGAAATGCTCATGGTGTAAAAACGCATCGTCTCGTAGATCACGTTTTCGCCCAGCTTCCAGTATTCTTTGCCCAGGTGCAGCATTTCCATCAGATCGCGCGGTTTGAATGAGGCCGGGTCGGGTGCGGTCCGCAGCAGGAACTGGCGGATGAACCGGCACTGGCGCATGATGTCCCGCCAGAACCGAACCTCTGCGTCGGCATCGCGATGGTTGTGCCGCGCGTATTCGCGGCGGGTCAGGTCGTGGTCGACGAAATTCCCCAGGTAGTCGCCGTTCTGGGTCAGGGTCACGCTGCCGCCGTAGGGCACCACCTGCAAACCATACTTGGCCAGGTCAAGCGCGCGATAAACTTCCGGCCGCAACAGGCTGCAGACATAGGAGCAGTTGGAGTAGATCCAGCCGTCATAGTGGCTCAGGCTGGTCGAGGCGCCGCCGATGTGCGGATTCTTCTCGACAATCAGGACATCAAGGCCCGCTTTTGCCAGGAAAGCCGCATTGGCTATG
>Ga0181594_10005572_pt1 | contig 11019 bp, 2 predicted proteins | sample 071ome_18_FD_145603 | JGI IMG/M metagenome (GOLD analysis project Ga0181594, IMG submission 145603) | Coastal salt marsh microbial communities from the Groves Creek Marsh, Skidaway Island, Georgia - 071413BT metaG (spades assembly) | ecosystem: Environmental > Aquatic > Marine > Intertidal zone...
GACGCCACAGTGCCCACAAAATCCAGCAGCTCCGAATAGCACTCCTGATGGTCGATGCCGATCCGGTGCTTCACGGTAACGGGCACTTCACAGGCGTCACGCATGGCCGCCACACAGTCGCGCACCAGTGCGGGCTCGGCCATGAGGCAGGCGCCAAAGCGCCCGTTTTGCACACGGTCCGAGGGGCAGCCGCAATTCAGATTGATCTCGTCGTAGCCCCACTGCTCACCCACCGCCGCGCAGGCGGCGAGATCCGCCGGTGTCGCGCCACCCAGTTGCAAAGCCACGGGGTGCTCCTCGTCGTTAAAGCGCAGGTGTCGTTCGACATCCCCATGGAGCAGCGCGCCGGTGGTCACCATCTCGGTATAGACCCGCGTGTGGCGCGTGAGGGTGCGCCAGAAGCGTCGGCAGTGCCGGTCGGTCCAGTCCATGCAGGGCGCGGTACTAAAGCGCCACGGGCTGTGCCGCGTGTTGGGGTCCGGGCTGTGTCGATTCAGATCTGTCACCAAATGCCACCCCTAAGAGGTTGAAACACAATAGGGCGTATCGTCATGCTACGACCTGTCGCGCGTTTGGATTGCTAGGATACCGGTTACCACCCGAATTCCTGAGCCCTGTGGCGCGGTAAAATCACCGCCGCACCACGATTGCCCGAGACTCAACCCCTGACCCCACCGGAGTTTTTTTGCGCGCCACCGATTACAAACCCAGATACTCGCTCTGCGCGTTACTGCTTGCTAGTGCTGTTGCACTGAGCGCATTACCTGCGCCGGCCGTTTCAGCGGACGCGGTGCTTAGCGATGTGGCGATGTCCGATGGCAGCGACGCGAGTGCTCAGGCGATGGCCGAAGACAGCAGTGCGCAGGGCAATAGCGCAAATGCTGATAGTGATGAGGACATACTGACCAGCGAAGTCGTGCCGCCCGAGGAGGGCTTTATTGAGCGCGCCGCACGGGCCTTTACCGAATCCGATCTGGTCTTTGCCCGGAGCTTCAGCAACGCGCCCTTTTTGCCCGTGGCGTTTTTGGGCGGCACGCATTACGGCGACGCCACGGTCAGCGAGGAGGGCGCTACCCCCGAGACCGCGGGCAGGAAGTATCAGGTGAGTTCCACCAGCCAATACGCCGGGGTGCCGTTTTTACTCTCTAAGCGCGGCATGGCGGTGCTGGGTGAGTACGTTTCCTACGCGGACTTCTCGGTGGATAACGGTGAGGATTTTTCGGTAACGAGTGCCTCAATTGCCGCGGGGTATTTGTATCAGGTGAATCCCGACTGGCAGGTGATTGCGGCGCTGGTGCCGTTTTACAACCACTCGAGCCTCGGAGAGCGCGGCAAAGACTACTGGCAGGTGATGGGCGGTGCGGTGGCGCGCTACACCCGCAACGACCGCCTGTGGTGGCTCTTTGGCGTGGTGTTTGACGACTCGGACTTTGGCACTAGCGTGCTGCCCTACGTCGGTGCCTCGCTGACCCTGAACGAGCGCTGGAGCGTGAGCGCCATCCTGCCCTGGCCGCAGGTGATGTATGCGCCGAGTAAGGACTGGTTTGTTTCACTCGGCGCCTCATACTCGGGCAATAGCTGGGCAATCGATAGCGGCACCGGCAAAGTGGGCCTCAATCTGAGCGGATTTGATTTTGGCTTTGGGGCTGCCATGCGCCTCAAGGGGCCGCTCTGGCTCGAGGGTGCGGCAGGGGTAGGCGGCCTGCGCGCGCTCACGATCAATGATGGCGAGGTCAGCGGCCCGAGCATCGATGTCAGCAGCAGCCCCTTTATCAATCTGAGCCTCACGTTCCGGCCCTCCTTCGCCGACTGACAATTGCCGGTAGCCGGCTCCGCGAAGGGCCAGTGAAAAGTGCTGTAATCCCCTGATCTGCGTCACCCATCGGCCATAAAACTGCTCCATAATGCGCCCCACTTGGCAGTCATTCGGGAGAGCCCTGATGCCCACACCCCTTCGCCGCCGTTCTTTACTCCAAGCCACTGGCGCCTCCCTCGGCGCGCTCTCGCTGCGCGGCTTTGCCATCGACAAGCCCGCCGCCGCGCACTTTACCCACGGGATTGCCAGCGGGGATCCATTGGCCGATCGCGTCATCCTCTGGACGCGGGTGTTACCGGGCAGTGGCAATGTAGCGGCCGTGCCCTGCACCTGGCAGGTGGCCACCGATGCCTCTTTTGAGACGGTGATCGCGAGTGGCGAGGCGGTTGCCCGCGCCGAGCGGGACTACACCGTGAAAGTCGACGCCACAGATCTCGCGCCGGGCACCAGTTACTGCTACCGATTCATGGCCCACGGCGTAACCTCACCCACCGGTTGCACCCGCACGCTCCCCGTGGGGGCGGTAAGCGAATTCAAGATGGCGGTGGCGTCGTGCTCGAATTACCCCCAGGGCTTCTTTCATGCCTACCGGGATATCGCCGAGTCGGACCTCGATGTGGTGCTGCATTTGGGCGATTACCTGTACGAGTACCCGGCGGGGGAATACGTGAACCCCATCGCCGAGGAACAGTTGGGGCGCAAGGTGGAACCCGAGCACGAGATTCTGGTGCTTGAGGACTACCGCATGCGCCACGGCCTGTACCGCACCGATGCGGACCTCCTCGCCGCCCACGCCGCGCACCCGTGGATCACCGTGTGGGATGACCACGAGATGATGAATGACACCTGGCGCGCGGGGGCCGAGAACCACGACGAGGGCGAGGGGGATTTCTTTCAGCGTATTCATGCCGCCCGGCACGCCTACCACGAGTGGATGCCAATCCGCACCGGGCCCGAGGGCGATCAGGGGGTGATTTATCGGGCGTTCCAGATCGGTGACCTCGCCGACCTCATCATGCTCGACACACGTCTTGTGGGCCGCGACGAACAGCTCGACTACGCCAAAGGCATCGAGGCGGCCGGCAGCGTAGAGGCGTTTATCCAAAACGATCTTTATAACCCCGACCGGCAAATCCTGGGTAAAGAACAGGAAGCGTGGCTGCAACAAGCCCTGCAAAGTAGCAAAGCCCGGGGCGCCACCTGGCAGGTGCTGGGCCAGCAGGTGCTCATGGGCAAACTCAATATTCCGGTGATCCCCTCCGAGGAGTTGGCGCAACTCGCGCTCTCGGAATACGCCCGGCCGCGGGTTGAGCAAACCCAGCAGCTGGCCCCTTATGGCCTGCCCTCCAACCTCGACGCCTGGGACGGCTACCCCGCCGCCCGGGAGCGACTGTTTGCCATGCTCAGCGCCGACGCCACTAACCCGATCTCCTTGGCGGGTGATACCCACAACGGCTGGGCCTTTAACTTGACCAATCAAAAGGGTGAGGCCGTGGGGGTGGAGTGGGGTACGCCGGGGGTCTCAAGCCCCGGGCTTGAGCGCTACGTGCCGTTACCCCCCGAGCGGATGCAGGCACTCCTCAAGAGCGCCAGCCCCGAGCTGGTGGCCTGTGACACGTCCCGGCGCGGTTGGACCGAGGTTTCGCTCACCCCCGAGACGGCGACTGCCCAGTGGCGGTTTGTGTCGTCGGTGGTGGAGCCTGCTTATCGAGCCAGCGCCGGTGAGCCCTTGGTGACCCAGCGCAACGCGCGCAAACTTGCTTGATTTCTCTCCCTCACCGAACCCTCAAACCCTTCCTTAAATGCTCGGGAAGCACCCAGTAACCGAGGGGGGGGGTAGTACGACCCAGTTTTGCCTCAGATTGTGTGCAAAACGTGACAGTTTGCGGCAAATCCCCACTATTCACGGGCGTTTACGAGCGAATCTGGCGGTGACATCCGCATAATTCTTTATAGAGCAATGTGTCGATCTAACTTGGGGGAGAAACGCATGCCGGGTGTCTTGACGGGCAAGGTGACAGCATTTTTTGGACGCTGGAGTGCACGCCGGGTTTGTCGCGTGATACTGCCAACGTTGCTCCTAGCAAGTGTGCTGCCCTTCATCTCCCCGCATGCTCAGGCACAGCAGAGTGGGTCATCGGCCGCCGACGTGATTGAGTATGTAGCGCGTTGGCGTTCGGAGCCGCCGGGAAGTAGCACAGCCGCCCTAACTGCTCTTTACTACATGCTCCCGGGTAGTGAGTGTGATTCTCCACCCTCGGGCACGGGTACTGTTGATGGCCACCGAGATGTTACCACTGGCGTGATGACACCCACTTACGGGCGTGTCTCTGACGCCCTAGCCTGCACTGTTGGTGTTGGGCAGGGCCGAAACCTAGCGGATTTCGATAAAACCGTCAAAATCAAATTTAAGAACACGCAGGACGCGATAGACCTCTGCTGGGACGTCAATGGGCTGAAATGGGAAACCGCCACAGAGATCGCAACAGGGGTCCTCTCAAGCAGAGAATGTGATACGACGCGTTTGCTGAATTTTAAAATCCCTGACAGCGTGGGCGCGCTAGAGTACGACTTGGTGCTGACGAGTCAGAGCGGCTTCGAGAGAAATATCGTGCTAGGGCAATGGGACGGCGACGGCGAATGGAACCTTGGACCGCTGCCTGCTTGCGATACGGTTGACTGGCAAGAGGTGGAATCCTCACAGGCCAACAAAGACGCCTTCCAGTGCACGGTGGACGGCGAGCCGTACGAATACGCCGACTTCCACATCCTCACTACCGATGGCACCGATGTGTGTGCCGCGCCTCATACCAATCTACCCACCCAAGAAAACAACAACCAAGGCCTCTTCTGCGCGACGGAGGGCAATACGGTCAGAGCGATTTATGACTGGGATAACAGTGGCCGTGATATGGAGGTTAAGACTCTGGCATGGTTGAACACGGTTGAGCAGATCGGTTCCAGAACCGGTGCCTGCAACAAAACTCCGACCGTTGGCGGCCGCTGCGCGAACCAGTTAGCTAATGGCAAGCGCGCGTTTAGTTGGATGGCAGGTGAGGGCGGCGCCGGCATCGCCAATCTGGACACCTCAAATGTGACAGACATGGAGGCTATGTTCTACCAAGCACGAACCTTCAATCAGAACATCGGCGATTGGGACACTTCAAAGGTGACGAACATGAGACACATGTTCAACCGCGCAATCGAGTTCGATCGGGACATCGGCCGTTGGGACACTTCAAAGGTGACAGACATGTACTTGATGTTCTGGTACAGCAACTTTAATCAGAACATTGGCGGTTGGAACACCTCAGAGGTGACGAACATGCAGCGCATGTTCGAACGCGCGGAGGCGTTTGATCAGAACATCAATACCAAAGTCATAAACCCCGGAGGGGCCGACGAATACATCGCTTGGGACACCTCAAAGGTGGAGAGCATGTACAGCATGTTCAATGGCGCAAAGGCCTTCAATCGGGAGATTGGCGGCTGGGACACCTCCAAGGTGACGAACATGAAATACATGTTCGGAGGCGCAAGCGCCTTCAATAAGGACATCAATACCAAGGTTATCAACCCCGGCAAGGATGACGAATATACCGCTTGGGACACTTCAAAGGTGGAGAACATGGAGTCCATGTTCAATGGCGCAAGCGCGTTCGATCAGGACATCGGCGGGTGGGACACCTCCAAGGTGACGCGCATGTATACCATGTTCAAGAACGCAAGCGCCTTCAATCGGGACATCGGCGGTTGGGACACCTCAAAGGCGGACATGAGATACATGTTCAAAAACGCGAGCGCCTTCAATCAGGATTTGTCTGGTTGGAACGTATCCAGTAGTCCATCAGAGCCGACGGACTTTAGGCTTGGGGCAACCAGCTGGACCGGCATTGACCCAAAAACCGGGCTTTATTGGTGCAACAAAGGTCAACCCCAGTGGGGCACCGATGGCGCGACATGCTTGACGCCCCCGGGCCCGCCCAGCATTACCAGCGTCATGGCGGCAGGTAAGACTTTGGAGGTGACGTTTACGGCGGCTGAATCGCGGGGTGAGCCGGTGGTGGCCTACGAGTACAAGGTAGACGTTATGGGGGGTGCAGAGGGCGCCTGGACGGCTATCGCGCCTGAGCTTGAGCAAATCGCCGGTGAGCTCAATGCCGTGTTGGCGCCGGGGATGGGCTACCCCGTAGACGCGACGCCTGCCGAGGCAAAATTCAAGTCTTTTAATGCCGACGAGCTGACGCACGTAGCCTTGAACCATGATTACCCAGTGGGAGGGCCCCCATACAATAGAGTAGATTGGCTCGCCAAGTTCCCGGTTGGCGACCAGCTGGCCTTCCAGCAAGGCGATGGATATCTAGCAGGCACGGTCACCGAATCGGCCACAAAAGGCACTAACTCCCGCGGTAAAAACTTCAAGCTCGCCGGGACCTTTGGCCTAGGCGCGACCTTTGTAGCGGGTGATACCGTCAAGGTGGGGCATTTGTTGCCATCACCGGCCTTTGCGGGCGGTGCTGGCCTCCCCAGAACCTTCAGCATCACCGGGCTTGAGAATGGCACCGAGTACGCGGTCACAGTACGCGGGGTAGATGCCCAAGGTAACAAGGGCGAACCATCGGCTCAGCAAACAGAGACGCCGATGTTAGCCGGGTGTGAGTCGGTTGACTGGCAAGAGGTGGAATCCTCCCCGGAAAACAAAGAAGCTTTCCAGTGCATGGTGGACGACAAGCCATACGAATACGCCGACTTCCACATCCTCACCACCGTCGACGCAACTGACGTGTGTGCCGATATGGCTACTGCACTCCCCATAAACGGGGCGGCCCTTTTTTGCGAGCAGGACGGCACCGCGTTACGCGCTATATACGACTGGAGTAATTCGACTGGGAAAGAACTAACCTGGCTGCAATCGGTTGAGCAGATTGGTTCGCGCAGTGGTGAAAGCTGTGGCGCGGCTGGCGCAACCGAGGCGGGCCGCTGTGCAAACCAGCTGGACTTGGGCCGGTACGCGTTCTACGCCATGGCAGGTGAGGGTGGAGCAGGTATTGCGGGGCTCGATACCTCCAACCTCCAATCTATGAGCCACATGTTCGAGAAGGCCACCGCGTTTAATGAAGATATCAGTCGCTGGAACACCAGTGACGTCCGGTCCTTGGTAAGCATGTTCGAGGGGGCCTCTTCCTTTAACCGGCCGATTAACACCGGCGAGGTGACGGTTAACGGCACCGCCTACACCGCCTGGGACGTGAGCTCAGTGACTAATATGCAACTACTGTTCTCGGAGGCGAGCGCTTTTAATCAGGAGATCGGCGATTGGGATACCTCCAACGTTGAGTATATGAACTACATGTTCGCGCAAACTTCGTTTGATCAGGATATCTCAGGTTGGGTTGTAAACTCGGTAAGAAACTTTAACGGCATGTTCTTCTCCTCACCGTTCGATCAGGCAATCGGCAGCTGGCAGCTCGATAGCGCTGAAAATATTCGTGAGATGTTTCATTTGAACCAGAAGTTCAATCAGGACATTGGTGGTTGGGATACCGCCGGCATCACAGACATGGATTATGCGTTCGCGGGTGCAACGGCTTTTAATCAGGATTTGCATCGTTGGAATGTCACCCAGATCACCACTGAGCCCGGTCACTTCAGAGACAACACAACCAGCTGGACCGGCATTGACCCTGAAACCCAGCAGGCCTGGTGCAACAAAGGCCAACCCCAGTGGGGCACCGATGGCGCAAAATGTTACCCACCCAGTTGTGAGTCGGTTGACTGGCAAGAGGTGGAATCCTCCCCGGAAAACAAAGACGCCTTCCAATGCACGGTGGACGGCGACCCGTACGACTACGCCGACTTCCACATCCTCACCTCCAACGGCCCCAATGTGTGTGCCGAGCCTGAGTTACTGCCCACCGAAGACAACAACAACCAAGGCCTCTTCTGCGCGCAGGAGGGCAATACCGTTAGAGCGATATATGACTGGAATAACTCCAGAAAGGTCCAGCTGAGATGGTTGAAAGCGGTTGGGCAGATCGGATCGAGGAGTGGCAGTAACTGTGGAGACGCAGGGCCGACGGTTGCTGGCCGCTGCGCGAATCAGCTGGCAGCGGGCCAGTACGCGTTCTACTTTATGAGGGGCCCCGGTGGATCCGGTCTCGACGGGCTGAACATCACTAATCTAAAAAACTTGGGATACATGTTCCATTACGCGGACACTTTCAACCGGGATATCGGGGGTTGGGACACGTCCTCTGTGGAGCAAATGGAGCATATGTTCGAACTTGCTAAAGCCTTCAATCAGGACATCGGCGGTTGGGACACCTCAAAGGTGACGAACATGTCCCGAATGTTCACTAGCGCCTACGCCTTCAATCAGGACATCGGCGGTTGGGACACCTCAAAGGTGACGAACATGTCCCGAATGTTCTATTTCGCACGCAGCTTCGATAATGACATCGGCGGTTGGGACACGTCCTCTGTGGAGAGTATGTCCCGAATGTTCCAAGGGTCCGCCTTCAATCAGGACATCGGCGATTGGGACATGTCGAGTGTCGAATCCATATTCTGTATGTTTTGTGATACCCCCTTCGATCAGTACATCGGCGACTGGGACACGTCGAGTGTCGAAGACATGTGGTGCATGTTCTGTAACGCCACTGCCTTTGATCGGGATATCTCCACAAAGCAGGTGACCCGAGATGGTGACACCTACACGGCATGGGATACGTCGTCTGTGACAGACATGGGCGCCATGTTCGATGGCGCGACCGCCTTCAATCAGGACATCGCCGACTGGAACACGTCCTCTGTGACTGAGATGGATTGGATGTTCCAAAACGCTGTCGCCTTCAATCAGGACCTGTCCGGTTGGAACGTCACGAGTATCGATTCGGAGCCAGAGGATTTCAGAGCTAACGCAACCAGCTGGACCGGCATCGACCAAAATGGGCAGGAGTGGTGCAACAAAGGCCAACCCCAGTGGGGCACCGATGGCGCAAAATGTTACCCACCCAGTTGTGAGTCGGTTGACTGGCAAGAAGTGGAGTCCTCACAGGCCAACAAAGACGCCTTCCAGTGCACGGTGGACGGGCAGGAATACGAATACGCCGACTTCCATGTGATGACCAGCGTAGGGTCCGCCCCAAGCGATATTTGTCCCACCGGCTCCGCCCCTCAAGGGAAGTTGCCAGCAGCAAGTGTCACGTTTTGTAAGCAAGACGGCACTCAAATTCGGGCCATCTTTGACTGGGGCAACACTTCCACCTACAACAACGCTCTTTCATGGCTGTATGAGGTTCAGCAGTTTGGGCTTAATACTAAGACAGGCAAGAGGAATCAGATTGCCGATGGTAATACCGCCTTTTATAAGATGGCGGGTCCTGGCGGCGCTGCCTTCGAAGCCCTAGATACTTCCAACCTTGTTAGTTTTTTTAGGATGTTCGAAGGTGCCACCGCCTTCAATCAGGACATCGGCGATTGGGATACCTCAAACGTGTACTACATGCACAGAATGTTCAAATATGCCTCGGCCTTCAATCAGGACATCGGCGATTGGGATACGTCGAACGTGACCAGGATGGACGACATGTTCGACGACGCCACCGCCTTTGATCAGAACATCAATACCAAAGTCGTCGGAACAGGAGCCAACCAATACACCGCTTGGGACACGTCGAGTGTTGAATCGATGGGGGGCATGTTCGCGGGGGCCACCGCCTTCAATCAGGACATCGGCGGATGGAAGACGTCGCGTGTTGAATATATGGATTGGATGTTCTATGGGGCGATCGCCTTCAATCAGGACATCGGCGACTGGGACACGTCCTCTGTGACTGTAACGTTGGGAATGTTCGAAGGTGCCACCGCCTTCAATCAGGACATCGGCGGATGGAAGACGTCGCGTGTTGAATATATGGATGTGATGTTCTATGGGGCGATCGCCTTCAATCAGGACATCGGCGATTGGGACACGTCCTCTGTGACTACAATGTGGGGAATGTTCTATGGGGCGACCGCCTTCAATCAGGACCTTTCTGATTGGTCCGTTGACCCCGTTTTCGAACATGATGCATTCGATGAAGGCGCAGACGCTTGGTGCGGCCTCGGTTTTGAGAACCGCGGCCGGCCCGGTGGTTGGGACCCGCTGTCGAACGGCGTGAGCTGCGATGTGATGCTGTCGATTGAGGCGCCACGCTCGGTGGTGGCGGGCGACGAGCTCACCTATGTCCTGAACTACTACAACGAATCCTCCGAAAGCTTTACGGGTACGCTTGAGCTGACTCTGCCCAACAGCGTGACGGTGAAAAGTGGTGGTATCACTGCTGGTGGCGCTCAGTTTGGGCGTACCATTACCTGGAGTGCGGTCGAGGTGCCTGCGGGCAGCTCTGCCGATGGTGGCGGCGGTGAAGTGAGCGTTACCGTGAGGGTAAGCCCGGACGCGCTCCCCAGCACCAAGGATAACCCGGTAATCCTCGAGGCCAATGCCACACTCTCGGGCGGCGGTAGCGAATACGTTAACGACGTGGCCGAGACCGAACTGACCAGTGAGGCCATTCTCGTGGTCGACCTGGATGGCAACAGGCAGGTCATGCCAGGCGAGCTGATTACGTACACAGTGAGCTTGCGCAACGATGGCCTGTCGCGCACTCAGGATGGCGCTTTGAGCTTGACGCTGGTGCCAGAGCAAGGTGGCGCCGGGGCCGCACCCACCTTTGATTTTGAGGATGATGCCGGCGGTGTTTGCTCGGGCACGGTCTGCAACTGGACCAACCCAGGTAATAACCTGGAGCCGGGCGGCGAGCGCACTGTCACCGTGAGCATTCGCGTTGCCGACGACGCCGAGGCCGGTGGCAGCATTAAGGCCATGTTGAATGCCAATAGCTCCAATCAGGCTGAAAGTTCTGACCGGTTTGCCCAAGTCAGCACCGAGGTGATCGCGTTGCCGACGCCGGTGTTGGCTGTAAGCCTGGAGACCTTGCCTGAGGCGGCGGTACCCGTTGGCGATGAGTTCAAGGTGCTGATTGAGGTGGTCAATCGCGGCACAGTGGCAGCCGACACCACGACCGTCACACTGGATGTGCCGGCCGGCGCGAGCTTTGTGCACGCGATAGGTGAGGGCACCGAGTCTGGAGGTGTGATCACCTGGACCGTCAATGATCTTCCCCCTGGCGATGAGGCGGCACAACTGGTTGCCGCGATGA
>Ga0181594_10005575_pt1 | contig 11015 bp, 8 predicted proteins | sample 071ome_18_FD_145603 | JGI IMG/M metagenome (GOLD analysis project Ga0181594, IMG submission 145603) | Coastal salt marsh microbial communities from the Groves Creek Marsh, Skidaway Island, Georgia - 071413BT metaG (spades assembly) | ecosystem: Environmental > Aquatic > Marine > Intertidal zone...
TGGGGTATCGTACACAGCGGGCCTCACAGAGCAGGGCGTAATCACCTGTAATGATAGCACCCTCTCTGCAGACACCCAATGAAGATCAGCGCTTTAGTTGAGGCGCCGAGCTTGAGCCCTCAGCGACAGAACTTAACGTACTCGAAGTCGAGTGGCTGGTTGTTGATCCCTCGTGAGGGTGGAGAGATCCATGGCGCGAACTCACCTGGCTCAGTGTAGGCGCGGGTCTGGAGGCTCTTGACGTAGGCGCGGTCCTCAGGGCTTGGGAGCCACTTCGCTCGACCTGCCTCCCACTGCTCACGAGTGATCATCTCTCCTGTTGGGGAGAAGTTGAGCCCCTGATAGATCCCTTGCGCCCGATGGAATCGTCGGCTCGGGAGCTCAATACGGAAGTCGCTCCCGACCTCCGCGAGGGTGCGGTTCCACGAGCGGACCACCTTGCCACAGTCCTTGACATAGGCGTCACGCAGGACCTCGTTCATCGCGCGACGGAGCGGGATCTCCTCGTCGACGAGCCCGCCGTTCACGACTTTCTTGAGCGTGTAGCTCTCCTCGAGCGCCTTGTGCTCACCGAGCGTGTGCTCGCGGTCACGCCCCTTGAGCCCCGCGCCGAAGAAGAGCGCGGCGTTGCTTGAGTCCTCACCGCCAAAGAGGTCGAGTGAGAGGCTGTACCAGAGGTTGACCGCGCGCTGGATCATGTCGAGCGGGATCACGCCTGCCTTGCGTGGGTCGGTCCCGTCACGCGTGACCTCAGCGCTCTTGCGAAGGATGCGCTCGATGCCCGTCTGGCCGACGAACATGTGGTGCGCCTCCTCGGCGAGCATGAAGGTGCAGGTGCGCGCGAGCGGATCAAAGCCACTCTCCGCGAGCGCCCTGAGTTGGTACTTGCCGTCACGGTCGGTGAAGGTCGTGAAGCAGAAGAAGCTGAGCCAGTCCTCAATGGGCTCGTTGAAGGCACCAAGGATACGGGGGCTGTCGCTGTTCCCGCTCCGGCGCTCGAGCAGCTCCTCTGCCTCTTCACGCCCGTCACGCCCAAAGTAGCGGTGGAGCAGGTAGACCATCGCCCAGAGGTGCCGACCCTCCTCGACGTTGATCTGGAAGAGGTTGCGGAGGTCATACAGCGAGGGCGCGGTGTGCCCGAGCATGCGCTGTTGCTCGACGCTCGCTGGCTCGGTATCGCCTTGGGTGACGATGATCCGACGCAGGGCGTTGCGGTAGTCACCGGGGACCTGTTGCCAGGCCTCATCCCCCTCATGGTCACCGAAGTTCACTTTGCGGTCGCCCTCGGTGGGCGCGAGGAAGATGCCCCAGCGGTAGTCGGGCATCTTCACGTGCTCGAAGTGCGCCCAGCCCTCACGCTCAACGCTGACCGCGGTGCGGAGGTAGATGTCATCCATCTGGAAGCCCTCTGGCCCCATCTCCATCCACCAGTCGATGAAGTTGGGCTGCCACTCTTCAAGGGCGCGCTGGAGCCTGCGGTCACTGCCGAGGTCTACGTTGTTCGGGATCTTGGAGTCGTAGTCAATGCTGGCCATCTCGTCCGTCCTTTTCCATGGTGATGAGCGGTTGAGCCGCTCGGTGAGCGGGGGGGGTTAGGTGCGATCCCAGTCAAAGACTGGGCGGGTAGGGGCGCCAAAGGACTTGAGCGCGCCCTCAGGGCCGACGGCGTTGGGGCGCTGGAAGATCCAGTTCTGCCACGCTGAGAGGCGCCCAAAGATCTTGGTCTCAAGGGTTTCTGGGCCTGCGAAGCGGAGGTTCGCCTCCATCCCAGTGAGCGCGTCTGGCGAGAAACTTGAGCGCTCCTCGAGGGTGACGCGGACCTCATCGTCCCAGTCGATGTCGTCTGGCGCGAAGGTGATGAGGCCGAGGTCATCAGCGTCTTGTGTGTTAAGGCGCTCGCCTGTGCGTCCGCTGAGCTCCTCAAGCGTCTCAGGCTCTCCTAAGAACCGACAGGCGAGGCGCGTGAGCCCGTTCCCCATTGGGAAGGCGCCCATGTTCATCTCGCTCAGGGTGACCGAGACTTGACCGTCAGGGTCATCGAGCATAAAGGAGCGATCGGCGGCGGTGACGAGCTCGAAGAGCGTCCCTGCGAAGGCGCTCCCCTCATCGACGAGGGCGAGGATGGTCATGCTCATGACGTCGACGCGCTTGAGGACGCGCTTGATGTAGTGACGGGCGCGATGGACGAACCACTGGTCACGGTGGGCGTGGAGCTGAGCGTCGATGTCGAGCAAGACCTGCTGGTCTCCACGGGTGTGGAAGGTGAGGGTGCCCATGTCGAGGTGATTAAAGCGCAGGTGGAGCAGGGCGTCCTCGAGCGAGCGGAAGGCCTTGAGTGGCCACCACTCTGTGCCGAGCGTGGTGATCGCGTCTGCGTCGCTCGGGCCCGACTCGCTAGGGGCGTGGATCGTGATCGTGGCTGCGCGCCTGCTGCTGTTCAGGTTGAGCTCAACGAGCGGTGACTCAAAAGAGGGGTAGGCGCGATCACCTCGCTCATTGACCTCAAAGGCGACGGGCGCCCACTCGATCCCTGCGCCAGCCTCAGCCGCTTGAGTGACGGTGTCAGCGAGGGCACGAGCCCGCTCAGCGATCTTGCTCGGGAACGCTGAGAGCTTGTAGGTCGCGTCTACGAGGCGCCACTTGACGGCGCGTTTGCCACGGATCCCCTCCGCGAGGCTCGAGAAGTGGTCGGCGAGATCACGGCGCACCATGCGCTTGTCTACGACGCGAGTCAGCCCGCCTGTCCCAGGGAGCACGCCTAAGAGTGGCACCTCAGGGAGGCTGACCGCTGAGCTACGGTCATCGACGAGGACGATCTCGTCACACGCGAGGGCGAGCTCATAGCCACCACCGCTCGCGACGCCGTTGAGGGCGGCGAGGGCCTTCGCGCCACCTGTCGCGCTGATGTCTTCGATGGCGAGGCGCGTCTCGTTGGTGTACTTACAGAAGTTGACCTTGAACGCGTGTGGGCTAGAGGAGAGCATAGGGATGTTCGCGCCAGCGCAGAAGACGCGGTCTTGTGCGCTCGTGACGATGAGACAGCGGACCTCTGGGTGCTCGAAGTAGAGGCGGTTGATCGCGTCATTCAGCTCGATGTCGACGTTGATATCATAGCTGTTCAGCTTACGGATGTAGCCCTCATCTTCAGCCTGACCCTCATCACGCTCCTGTACGTTCATCTTAAGGGTAGCGACGTCCCCCTCAACCTCGAGGATCCAGTGACGGTACCGTGAGGGGTGGCTCTCAAAGCTGTCGACGGTCTTGACGGTGTACTCTGCGCTCATCTGACTCGGCTCCTCGCGCCTGCTGTGGCGCTCCGCTGTTAGGTTGATGAGCGAGCCTACCCCTCAGGTTGCAAAAAATAAAGCCTCATGTGCGAATTATCTTGCACTTGATGGCCGCAAAGGGTGAAATATAATTCACATTAGGCATCTTTGATTAGGGTTAAAAGCGTATGGAGAGGCAGAGCGGTGAGCTCCTCAGCCGAGTGGGAGCGCGAGCTAGAGCGAGGCGTCTAAGCTTAGGGCTGAGCGTGAAGGCTTGCGCGAGCTCAAGTGGGCTGAGCGCGCGCTACTTGATTCAGCTTGAGGCGGGACAAGCGAACGCGTCGCTCTCAAAGCTGAGCGCGCTGGCGAGCACGCTTGGGGTGCGGGTCGCTGAGCTCTTGAGTGAGGGGGAGCGTGGGCGTATCGACAGCCTCTTAAGTCAGCTCAGCCCAGCAGAGCTCGAGGAGGCGTATGAGCTCCTGAGCGAGCGTTTTGGAGCGCCTACTGCGCCGATGATATCCCTGCTGGGGGTCCGTGGGGCAGGTAAGTCGAGCGTCGGGAGGCGCCTCGCGGAGGAGCTCGGCTGGCGCTTTATTGAGCTCGACGCGGAGGTTGAGCGCCTCGCAGACCTCTCGATCGCAGAGCTGTTCTCACTTCATGATGAGTCGTATTACAGGCGACTTGAGCGAGAGGCGCTCCTTGAGGTCCTTGGAGGGGCGCGCTCCTCCGTGATCGCCACAGGTGGGTCGATCGTAACCTGTGAGGAGAGCTTCGCGCTCCTCCACAAATATACGCACACCGTGTGGTTGAGCGCTCAAGCCGAGCGACACTGGGAGCGGGTCATTCTTCAGGGAGACCAGCGCCCGATGCGAGATCACCCACACGCGATGGCAGAGCTACGAGCGCTGTTGGCCACTCGAGCGCCTTTATATCAGCGCGCGAGGTACTGTATTGACACCTCTCGCCTGAGCGTCGAGGAGGTCTTGAGTGAACTCCTCGATCGCGTCGCTCATGTCACCAGATCTGGACGCGTCGCTCCTTAGGTAGATAGAGCTTATCTGTCTCCTTCACCCCGAAGGCCTCATAAAAGGCGTCGAGCTGTCTGATGATCCCCCTCACTCGGTAGTGTGCGGGGGAGTGAGGGTCGGTGAGGAGCCTCCGGCGGAGCTCCGCCTCACGGTACTTGCACGCCCACACCTGAGCCCAGCTTAAGAAGACGCGCTGAGGTCCTGTGAAGCCGTCGAGCGTGGGCGAAGGCTTACCCTGCAGGGAGCTGAGGTAGGCCTCATATGCGATGGTGAGCCCTCCAAGATCCCCAATGTTCTCGCCAAGGGTGAGCGCGCCGTTGATCTTCATCCCCTCAAGAGGCTCATATCCCTCATAGTGGGTCGAGAGCTTACCCGCGCGCTCGCTGAAGCGCTCGGCGTCTTCGGCGCTCCACCAGTCCTCGAGCCGACCCTCGCCGTCCGACTTACGCCCTTGGTCATCAAAGCCATGGCTGATCTCATGGCCGATCACGGCCCCGATCCCCCCATAGTTAACCGCGTCATCTGCGTCGAGGTTAAAGAAGGGAGGCTGGAGGATCGCGGCGGGGAAGACGATCTCGTTCATCGAGGGGTTGTAGTAGGCGTTGACCATCTGTGGAGGCATAAACCACTCCTCACGGTCGATGGGCTTACCCAGCTTGCTCATCTCTCGCTTGTGCTCATAGAGGCTCGCGTTCTCAACGGTAGTGAGGAGGCTCTTCGCGTCTACCTTAAGCGCGCTGTAGTCCCGCCATTGATCTGGATAGCCGATCTTCACGCTGAAGCGCTTGAGCTTCTCTTGAGCCATCGTCTTCGTCTTAGGGCTCATCCACTCGAGCTCATTGATGCTTCGCTTGAAGGCCTCTAAGAGGTGCCCGACCAAGGTCTTCATGCGAGCCTTAGCCTCAGGTTTGAAGTGTCGAGCGACGTAGACCTTACCGAGCGCCTCGCCGAGGGTGGACTCGATAAAGTCGATCGCGCGCTTCCATCGGGGCTCATTCGCCTCCTTACCGCTGATGGTCACCCCGTAAAATTGGAAGTGATGCCCCTCCCATGTCGCGCTCATATAAGGGGCGCGCCCGCTGAGGAGCCTCGCCTTGAGGTAGCTCCTCCACGCGCTCATTTGCGCTGGGGTGACCAGCTTGGTGAGGGCGTCAAAGAAGCTCGGCTGACGCACGATGACGAGCTCAGGCTGTGCGCCAAGCCCGTCAAAGAACGCCGTCCAGTCGAGCGCCCAGCGAGCCTTGAGCTCGGCGCTTGTGAGCCGGTTGTAGGTCTTTGAGCGGTCTCGGCTCTCTGCGCGTGTCCAGTGGGCCTCCGCGAGCGCACGCTCGAGCTCAAAGACCGCATTCGCTTGCTCAGCCGGGCGCCCCTCTCCTGCGCGCTCAAAGAGCCCTTGGAGGTAGGTGAGGTAGGCCTCTCGGACTGCCTTGAGCTTCTCCTCGTCCTTTAGGAAGTAGTCACGGTCAGGGAGGCCGATCCCCCCCTGGCTCAGGTAGAGGCGGTATTGATCAGGGGCCTTCGCGTCTTGGTCAATCCAGCCTCTAATGGGCCCAGAGACGCCTAGACCCCAGCTTTGACCGAGCCGACGCATCAGGTCACTTGGGCTCTTCAGGCTGTCGATCGCCTTGAGGTGTGGGGTGAGTGGGCTGTGACCTGCAGACTGGATCGCCTCTGTGTCCATAAAGGCGCGATATGCGTCTCGGATCTTTGCTTCCTCAGCGCTCGCGTCCGCCTGCTCACTCAGCTCTAGGATGATGGTCTTGAGCTGCTCTCTTGCGCGCTCTTGGAGGTCGTTAAAGACCCCATAGCGTGACTTCTCAGGTGGGAGGTGGAACTGATCTAGCCAGCCTCCATTCACGAAGCGATAGAGGTCATCTTGAGGGCGCGCTTTTCGGTCGAACCGACCAAGGTACAGCCCTGAGGGTAGGCTTGGGGTGTTGAGCGCCTTTAAGGTCTCAGCCGAGGTCGTCGGTTGCTCTTGTACAGGCGCTTGATCACCTGAAGGGGTCGCGTGGACGCTCGCCCAAGGGAGCGTGACTCCAAGGGAGAGCGCGGTGAGCGTCAAGCCGGCTCGTTTGAGGTGGTTGATCATGTAGGTCCTTTTGTCTGGAGGAGGTAGAGGTCAAGCCGTGAGCAAAGCTCACAGGAGCGCCCACAAGAGCCAGGTGAGGCTCAAGAGCGTCACGATGAGGAGCGCCACGGTGTAGGCGCTGAGAGGGGGCGCTCCGCTTTGATTGGGAGGAGGTCGCGCAGGGAGCGAGAGGCGACCGCTTGTCGTCATCACCTCTTCGCCCGCCCTGAGCTGATGTTGAGCGCCAGAGGGCTCGGTGATCGTCAGCCCCCACTCCGCGCTCTCGATCGCTAGGTCTAGCCCGAGGAGCGAGGTGGGGAGCCCCTCTGGTTGAGCGCGCTCAGCACGGAGCGCGAGGCGCTCACCAAACGGGAGCGGGATCAAATGAAGCGGTTCGTTAGGGCTAGACGTCTCATCGCCCCTGTCGGCTCCATACCACTCAATCAGCCAGCCGTCGGTGGCCCTCCACAGGCTCCTCAAGTGATGATTCCGCTCGTGGTGTGAGGTCGCCCTCGCGCGGAGCGGGACGAGCCTCGCCTCGAGGAGCGCGCCAGGGAGCGAGAGGGTGAGGTGGGCAGAGTGGCTAACCTCCCCCGTGAGCGGGACACCTCTGTGCTCTGCCTTGTTCTTTGCGTTGAGGTCCCGCGCCGTGAGCCCGCTGTCTGTCCAGCTCAACGCGAGGTGCTGGGCGCTCACTGCGCGGAGCGGTACACAGAGCTCACAGCTCACGCCACGACCAATCAAGACGGGAGAGCGCTCGAATACAAAGCGACAGCCCTCTGCGCCAGGGAGGGTGAGCGTGACCTCTAAGCTACGCTCGCTCACTACGGCCCCTCCTGTTGGGTTGGGCTACTGTACAGGAAATACCCCTCATCCACCCACACCGAGCGCTCACGGTCGGCGCTCAAGGCGCGGTTTAACTCAAGGCCTCTGACCTCGTCTAAGATCCGTCGCCTCACCTCTGCGTCGATCTCCGCTTGAGGGGTGTCCTTTGCAGGGATGTGCTCGTCGATCCAAGCGATATGAACCCCAAACTGTGTCTTAACAGGCGGGGTTAAACGCTCGCCCTCCTGTAGAGCGAAGCACGCGTCGCTGAAGGGGGCCACGAAGCGACCTCGTTGAGGGAAGGTCCCGAGGTCCTCAAAGCGGAGCGTGTAGCCCTCTGGGACGAGTGCTTGGTATGAGGCGAGGCGATCTCTAAGGGAGGCGCCTGTGTGGGGGGGGTGAGCTTGAATGCGCTGGTAAATCGCTTCGGCTATGGGCATGACCTTGGCGAGGTCTTGCTCATTGAAGATGGGTGGCTTAGTGCTCACGCTGAGGTCGTAGCTTGTGTGGATTAAGAAGTGGACCCCTCGCTTAAGGGGGGGGTGTCGAAAGAGCCCTAAGTTCTGTTTGAGCGCGAGGTCGACGTATCGCTGGGGGACGCTCTCTTCGGTCAAGTCTCGCTCATGTACCTCGCTCAGGTACGCCCACGCGAGCGCTCGATCTCGTGATCTGAGCACCTCCCTCTGCGCGTCTGGCGAGAGGGTGTTGAGCGGGGTCGTTCGCGTGGTGTATAGGTCTAAAGCGAGGGCCTTTAGCTCCTCGTTCAGCGACAATTGAGGGGGGGGAGCGGTGGTCGAGCGTGTCGCTCGGGCTTGGAGCGCTCGCCACGCGAGGAGCTCACTGTAGGTCAGCGCTAATGGCCCTGTCGGGGTCTCATAACGCGCGATCACGTCACTTGGTTTGAGGGGGGGGGAGGCCTGAGCGTAGACAGGGGAGAGCGCGTGTAAGACGCCGTGTAAAAGGCAGAGGCTGGATAGGGTGAGCGCTGTGAGACGCCAAGCGCTTGAGGGGAGGGTGAGGCGGGTCATAGCTTACTGTGGGCGGTCATGGGTCGAGCGGTGCCTCGAGAGCCGGATGAGCAAGAGCGCGCTTCGGGCGCTCGTAAAACAGAAGAGCGTGGCGAGGATGGTCGCGAGCGTCTCACCTTCGAGGTTGCTCCTCACCATCACACCTAAGCAGATGAGAGGCAAGAGGCAGGTCAGCGAGGTTAGGAGCCTCAGTAGCACGTAGGCGCTCCTTAGCGCTCAACCTGAGGGCTCAGGCGCGCGGTAATTAAGCAGATCCCCATCGATAAGAGGCCACCCCAGAGCATGTCAACACCCGCGACGAGGTAGGGGAAGCCTTTGAGGACCGCGACGCTTGTGAGGTCGAAGGTCGCGTAGGTCACGACGCCAAAGGCGAAGCCATGCGCCCCCTGACGCAGGACTGAGGCGCCTCGTAGGGGTGAGAGGACAAAGAGCTGTAGCCCCATCAGGAAGATGAGATAGAAAAGCGCCGCGGCGATAAAATCAGGGCGCTCGCTCATCAGGTGACCGATGTGAGCGCGATAGAACTCGGGCGCGACGGTCCCGAGCCAGACGCTGTCGAGAGCGACAAAGGCGATGAGCGAGGTGAGGTACGAGCGGATCATGGCGTTGGCTCCAGTTTGGGGGTGGGGAGAGGGTCCAAGCCCCAGCTCACTCGTACGCCTAGGCTCAGCATGTGTAGCTGACCTTGGTACAGCCCAGCGCCGACCTGTTGAGCGCCACTTGGGTTGAGGGGGTTGACCTGCTTAATGACGCTCTGTTGGGTCACTCGGTCGCTTAACAAGGTGAGCGCGTAGCCAAGGTCAAGCGTGACAGCGCCTAGCTCCCATGAGGCCCCTAGGCTGACGAGCCACTTATCGCTGTCGAACGCGGCGATGGTGAGCGCCTCATCTGGGTTGGCGGCCTGCTCCCAGCCGACGCCCGCTCTGAGGGTGAGCTCCTCTAAAGCCCTCCAGTCTCCTCCCAAGCGTACGCTCCACGTCTCGGTGAAGCGCCTCGGTACGGAGGTCTCTGTCACCTCAAAGTCAAGCCCGCCCGCTACGTCACGGACAAAGATCCCTTGTGGGTAGGTGTTGATCGACTGAAGGGCGCTGTGGTCCTCATAGACGAGGTCGAGCTCAGCTCCCCACAGCTGAGCGCTATAGCGCGCGCCGAGGCGAGCGATCATCGGGAGGGAGACCTCCATGATCGCTTGGGTACCGTCGACATACGCGCCGTCGAAGATGGGGTGACTAGGGAGCCTCTGCTTGAGTTGAAGCTCATCAAAGCGCACGTGGGTCGGTAGCCACAGGCTCGCGCCTAACGTGACTGGCCCAAACAGCACGCGGGCGCCAAGCTGAGCGCTCAGGTTAACGAGGCTCGAGCCTCGCGTCTGCACCAAGGCGTCAAAGGCGGGGTCATCTGGCGCACCTAGGAACCCAGGATACGCAGAGGCCATCAGCACCTGACGGAGGCTCATGCTCGTGTTGACAAGCGAGCCACCCAGCCAGTATCGCGACCCCGCGCGGTACGCGACGCTCAAGCTCGTCATCCACACGACGCTCCCCTCCGTGTCGATCAGCTGATAGCGCTGAGGCCCTCGCTCTGGATAGCGTGACCCCACCCCGTTTGGGGCGAAGCCATGGACCGAGAAGCGCCAGCGCTCAAGCCCAAAGCTGTGCGCGAGGCCAAGCTGAGGGGCGAGGGTCGGGGTCGCGTCATTCGTGACGCTTGGGTAGCGGGTGAGCTGATTTTGAGCGTTGAGTTGAGGAGCGCGAGTGTAGCGCTGGTTAGGGACCACGAGGGTGAGGTCAAACAGCCCGCTCTTGTCAGGTAGCCCTGCCATTAAAGCGGGGTTATACCAAGCGCCGTGCAGGGTCGCTTCTCCAGCGGTGACCGCCCCGACCTGCCCTGTAGGGGCGGCGCCGTGAGGGGGGTTATACAACCCGCCCGCCCCATCACTCCTCGAGGCGAAGGTCAGGTGTGTTAGGAGCCCACATGACACCCAAAGGCTCACCTTGAGGACCTTATGCCACCTCTTGAGGGGGCGTGTGGGACGCTTGGGTCGATCATGACACATAAGGCACCGAGGGAGATGAGAGGCTTTGTTAGCGACCTCATGCCACAAGCGGACTCCCCTGCCAAGAGCGCGCTGTGCCAAGAGCGCTGTGCCGAGCGAGTGGCGCGTTACTCGTGTGACCCCTCACAGCCCTCACCTTCACAGTGGCGCTCCCCGAGGTGCGCTCCCCGCTTACCCCAGCGACGTGAGCGTTTTTTACTCGCTCGACGCTCCTTAAAACGCTGGCGAGCTTTCGCCTTGAGCGCCTTCGCTGTTTTGAGCTGGGTAGGGGTGAGGAGCGCGCGGAGCTTAAGCGCGGTCTTGAGGCGAGCGCGCTTGTGCTTCGCCTCAAGGGCCATGAGGGTGTCTGCGCGCTTGAGGACCTCCTCCTCTGCGCTCGAGGTGTCTTTCACCGCCTCGATTAAGGCCTTAGACGAGGCCTTCAGCTCAAAGCGGAGGTCGATGAGCTCGCCTTGTGCGCTCTTCATGAGGGCCTTCAGCTGAGCCTGTTGCTCCTCTGTGAGCTTAAGCTCATCCATGTGGCGCATGAGGAGCCGTGGTGGGATCAGGTGTTTACGAAGCTGACGCTCAACCCGTGCGCCAGGCCTCTCGAGGCTTGGGTCACCAAAACCTGGCCCGCGTGGTCGCGCTGAGGCGGACTGGGCGCAGAGCAGAAGGGAGAGGAGCGCGACGAGTGTCGCGCGGTAAGAGTGTAGGCGCGTGCTCATAATGAGCCTCCTAGTGTGATGAAGGGGGTGGTGA
>Ga0181594_10005576_pt1 | contig 11014 bp, 13 predicted proteins | sample 071ome_18_FD_145603 | JGI IMG/M metagenome (GOLD analysis project Ga0181594, IMG submission 145603) | Coastal salt marsh microbial communities from the Groves Creek Marsh, Skidaway Island, Georgia - 071413BT metaG (spades assembly) | ecosystem: Environmental > Aquatic > Marine > Intertidal zone...
ACTGGCCACGGTCGGGTAAAACGCCTAGACCGGACTAATTCCCCGATTTCTGGAGATCCAGCGAACGCCGTTCGAGGGCGCGGGGCAGCCTGGACAGCTCCAGCACGAATTCGCCGGCTACTGGTGCCGCGGCATTGACCACAAACATCGACTGGCAAACCAGTGCGAAAACGTTGGGCTGTTTACTGCCCAGCCCCGCCATCGCTACTGATGGCGACAGCCTGGACTGACTTCACCGCGTCGCGCCCCAAGCTCAGGAGGCACTGCTTCCCTGGACACGGCCGACGGCGGGACCATCCTTTACGACGCCGGCGGCCGTATGGATAGCTGCCCGGATCCGCTGGTAGGTACCGCAGCGGCACAGGTTGCCCGCCATGTGGGCATCGATCTCCCCGTCGGTGGGCGCGGGATTGGTGCTGAGCAGCGCCGTCGCTGCCATCACCTGGCCCGACTGGCAGTAACCGCACTGCGGCACCTGGTGCGTGATCCAGGCCTGCTGCACGGCGCGACCCACTGCGTCTGACAGGCCTTCGATGGTGGTGATGCGCTGCTCCGGCGTCAGCACCTCGAGCGTCACCTGGCATGAGCGCGTGGCGCGACCGTCGATATGCACTGTGCAGGCCCCGCATAAACCGCGGCCGCAGCCATATTTGGTACCGGGCAATCCGGCCACATCGCGCAGCGCCCAGAGCAGCGGCATATCTGCCGGGCCCTCGAGCTCGCGTATCTCACCGTTGATATTCAGACGAAAGGCGGTCATCGGTGTCTCCCTCATACCTGCCCCAGCGCGTCCAGACGCACCGGCAGCTCGCGGATCCGTTGTCCAGTCAGATCGAAGATGGCGTTAGCGAGTGCCGGCGCAAAGGGCGGCAGACCCGGCTCGCCGACCCCGCCCGCGGGCGCCTCGTTATTCATGATATGAACCTCGACCGGCGGCATATCCGCCAGGCGCGGCATTGGATAAGAATCGAAATTGGCCTGCTCGACCAGACCGCCCCGCAGGGTGATCTCATGCGTCACCGCGGCTCCGAGGGCCATCAGGATCGAGCCTTCGACCTGCGCTCGAATGGTGTCGGGATTCACATACCAGCCGCAGTCGACTACCGCCCACACCTGGTCAACGCGGATCCGACCGTCTGCACCGCGCGAGACCTTAACCACCTGACCGACCGTGGTTTTGAAACATTCGGTAATTGCGACCCCGTAACCGCGCTGTCGGCCCTGCCAGCCGGAAACGCGCTCGAGTGTGTCAATCAGTGCCTGCAGCCGTGGCGTCGGCAGATGTGCGCGCCGGAAGGCAAGCGGGTCAGCGTCCGCCGCATGCGCCAGCTCATCAATGAATGACTCGTAGGCAAAACTGTTGGTCGAGGCATACACCGCGCGCCACCACATGATCGGCAGATCGCGTTCGAACGGCACGTCGGCCAGCCGCACGTGGTCAATCGCCTCGAGATAAGGCTCAGCCAGCCCCTCGCCGGTGCTCCGGTTCGCGCTGCCGCGCCGTGCGTCGCCAAAGCGCTGATGGTCTTTGTTCTGCGCCACCAGACGAACCTTCATCGCCGCAATCCGACCGTTCTCGACAACGCCCTCGCAGCGATAGGACGCACCAGGTCTGAAAGGACCCTGCGTGGTGTCGTCCTCACGCGTCCACACCACCTGCACTGGCACCCCGGTGGCGCGAGCTATCTGCGCGGCCTCATGCGGATAGTCCATGAACGCCTTACGTCCGAAACCGCCGCCGAGAAAGGTCTCGTTGACGATGATGTTCTCGTGCGCGATCCCCATTTCTTCAGCGATGTAATCCTGCACCCACTCCGGCGCCTGGATCGGGCCCCAGATCTCGAGCCGGCCGTCGCTGAAACGGGCGGTGCAGTTCAGCGGCTCAAGACAGCTGTGCGCCTGGTAAGGCGTGCGATAGATAACGTCGAGCTTGCTGCCAGCAGCGTCGAGGACGCGCTCCGGCTCACCCTTTTCGGTAAGCGTGAAGCCCTCTTCGCTGGCGAGCAGTTCACGCTGCTGCTCGAAGATAGTGTCCGTATCGAGATACTCGAAGCCGGTGTCGTCCCACTCGACGACCAACGCATCGCGGCCCTTCATTGCCGCCCAGGTGGACGTCGCAACGACCGCGACGCCCTCGCGGTACATCTGGTGTACGCCCATGCGCACGCGCACGATGTGCTCCACCCCAGGGACCGCTCGTGCGGCTGTGTCATCGACGCGCAACACGCTGCCATGCAGCCGCGGGCTGCGCGCAACCACGGCAAAGCGCAGTCCATCAAGGCGTTTATCCATGCCGAACATGGTTCGCCCGCGGACCTTATCCGGGATATCGAGGCGCGGCAGCGGCCGACCGATGAGGCGATAGTCGGCGCGCTTCTTCAGCGGCACGTCATCCGGCACCGGAAGCAGAGAGGCGGCCTCGACAAGCTCGCCATAGTGCGCCTGACGCCCGCTTTCAGGATGCAGAACCACGCCGGCCTCGGCGACGCATTCCGCCACCGGCACCCGCCATCGATCTGCCGCAGCGCGCGTCAGCATGACGCGGGCCGTTGCGCCCAGAGCCAGGAGCTTTTCGTAAGTCGTGCGCACCGATGAGCTTCCACCCGTGACCTGGCTCCCGTAGGTCGCCCGATCGCCGGGGGCAAACACGACCTCGACCTGAGCCAGATCGACCTCGAGCTCTTCGGCCAGGATCTGCGGCAGCGCCTGATAGACCCCTTGGCCCATTTCCGCTTTATGTGTAGTCAAGATGACCTTGCCGGCGGTATCGATGCGCACCCAGGCATTGAGTGCGACATCTCTCGGACCCTCCTGCGCGGCCAGCTCAACACGCGGCGAGGTCTCACTGCCCCCACGCGCGGCGACGCCAAGGCAGAGCGCGCCACCGGCTACCGTGTTTGTCAGAAAGCGTCTGCGTGTCAGTTGCATGTCCGGATTACCGGATTGCCTTCCGCTTTGCGACTTCGCCATCCTCCGCCGTCTCGGGGTCGAGCACCGCTACCGACTCGCTAACCAAAGCGACCCTGGTTTCGGATGGCGAATGGAGCGACAGGTTCTCGAGAGGGAGCCAATGCATAGCGGTTCCAGCCGGATGTGCCAGGCATCCGACCCAGCGTCCGAATCAAACCTGATCCTGTGGCCAATGTCGCTTCCAGTCCGCATCAAAATCTTCAACGGTGACCGCCCGTCGCAGCGACAGGTCGTCGTTCAGAAGTTCGTAAATGACCTCGGAATCCGTGCTCATTCCGAAAAAGACGATGGCATCTTCATCCCCACTGCCTTCAATATGCACCTCGTTCTCGCCCCCGCGCGAATAGCTTCCCGCGGCCTTGACCTTGATGACCTCGCCGCCATCGACCTGCTCGTGCACACGGAGTTCACCTTCGAGCACCATGGTGGTCGTGCAGCACCGATGGCGGTGGTACATGCACTGGCTGTTAGGCGCGAATTTCACCAGCATGTCGGCCGTCCGTGCTGCCACATCGACATTGAGAATGCGGTAGAACGTGCCGGGCGTGAAAAACTCGGCCCATTCGACATGAGACGTGTCATAGCGATATCCGGGCAGGTCAGCGCGCTGCGTTTCCCTGCGAGCTTCTTGTGTCATTGGTTGTCTCCTCGGTCGCTGGTGCCATTGGCGAATGCAGGGGAAGATACCCCAAGGTCGCAGCAAGCAACACGGCCACTGGGGGCACTGCCATGAGGGAGAATCAAGGGAGACCCGATGGTTACCAAGCTGGTGAAAGACTCTGCTGCAGCGCTGGATCGCGGCTCGGTTCCACAATGGATCACGGACCACACGCGTGAATACCAGGACAGTGGAGGTCAATCGGGGCACTACTGGGATTCGTCTGCGGTAGGCGGGAACGGCATCCAGACCTGCCTGCTGCTGACCACGGTCGGTCGTAAAAGCGGCCGGCGCTACACACACCCCCTGCTCTACGGCATGGACGGCGAGGATTACGTCATCGTTGGTTCCAAGGGCGGGTCAGATTCTCACCCGAGCTGGTACTACAACCTGCTGGCACAGCCGCAAGTTGAGCTGCAGGTGGGTGCAGACACATTCGCAGCCGAAGCACGCCTGGCACAGGGCGCAGAGCGTGACCGTCTGTGGCAGCTGATCTGCGCGATCTTCCCACCTTACAACGACTACCAGTCACGTACCTCGCGCGAGATCCCCTTATTCTCGCTGAGGCGTTCCGGGTGACAGTCAGACATCGAGGCGCTGGCGGGGAAACCGAGTAGCGCAGCGACTCTCAGCCGGCTGGCACAAATTTTTGCCGCCTGACTGCGACTACCGCGGAGGCCAGGAGGACAAGCGCAATAGGGCTCGGGCTTCGGCGTGAGGACAGAAACGTTCATGCGCCGCCAGTACTTATCCGAATAGCAGCACGCGCGCTCGGGTAATCCCTCAGTCTCCGGTAATGGCGGCGAGTGGCACGAGGTAGACCTCGCCGTTCGCCAGGGTAACCGTCCAGGTGTCCCCGTCCTGCACGGCGGTCACCTCACGATTGGTGGCATTCACGTAGTCGCCGAGGAAATTGATCGTGAAAATCTCCTCAGCTGGGCTGCGCACCACGACAGACGCCTGCTGGTTCTCCATGCGCAGGATCCCCGCAGGGCAGACGTCGTAATCGCGCGCGTCCGCCTTGCGACAGCGCAACAGGGTGGTCGCGTCATAGTCGGCAGTGGTGAATGGCGCGGTCGGGTTGTCCGGACCATCCTCAGGCGTCAGCGCCGAGGTATCCCAGTAAACGTAAACGCTGACCTCAGCCAGACGAAATATGAGCCCGCGCGCACCGAGACCGCGGTTTCGATAAGCCGGGCGTCCGTCCTGATCGACATAGTTGCCCGGAGCTTCGCCTGTCGGAGAAAGGTCGTAGGTGATCCCGTCGCTACGGTAGATGGTGACCGCGCCCTGGCGCTGGGCGAAGCGACAGGCCGTCATTGTCTCGACCCGGTCAGAGCCTCGTGGATAAATATCGCAGCGCGCTTCGACGGTATCTGCCCTGGAGACCGCACAGCCAAGCATGAGAAGCACGGCCGGGATGACTCGCATTCGTTGCATGGTCAGACCTCCTTCCACTGCTGGCATCGCCAGCACGCGGCAGAGCCGTTCTTAGGCGAGCCGACGGGTAGCAGGCCGCAATCCTGACGGCTTCTACTCCCTGCACCCAAGTGGGTGCGAAGAGAATCATCAAATTGCCCACCAAAAAAAGAGGTGCCGGAGGCACCTCAAGATCGCAAGTTTGAGACAAATGTCGCGTGAAGCACACGCGATGAAATCATTACGCATGACACCGACTGCCGGTTCACTCTCGCGCAGCGCCCCCTCATCAGGACGACTCCAGTACCGACCTTCGGTTACCAATGCGGGCTACGCGAGGCGAGCGCTTCAGGGCGGTTGTCACGCTTCCGTGCGCATCGTGTCCAGCATTCCCTCCAGCAAGTCCGCCGGCTGATTGAGCGAGACCCCGGCAAAGGACAGAGTCGTCAGCGCCGAGATGGGGAGCCCTTCATCGAGGGCGAGCTGCCTTAGACCCCGAGCCTGCTCGAACATCTCATCGGAACAGAGAATAACTACCCGCTCTATCACCCCGCCCAGGTCGGCCGCCCGGTGCATTTCAAAAAACATGGCCTCAAGGTCCGGCGACTGCGCGCTCAGTCTGGCTGTCCTGACATCAGCCAACAGGGTCACCCCCATGGCCTCCCCGATCGCCGCCATTGCAGCGACTGGTGCGCCCAGCGCCTCGTCGTCGGCAATCTCACCAGACCATAGCGCACACAGTATTTTGTGATCTGCAAAGTAGCGATGCGTGATCCCCATCTACCTCCCCTGTTAAGTAGCTGACGGTCATTACTGTACGCGCTGAGAGCGCTCTGCGGTTCACGCCGTCTCTCGGTGAACCGCGCACTCAGGTAAGACGTAACCATAACCGGAACTGTCATGGTTCCCGCCGGCGGGTACATCCTCCCCTCCCCACCTCAATGTCCCGCCGGCGTTCCTTCCCTCCTCGACGAACACTGCCGGCGTAGCCTTCGGGCACTCAATTTCACATTCAATCATTCATCGGCCGTATCCTGAGAGAGCGCCCGTCGGCTACCCACGCGCCCCACGTTGATGGTGACCATGATCATCACCACGCTGCCTGCTTCCTCCGAATTCCGCAGCAAAGCGGTACTTACCGCGGAATCCTGGTTCAGACTCACGAGTTTGCAGTCACGCCACGCGGCGGTGGATCAGCCTGCGTTGTCGGCCACGCCGGAATCATGGTGTGATTGTGCGGTGTGGCAACAGCACCGCATCGCAACTGCGATCGAGGACCGCTCGTCATCATTCTCTGAGGGGGAGAAAGCAATGAATCCATATCGCTACGGCCGTGCGCTGGCCTGGTCTGGCATGTTCATGCTGGCGATTACCATCGTGTTCTGGGGCATCCTGGGACAGAACATCCCGCCCTATTCCCCGGCGCTGAGCGCAGAAGACTTCGCCGCTCAGATCATCGCGCACGCCGGACAGATCCGCGTCGGCATGATCGTGCAGATGCCGGTCTCGGTGCTCTATTTCACCTGGGGCCTGTCGCTGTGGATGGTGATGCGCACCATCGAAAAAGAGAATGGGTCGAACGCCGTGCTCTCGATACTGCAGCTCGCGGGCGCGTTGTTCACCACCATCGTCTTCGTGCTGCCGTGCTCGGTGTGGCTCGCGGTGGCCTACCGCCCCGAGGTCATGGATCCGAAAACCCTGCTGATGATGTATGACTTTGGCTGGATGTTTTTCGATATGGCCTACTCACTGACGACCATGCAGCTGGTGGCATTCGGGATCTGCGTCCTGCAGGACCGGCGCGAGCAGCCGCTGGTCCCGCCGTGGGCTGCCTGGTTCACCATGTTTGTCGTGGTGAGCTTCGCCCTGCTTACGATGATGCCCCTGGTCTACGACGGACCGTTTTCACGCAGCGGGCTCCTGAACTATTTTGTCGAATTCTCGTTGTTTTTCGTGATGTGGCTGGTCGTCGGAATCTACGTCATCAAGGCCATCGGGCGCCTGGAAATCGAGCATTACGCCACGCATGACAACCAGTGACCCTGCCGCAGCCGGCGTGCGCCGCGAGCGCGCGCCGGCCATCTGGATTTTCCTGACCCTCGACATCAGCAGCTTCGGCCTGTTTTTTGTCGTTTTCATGGTCGAGAGAATGGGCAACGCGGCCCTGTTCGATCAGTCCGCTCAGCGCCTGGACGCGGCGCTCGGCTTTCTGAACGCGTGCATCCTGATCACCTCAAGCTGGCTGGTAGCCTGGGCCAACATGGTCGGACGCCAGGGCGACTTCGCCGGCGCGCGGCGCCTGCTGGTTCGGGCGATAGCCGTTGCGGCCTGCTTTGGTGTGGTCAAAACCTGGGAGTACTGGGACAAGTTCAGCGCCGGGCTCAGCGTCTCCACCAACGAATTCTTTACGTTTTATTTCGCTCTTACCGGGATCCACTTCGTGCACTACATAGTCGGCATGATCCTGCTCGGTGTGCTGGCCAGAGGACCGAGCCCCTACGGCCCCCCGGCCGAAATGGACGCCAACTATCGCAAATGGCTGGACGGCGGCAGTCTCTACTGGCACATGGTGGACCTGCTGTGGATCTTCATCTTCTCTCTGCTGTATCTGATAGGTGCAAGATGATCGGATTCGACGCCAGTGGTCCGCGCAACGCCTGGCTGCTGCTCCTGCTGATCTCGGCGGTAAGCCTGGTTGCGGCAGAGCTGCTTGCCGCACGGGAGGTCGCGATTGGCGCGATCATGGCTATAGCCGCAGCCAAGACCGTCATCATCCTGGTGCGCTTTATGGAGATCGAGCGTGCACCGGTTTTTATTCGACGCTACCTCTACGGCTGGGCCTGGGGCGTCGCGGGGCTGGTCGTGGTGCTGTGGGCCACAGCGTCGCCCTGAGCACCGGTCGCCCTGCCTGAGTCCGGATGAGCCGCAGGCCGCTGCCCCCCGGACAGCACGAGCGTCCGCACCTCGAGCGCTTCGGACTGGGCTGGTTTGCCGACCGACTCGGCTTCGACTACCAGACGTTGAACCTCGAGATCGATGGCGATGTCGCCAAGGTCGGCTGTCTCCATGACCTGCAGGTACTGCCCCGCATTACCCAGCAATCAGACTTTCACTGCGTGACGACATGGTCAGTGCGTGACGTGACCTGGTCCGGCGTGCGCTTCAGAGATTTCTATGATTTCTGCGTGGCCCGGCACGGCGTAGCGCAGGATGTGGTGCGCGTCGTTCTGCATGGGCTGGATGGCTATCGCAGCGCGCTGCCGATTGCCGATCTGCTCGCTGACGACGTTCTGCTGGCCGACAGCCTCGAAGGCCAGCCCCTGCCGCTCGCCCACGGCGCCCCGCTGCGCCTGGTAGCGCCTGCGCATTACGGCTACAAAAGCGTCAAGCACCTCCAGCGCATCGAATTCCTGCGCGAGCCCGGGCGCTATCGCTTCGCCTTTCCCTATCCGCAGTTCATCGATCATCCACGCGCCAGAGTGGCGCTGGAGGAGCGCGCAAGATGGTGGCCCGCCTGGTTACTGCGGCCGTTCTACCAGCTGCTCGCGCCGCTGGCGCGGCGGCGCTCCCGCAAGACACTGGATCGGCACACTGATCGATGACAGGCCATCGCGCGGCTCTCACCCGGAAGCGTCACGGTTGAGATCATGACGGAAGGCATGCCCAAATCAGCATGAAGCACCTACCCATTGAGGAAGATCTCCATGACCCACCAAATCACTCTCTACGGCTTCGGTCCCACGCGCTCGGCGCGCTGCCGCTGGACCTTGCTCGAGCTCGGGCTTCCGTTCGAAAACGTCGACGACCGCTCGCTGGTCGGCAGCGAGCGCCTGCGTGCGCTGCATCCACAGGCGAAGCTGCCCGCGATCGAAATTGACGGCCAGCCGCTGTTCGAGTCGGCCGCGATCTGTACCCACCTGTGCGACTTGGCACCGGCGCGGGGTTTGATCGCTCAGGCCGGAACGTGGGAACGCGCGCTGCATGAGCAGTGGGTCTGTTTTGTCCTCTCGGAAATGGAGGCGTACTTATGGAGCAACGCCAAGCACGAGACCTTTTATCCCGTAGAGCAGCGCGTGCAGGCGGTGGTGGCGCCGAACTTTGCCGAGTTTCGCGCCGGCGCAAAAGTGCTTGAGGACGTACTGAGCGACACAGACTATCTGGTCGGCGGACGCTTTTCCGTGACCGACATCGTCGTGGGCTGGGCGGTCAACTGGGGCCGCCGTATGGGTCAGCTCGACGACATGCCGGCGCTGCTGGCGTATCTGCGGCGACTGTTCGCACGCGAGTCCTGCACCCTGAATCAGGACTGAGGCATCGCCACCTAAAACTCGCCACTCTGACCGATAAAGTCAGAAGCCGGGCCCATCAACCCGGAGATATTGAATGATGAGGGAGACCGAAGATGCAGAATGACAGCCAGGGCGTGTTCGAGATCATGCGCACGATGCGGCCGATGCGACGGCTGAAACCGGACCCGGTTCCCGACGCGCTGCTCGAGCGCGTGCTGGATGCCGGCACCTGGGCGCCGAACAGTCTGAACTCGCAGCCTTACCGATTCCTTGTCATTCGCGACCCCGACAGCAAACGCTTCTTCGCTGAGCGTTACGACCGCGCGATCAAAGAAGGTTTTGCCGGCCTGGAGATCGACCCCGCAGACGCCTCACCTCGCGCTCGGAACATCCGCACCGCTATGAGCTTCGGCGGTCGGATGGCCGACGTTCCGGTGCTGCTCGTGATCTGCGGAAAACGGGACTGGCCGTTCGCCGTCCCCCCCGAGGCACGGAATGGCGTCGCGCCGCCTTCCTACGGCTCGGTCTACCCCTGCGTGCAGAACATTCTGCTGGCCTGTCGCGCGGTGGGGCTCGGCGCCAGCCTGACCACCATGCACCAGGTTTTCGAGGACGAGCTGCTCACCCACTGGGCCATACCCGATGACCACGGCATCGTTGCGGTCCTGCCCGTGGGCTTTCCGCAGGGGCGTTTTGGACCCGTGGGCCGCCGGCCGTCGCGGGAGCTTACGTTCCATGAGCGCTGGGGCCACAGCGCCTCACCGACCACCTGCGAGGCCTGATCGATGGGCATGATGGTGGAAGGCGTCTGGCGTGACGCCGATCTCGAAGCATTCAAGCGCGACGGCAAACAGGTGCGTTTCGACAGTGGCTTTCATGACCGGGTGAGTAACGAACCCGGAGCGACTTTTCCCGCTGAGAGCGGTCGCTACGCGCTGTACTGCAACCGAACCTGCCCATGGTCTCACCGGGCGGTCGCGACACGCACCCTCAAGGGGCTGGAGGCAGCTATCGATCTGGTGCTGCTGGAGCCCGCCATGAGCGCGCAATCGTGGTGGTTCGGCGAGACGGAACGCTTCCGGGATCCCGCGCTGAACGCCACCTACCTGCATGAGCTCTACAGCGCGTCAGATCCGAGCTTCACCGGACGGGTCAGCATCCCGGTGCTGTGGGATAAGCAGAAAGAGCAGATCGTCAACAACGACTCCGGGGCGATCGCCCGCATGCTCAACGACAGCTTCGATGCCTGCGCACAGTATCCCGAGGTCGATCTGTATCCAGCACACCTGCGTGCGCAGATAGATCCGCTCAACGCGTTCATCGGCGACCGCCTGACCGACGGCGTGTATCGCTGTCTGCTCGCCGCCAGCCAGGCAGACTACGAACGCGGCTTTGACCGGCTTTTTGCGGCGCTGGACGAGCTCGACCAGCGGCTCGTTCACTCGCGCTATCTGCTCGGCGAGACACCGACCGAGCCGGACTGGCGCCTTTTCGGAGTACTCGTGCGCTTCGACTGTGTCTATTACTCACTCTACAAATGCAACCTGAGGCACATCGTCGACTACCGCTGCCTGTGGGACTACACCCGCGACCTCTATCAGCTTCCCGGTATCGCCGAGACCGTCGACATCGATGCCATCAAAGCCGGCTACTACGGCTCGGTGAAACGATCTGGTTT
>Ga0181594_10005580_pt1 | contig 11011 bp, 5 predicted proteins | sample 071ome_18_FD_145603 | JGI IMG/M metagenome (GOLD analysis project Ga0181594, IMG submission 145603) | Coastal salt marsh microbial communities from the Groves Creek Marsh, Skidaway Island, Georgia - 071413BT metaG (spades assembly) | ecosystem: Environmental > Aquatic > Marine > Intertidal zone...
TTACCCCGCTTGAAGCGAAGAGAGAAAAAGAGCCTCCCCCAAGGTGGGCTCGCCGTGATCTACGACAAGAACTACATGGAGGCCTCTGGCTACGCCACTACCCTCGCCGATCTCACACATGAGCCTGTCTATCTCGCCCCAATGCCACATGAGGGGCACGTCACTGAGGATGGGGCGCGCGCGGCGTGGTTTAACTCAGATGGGGTGCTGATCGTCCGAGGACCGAACGGGGAGGAGGTCCCGATCCGCGCCGCGATGCGCTATGTGACGCAACGTCCCTGGACGCGAGTCCCCTGCGGGAGCAAGACGCTCCTCACCAACCCCGTGGTCGCGTGTCTCGCGGGTGGTCGGAATAAGTTGATCGCGTCGAAGGCCTATGAGCTCTTTAACGGTAAGCTGAGCCACACAGGCCTCCAGATTAGGACCCCAAAGACGATCCATGACGTGACCTTGCAGGAGGTCCCGCTGTGGGTGGAGCGCTTTGGTGGCTACGCGGTCGTCAAGAACCCGTACAGCAACGCGGGTCAGGGCGTCTGGACGATCACCTCTGAGCGTGACCTTGAGCTGTTTAAAGCGGACAATCACAGCTATGACCAGTTCATCGTACAGGCCTTGATTGGAGACTCGGGCTGGAGCTCACGACACGCTGGGAGCCGTTATTTCCATGTCGGCACCATGCCAAACCGTCGAGGTGAGATCTTCGTCGCGGACCTCAGGATGATGGTCTGCTCCGGGCCAGACGGCTTTAAGCCTGTCTCGATCTACGCTCGGCGCGCCTCAACCCCCCTCCCACCCGAGCTACACCCCGACACCCCCTCATGGCCGATCCTTGGGACAAACCTCTCGGTCGACCAAGGGGCGGGGAGCTGGGCGGCAGAGACGGAGCGCTTACTGCTTATGGATGAGCGTGACTTTAATAAGCTCGGGCTTGGCCCTGATGACCTCGTTGAGGGTTATATACAGGCGGTCTTATCTACGCTCGCGATCGACGAGATGGCGTCTCGCCTCAGCTACGGCTCCCCGCGTCAGTCTAATCGAGCTGATCAGAGCCAACAGGAGCGAGCGACCCGTAAAGGCGACCTTAAGGTTAAGCTGTTTAGCTCACTTAACAACGACCCTGCTCTCCTCCTCGAAATCAAGCAAGGATCACGATGACAGTACCCGTAGCACAAGACCGCCACCGCCTCTCCCCTTCAAGCTTTGGTCGGGCCTTTGAGGTCGCCTGTGATCGCCACTTCAAGCTCTCACTCCTCACTGTGGAGCACACCCCTGAGCCTTGGTTAAGCCTCAAGCAGGAGGGGCGCAAGCTCCTCAAGGAGCGCCTCACGACCGTCCAGATCCTCGCGAGCGGTCACGCATGGGAGGAGGAGGCGCTCGGGCGAGCAGAGGTGAGCCCTCACCTCATCGCCCCGCCAGGTGAAGGGCCTCTCACCGAGCGCCGTTGGGGTGAGGGGGATGAGGAGGTTGAGCGGAGCCTTCAAGCGCTCAGGGAGGCCCCCGTCGGGGCGCTCATTTATCAGCTTAAGCTGAGCCCTCCCCCCTCGCTCTACGCCCGCTTAGGGCTCCGCTCAGATCAAATCACGCTCCGAGACAACCTCCCTGACCTCATTCAGGTGATGAGCCCCGCTCAGCTCGAACAGGAGGCGCTCGGACAGCTGTCTTTTACCGAGTGGCTCGCGCTCCCTCTTGACTACGAGACCCCGAGCGCGGAGCGCATCTTTAGGGTGATCGACCTCAAGCGGAGCGCGAAGGTCAAGCCCTCTCACCGAGCGCAGGTGTTCTATTACGCGACAGAGCTCGATGAGCTGATACAGCTCGGCCAGCTTGAGGGGAAGGTAGACCTAGCGTGGGGCGGGGTCTGGCTAGGGGGAGAGGACGCCCCCGAGCGGGTCAGCCTTGAGGCGGTCGCGCCCTATATCCTTGGCGCGCTCCGTGAGCTCCCAAGCTTACTAGAGGCTGAGGTAGCTCAAGTCGACTGGACCCTCAACGGTCGATGTGAGCGCTGTGATTACTGGAGCGAGTGCGCGAGACAGGCGAGCCGTGAGGATCACCTGAGCCGACTCAGTGGGCTCAGCAAGGGGGGCGCAGACGCGATCCGCGCGCTAGGGGTCAATGCCGTCGCTCAGCTCCCAACCCTGCTGAGTGACCCGAGGAGCGAAGAGGCGCTCAACCAGGTCGCGAGCCTTGATGGTCGCCTGCCGACCCTCAAGGCGAGGGCGGAGGCGTACTGTGCAGGGAGCCCTGTTGAGCTGAAGCGACTCAGCCAGCTCCTCCCACAGCGAGAAGACATCTCGGTGTTCCTGACGGTCCAGCAGGAGCCCCTTCGGTCTACAGCGTGGGCCTTTGGGCTCCTCGTTCAGGATGAGCTTAATCATATCGGACTCCCTAACGAGCCTTACATTGAGCTCGCAGGCTCAAGAGAGGACAGCCTCGAGGCCTCAACACGCTGGCTCGGCGCGCTTGATGAGGTCTGGCGACGCGTAGATTATCTGAACCGAGCGAAGGGGCAGGCGCTGAGTCTACAGATCTACTGCTACAGCGACCTTGAGCGGAGGCTCCTTCAAGACAGCCTCGTACAGATGAGGTCAGCGGAGTACTTTGAGGCGCCTACACGCCAGTGGAGCCAAGCGCAAAGCGCACTTATGGAGCGGATCGACCGCGCTCTACACGTCATCCAAGGCGCCGAGATGATGAGTGAGCGACGGCATCCCAAGGACGTCCGTGAGCTCCCCGTCATCCCGCTCCTGTCAGCCCTTGTCGGCCGATACGCCTTACCGATTGACGTGGTGTACACCCTCCCTGAGGTCGTTGATCAGCTCCAGTTGCCTGTCGCATATCCACGAGATGAGGCGCGACATGACCCTTATAACCACCAGCTTCGCCCTGATGGGATCATCGAGCTTTGGGAGACGGCGAGCCGTGATGTGAGCGGGCTAGGAGATGAGGAGCTCGCCAAGCATCAGCGTACGCTTGATGAGCGGGTCGCGCGGGTGAAGCAGATTGAAGAGGACCTCGAGCGTCGGCTGTCGACCTACTCCGCCCTACTCAAACGGCTCCGTGACCCTAGCCCTTACGCGCAGGTGAGGAGGCTCTCCCCCTTTAAGCTCCCAGACTCCGAGCGCCTCTCACACCCGGACCTGTCTCGGCTCTCTTTCCTCACTCGGCAAGAGCGTGTCCAAGCCCGAAGGGGTGTAAAGCAGGTCCGCTTTGAGGGCGCAGACTCAGCGATCAGATATGGGAGCCTCACACGGCTCCGTGCGCTGGGGGGCGCCTGCTTTGAGGTGCTCGCGATCGCTCGAGAGCAGCGCCTAGAGGTGAACGGCTTCGGAGACCTCATCCTCGTCGAGGCGAGCGATGATGGCCTCAGGCGGGCGGCGATGGTCACCGATGACGCAAAGGGTAAGCCAGACGTAGACCGCTTAGCCTACGTGAAGGTCATGAAGCGCCTGCGCTGTGCTCAGCGAGGGACGGAGGGCTCCTCGACGGTTGAGGTAGGTGATGAGATCGCGCTGTGCGACGCGCTCAGCCGAGATGAGCGATATGGAGACGACATCCCAACAGGGTTAGAGCTGTTTCTCTGTGAGCGCTTTGTGAATTTTACAGACAATAAGCTCCACACCGCGCTTACCTTTCACAGCAGACAAAACGCTCAAGGGAGTAGCTTGTTTGTCTCACTGCTAGAGGGCGCTGGGCAGGTTGATAACGTGCTCCGCTACCCCGAGGCGCTCGAGGCTCCTCTCAAGACCTCTCCGACGATCAGCCAGCTCACGCAGAGCCAAAAAGAGGCGTGGGAGGCGCTCACTCACCAGAGGGTGAGCGCGGTCTGGGGTCCACCAGGGACAGGGAAGACGCACTTCCTCGCCTCTTATGTGCTCGGGCTTATATACGCACATGAGCAGGCGGGCCTGAGGCTGAACATCGTCTTGAGCGCGATGACCAACGCAGGGATCGACAACCTGATCGACAAGGTCGCCCAGCTCGCGTGGGCGGAAAAGGAGCGCTGGGGCGCCCCCCTCCCGATGATCATCCGTGGTCGGCGAGCTGAGCGAGCGCCCACCTTTGGGGTCCATTACGCCTCAGGCAAGGTCGCCCTCAAGCGCGAGGTCGCCCGAGCGGAGGGAGAGGGGAGCCTCATCTTAGGCGTCACGCAGTGGGGACTGGCCGACCTAGAGCTCTCTGTCGACCTCCTCGTCATCGATGAGGCCTCACAGCTCCTCGTGCTCCAGTCGAGTATTGGCTTCACCAAGCTCGCTGAGGATGGTCGGGTCATCGTCGCAGGCGACCATAAACAGCTGGGTCCAGTCCTGAAGGGCGACTGGAGCAGAGATGACGTCGAGCGTCGCCTCGCGGGCTCGATCTTTGACTTGATCCGCGGGACTCAAGATCACCCAGGAGTTCAGCCTCTGCAGCTCCTTGAGAACTTCAGAATGTGCCGAGCGCTCACCGCGCTCTCTCAAAACATTTACGGCCCACAGTACGTCTGCGCGACAGAGGAGATCGCTCAGCGTAGCCTCAGGCTAGACGCGGGGGTCTTAACCCCCTCTCCGTCCACCATACAGCGCCTGCTCGGTCATGTTGGCCTCAGTGAGCCTCCCGCGCTCTTTGAGGCGCCTCAGCCCTTCCTCGAGGCGATCTGGGCTGAGTCCGCGATCAGCCTCGTGATCTTAGATGGCCCCAGCGCGTCACGGTATAACCCGCTTGAGTCTGCGCTTGTAGGGCTGTGTGTGGAGTCGCTACGCCTGTCGACGGACCGCGCGATCAACGACGCTCAGTTTTGGTCAGAGGAGCTCTTTGTCATTGGGCCTCATAACCGACAGAATGACCTCACACGAGGGGCCTTAAGCGCGATGCGCTCTTGGTCGACCGACCCCTTTGTTCAGACGGTAGATAAGGCCCAAGGTCAAGAGGCTCGCTGTGTGATGATCTCATATGGCGTCTCTGACCTTGAGTTTATCCTCGCGGAGCAAGAGTTCATCTATGACCTGAACCGGCTCAACGTCTCGATCACTCGAGCGCAAGCAAAGCTGGTCTTGTTCTTGTCACGACCGCTCTTAGATGGGGAGATGTCGATCTTGAACAACGAGCGCGCGCTGGCGGGCTTAAGCTACATGCGACGCGTGGAGGAGACGTGCCGAGCGCTCGGGCGCGCTCAGCGCTTTGAGCTTGGTGATAAGCACAGCGTCGAGCTGCTCACCCTCTCATCTTCATCTGTAAGCTCGGCCCGAGCTTAAGGGGCAGGGGGGAGCTCACACACACAGACCTGAGTCTGGAGCGTCTGGTTACAGCTACGAGTGTTGTTATTTGGGTTACAGGTCCCGTTGTTGTCATTCCAGCCGTTGATGCAGGTCGTCCCGCTGTTTGCGCAGAAATCGTTGCAGGTCGTCTCTCCGTTGTTCGAGAGCCCATTGCCGTTCACAAAGAACATACACCCAAGCTCCCCGTTGTCGGTGGTCCCCGCCTGACAGAGATAATTTTGGGTGTTGTACCGCGTGAAGGCCTCACAGAATGCAGGCGCGTCACAAGCGCCATTGGAGCACTCACCCCAGGTGTTACAGAGCGCCCCATCTGGTCGAGCGTCTAAGGTCGGAGGCTCGACCCCATCACAGGTCAAGATCGTCGCGCAGACCCCCTCTTCAGCGACGACCTCTGTGCTGACGACGTCACAGAGCTGCTCATCCTCTGCGTAGCACGCACCAATGCTCTCACAGAACCCATACTCAGGGCTCGTCTGCGCGATCATCTCACAGGCTCCATCCGTGTTGAGGCTGTAGAGCTCCGCAGGGCAGACCGCGCTTGGGCAGGCCTCATCACGCTCTGGCATCGTAGGGAGGCCATCTTCACCACAGACCTCACAGAGCCCAAGCACCTCACCGGGCGTACAAGGCTCTACAGGTGTCCCACCCTCAACACCACCCTCAACACCACCCTCAACACCACCCTCAACACCACCCTCAACACCACCCTCAACACCACCTGTCGGCGTCCCCCCGACAGGCATCTCTTGTCCTCCCTCGGGGTTCGTCCCCCCTGTTGGCATCAAAACGCCCCCAGTAGGGGCCGGCGTCGCGCCCATAGGCGCCTCCATCCCCGACGTTGACGTAGTACCCCCTGTTGGCCCTGGCACGGTCGTGTTCCCCATAGGGCCAGGCACGGTCGTGTTCCCCTCAGGAGGAGGGTCGTAAGGCATATAAGGAGCGGGCTCCGGCTCAGGTGGGATGTCTTGTGGTACAGGCTGTTCGGCACAGCTAATAGGCAGTAAGAGCGATACGCATAAGAGCAGGGTCTGACGGACAAACAAGAGGCCCTCCTGTGGTGTGGATTTAGCGATTTGATTCAGAAGATGACAACGCTTAAATACTTGAGAAACAGCTCCTCTTTTTCAAGTGATGATCTTGAAAAAGAGATACATTGGGTGATCTAGCCTAATTGATGAGGTCACAGGGTCGAGCTTACGCCTGCGCTTGGCTGAGCTATGTACAGCTCGCGAGCGTAGCCGAGAGGGCCCGGCTAGGGAGAGGTCGACCCATCAGGGATTGAGCGAGGGCGCCCGCCTGACTGAGCTTCTCCCAGTCCACCCCCGTCGTGTAGCCCATCGCGTGGAGCATCGACACGAGGTCCTCGGTCGCGAGGTTCCCGCTCGCGCCGGGCGCGTATGGGCAACCCCCGAGCCCCCCTAAGCTCGCGTCGAAGGTCCTCACCCCCGCCTCCAGCCCGACGAGGCAGTTGGCCAGCGCGCGACCCCAGGTGTCATGCATGTGCATCGCGACCTTGTCGATGGGGAGCTGAGCGCTCACCGCGTTCAAAATCTCTAGAGTTTGCGAGGGGTTCCCTACCCCGATCGTGTCCCCCAAGCTCACCTCATAGGCCCCCATATGAAGGAGCCTTGAGGCGACCTCTACCACCTCCTTGGGCTGAACGTCACCCTCATAGGGGCAACCCCACACCACGCTCACGTACGCCCTCACCCGCACCCCTCGCTGGGCGCAGCTCTCAAAGATCGGCTCGAAGGCCCGATACGCCTCCTCACGGCTCTTGTTAATGTTCCGTTGATTGTGAGTCTCGGAGGCGGACATAAACACCGCGACCTCTCTCACCTCGCTCGCCTCTGCGCGGCTCAACCCTCGCTCATTCGGGACCAGCGCGGTGAGGCGATCGGCGTAGGGCGAGCCCTTAAAGTGAGCTAACACCGCGTCTGCGTCGGCGAGGGCTGGAATCCAGCGTGGGTGGACAAAGCTTGAGGCCTCTACCTTAGGTAGACCCGCCTCAAGGAGGGCGTTGATCAGCGCAAGCTTATCCTCTGTGGGGATAAACCTCTCCTCGTTCTGAAGTCCGTCACGTGGGCCCACCTCATAGACCGTGACCTGGCTAGAGGGCGTGGCGCTCATCGCTTAACCCACCCTAAGGGCTTCACGGGCGATCACGAGCCGCTGGACCTCGCTGGTCCCCTCATAGATCCGCATCACTCGCGCGTCACGCATCAAGCGCTCTGCGCCAGAGCGACCCTGATGCCCAGCCGCCCCTAATGCCCGAACCGCTCGCTGACTGACGCGCCCCGCGACCTCTGTACAGTAGACCTTAGACATCGAGGCCTGCTTTGTGAGCGACTGGCCATGGTCCTTGAGCTGAGCGGCGCGTAGGCACAGGAGCCACGCCGCGTCGCGCTCCGCTTGTGAGCTCGCGAGCGCCTCTGCGAGCTCGGTGGTCGGCGTGCGCTCATAGGCCTCACGCATCAACGCGAGCGCGGCGTCTGTTACGCCAATCGCCTGCGCGCTCACCCCTACTCGCCCGCCATCGAGCGAGCTCATCATCACTTTAAAGCCCTCCCCCTCGCCTGCGAGGAGCGCAGAGGCCGGCACCACGCAGTCCTCGAGCACGATTTGAGTGGTGACAGAGGACTTCAGGCCCACTTTCTTCTCAGGGGGCGTCGCGCTGAGCCCTACCGCGTCAGCGGGGATCAGGAAGGCGCTGACCCCTCGAGCGCGCGCGCTCGGGTCCGTTTTGGCGGTGACTAGATAGACCCCTGCCTCACCCCCGCTCGTGATCCACGCTTTCACCCCATTGAGCCGATAGCTGTCTCCCTCTCGGATCGCAGTGGAGCGCATGGAGGCGGCGTCACTCCCACTCTCAGGCTCACTCAGGCAGAAGCCCGCGGCGGGCCACACCCCGCTACAGATCGGCTTCAAGTAGCGCGCGCGTTGCTCTTCACTGCCAAAGCGCTCTATGGCCTCAGCGACCATGTTGGTCACCATCATCGCGACGGTGGTCCCCGCACAGCCCTGCGCGAGCGCGCGGACCGCTGAGGCATAGGAGACGACCCCCGCGCCGAGCCCCCCGTATTGGGTAGAGACGTTCACCCCCAGCAAGCCGGCTCTCCCTAAGGCTTTGAGGTTCTCTGCTGGGAAGGTCCCCTCTCGGTCACGCTGTGGGGCTTGTGGAGCGAGGAGCTCCTCTGAGAAGCGCTGCGCGCGCTCTAAGACGTTCTCCTGAACTGGGCTCAACTTGATCATCTTGACACCTCATGTAGATCGATAAAGGTCGACCTATATGAGCATTGGTGGCGAGGCTCCAGATGTCAAGGCTGATCCCCTGATCTCCCCTAGAGATCGTTCAAGAGCGTGCTCAATGAGTTTGAAGTTCCTGAGGAGTTTCACTCCCTACTACAAGATATAAAGAACAATATTTTTAAGTGATACGATGATCATGATTATGAGGAAAACCCAAAACTTCCAACCCCGCTTCTTTTTTTTAGGTTGTGATTCATCCAGTATACCTTGAGAATGATTTCCATCTGCATGTAGAATGTCAGGTTCTTGAGTGTTCATGATAGCTCCTCATGTATTCATCATTTTTGAGCTTATAGATTATGGAGCAGTTTTGAGCGAGTCTCATCTCGAATCATTTGTGCAACACCATTAACTTGCTTGTCAAATTTCAACGCAATCTTATTCAATATCTTTTCTTTAATCTTATCATTATCGCGGTTAAAATCTTTACGCATACCCTCCAAACTCACTGTAGCGATTCCTTTGGAGACGAGATAATCTACCGCAATGCCAATGCCGAAAGAAGCTGCGCTCACCGCGGCTCCCATCGCTCTCTCTGCGACAAGCAGTAGAACCTTACCTCCTGCAGCGGTAGCGGCTTTTGAAGCGACCCCCTTAACAACAGCGCTGAGTCCCAATTTACTCACCAAGGTCGAAGATGAGGCTTTAAAGAAAAGCACTGAAGCTTTACCCATAAGCCCTTTTGAGGCGAGGGTCGCGAGGGCTTTAGATTGAACCATTAAACCGACTTGGGTGCCCAAAGCGGTACCTAGAGCTTTTGTTCCTCCCTGGGTCTCTGTTTTACTCATTGTCTTCGATACAATATCCTTGAGTACTTTCGGATTTACTCCTTTTTTGCCGAGGAGCTTAGATGCATACTTTACACTTGTTTTAATATTTTTGACCCTGCTTACATACTTAGGCACATTGTCAATTTCCTTGATCTTGCTTTTTTGATATTCTCTTTTCTCAATCATCCTGATTATATTCTCAACAAGACCATTATTTTTAATACTCACCCGGTAATCGCCTAGTTCATAGATCTCTGCCAATCTAACCTGTTCTGACACAATAAGAGACCCACAGCGTGCCGCAAAATCATTCAACAGCTCAACGCTGATCGCCTCTAGACCCTTTTCAAAGATGCTCATCGTTGGGGTAAATGCACGATTTAGGTATTCACGTTGTATAAGTTCTTCCAGTCGGTTCGTTTTTTCGCTCATACTAAGGTATTTAGACTTTTCCCCAAGAAGCCAACTCATACCATCTAAAGCCTTAACTCCAGCTTGCTTATAACCGCTACCCCAGCCATTGATCCAGTTGATGAAGCCATCATCTCGAGACTCATCATAAATATGGAAAGTGAGCAAATCAGAGAAGTGCTCCAAGAGCTTGGATGCACGACGACGATAGAGCGCTTGATAGATGGGAGCCAATTGATTGGCGCATTGACGTGATTGGCAAAATTCAACAGTCATTTCATTATCGATCTCATAGTCATTGTTGTTCGCTGTAAAGATCGTTTCTGATAGAGCGTTGATAGTCGACTGCACTTGTTCTGTTAAATCGGCATCCACTTTCTCAGAGGAGGTATGATTTACAGAAATACTAAGGTGTCCACCTACAGAATCCTCTACTTGAGGATCTGTTGTTTGATGTGTATATTTTTGGTTAGGCAAAAATATCACGCTCGTACGCATTAAGAGGTCATCACTTTTTAAGTCCTCATCGTACACTTCAATATGTATCGTCATATAATCCTGAATGGACGCAATCATCGAATACTGAAAGCTCAGTTGATCCACAGCTACATCACTCTTAAACAGGAGTTGATCACCTAATAGCACTTTAATATATAAATCTGGTTTCCATTGTTGGAAAACCCCCTTGTCATATGACTTATCTTTATAGGCCTGAAAATCAATGTCAATTTTAGTCTCATATGTATTTGCAAAAGCCTGATTGATAAAAATTAGGAACATTAAGAGATAGGTCAGAGGTGTATGTTTCGTCATGTGTAGTGTCCTAGAGGTTTTTAAAAGCGAAGTTGACCCTTTAGCTGACTCAGCGTTGAACGCTAACTAACCACGTCTCCTTGGGTACAACTTAGAGAGGTTTAATTCGAATTTTGATCACATATTACCCTTTGACTTTGAGAGTCAATCAGCTCTCAACATGATTATATAAAGCTGCTCAGCTGCTGTCCTAAGGTATGGGGTAGAGTTCAGCGTGGCTGGGTGGGAGCGCTTAACCCCAATAAAAGTCTCGCTCGTTCATGGTCACCAACGTGACTGTTTAAACACGCTCAATCACCGTCGCGATCCCCATCCCACCCCCAACGCAGAGGGTCGCGAGCCCTCGCTTGAGGTCTCGGTCCTCAAGCTCGTCAAGCAAGCTCCCTAAGATCATCGCGCCGGTCGCGCCGAGCGGGTGACCCATCGCGATCGCCCCGCCGTTGACGTTCAGTC
>Ga0181594_10005581_pt1 | contig 11011 bp, 7 predicted proteins | sample 071ome_18_FD_145603 | JGI IMG/M metagenome (GOLD analysis project Ga0181594, IMG submission 145603) | Coastal salt marsh microbial communities from the Groves Creek Marsh, Skidaway Island, Georgia - 071413BT metaG (spades assembly) | ecosystem: Environmental > Aquatic > Marine > Intertidal zone...
ATTTTACGCCTGGCAATGATGTATTATACTTAACATTTTGTGTTAAATAATTACTTTTGTTATATAAAAAGTAAATTTGAATGAAAACAATTGCTGCCACGGTGGTGGACTATATCAAGACCAAACCCTACCTTTCTTCTGCCCTATCGGATGGAATTATCAATCTTACTTCTTTAGCGCGAAACATTCAGGATGATATAGAACAACGCACTAAAAAGCCGGTAAAACCCGGGGCCATAGTTATGGCATTGAAACGGATTTCGGATACCGCTGATTTTGTTCAAACCAAACAAATCATTAAAGTGCTCAAAAATTTAGGAGACATTACTGTGCGTTCTTCCTTGGTGGATTATTCTTTTTTGATTTCGGATAGTTTGTTGGTAGCTCAGTCCAATCTTTTAAAAGAGATTGATCAAAAAAAGGAAGTTTTTTATACCTCTTCAAGGGGAGTGTCCGAAAGTAATATCATTGTGAGTCAAAATATCGCTCCTTTAGTTGATGCGCTATTTAAAAATGAAAGTTGTTTTTCAAAGACGGAAAACCTTTCCTCCATCACCATGAAACTACCTTCGGAAAACGTCACCATACCCGGGATTTATTATTTTATTTTCCAGCGTTTGTCTTGGGAGGGAGTCAACATTAACGAGGTAATTTCCACTTCGAATGAATTTACCATACTCATGCATGAAGATCAAGTCAATACTGCCTTTACCGTAATTAAGAACTTGAAACTTTTATAGCAGGCAAAAGTTCTTGGAGCAGTGTCCTGGCGGTGGTCATGCGTTCTACCTTATCAATTCTCAATAGGAGTTTTAATCCTTGAGCAGTATTTTTTTCTTTAAGCAGCATACGATTCTGATTTTGCTGAACTTGAGTGAGGATCTGTGTAAATTCTTGGGTTTGAAAAAAATCACTTTGTTGATCGGCTAAGAAGTAGCAAATACAAACCTTCTTTTTAATTAACAGCCGTTCCATTCCGAGTTGTGTTGCAATCCATTTCAAGCGTACACTTTCGATCAATTCTTTAGCTTCTTCTGGCAGCGGGCCAAACCGGTCGGTAAGTTGATTTTCAAAATCGTTTAATTCTTCTTCTGTTTTTAAGGTGCTTAATTGTTGATACAAAGCCAATCGTTCTTTGACGATATTGATGTAATGATCTGGGAGGTACACTTCTAAATCGGTGTCTATTTGCACTTCTTTGACATAGGTTTTTAAACGATCGCTTTGTTCCTCTTGATAGAGGCTTTTAAATTCATTTTCTTTGAGTTCGTCTATGGCCTCTTGAAGTATTTTTTGATAGGTTTCAAATCCAATTTCATTTATAAAGCCACTTTGCTCACCCCCGAGAAGATCACCGGCACCTCTAATTTCTAGGTCCTTCATGGCAATCTGTATCCCTGAACCCAGCGCTGAAAACTGTTCAATGGTTCGGATGCGTTTTTGGGCATCGCTACTCATCGCACTAAGGGGAGGGGTTAAAAAATAACAAAACGCCTTTTTATTACTTCGGCCTACGCGCCCTCTCATTTGGTGTAAGTCACTCAAGCCAAAATGTTGGGCATTGTTGATAAACATGGTATTCGCATTGGGAACATCCAGTCCATTTTCGATAATAGTTGTAGCAATTAAAATATCGTAGGCTCCTTCCATAAAGCCTAAAAGTGTTTTTTCGAGCTTGTTTCCTTCCATTTGCCCGTGCCCTATAGCCACCCGAGCATCTGGAACTAAACGCTGAATAAGCCCTGCAATTTCTTTGATGTTTTCCACTCGATTTTGGATAAAATAGACCTGCCCTCCGCGTTGTAATTCATAGAGAATTCCATCTCGAATTTGAGACTCATTAAAACGGATAACCTCACTTTCAATGGGGTAGCGATTGGGAGGGGGAGTAGCGATTACGGACAAATCTCGTGCCGCCATCAAACTGAACTGCAGGGTTCGCGGAATAGGAGTAGCGGTAAGCGTCAGTACATCAATATTAGCCTTTAGCGATCGAATTTTTTCTTTTACAGCTACACCAAATTTTTGCTCTTCATCGACAATTAGCAAGCCCAAGTCTTTAAACTGTACCTTTTTGCTAACCAATTGATGGGTGCCAATCAAAATGTCAATTTTCCCCTCGGCCAGATCGCTCAGAATTTGGGTTTTTTCTTTAGCCGATCGGAATCGATTGAGATACTCAACCTTCACCGGCAAGGATTGAAGTCGTGAGGAAAAGGTTTTGTAATGCTGAAATGCTAGCAGGGTAGTGGGAACTAAAACCACCACTTGTTTGCTGTTGTCCACTGCTTTAAAAGCGGCACGAATCGCAACTTCGGTTTTGCCAAAACCTACATCTCCACAAACCAATCTGTCCATGGGTTGGGTGGATTCCATATCTTTTTTTATAGCTGCCGTGGCTTTGCTTTGATCTGGGGTGTCTTCAAATAAAAAGGAGGCTTCTAGTTCCCATTGCAGGTAACTGTCAGGTGCATAGGCAAACCCAATTTTTTGCCTTCTTTTTGCATAGAGTTTAATCAAATCAAAGGCGATTTCTTTCACCCTTTTCTTGGTTTTCTGCTTGAGTGCCTTCCACGCTTTTGAGCCCAATTTGTAGAGTTTGGGAACAGCGCCGTCCTTGCCGTTGAACTTGCTGATTTTATGAAGGGAATGGATGCTTAAATAGAGAATGTCCCGTTCTCCGTAGATCAATTTGATGGCTTCTTGCGTATTTCCTTCAACTTCAATTTTTTGCAATCCGCCAAACTTTCCTATCCCGTGATCGATATGGGTCACATAATCTCCTACTTCCATTTGAGTAAGCTCCTTCAGACTGAGGGCTTGATTTTTGGTAGCCTCTGACTTTAATCGAAATTTGTGGTAACGTTCAAAAATCTGATGGTCAGTAAAGCATGCCCATTTGGCCTCCAGGTCTTCAAATCCCTGAAAAAGGGGTAAAACCTTAGTGGTGTAATGAACCGTTTCTTTTTGTTCTTGAAAAATGTCATGAAACCGCTTGGCCTGCTGTTCGTGGCTACAAAATAAAGTGTTTTGAAAGCCTTTTTTGTGGTTCGTATTGAGGTAGTCAATCAACAAGTCAAATTTTTTGTTGAAGGCAGGTTGAGGGCTCTGAAGAAACGAAATTTGTTTGTTTATTTTCAGTTGAGTGCTGGACGCAACAAGCAAGATGGATTTTTCGTTACAATCCTCAAGCCATTCTTGGGGGTTGACAAAAAGAGTTTGCGGGGGGTACTGTGCTTCTCCTGCTGAAGCGGTGTAGGCAGTACTGGCTTTTTTGTATAAGGTATCGAGTTTAGCGGTGATTTTATCCAAGGAGCCAAAAACAAAACTACTGTTTGCTGGGAAAAATTCTAAAAGGGTTTTACGTTGGTCCGTGGTTTCCAGATTGGAGGTATTGGGTAAAATCTCTATGGTATCATAGGCCGCCACTGAGCGTTGGTCTTTTACCTGAAAGCTGGAGAGTCGCTCTACGGTATCGTCAAAAAATTCGATACGATAAGGGTGTTGATAAGCAAAGGAAAACACATCGATGATGCCCCCTCTAACGGCAAATTCTCCAGGCTCAGTAACAAAGTCCACCCGTTCAAAGCCCATTTCAAAAAGCCGTTCGTTAAGTTCTGAAAGGGAAACGGTAGTGTCTTTTTTTAGGGTCAGTCCGATCCGTTTTAAAGTTCGGTGTGAGATCAGTTTTTCAAACACCGCTTGAGGGTAGGTCACTACGAGCCTTGGTTTTTTAGAAGTGCTTAGCTTTTTTAGCACCTCTGCACGAAGCAAAATATTAGCATTATCGGTAGTTTCTAAGGCATAGGGTTGACGGTAACTGGCAGGAAAATACAACACCTCTTCAGGCGAGACCAATCGTTCAAAGTCATTTAAAAAATAGGCCGCTTCTTCGGCATCGTCTAAGACAAGGAGTAAAAACTGTTGGCTTTTTTGAAAGGCTGCGGCCAAACGAAAACTCATTCCCGAACCCACTAAACCTCGTAATTGGGTACAGCTTTTCTCAAAAAACGCACTTTCTAGCGCTTTTTGTGAAGGCAAAGAGTCAAAAACGTTTACTAGTGTCTGAATCGTTTTTTTTGGCAAAGATACTGGGCTAAAGCTAATTTTTACACAATTTTAAAACTTCTTTATTTCGATTACTTTTTTGCCAGTGGTAACAAAGACCGTATCCTCTTGTCTGGGTTTTAATAGGTGCAATCCAGTAAAGGCCCCGAAGGCTGGGAGAATCATCTGAGTTGGACCTTGATAAAAACAGGGTAGTTTGAGTTGTTGTTTACCCACCCCTGCTAATTTGACTCCAGGGTGAACATGACCGCAAAAAACAAAAGCTGTTGTCTCTTGATCTGGAAAATGATGAAATAAAAATGAGTCCTCCTCTACTTGGGGGACAACCTCAAGCCCTAGATCCTCAAATTTCCATTTTGGGATAACGTCATGATTTCCAGTGATTAAAACTAGGGCAAAAGGTTGATGTTTTACCCAAGCTTCAAACAGATACCATTCGTTATTTTGATCGCTGTGGAATAAATCGCCAAGAAAGAGGATGCGTTGGACAGGGAATAAGGAAAGAAGCCCTTCCATTTTTTGATAAAACGATCCCTCTGCCTCTCGGGGTACCGCAATGCCGTTTTTTCTGAAATGGGCCACCTTACCCAGGTGGACATCTGCCAACAGCCAGGTCTGTGTTTCTTTCCAATACACCCCTCCACTTGGGTGGAGCACAAAATGATTTGAGCGAATACTAAGCGTGGTCATTGGATTGATTTTTCCAGTTGAAGGTACATTTTCTTAATCCGGTCTTCCTCTGTTTCTGAAGACAGTTTAGCACGAATTCGGTCGGTAATCAAGGGAAAGGAAAATGGGGTAGGCTGGGAACAATTTTTCCACACCACTTTTTTTTGAGCTAAGTGTTCAAAAACCAACTGCATCCTTCCACGTTCCATCCCGTGATCAAAAGTTTCTTCTATCGCTTGTTGATAAAGTAAATTATCGGGTTCGTATTCCTTAAAAACCTCAAAAAACAATTGAGAACCCGATTGCAAATGTTTTGATTGTATTGGTTTGTTGGGATACCCTTGAAATACCAAACCTGATATTACAGCGATATCCCTAAATCGCCTTCTAGCCATTTCGGAAACATTGATGCTTTTTACGAGGTCTTCAAAAAGCTGTTTTGGAGTAAAGAGATCATGATCTAGAAAGTCCTCTTGGCTAAAGGCTTGATCAGATAATAATTCAAAACCATAGTCATTAAAAGACATGCTAAAACTGATGGGGGAAAGCAAGCTGATTCTATAGGCCATCAAACTCGCCATGGCCTCATGGATAGCATAGCCTTCAAAAGGATAAAATACCGTATGAAACCCTTCTTTGGTTTCAAAACGTTCAATCAAAAGTTCTTCGGGCTTCGGAATTAAAGATTCTTTTTTTTGCTGTTCAAAAACGGGAAGTAGGGATCTAAATTCAGGGGTAGATTCACTTTGCTGCTCAAAAAGCGCCTTCTTGAGTAAATCACTTAAGTGTGCACTAAAACTCATTCTACCTCCCATCCAAGCAGGTATTTTTGCTTGTTTTACTTTGGATTTTTTAACAATGACTTCCATTTTTTGAATGCGAATAAGCTCCAAGTTTTTTCCTGAAAAAGCAAACGTATCTCCGGGGTTTAATTTGGAAATAAACCACTCCTCTATACTGCCCAAATACCCTCCTTTTTGGTAGCGAATTTTCAAATCATTTCCACTCACGATTGTACCCATGGAAAGGCGGTGACGAAGGGCAATTCCCTTGTTGGCTACTTTTAAAAGTCCCGTCTCGGTTCGGATAAGTTTTTTGTATTCGTCATATTGCTGTAGAGACTGACTCCCTCGGATTAAAAAGTTCAGTATCCATTGCCAGTGACTTTGATCAAGGATTTGGTAGCAAAAGCTAGAGGTGATGATGGGATATAGTTTTACAGGATCAAATCCTGAACCCACGGCAAGTGTCATTAAAAACTGAATCAACACATCGTAACTGTTGAGGTAGGGAATTCGATCTTCAATTTGTTGTTGTTGAATTCCGTTTTGAAGGGCTACGGATTCGATCAGTTCCATGGCATGGGTAGGCAAAAAGTAAATTGAACTTTCGGCTTTGGGGTGATGACCACTTCTTCCTGCTCGTTGGATAAAGCGTCCCACTCCTTTAGGACTTCCTACTTGTATGCAATTTTCTACCGGGCTAAAATCAACACCCAAATCTAAACTTGAGGTACAAACCACCACTTTTAATTCCTCTTTCCGTAGGGATTCCTCTACCCAAAGGCGAATTTTTTTATCGATACTCCCGTGATGCATGGCAATAGATCCAGCAAGTTCCGGAGCTGCGTCCAAAAGCTGATGGTACCATATTTCACATTGAGATCGGGTATTGGTAAAGACCAGAGTGCTTTTGTTTTTTTGGATAATTTGAAGTACTTGTGGGAGTAGATGTATGCCCAGATGACCACGCCAAGGAAAACGCTCCATGGTTTTGGGTAGCAAAGAATGTACACGAATTTTTTTTTGAATTTTCGCCTCTACCACACTAAATTTTTTTGTCCCCCTCAAAAGTATTTCACGGGCCAACTCTTTGTTGCCCAGAGTTGCGGAAATACCCCAAACTTTTAGGTTGGGCTGCAGCGCACGCAGGTAGGCCAAAGCCAGCTCAACTTGTACGCCTCGTTTGCTGCCTAAGAGTTCGTGCCATTCATCTACCACCACAACTTTAAGTTGGCTGAAATAACGCGGGTGTTCTTTTTGAGTCAACAACACATGCACGCTCTCTGGGGTGCTTACCAAACCAAAGGGTGGAGATTTAAGCATTTTGGTTCGTTGACTTTGGGGAGTGTCTGCAGTTCGCAATCCAACCTCCAGCTCAGGAGCAAAAGCACGGAGCATTTCTTGTGTTGATTTTTGAATTTCAACTCCTAAAGCTCGTAACGGAGTAATCCATAAGGCATGCAAGCCTTTGATCGGTTTGGCAGACTGAAGCATTTCCTCCACCACACCTCCCCAAAGGGCATAGGTCTTACCGCTTCCTGTAGGTGCGTGAAGCATGCCACTTTTTCCTTCCGCATAGGCTTTCCAGCATTGCTTTTGAAACGGCTGTGCCTTCCAGTTTTGAGAGCGAAACCAGGTTTCAACTTTTTTCATTGCAACAATTGTTTCAGGTCTTCCAAGCTGTTGGCCTGCTCAATTTTTTTATCGTGTCTCCATCTTGAGATTCTCGGAAAGCGAACAGCAATGCCGCTCTTGTGACGAGAGGAAGGGGCAATCCCTTCAAAAGCAATTTCAAAAACTAATTCGGGATTGACCTGTCGTACTGGACCAAAACGATCCAGCGTATTTTGTTTTACAAACTGATCCAGTTTTTTGATTTCCACATCTGTTAAACCCGAATAGGCTTTTGCAAAAGTGACTAATTCTCCTTCGTTCCAAAGGGCAAAGGTATAGTCGGTATAGAGGTTGGTTCTTCGCCCATGGCCTCGCATGGCATAGGTAAGCACGGCATCAATGCTTTTCGGATCCGACTTCCATTTCCACCAAATCCCTTTCTTTCTACCCACACCGTAGGGGGCTTCTTTATGTTTGATCATAAGTCCCTCACTGCGTTTTTCACTCGCTTTTTCTCGCTCCCTACGCACCTGCTCCCAATCGGTAAACTGATATACTTCTGAAAGCATAATAGGAGCAGTGGGGTACTCTTTAAGTAATCTATCTAAAAGCTGCTGACGTTTCCTCAGGGGTTGTGAGCGAAGATCTTGACCTTCTAGCTCGAGTAAATCATAGGCCATCAATACTATGGGAATGTCTTTTTGCAGTTTTTGGGTGACGGTCTTTCGACCCATTCGCTTTTGTAAGTCTTGAAAATTTCCAATACAATTGTCTTTAAAAGGAATCAATTCTCCGTCAATTACAGTGCCACTGGGCAACTGATCTGTTAGGACGTTAAGTTCAGGAAATTTGTCCGTAATCAATTCCTCTCCCCGACTCCACAAAAAATGTTTACCCTTTCTCAAAATCAATTGGGCACGCATTCCATCCCATTTGTGTTCAATATGCCAATCTTCCACATTTTCTTTGGAGAAAAAAGAGGCTTCCTCTACAGGGTAGGCAAGAAAAAAGGGGTAAGGTTGAGAAATTTGATCTTCTGGGTTGGGATGTAAAAGGAGCTGGTCAAAGGTAGTGGTTTGGGGACTCCACTGCCCATAAGGCGGTGAGCTAAAATAGTTTCATCTACATGTACAGCTTTGGAGAGTGCCCGAGTCATCAGTTTTTGACTTACTCCAATTCGAAATCCACCAGTCAATATCTTATTGAAGACAAAACGTTCCAAGTGCGATAAAGTTTTCCACTGATGAAGGATGTACTGTTTTTTTTCTTCTTCCGTTTTGGGTTTTAGCGCAATGATTTCTTCAATACAGTCTTTTAAGGAAGGAGGGCTAGCCGTGCCCTCTTTTTGAACGAGTAACGCGATGGTTTCTGCTAAATCTCCGACGATGTGATAAGATTCTTCAAAAAGCCATTCAGGTAGCTTTGTTAGTTCTGCTGCCCAAGTGCGCATGAGGGTCGTAGTAACCGGTCTAGAAGGGCGTCGGTGAGAGAGTAACGCCACTGCCCAAAGGGCATCAACTTTTGGTGCCTTTTTAAAATATTGGGTCAAAGCGGCAACTTTTTTAGTTGTTTTATTGGTCCCGTCTAAAGTTTCTATTAAAGCCGCAAACCGTCTCATTCTGCACTAAGGATTTCTTCGGTTTCGGAGGCGTACTGTGTTTTTTGAGTTCGAGCATTCCAACCGTGTTCATTGAGGTATTGGGCAAAAAGTTCGGTGTAGCCGTGGGTGGTAATCACATTTTCACAGCCAGTTGCTTTGATGGCCGATAGTAGGCCTTCCCAATCTGCATGATCTGACAATACAAAAGCACGGTCAACTGCTCGTCTTCGTCGCGCACCCCTAAAGGCTATCCACCCTGAGGCATAGCCTGTGGATACACGCCCTAACTTTTTCATCCAGGCACTTCCCATCACAGCTGGTGGGGCCAGTACTAAATTTCCCTCGAGCACCTTTTTTGAAGTTGCTGGGGTAATCAGCTCTGTCTTTGGAAAATCAATAAACGGTCGCAATACTTCTGTCATCTGTTCGGTAGCTCCATGGGTGTATATTTTTCCAATGGAGGGGTCTAGATGTTTGAGTAAACGCTGTACCTTTCCCAAGGAGTAGCCCATCAATAAACTGCACGTTTGTTCAGCCTGATTTGCCGCCCACCATTGGTTGATTTGCTGGTGAATTTTTGTAGGGTCTTCCCATCGAAAAACAGGGAGTCCAAAAGTACTCTCTGTGATAAAGGTGTGACAATGAACCGGTTCATAAGGGGTTGAAATTCCATCTAATTGGGTTTTGTAATCGCCTGTAAAAACCCAAACTTCACCTTTGTATTCTGCGCGTATTTGAGAGGAACCAGGAACATGACCAGCCGGATGAAAAGAAAATTGGACACCATTTATCCTAAAGGTTTCCTTGTATTTTTTGCCGGTGACTACAACTTTACCCAACCGATGTTGAAGGATAGGGACGTTTGTGTGATGGGTAATGTAGCGTTTGCTCCCCCAGCGGGCATGATCTGAATGACCGTGAGAAATCAGCGCCTTGTCTACCCCACGCCAAGGGTCCAGATAGACGTCCGCTTGTTTACAGTAAATTCCTTTTGAAGTGAATTCCAGTAACGGCATGCATTTTTCTTTTTCAAGGGGAAGGTACGAATACCTTACAGATGTCACAATAGTCAATACACCTAAGCCGCTTTAAAGATCCTAGGCGTCTAGCATTAGGTTTCAATTCTCCCTTTCTACTTACTAAGTTCATACAGTTAATAAGTCCGAATAATTCCTTTTCAAACCACGCTTAATATTTGTTATTTTCGTTTTGATGTTTTTGATTTTTGATACTGAAACTACAGGGCTGCCCCAACGTTGGGATGCACCCTTGTCTGACAGTGAAAACTGGCCCCGTTGTATTCAAATCGCTTGGCAAATTCACGATGCTAAGGGAGAATTACTTTCCCATCAAGACTTTTTAATTCGCCCGGATGGATTTACAATTCCTTTTGATTCGGAACAGGTTCACGGTATTTCTACTGCACTAGCTGCTGCAGAAGGAGTTCCTTTAACCTCAGTTTTAAGCGAATTTGAAAAGGCACTTCAGCAGGCTTCTTTTGTGATTGGGCACAATGTATCTTTTGATCGCAACATCATGGGTGCCGAATATTTAAGGGCGGGGCTTAGCGATCCTTTGGAAGATAAAGCTGTACTAGATACCTGTACAGAAGAGACGGCAACCCTCTGTCAACTGCCTGGAGGGCGAGGGGGTAAATTTAAGCTACCTACCCTGAGCGAACTGTATCATTTTCTGTTTCAAGAGCATTTTGAAGAAGCCCATAATGCTACGGCAGATGTTGAGGCGACTTCTCGAGCTTTTTTGGAATTGATTCGTCAGGACCGATTGCATTCCAAAATTGCTGAATTTACTGAGGTAACACGTGAACTCAAAACTGTAAGTACTCCCTTTCAACTGATTGGACTTACGCATCAAAACCTTAAAAAAGCTTCCAAAAAGTTAAAAAAAGAGGTTGAGTCAACAATCAATACAGCTCCAGCTGTAGACGGGGTCTTGACGGAGACACCCTTTACTCACTTGCATAACCACAGCCAGTTTTCTGTGCTGCAAGCCACTTCAAGGGTGAGTCAATTGGTAGAAGCTGCTGCAACACATGGCATGCCTGCGCTTGCTTTAACAGACCATGCCAATTTGATGGGGGCGTTTCATTTTATCAAAGCCGTAAAAGCACACAATCAAGAGGCTGAAGAAAAAATCAAACCCATCATTGGGTGTGAATTTTATGTTTGTGAGGATCATTTGGATAAATCAAGACGTGACGACGGCTATCAGGTTGTTTTTTTGGCAAAAAATAAAAACGGATACCACAACTTAGCCA
>Ga0181594_10005582_pt1 | contig 11008 bp, 6 predicted proteins | sample 071ome_18_FD_145603 | JGI IMG/M metagenome (GOLD analysis project Ga0181594, IMG submission 145603) | Coastal salt marsh microbial communities from the Groves Creek Marsh, Skidaway Island, Georgia - 071413BT metaG (spades assembly) | ecosystem: Environmental > Aquatic > Marine > Intertidal zone...
GCCGCTGACGACATCGCTGACGCGAGTCAAATTCAGGCGACCTTCGCTGACTTTGCGACCTTCGCTGACTCTAACCTCAGCGCCTTCACAGGTACTGTCGGAAGCCCTGCACGTACGCTCAGCGCCGTCTTCGGTGGTCAGATAACCCTCCAGTCCAACAAGCAGGTTGACATCGAGCTCGGCGCTGATTCGAACCAGTCAATGGGCGTCATCCGCCGTGATGGCCTCGAAGATGGCCTCGCGATCTTCGGCCTCAGCAGTGACTTCTCAGTCGACACCGTGGACATCTCAACCCGTGAGGGCTCTAACCTCGCGATCGAGATCGTTGACCTCGCCCTCGAGCAGATCTCTGCGCAGCGTGCGAGCCTCGGTGCGATCCAGAACCGCCTCGAGAGCACCATCAACAACCTCACCACCAACAGCGAGAACCTCAGCGCGTCACGTAGCCGTATCCTCGACGCTGACTTCGCTTCAGAGACCGCGAACCTCTCTCGCAACCAGATCATCCAGCAGGCTGGTGTCTCAATCCTCGCTCAGGCGAACCAGCAGCCACAGATCGCGCTCAGCCTCCTCGGCCAGTAAGCGTAGCCTGACTCAGCTCGCGCTCGCAAGCTGAGGCGCTGAGAGGGTCACCTTCGGGTGGCCCTCTGTCGTTTCAGTGACTTGATCTTCTGTGTGTCTCGCGCTCTACTCTCTGTGTCTTCCCTCACACGGCTCGCCCAGAGGAGTCAGCGCGTGAACACGTGGCCTTCCATCCCGACCGCCTTCTTTGCTCAAGCCCAACGCTGGCAGAGCCGCCCGCTCGTCTATGGCAAGCGTATGCATCACTGGAGGCCCCTCACCTGGTCTCAGGTGGCGCTTAGGGCGACGTCCCTCGCCTCTGGCTTGATGAGCTTAGGGCTCGAGGCGGGCGAGCGGGTCGCGATCTGGGCGCCGAGCAGCCCTGAGTGGCTCCTCAGTGACCTGGGCGCGCTGACGACAGGCGCGGTGACGGTCCCGATCTATGAGAGCTGCTCTAGGGATGAGCTGATCTATATCTTAAGGGACGCAGAGTGCGAGGGCCTCTTTGTCGCGGGCCAAGAGCGCATCGACTTAGTGCGCTCGTTAAGCGCCTACCTCCCTAAGCTCAAGTGGTTGATCACGATGGACGGTAGAGAGGTGAGCGCCCAGCTCACCCCCGCGTCCGTAAACGTCTCCTTCCTGCTCAGCGACCTAAGCGAGGTCGATCACAAGGATCGAGATGAGCAGCTTAAGGTCTTAAGGCTCGAGCAGGTCGAGGAGCTCGGTGAGGCGCTTGAAGGGTATGAGGCCCAGGTGCAGGCTCGCCGTGACCAGCTCAGCCGAACCTCAGTCGCGACGCTCCAGTACACCTCAGGCACCACTGGGGAGCCCAAAGGGGTGATCCTGACCCATGGGAACATCCTCAGCAACTGTGAGGGGGCGATCGAGGCGGTCCCTGTGGGCCCCTCTGATGTCTTGCTGTCGTTCCTACCTCTCAGCCACGCCTTTGAGCGCCTAGCGGGCTGCTATATGCCCCTCCTGTTTGGTGGCGCCCGCCTCTACTTTAGCGAGGGGCTCGGTCACCTGATCCGCTCGATGAGCGAGGTGCGACCGACCATCGTGACAGGGATCCCACGCATTTATGAAAAAATATATGCGCGCTTTCGAGGGGTGAGAGGCCCACAAGGCTACGCTCAGCGGGCGATCCTCAGCCTCGCGCTTCAGGCGGAGCGCGCCGCGAGCAGCGCCTCGATGCGAGGGGATGAGGCCCCATTTTGGGTCACAAAGCAACGGGCGCTTAACCGAGCGCTCCTGTTTAAAGAGCTCAGGTCTAGGCTCGGGGGGAGGCTCCGTTTCATGGTGAGCGGTGGCGCCCCGCTCTCTGAGCGGGTCGCGGAGTTCTTTAGCGCCGCAGGGATCCTCATCCTTGAGGGCTATGGGCTCAGCGAAGCCAGCCCGGTGCTGTCTGTCAATCGGCCGAGCGCGTATCGCTTCGGGAGCGTAGGGCGCCCTCTCTTTAATGTTGAGCTCCGCTGTGCAGGGGACGGAGAGCTCCTCACCCGTGGCCCAAACGTCACCCAAGGCTATCATAATAAGCCAGAGGAGACTGCTCAGCTGTTTACCGATGATGGTTGGCTCAAGACCGGTGACATTGGGCGGATCGATGAGGCGGGCTACGTCTATCTCACCGACCGTAAAAAAGACCTCTTTAAGACCTCAAATGGCAAGCTTATCGCTCCACAGTTTATTGAGCGCGCGCTACACAGCAGCCCGTATATTCAACAGGCCTATGTGGTCGGCGACCGCCGGCCTTACTGTGTCGCGCTCATCTACCCATCTCCTAGCGAGCTCACCTTGTGGGCTGAGCGTGAGGGCGTCGCGCTGACAGGCGAGGTGAGGGAGTGGGTGAAGCGCGCCGAGGTGGTGACGCTCCTTGAGGCGGAGGTCCGTAGGATCAACAAGAACCTCGCCCGCCATGAGCAGTTAAAGACCATCTCGCTCTGCGGTGAGAGCTTTGAGCGCTTCAACACCGCCTCGCTTAAGTTAAAGCGTCGCGCGGTCGCTGAGGCCTACGCGCAGGAGGTACAGGACCTCTACCTGCACGGGCGCGCGATCTGAGCTCCTAGGGGTCAGGGAGGAGCTCGGGAGAGACGAGCTCGACGGGACGTAAGACGAAGGGGGTCGCGAACGTAGAGAGCTGCCCAGAGGGTAGATAGAGCGCCTGCTTAGGGAGGACGAAGCGTCGAGCCTCCTCACCGTTCTGCACCTCACCGTCCGCGGTGATGATGTAATCACCGGCGAGGATCCCCTCGATCCGAAAGGTCCCCTCAGTAGAGACCGGCACTGGGTAGCGGTGCTCGTCTGGGTAGTCGCTGTTCGTGAGGGTCACCTCAAAGCTCAGGTAAGAGAAGCCAGAGGGCTCATCAGGGAGCAGGATGCGACCCTCAACCGTCGCAGGGACACGATACTCAAGCGGTGACTCTGGGTCGTACGGGTGGTCTGGGTCGATACGCATACAGCCGGTCACGCTGAGGAGCGCGATCGAGGCCAAGAGCGTATCACGTAGGGCGTTCAGCCTCATTTGCTCACCTCCATCTCGCTCATATCAAGCGCGTTTACGTCAAGATAGCTCCGGTCCTCAGCGGTCGCGACCGTGCTCAACAGTGAAGAGAGCCAGGTCGCCCCAAAGCCAACGAAGAGGAGGTTCGCTCGGTCAATGTGCGCGTTGGCGTCCTGACGACGGTGCGAGGTCATCGGGTCATTTACGTTGTAATCATCATGCGCGACCTTGCTCGCGATCGCGGAGACGACCGCGCCTGTGAGGAGCGCGATCCCCATGCCCGCGTAGCCCCAGCCAGAGGCGCTCCGGCCACGGTAGATGTGGCCCCAACCTGGGAAGGCTGCCGCGCGCCAGATCGCCCCGCTCCGGGTCTCTTCACGCCACGCCTGCTCGAAGGCCTCCTTCATCTTCGCTTCGGAGAGGAAGTAATTGAACTCCTCCTGAATTTCACCGCTCATGGTTGAGATGAGCTGAGAGTTGATCCGGATGATCCCCGCGCGACCGGGCTCAAAGCGGAGGCCCGTCCTGAGCACAAAGTCAGCGCCCTCATGTGCTGCGAGGGCGCGCGCCTTAGGCACCGTAATCAGCTGCTCCTCATCACGGAGCTGCTCAGCGTGGGCACGGACCCTCGGGTCATCGATCCAGATCAGGTCTGCGTTGTGATGCATCTGGGCGTCAAGGTAGGCGTTGCTCACCTTCGCGTAGCCCTCGAGCGGGCCACGCTCGCTCTCTGCGACGTTTAATAAACCAAAGGGGAGCGCGAGGATCCTCGGGACCGCTGAGCTACTCTTAGCGACCTGCGCTTGGGCGAGCGCGAGCTCAGAGTGGAGGCGGGTGAGCTCATTTGGCTCAGGTGAGTGCGCGTCTGGGTCCTCGAAGGTCTGAGGGGCCTCCGCCGCAGGCCGATCGAGGACCGCCGACGAGGCGCTCAGCTTGAGGTTGTCCTCCTCTTCGACCTGAGTCGCCTCCTCAGCAGGCTCCGCAGTAGGCTCAGAGAGGTCGATCATCTCCTTACCCTTAGCGCTCCAGTCCTTCACCCCCTCCATAGGTAAGCTAACCACCACATACTCACCGGTCTTGATGGTCTTCAGCCCCTCTCGCACCTCCCCGGGGACGCGACGCGCGAACTTCACCTTCACATAGGCCTTTGCCCTGCGCTGTTTAGAGGGATAGATCAGCGCACGGCTGACCTTAGGGTGCTTCGCCCAAGGCTTCTGCCACGCTCGTGTGGCCTCAACGCCCTCAACCTCGATCACGAGGCGATTTTTGACAAAGTTTGCCTTAAGCGCTGAGCCCTCGAGCGCCCCATCGCTCACGCTAAAGATCCAAGATAACGCCCCATCTTGGCTCTGCATGTCGACCTGAAGCGTAGGGGCCGCTACCGCGAGAGACGCGCTGAGCCCAATGATGAGCAGGGGCGCAAAAAAACTGAGGAAACGCATCGCGTAGGTACCTTTCTAGTGACCGCCACAGAGCTGGTCGAGCGAGGCACCATCACTGATGTGGATCGAGTGAGCGCCTGTAGATGAGCTCGCCAGTGAGCTTGTGGAGGCTGATGTTGAGTTGCTTTGTGATTGGGTCAACCTCTCCCATACCATAAAATTGTTGCTGATCTAAGGGGGAAAGTCCCCTCTTTAGTGAGTCTTTTACGCTCTTAAAGTCAACGACTGGCCCAAAGGTAGGGTCGATCCGCTTGGGCCCAAGCGTCGCCGCGTTTATGGGGCCTGCGACAAACTCCCAAAACGGTGTAAACTGTCCGATCTGGGCGCGCTCAGGATGGAAGTGATGCGCCGCTGCATAGTGCACGTCTGCGCTCAACCAGACCACGCCTTGGACACGGTCTCGGTAGAGGTGTCTCAACAGGCTCTGTATCTCAAGCTCTCGACCTGTAGCGCCATTACTACCCGAGCTGAAGCCGTCAAAGCCTCGGTCACGCGACCCGATCATCAACGCAAGGGGCTGTGGGCACACGACCAGCTTCCACAGCGCCTTAGACGCGCTCAACGAGCGCTTAAGCCACTCAAGCTGCGTCGGGCCAAGCATCGCGCTGCTCCCATTGAGCACCTCACTCAAGTGAGACTCTCGTTGATTTGAGCCTCGATAGCTCCGGCCGTCGAGGATAAACATGTCGAGGGCGGGCCCATACGAGACCTGACGGAAGATCCTAGGCGTATCGAGCCAGCCCTCGGGGAAGGGGCTATACTCATAGAAGGCCCTCCGTGAGCGCCGGGCGAGGAGCTTGACATCTCTCACTTGATAGCGAGATGAGGTGAGCTTGGTCGCGGGGCTCCAGTCGTTCTTCACCTCGTGGTCATCCCAAGTAAAGTACTGCGGGCACACCTGATAAAAACGCCGAGTAGGCTCATCCATGAGCGTGTAACGGTAATAGCCACGGAAGTCATTGAGCTCTTGCGCGACCTGCTCAACCTCAGGGATCAGCAGGTTATACCAACGACGCCCCCCCCCCGCGCCCTTAATCGACTTGAGGGGCTGATCAGCGTAGATGCGGTCTCCACAGTGGACAAAGAAATCGAGCCCCTCACGCCTCGTCGCGTCATAGAGCAAGACCCCACCGATCTGCGGGTTAATCCCATAGCCTTGCCCAAAGCTGTCCCCTGACCACCCAAAGCGGACAGGGGTAGAGAGGTCCGCGGGGGGGGTGCTCAGCTCCCCATAGAGTGGCGCAGAGCGAGCGCCTGGGTGCAGTAAGCTCTCAAAGTGAGCACGATAGAAGATCCTCCTGCCCGCCGGGAGCTCCGTCAACATGACCCGCGCTGTGCAGTCTACGTCGGGGGTCGCCTCAACGTCTTGCGCGCGGTGAGTGACCTTAAAGTCAGGGTCGAGAGACCACGTGAGCTTAAAGGTTGAGGGCCGATCTGCCTTACTCCAGATCACCGCGCGCCCAGGCTGGACCTCTCCACTCATGACCCCCCACAGCGCGAGAGGCCTCTGCGCCTCTGCTGACACCCACGCGGTCGAGCGCGTCGTCGTCGCGTGCGCGCTACCAAGGAGCGCCCGACCGACCTGTAGGCTACTTACCCCGCTCGATATGACGCCCGCAGAGAGCCCTAGCGCGCTGATTACATCTCGTCTGCTTGGGCTACTCATCGAGCTCCAAATCTTGATAGGGGGTGCTAACCAAAGAGCCCAGGCAGGGCTACCTCTTGGAGTGGGTAATGAGCGCTCAATGGGTTCGTGTCAACTCCAAACCTAGCGCGCAGGCTCGCGTGGATGTGTCCTGGCGTGATCTTCACGCCGTTCGGGTCGAGCGCGAGGGTCTGAGGGTTAACCGTGAGGGCTCGCACCCCTGGGTCTGTAGCCCCCACGACCCGGTTCCCTGTCACGCCAGCGCCCATCAGGAACACGCTGGTGATCGACCAGTGATCCTTGCCGTTCCCTTCATTGTAACGAGGCGTACGGCCAAAGTCAGAGGTGACCATAATCAGGACCTCATCCTCCATCCCGAGGCGCTCGATCTCAGCCCAGAGCTCTGTGACCCCTGCGGTGAGGCGGTCCATCGCGTTCGCTTGATTCACGTCATGGTTCCCGTGTGTATCAAAGCCACCCGTCGTGAGGTTAGCGGCCGCTGTGAGCCCCGCGCGATAGCCTGCGAGCGCGATCGCGCCCTGCTGACCAATCCCTGTAGAGAAGGCGTTCAGATCAGGGATGTTCTCTTTAAGCCGCCGTAGCTCATTCTGGCCGTTACGGATCTCACCCAGCCGAGTCACGCTCTGCTGTAGCTTCGGGATGCTCTTCCTGAGGGAGAGGCGCCTGAGCCTCGCCTGACGATGCTCGTCGAGGTGCGCTTGGATCTCATCGAGGTGGTAAGGTCGCTCACCGTCTAGGTCAGGCTCCGCGATCTTATTGATCACCCCGAGCTGCCCTAAGCGAGTCCTCGGGACGACGCCACGGGTGATGTCATAGCCACCGTTCGTGATATAGCCGAGCGGTAGGTCTGGGTTGACGTTGGCGGTGAGCATCGCGCCAAAGGCAGGATGCCCCTCCTCTAAGATCCCGCTGTTTACGTAGCGAGTCCCCGTCATGTGGTTGTTCGTGGAGGTGTCCACGCCGTTAATGATGAGGAGCTTATCGTAGTGGGCGTTGAAGAACGTGGCGTTCGCCCCCATCGGCGCCCACTGGATTGGGCTCGACGCGCTTGGGGTCCCGATCTGATCAGTAAAGAAGTGATTGACCGGGTCTGGGCTCATCTCATCCTCACGCCCCTTAGGGTCACAGAGGCTCGTTGGGTCCCAACCGCCACCCGCGTGGATGCTCAGGAAGAGCGGCGCGCGCGTCCCCGACTGAGCATAGGCGGGCCTCATCCCCCACAGCGGGCCTCCAAAGACCTGCTCCCCGACGCTTAAACCAAGGCCAGTGAGGCCTGCTAACTTAAAAAAATCTCTGCGGTTCATCGTGGTTTCTCCTCGCTCACTCATAGAGGAAGGCGTAATCGTTGATCATGAAGGCGAGGGTCGCCTCCCAGGCGCGCACCACATAGCTCGGGTCCGCTTGCAGTCGCTCCTCTGCAGGGAGCTCTTCACCAGACGCAGGGTGATATCGACCCATGCACTGCCAAGAGATGTTGGTGCTGGCGCGCTCCTCTGAGATCGCCGTGTTACCCAGTCGCCACGCGCCCATCCAGACGTCCTCGAGGGCCATGAGCTCCTCGCTCTCATCGGTGAGGCGCTCTCCCCATAAGCGCCAAGCGAGGAAGCGCAGGTTCTCCCTGATTTTCTCTTGGGCTTGCGGGATCGGGAAGCCGTTCCCATCTTCAGGCACGAAGCTCGTCTCTACCCATGGGAAGAGCAAGCGCTCCTCTGCGTCACGCGTGAAGTCGTAGGCGGTCACCTTACAAGCGACCTCGTTCGCCATCCTGCGCTGGATGTTCGCAAAGATCCCGTTAGGGGTGCGGATACGCTCAACGACGTCGTCGCTGTCGATCCCACCGTATAAGAGGCGATACTCATTGGGGTTAATTAAAGCGTCGGTCCAGTTGATGTTTGAGCGCCAGCGGATCCCAAGCGCCGCGATCAGCTTACGGTTCAGCTGCTCTGGGGTGAGCGGGCTGTCTACCCCAACGTGCGCGAGCTGCGCGACCCGCTCGGGCGTAGCAGACTCAGGGTCTGAGAAAGAGGTCGCACGGAAGTAAGGGCTACGTATAATCGCCTTGAGGAGCCACTTCAGGTTGTGGCCGTTCGCTCTAAAGCCTCGCGCGACCTGCGCGACCCAGCGCTGCTGCTCTTCAAAGGCGACCTGCCTCGCCTCAAGGTGATCTCCATCGATCGGAGCTGTCATAAAGTCATCACCCACGAAGGCCTTGTACATGAGGCGCGTGATCGCCCGATCAAAGCCCTCGTCTTCCGTGGCGCGCTGAGCGAGCCAACGTAAGCTCTCTGTGCGCTCCTCGAAGGGGAGCAGGGTCTCCCCAAAGCCAGGGGCCCTCATGTCACCATACCACGCCTCACGGAAGGAGAAGCTCCCTAGCTCATCCCAGTGCTGAAACGCCCCCGCCACTGGGTCGATGACCGTGTGACAAATAGAGCATTGGGGGTCATTCATCGTTGGGTTGTGAGCGGTTGAGGTCGGGTCAATTGGGCGCTCAGCGATCTTGAACACGTCTAGATCGAGGAAGAACTTGAAGAAGATCCTCGCGCGGTGGCGGTTCCTGTTCGTGTCCGTTGTAGGGTAACGGTTGAGGAACATTGGGGAGGTCAGGATCCCAGAGTGTGGGACGCCAGGCGCCCTCCCCTCTTGGTACTCCTCTGGGTTGAGCGGGTCCGCCCACTCTAGTCCCGTGACCCCATACATCCGCGCTGTAAAGGGGTTCATCGCGATGTAGTCAGAGGCGATCACGTCACTGAAGGGCCGATTTTCTCTGACGATAAAGGCGATGTGCTCAAGAGGCTCACGGGCGAGGCTGTCGTTACTAAAGTCCACCGCTGACCAGTACTCTAGCTCGCTCACCGGACCAGGGCCATCCCCGCCCATAAACCAACGAGCGTAGGGGTACGCGGTGGTTGAGAGCAGGTCGATCGCCTCTGTCCTCCCGACATACTTATCGGTCAGCAGGATGTCATTCCAGACCTCCTTCAGTCGCTCCTCAAAGCCCTTGCTGTTGAGGAGTGAATCTAGGCTCAGCTCGACGCCTCCCCACCCATGCTCAGAGACGCGCTCCTCTTCTGTGCGAGTTGGGAGCCTCCCGGTGAGGGTGAGCGCTGCGCGACGTAAGGTCTCTTGCGCGCCCAACATCTCTACCCCCTCAAAGATTGAAGGTTCATCGTCGAGCTCTTCTGGCGCGCACACAACCGGCTCTGGGTCTCGGCTACGCTCTACCATCTCCATGAGGATCTGGAAGCTCGCGTCTCCCTCCTGGATCAGCTCACCCCCTCCGTGAGGGAGGCGGTTCATCGGCTTGAGTAACACCAGCGGGAAGCCTGATTGGTCAAAGGCCGCGATGTGTGAGAACACCTCATAGTTGTGCTCCATCGCGCCAGGCATCTCCTCGCGCTGAAGTACGAAGTCCGTTGTCAGGGCCGCCCCTTGAGGGTTGTGACAGTCTACACAGATCGGTCGCAGGACCTCTGGCCAGGCCCGCTCTGCGAAGTAATCCTCATGCGTGTAGCACTCCTCTGGGGGGGTGGGCGCAGGTGGCTCAACCACGCCCCCCATAGGCGCTCCCCCCTGCGATCCACCGACCTCAGCGCCGGCCTCTGGTTGACCCCCTGCGTCACTCACCTCCCCACCCAACGGCTCCCCTGCCTGCGCCCCTCCTGTGACGACCTCCTCCGCGCCCGCGTCAAGGTCATTGATCTGAACACGTTGAGGGTCTTCGCAGGCGCTCACGCTGAACGCGAAGACCGAGAGGGCGACGTAGCCCAATGAGAGCGGAGAGCTCGGCCTCGTTATGTGATGAACGAGGGACGCACACCTTGAGTGACGCCCTTGAGCTTGATTTGAGATTGCTGACATAACAGACCTCTCAATGATGTTGTTTGATGATGGGGTGATGATAAGCAGTTAGATAGAGACTAGCAGATCTAGAGTGAGCTCGCCGATCTATTTATGACGCTTAGCAGGCTACTTCACTCGGGTCGCTTGAGCCATCACTTGAGCTCAATTGTGGACATAAGCAGATGGGATCTCGACCTGTTCAGGAATTAGACTTGACCTTAAAGGGCCGAACACGTTTAAAGCGTCCACCTCAAGCCCTAAAAATCTGACGCGCTGAGGTGGAGCACCACATGAAAAGAGACATGATCCGAAACATTGCCATCATCGCCCACGTCGATCACGGCAAGACCACACTCGTTGACGGGCTATTGAGCCAGTCTGGGACGATCGAGGAGCACAAAGAGCTCCAAGAGCGCGCGATGGACCGCCTTGACCTCGAGCGAGAGCGTGGGATCACCATCCTCTCAAAGAACACCGGGGTCCGCTGGCGTGGGCTCACGATTAACATCGTAGACACCCCTGGGCACGCTGACTTTGGCGGTGAGGTCGAGCGCGTCCTCGGGATGGTAGACTCAGTGCTCCTGCTCGTAGACTCCTCCGAAGGCCCTATGCCTCAGACCCGCTTTGTCCTCGGTAAGGCGCTCAGCCACGGGATGAAGCCTATCGTCGTGATCAACAAGGTAGACCGCCCTGACTCGCGCTGTGATGAGGTCCTCAATGAGGTCTTCGATCTCTTTGTCTCACTCGACGCGACCGATGAGCAGCTCGACTTCCCCGTCCTCTACGCCTCAGGGCGCAGCGGATGGGCGACCCGTGAGCTGAGTGATGAGCGGGTTGACCTCATCCCGCTCCTCGACGCGATCGTTGAGCTTGTCCCCTCCCCTGAGGTCGACGAAGATGGGCCCTTCCAGATGCAGGTCGCGACCATCAACTATGATGACTTCATCGGTCGTATCGCGATCGGTCGTATCCTGAGAGGGAAGGTCGCCAAAGGCA
>Ga0181594_10005588_pt1 | contig 11003 bp, 11 predicted proteins | sample 071ome_18_FD_145603 | JGI IMG/M metagenome (GOLD analysis project Ga0181594, IMG submission 145603) | Coastal salt marsh microbial communities from the Groves Creek Marsh, Skidaway Island, Georgia - 071413BT metaG (spades assembly) | ecosystem: Environmental > Aquatic > Marine > Intertidal zone...
TCGGGCCGCGCGAATGCGAAATTACCGGCATTACCTGGAGCCCTGATCGGCGAACGGTTTTCGTTGGCGTGCAGCATCCCGGCGAGCGAGGCGACAGCCACTTCCCGGACGGTGGGCGCACCGCACCACGTTCCTCCGTCATCGCCATTACGCGCGAGGACGGCGGACGCGTCGGCTAACGACTGCTTCGGCCCCGAGGGCGGTTCACCTGCGCCCCCGGGGCCTATTTTTCCATTTTGTCGAGACGGGCGCGCATCTGGTCGAGCTCTTTTTTGAGCGAGTCGATGTCTTCGCCGGAGGGTTCGCCGTTCTCAGCGGCGGGTCGCTCTTCACGTGCGCGTTCGCCGGCCAACGGGTTGAACGCGCCGAGGGCGCGTTCAAACATCGCCATGTTTTGCCCGGTGATCTCTTCGAACTGCTTCATCGGTTGGCCGAAGGCGGCGGCGAACTGCTTTTGCAGGTTTTCCTGGTTTTGCTGAAACGATTCCAAGCTTGCATCGAGGTAGCCGGGCAGAACCGCGCCCATGTCTTGACCGTAGTAGCCGACCAGCTTGCGGAGGAAGTTTAGCGGCAGCAAATTGCCGCCCCGGCTTTCCTGTTCGAGGATGATTTGGGTGAGGACTTGGCGGGTCAGATCGTCGCCGGTCTTGGCGTCGCGAACAACGAACTCTTCTTCGTTGCGGACCATTTCCGACAGGTCGTCGAGGGTGACGTAGGCGCTCTTGGCCGTGTTGTAGAGCCGCCGGTTGGCGTATTTCTTGACGACGGTCGGTTCGGTGTCGGAGGGCGAGGAATCGGTCACAGGACACGCCTTTCGCGAGGTTCAGGCTCCATTGTCCCCCCTTGATGCTGCAGCGCGCAAGGGTTCATGTTGCGGCGCGAAACCGGGTCGGCGCGCCATGACTTCGGCCGGCCCCTGGGTATACTCGGCCTGATGACGCGCGATACCCCGATTCGACAGCTTGCGGCTCTCTATCTCGACTTATGGGAGGCGCAGGTCGCCGCAGTTTTCCGCCACAATTGGGCAGACGCGTTGGAGAGGGTACCCGATGAGCAATTCCCAAACGCCGCCGCGCCAGGGTCCCCGACCAATCAGTCTTCACATGGCGATGGCGATGTGGACCTGGACCGGCTCCGTGGCCGCCTTGCCGCTTGCGCAAAAAGCCTTGATGCCATGGATGCCCAAACTCGGCGCGGAAGCGGCGCGCCTCACGGCGGTGCTCGAGACGACTGACCCGACGGCCCTCGCCGAGGCGGTGCAGGATGAGGCTGTCGAACGTGCAACGGCTTTCCTTGGCGCGATCGAGACCTACCGCAACCATCCCTACACGCGAGATGTCGTCGATCCGGCGCCGATCATGGAGGTCGGCGCGGCGGCGCTGCGCGACTATGGCGGAAACGGGCCCGCCGCGCTTTTCGTCCCGTCCTTGGTCAACCGGGCCTACATTTTGGATCTTTCGCGACGACGCAGTTTGCTGCGTTGGCTAAATGCCGCGGGTGTTCATCCGTATTTGCTGGATTGGCGCACGCCTGGTGACGAGGAGAAAGCATTCTCGATCGCCGATTACGTGACCGGTCCATTGCGGCAGGCGTTGGCGGCCGCGTGCGAACGGCACGGGGGGCCGGTGCATCTTGTCGGCTACTGCATGGGCGGCAACCTCGCCTTGGCGGCGGCCGTGCAATTTCCCGAATTGGTTCGCTCGCTCGCATTGTTGGCAACCCCATGGGACTTTCACGCTGAGCCCAATAACGCGGCGGCCATGCTGGCGCTCGGTGGGCCAGTCGATCAAACCGTTTCTTCGATGGGCGCGCTGCCGGTCGATCTACTGCAAGCTTTTTTTGCAAGCTTTGATCCGCTCTTGGCGGCGCGAAAATTCCGCGCGTTTGCCGTCATGGCGCCGGATGATCCGGCGCGCGAGGACTTCGTTGCGCTGGAAGACTGGCTGAACGATGGCGTACCGCTGGCCGGTCCGGTTGCGCGAGAATGTTTCGTCGACTGGTACGGCGCTAACTTGCCGGGGCAGGGGCGTTGGACGGTGGGAGGCACGGCAGTTGATCCGGCGGCGATCCGCTGCCCGGCCTTCGTTGTCTTGCCAGACAATGATCGCTTGGTGCCGCCGGGTTCGGCGCGTGCGCTCGCCGAAGCGCTACCGAATCCGAAGATCCATTCACCCGTTGCCGGGCATATCGGCATGGTAGTGGGCCGCAACGCCGAAACGGCTCTTTGGGAGCCCCTACGCGATTGGTTGAGCAATTGACCTCTTCGCGGTTGCGGAATGACGTTGTGCGGTGCAACAATCCGGTTCCCCTCTCTCGTTTCCGGAGTTTCCATGACCGATATCGTGATCGCCAGCGCTGCCCGTACCCCGGTCGGTGCATTTAACGGGAGCTTCGCCTCTCTTGCCGCATCAGACCTAGGGAAGGCCGCGATCTCCGCGGCGCTCGATCGCGCCGGCTTGGACCCTTCGGCGGTTTCGGAAGTGGTGCTAGGTCAAGTTCTCACGGCGGCGGCGGGGATGAACCCGGCGCGTCAGGCGTCCATTGCCGCGGGCGTGCCGGTCGAATCGCCGGCTTGGTCGGTCAATCAGGTGTGTGGCTCGGGCCTTCGGGCGGTCGCACTTGGTGCTCAAGCGATCAGGAACGGCGACGCCAGCATCGTCGTTACGGGGGGCCAAGAGAGCATGAGCAACGCACCGCACGCGATGCACCTGCGCCAGGGCACCAAGATGGGCGATACGCAAATGATCGACACGATGATCCGTGACGGTCTGTGGGATGTGTTCAACGGATATCACATGGGCACCACGGCCGAAAACGTTGCCCGTCAATGGCAGATCACGCGGGACGTCCAAGATGCGTTTGCTCTAGCGTCGCAAAACAAAGCCGAGGCCGCCAAGAACGCAGGCCGTTTCAAGGATGAAATCGTGCCGGTCACCGTGCCGAACAGGAAGGGCGATGTCGTTGTCGACACCGACGAATACATCCGCGACGGGGCCACGATCGAGGCGATTCAAAAACTGCGCCCGGCATTCGAAAAGGACGGTACGGTGACCGCGGCCAATGCGTCGGGCATCAACGATGGCGCGGCGGCCATGGTGTTGATGAGCGCCGATGATGCTGCGGCGCGGGGCATCAAGCCGATGGCACGGATAGCTTCTTGGGCGCAAGCCGGCGTCGATCCCGCGATCATGGGTTCGGGCCCGATCCCGGCGAGCCGCAAAGCGCTCGAATTAGCGGGGTGGAGTGCGGACGACCTGGATTTGATCGAGGCCAACGAAGCCTTCGCCGCCCAAGCCTGCGCGGTAAGCAAGGACATGGGCTGGGATACCGACAAGGTCAACGTCAACGGTGGCGCGATCGCCATCGGCCATCCGATCGGCGCGTCGGGCGCGCGGGTTTTAGTGACGCTGCTTCATGAAATGCAGAAACGCGACGCTAAGAAAGGTCTCGCCACCCTTTGTATCGGTGGCGGCATGGGCATCGCGATGTGCGTTGCGCGCGATTAAGGCAGGTCTAGCGAAGCGCGATGTCGTTGTCGCGCGGCGTGAAGGAGGGGCGGTCGGTGAACTTGTCGTACCACGCGGAAAGATCCGGGTGATCGTCGCGCCAGTCGAGGTCCATCCCGTCGCGCTCGCGAATTTTGGTGAGATACATCAGTCCGCAGGCGATCGAGATTAGCCCGATCGTAAACTCCGAAAAGGTCGGCGCTTCTTCTTCGAGGGCATCCAGCGCGCGCGCCACGGTGGCCATATAGGTTTCAAGCGCCGCAGGGTAGACGTACTCGTGCGGTCGTTTGAGTTCGTTTTGGCGCAGCACGAACGTATCGAACATGGCATCGCCAAGGGCGAGCTGGCGCAACGCCGTCCAACGTGCCGGGCCTGCCGCCGGGAACAGTTTTGTGCCCTGGTTGAGCGAATCGAGATACTCGTAGATGGCTGGGCCGCCGTAGAGCGGCGTCCCGTCATCGAGGATCAAAGTCGGCACCTTGCTCAGCGGATTGGCTCGGAGGTGCTCGATCTGTCGCGTATAGGGGTCGGTCGGAATCCGCTCGATCTGGTCGTAGATACCGACCTCTATCGCCACGACCTGGACCTTGTGAACGTAATTCTTCAGCGGTGTGTAGAAGAGTTTCATGCCCCGTAGTTACACCGCGACGACAGGGGACGCCAGACCGTCGGCCGGCATGCTAAACTAGCGACATGCATCTGGATGTCGTCGATCTGAAGCAATTCTACGATAGTCGGTTGGGCCGCATTGCGACGCGGGTCCTGCGGCGCCGGTTGCGCACCCTTTGGCCGAGTGTTGCGGGTATGCGGGTCGTTGGTTTGGGCTACGCGATCCCGCTGCTGCGTCCGATGCTCGATGAGGCGGAGCGCGTTGCCGCGTTCATGCCCGCCGGCCAGGGCGCCCATCGTTGGCCGACCGGTGCGCCCTGCCACGTCGCCTTGACCGATGAGGTCGAATTGCCGCTGGGCGATTCCAGTGTCGATCGCGTGCTGTTGATGCACACTCTTGAGAATACGGAGCACCTTCGCGCGATGCTGCGCGAGGTTTGGCGGGTGCTGGCCCCCGAGGGACGCATCTTGATCGTGGCCCCAAACCGACGCGGGATTTGGGCGCGAATGGAGCGGACGCCGTTCGGTCATGGACGTCCGTTCAGCCCGCCGCAGCTGACCCGGCTGTTGCGGGACAACATGTTTTCTCCGGGGGCGACCAAGGCGGCGCTCTGTTTCCCCCCCAGCCGCGGCGGCGTGATGCTCCGTGCCGCCGGGGCGCTGGAGCGTTTCGGCGAGCGGATCGGCGCAACTGCCGTTGCCGGCGCTTTGCTTGTCGAGGGGGGCAAGCAGGTCTATGCCGCCACGCCGACCGGCGAGCGAAGCCGGCGCGCGCCGGCGCGTGCCGTGGCGCGTCCGGTTTTGGCTGCAAGCCGCGGTCGAACGACCGCGCGCCTAGCGCCGGGAGAGCATGAATAGCGCTTGTTCGCCGAAGAAATTTGCGAAACGCGAGGTGCTACGAAACTGCGTATCGTGCCCAGTGTGATTGAGGATCACCTGCCGTTCGGTGCGGAGGCCGAGGTCATCACATAGCTGGGTGAAGTCCCGGATCGTGCAAAGGTGGATATTTTCGGTGCTGTACCACGGTTCGGCCAAAAGGCGCGTAGTCGGCATACGTCCGTTCGTCATCAAGCTCCATCGCACGCGCCAGTACCCAAAGTTTGGAAAGGTCACGATGGCGCGCCGCCCGATTCGCACGAGTTGGGCCAAGACGTCGCGTGGATTGCGTGTGGCCTGGAGCGTGCGGCTGAGAACGACGTAGTCGAAGGCGTCGTCCGGGTAGTCCATAAGATCGGTATCGGCGTTGCCTTGGATGACTGAAAGGCCGCGCGCCACGCATGCGTTCACGCCGGTTTGGCTGATTTCGATGCCTCGGCCGTCAACGCCTCGTTCGCTGCTGAGGTAGTGCAGCAGCGCGCCATCGGCACACCCGATGTCGAGCACCCGCGAACCCGGCGAGATGAGATCGGCGATGAATAGTAGATCGACGCGCAGACCGGCGCGGGCGCCCTCGCGTGAAGGCGTCATGGGTTCTTCAAACCGCGTTTGTCCGCGGCGCCGTTCAAAAAGCCCAATAGGGTTTTGTGAAACTCGGGTTCGTCGAGAAGAAAAGCGTCATGACCCTTGTCGGTTTCGACTTCGACAAAGCTCACGTTCGCCGCCTCTGCGTTGAGGGCCTTGACGACTTCGCGGCTGTCCGACGTCGGAAACAACCAATCCGAGGTGAACGAGATCACGCAAAACCGAACCGGCGTCTTATGAAACGCGGCGGGTAGGCTGCCGCCGTGTTCCGCCGCCATATCGAAATAGTCCATCGCGCGGGTAATGTAGAGGTATGAGTTTGCGTCGAATCGATCGACGAAGGTGCTGCCCTGGTGGCGCAGGTAGCTTTCGACTTGGAAGTCGGCATCAAACCCGAACGTAATTCGGTCTCGATCCTGCAACTTGCGACCGAACTTGCGGTGCAACGCCGCCTCGGACAAATAGGTGATGTGGGCCGCCATTCTTGCGACCGCGAGTCCGGCATGCGGCGATGTCGCGTGGGCGTAGTATTCGCCGCCGTGCCAGTTGGGATCGGCCATGATGGCTTGCCGACCGACTTCGTGAAACGCGATGTTCTGGGCCGAATGACGCGCCGCGGATGCGATCGGGACTGCTGTAAACACCCGTTCGGGATAGGCGGAGGCCCATTGCAGCGCTTGCATGCCACCCATCGATCCGCCGATGACGCAAAACAGCTGATCGATGCCGAGATGGTCGAGTAGGCGCGCCTGGGCGCGCACCATGTCGCCGATGGTGATGACGGGGAACGATAGGCCCCAGGGTTCGTCGGTCGCCGGGTTGAGGTCCTTCGGGCCGGTGGAGCCCAAACATCCGCCTAGGACGTTTGTGCTGATGATGAAATATTTGTCGGTGTCGAGCGGGCGCCCCGGTCCGATCATGATTTCCCACCAGCCGGGTTTGCCGGTCATCGGGTGGGTATTGGCGGCATGTTGATCGCCGGTTAGGGCGTGGCAGACCAAGACGGCGTTGGATTTGTCCGCGTTGAGCGTCCCGTAGGTCTGGTAAGCAATCCCAAAGCGCGCGAGTTCGGCCCCGCTGTCCAGGCGCAAGGCACCCTCGCTGCCCAGTTCGACATACTGGCCGGCGTTTGAAGATGAAGCATCCATGGGATCAGCGACCGCCATAGCGAAAAAACCAGATTAGCCCGAGGACGGAATAACTTGGCTTAGGTGCCCCATATGTCAATGTTTTCTTTGATTTTGGCCCCTTCGGCCCTTAAGACTAAGCCGCCCTGGCGCGGTGCCCGAGGGGCCTTATCATGACCAAAAAAGATACCGACCTCGACGCGCTTAGACGCGAAATAGACGAAATCGACGCCCGGATTCTGGCAGCAATCGTTGCCCGCACCGAGGTCGTGCGACAGGTCGGCGCGGCCAAGGGAGGTGGCCCCATCCTGCGCCCCGGCCGCGAGGCCAAGGTCTTGCGCAAGGTGCTCGATGGCGGGGACACCGGCCTTCCATTGCCGGTGATGGGCAGGATTTGGCGGGAATTGATCGCGGCCTATTGCCGCTTGCAGGGAAAACTAGAGGTGGCCGTGTGCGCCCCCGAAAAATCGGTGGGCTACTGGGATCTTGCGCGCGATCATTTCGGGTCCGCGACCCGGATGACGCTGCACAAATCTGCAAGCGTCGTGGTGCGCGCGGTTTCGCAGGGTGACGCGACGGTGGGCATCTTGCCGCTACCGCAAGACGGCGAGACCGACCCGTGGTGGCGCTACTTGAGCGGTGGGGCGGACGACGTGCCGCGCGTTATTGCGCGCCTACCGTTCATCGACAATCCCGGTGCTCGGTTCGAAGATCTTCAGGCCATGGTCGTCGGCTGCTTGCCTTTCGATGAGAGTGGTGACGACTTGAGCTGGTTGGTGGTGAGCACGACCGAACAGATCAGTCGTCGGTCGCTGACCGATCAACTTGCTGCGGTCGACCTCGCGGCGCGCGCCATAACGTCGTTTGCCGAGGGCGGCGCGGGTGGCGCGCATCTGTTCGAGGTCGACGGCTATGTCACCCAAGACGATACGCGCCTGGCTGCTTTTTCAGAACGCGTCGGCGGTAACGCCCGACTATCGGCGGCGGGGTCTTACGCCCGGCCGTTCGAGCGAGGCTGACCATGGCAAAGATTTCCAGCCCTCGGCCCCACGCCGGCGTAATGGACATCACCCCTTACAAAGGGGGGGCGGCCGACGCGCCGGGGGTCGACAACGTCATCCGGTTGGCGTCCAACGAGTCCCCCCTCGGCCCGAGCCCCAAGGCGATTGAGGCCTTTCAGGCCATGGCGGCGGGCTTGCACCGCTATCCCGACGGCGAGGCACGGTTGTTGCGCGAGGCAATCGGGCGCCGGCACGGGCTGGATGCGGCGCAGATCGTTTGCGGTTCGGGCTCGGACGAATTGATTTCGCTGCTGATCACGGCTTATGCCGGCCCGGGCGAAGAAGTGCTGTACAGCGAGCACGGTTTTCTGATGTACCGGATATCGGCCATGGCGGCGGGGGCGACCCCGGTGGCGGCGCCGGAAACCGATTTGCGCGCCGATGTCGACAAATTGCTGGCGCATGTTTCGTCGCGCACGCGGATTGTGTTCATCGCCAATCCCAACAACCCGACGGGATCGTATCTCTCGACCGCGGAGGTGCAGCGCCTCCGCGAGGGGCTGCCGACTGACGTTATTCTGGCCATCGACGCGGCATACGCGGAATATGCCGGCGCGGCGGACTACACGGCCGGGCAGTCCTTGGTGGAGACACACGACAATGTCGTGATGCTACGGACGTTTTCGAAAATCCACGGTCTGTCGGCGCTGCGCGTAGGTTGGGCCTATGCGCCGCCGGCGATCGCCGACGCGGTGAACCGGGTGCGGGGGCCGTTCAACGTGAATGCGGTGGCGCAAGCGGCGGCAGTGGCTGCCATCGAAGACGTGGACTACGAGGCGCAGTCTCGTGCGCATAACGACACGTGGTTGCCGTGGTTGTCCCGGGAGCTCACCTCGCTCGGGTTGCCGACCAAGCCGAGCCAGGGCAACTTCTTGATTGCCGACTTTGGTGGGCCGGATCGCGCCGATGCGGCGTTGGAATTTTTGAAAGCGCGCGGGATTTTGGTGCGCGCGATCGGCGGCTACGGATTGCCGCAGTACTTGAGGGTTGCGGTCGGCCTAGAGGATGAAAACAAAGCCGTGGTTGCCGCGCTGAAGGAGTTCGTCGCGGCCTCGCCGTCATGAGTGGGGCACTGCCGTTCGAGCGGCTGGCGATCATCGGCCTCGGGCTGATCGGCGCTTCGATGTGTCATGCGGCGCGCGAACACGGCGCCGCCAAGACGATCGTCGGCTACGATGCATCGGCCGATGTCCGGGCGCGCGCCAAAGAACTGAGTCTGGCCGACATCACCGAGACCGCCGCAGAGGCCGTGCGCGACGCGGACTTGGTTATTCTCGCAGTCCCGGTGGGGGCGGTCGGGATGGTCGCCGAGGCCGTTGCGCCGCATTTAGCCGACGGTGCGATCGTGAGCGACACCGGGTCCGTCAAGGAATCGATCTTGCGCGATGTCGCGCCGCATCTGCCCGAGGGGGTGCACCTAGTGCCTTCGCACCCGGTGGCGGGCACCGAGTTTTCCGGACCGGATGCGGGGTTCGCCACGTTGTTCGAGAAACGGTGGTGCATCCTAACGCCGGCCGAGGGTACCGACCCCGCGGCGGTCGAGCGGGTCGCGGCCTTTTGGCGCGCCTTGGGGAGCAAAACCGAGCTGATGGACGCCGCGCATCACGACCGCGTGCTGGCGATCACCTCGCATCTGCCGCACTTGATCGCCTACAACATCGTACGCACGGCGGAAGATCTGGAGACCGTGACCGAATCCGAGGTGTTCAAGTACTCCGCCGGGGGTTTTCGCGATTTCACGCGGATCGCGGCGAGCGATCCGGTGATGTGGCGCGATGTCTTTTTGAACAACAAAGACGCGGTTCTCGAAATGCTGGGCCGCTTCACCGAAGATCTCTCGGCGCTGCAGCGCGCCATCCGATGGGGGGATGCCGACACGTTGGAAGCGTTGTTTCGGCGCACGCGCGATATTCGCCGCGGCATTATCGAGGCCGGTCAGGACGAACCGGAGCACCTGAAAAAGTCCTAGCCGCTATTGCAAGTTGGGGATCTCGAGAAGTTCCGGGATCGGCATGAGGTCGCCGAATGCAAGCGGGCCCACCGCAAGTCGGCCGAATTGCGCGGTGATGGGGATGCGCAGCCGGCCCGACTCGGTGCGCTCGCTGAGCAAGTTGATCGAGATTTTGGCGGCGGCGGCATCGCGCGGGCGGATGATTTCGGCTTGCTGCAAACGATCGACGAATTCGGTGAGGCCTAAGAAGGTCGCGGTCAACGCGCCGAGCGGACGCAGCTCGTCGTCGAGCGACATCGTTCCTTCAACATCGGCGACAAGGCCACCGAATTCGAGCCGGGTGTCGTGCAGATCGACCGTGCCGCCGTTGAGCCGCCAGGCATCGAGCTGCCGGTCGACCGGGCCCGGCGACCACGCGCCGTTGATGTCGGCGGCGGTTTTGATGCGGTCGATGGTGCCGCCGAGGCGCTGCAGCATGTCATGGCCGCTGGTGACGTCGAGGGCTTCCAAGGCAAGGGTGCCCTGGCCGTCCGGGGTGCCGGCGAAGTGGACGACGAGCGACGCAGCCGCGATATCGTCGCGCACGCCGAGGATCTGCAGCACCGGACGGTCGAAGTGGGCGGTTGCGGCGTTAGGCCAGTTGCGTGCGTCGAGCTGCACCTCCATGCGCAACGCCGCGGCGTTGATTTCGACGTTGCGCGAGTTGCCGCGCGCCGAATAGGTCGCGCCGTTGTCCGGCGTGGCGATCGTCAGGTTGCGCGGCGCCCAGGGGCGCGCGCTGGCGCGAAACCCTTCGGCGCGCCAGGAGAACGTGCGTTCGTCGGTACGGCCCAATACTGCTTGGTCGGCGCTGAGCGTGAACGACAGCGGGAAGCCGGTGATTTGGAGGTTGTTGAAGACGACGAAGTTGCCGGCGGCGCGTTGCGCCGCGGTCCATTCGATGATGCCGTCTTTGAGGCGCGCCGCGGTATCGAACCAAAACGCGCTATAGAGAACCGCGGCGAGGACGACAAAAAACCCGATCGCCAACCCGGCCCACAACTTGGTGCGGGGGCGGCGGCGATCCTCAAAAGCGGCGTTGGCGTATTCGGCCACTAGGCGGGGCAGCGTTGGCGCGCGATCATCGGCCTAGTATATAGCGGGCGCGAAACGGCGCGGCCATGGGCGGGGCGGGGAAGGATGCACGGCGACGGCGACATTTGGGTGTTCGGCTACGGTTCGCTGATGTGGAACCCCGGCTTTCCCTACGAGGAGGTGCGGCCCGCGCATTTGCATGGCTATCATCGGG
>Ga0181594_10005594_pt1 | contig 10994 bp, 10 predicted proteins | sample 071ome_18_FD_145603 | JGI IMG/M metagenome (GOLD analysis project Ga0181594, IMG submission 145603) | Coastal salt marsh microbial communities from the Groves Creek Marsh, Skidaway Island, Georgia - 071413BT metaG (spades assembly) | ecosystem: Environmental > Aquatic > Marine > Intertidal zone...
TAATCCGGGTCTGGCGCTCGAACGCGCGCGGCGCCTGATCCTCACTGTTGTCGAAGACCCCAACGATCCGTTCCTTGTGAACGAGCTATCCCCTTTCGCCATCTCGGACACCCCGTCACGCCTTGCCGATGAGCTACTGGCGATTTCGTTCGGCGGCGGCGAACGCCTGGTAGTCGTTCGCGACGCACCTGATACGCTGTCAGGCCCGCTCAAGGACGCGCTCGATGCCGTCGCTGATGCGGGGGCCACGGCGCGCCTAGTCATCGAGGCCGGGAATCTTTCCGGGCGCTCCGCACTGCGAAAGCTCTGCGAATCCCGTGACGACTGCGCGGCGTTGCCCTGCTACCCCGATGACGAGGAAAACCGGACCCGCGTTATCCAAACGATGATGCGGGAGTCGAATGTCCGTATCGGACCTAATGCGCTGCGCACGCTGGCTGGAATTCTCGGCGACGACCGTCAGCTCAACCGGCGCGAGATCGAGAAACTGATCTTATTCGTGTGGCCAGACAACGAAGTTAGCGAGGACGATGTGCTGGCCTGTGTCGGCGATTCCGGGACGACCTCCTTCGATGAAACAGTACTCGCCGCCGCGGAGGGCAACATCGCCGAGCTCGACCGAGCACTGGAACGCTTGTGGTCCGACGGCGGCGATCCTGTCAGCCTCATGCGCGCGGCGCAACGGCACTTTCAGCGCCTTCACCGGGTCTCCTGTCTTATGAATTCCGGTGAGAGCTACGACAATGCGGCGCGCCGCCTTCGCCCGCCGGTGTTCTGGAAAATGGCCGCGCGGTTCCAGAGCCAGTGCCGGAGCTGGCCGTCTGATCGGCTGGAGCTGGCGCTCGGCCGCTTGACCGAGGCCGAGCTAGCCCTAAAGACCACGGGCACTCCCGGCCGCGCGGCCTGCGGCCGCACGCTCTACGCCATCGCCAGCATGCAGCGGGCGCGGCGCGCCTGAACCTCGGCGTTGCCGAAACCTGCGGTCAGGATTCGAACGTAAAACTCGTGCCGCCGGGCTGTGGTGTCTCGGCTGACCGGGCGGGTCTGTCGTCCTGGTTCAGCCGGCGCAGCACATCGTCCAGCTGATCAAGGCTCTTGAACTCAATCGACAGCGTGCCCCGGCCCAACTCCTCTCCGCCCTTCAAGTCGATATGAACCTTCAGACCGATCGCATCAGAGACATCGCGCTCCAGTGCAAGCGTGTCGGCGCTCTTGGCCGACGTCTTGCGAGGCTTAGGGGCCGCGCTCCCGCCGCCGGGCGAGACTTTTTTCTCGATGTCACGGACGGTGAGTGACCCCTGGACGATTTCGCGCGCCAGCGTCACCGCATCCTCGCGGCCGACCAGCGCGCGAGCGTGACCCGCGGTCAGTTCGCCGCGATCAACCATTTGTCGCACTTCGGGCGGAAGTGTCAGCAATCTCAATGTGTTAGCGACATGGCTCCGGCTCTTGCCGACGACCTTCGAGAGAGCATCCTGGGTGTGTTCGAACTCATCTATCAGCCGCTGGTAGGCCTCTGCTTCCTCGATGGCGGATAGATCCGATCGCTGGATATTCTCGATCAGCGCGATCTCGAGCGCTTCCTGATTGTTAAGATCGCGGATGATAACCGGGACGTTGTGGAGCTGTGCCCGCTGGGCCGCGCGCCAACGTCTTTCACCCGCGATGATCTCATAGCTGTCCACCTGCACCGGATCACGCCGCACTAGGATCGGCTGCAGAATTCCCTTGGAGCGGATGGAATCGATCAGGGACTGCATGTCCTCGTCGTCGAAATTGGTGCGTGGCTGGAACTGGCCGGGGTGGAGTTGCTCGATGGGCAGCTCGCGCTGCGCCCGCGCGGTCTTTTCCAGTTCCTCGTAATCGGCCTCATCGTCTCCCAGCAGGGCGGACAGGCCGCGCCCGAGGCGGCGGCGGGAAGTCGGATCATTCATTGCGCGGCCTCCCCGATCGGGCTCGCGCCTTCGCGGCGCAACACCTCGGCTGCCAGCCGCGCATAGGCCTGGGCGCCCGCACAGGCCAGGTCATAGACAAGCGCCGGTTTGCCGAAGGACGGCGCTTCAGACAGTCGGACATTACGGGGAATCACGGTGCGGTACACCCGGTCGCCGAAATACTCACGCACATCTGCCTCGACCGAGCGGCAGAGATTGTTGCGCGCGTCGTGCATGGTCAGCACGATGCCCTGAATATCCAAATCCTCGTTGTAGGCGCGCCGCACCCGCTCGATGGACTTCATCAGCCGCGACAGGCCTTCCAGCGCGAAGTACTCGCACTGCAACGGCACGAGCACCGTGTCCGCGGCCACCAGAGCGTTGATCGTCAGGAGGCCGAGCGCCGGCGGGCAATCGATAAGGACGTAGTCGTAATTGCCCAGCACGGCGTCGAGCAACTGGCGCAGACGCGCCTCGCGATGATCGATCTCGATCAGCTCGATTTCCGCACCGGCCAGGTCCGCCGAAGCCGGTGCAACGTCGAGCCCCGGAATTTCCGTCCTGCAGATGGCCATGGACAGTTCCTGACCGCTGATCAGCACGTCGTATACGTCTGTTTCATATTCTGAAACGCCAAGGCCGGTGGAGGCGTTGCCCTGGGGGTCCAGATCGATGACCAGCACCCGCTGGTCGCATGCCGCGAGGCCAGTGGCAAGATTTATCGCCGTGGTGGTCTTGCCGACCCCACCCTTCTGGTTGGCGACGGCTATGGTGCGCGTGCCGGCGCGCGCGGGGTGCCGATGATCCGGCGGTCCAAATTCGGAGGTTAGCGGTGTGGCCGCTGCCCGGTTATCCTGGTGGGCCCGGTCTTCTCGATGGTCGAAGTCAGACACGTTCCGGTTTCCTTATCTCAAGCACAACTCCGCGCGGGTCCGCCGCGCTCGGGTACTCTGTTACATCCAGATGCCAGGATGCACGCGCTTCTTTCAGTTCTTCGTCCACGCGCGCGCCTTTCAGGAACACGCAGACCCCGTCCGGCGCCAGCATCGGCGCCGCATATTCCAAGAGAAGCACCACCGGCGCCAACGCCCGGGCGAGGATCAGAGAAAAACCCCTTTCCTCAATAGCCTCGACACGGCCCTCAGCGATTTCTGACGGTGCTCTGGTCACCCGCCGCACCTCACGCAGGAATGCGCACTTCCGGGCGTCGGACTCCGCCAAGACTATCGGGGCTTCGCAGGCAATCGACAGAACCATGCCCGGAAACCCGGCCCCGCTTCCCATATCGAGCGCCCGGTGCCCGGTTTCAACCCATTTCGCCAGCTGAAGGGAATCGAGGAAATGACGCCGCCAGACATCGTTCAGGGAATCCCGGGACACCAGATTAATGCGCTCCTGCCAGCGCCGCAGCAGCTCTTCATAGACCCGGAGCCGATCCAGTGTTTCACGTGAAACATTGGCCTTATGACCGAGTTCATCGACCGTCATGGGCGCCGGATTGACCATGGCCTTTCTATACCAGCCCGGGTTGGGCGCGCCAACCACTATATGTTGTGGATCAAGCGGCGGTCGCCGTGTCGTCAGAGGACTTGCGGACGTACCGCAAAAGGATGACCAGCGCGGCCGGCGTCATACCGGGAATCCGGCCCGCCTGGCCCAAGGTCTCGGGCTTTTGATGCGAAAGCTTCTGGCGCGCCTCATTCGACAGGCCCGGGATGGCGTCGTAATCGAGGTCCGGCAGCAGCGCCAGCGCCTCGTCCCGCCGATAGGCCTCCACATCGGCGGCCTGGCGCGACAGGTAATGGGCATATTTGGCCTCGATCTCCATGATCGCTCGCGCTTCAGCCGAAACTCTCTCCAGCTCCGGCCAGACCTGCAGCACATCGGCGAACCTGACATCCGGGAAGCTTAGCAGCTCGAAGGCGCTGCGCCGCACCCCGTCGCGGTTGATCTTCAGCCCGTGCCGCGAAAGCGCGTCCGGTGTCGCCGTGCAGCCTTCGAGCGCGGCGCGAGCGGCGTCCACGCCATCCTGCTTACGGCGATACGTATCCGCGCGCGACGCCCCCACACACCCCAGCTTGACACCCAGAGGGGTCAACCTGGCGTCGGCATTGTCGGCCCGCAACATCAGCCGGAATTCCGCGCGCGAGGTGAACATCCGGTACGGCTCGTCGGCCCCGCGCGTCACCAGATCGTCGATCATCACCCCGATATATGAGGTGGCGCGGTCCGGCTCGAAACGCGCCGTCCCGCCCCCTGCCTGATGCGCGGCGTTGATGCCGGCGACGAGACCCTGTCCCGCGGCCTCTTCATAACCGGTGGTCCCGTTGATCTGTCCGGCCAGGAAAAGCCCCGGCATCCGGCGGGTTTCAAGCGTTCGGTGCAGCTCGCGCGGATCCACGAAATCGTACTCAATGGCGTAGCCCGGCCGCAGCACAACCGCGCTCTCGAGCCCCGGTATTTCCTTCAGGAGCGCGTGCTGCACGTCTTCCGGCAGGGAGGTGGAAATCCCGTTGGGATAGACCGTGTGGTCGTCCAGCCCCTCGGGTTCGAGGAAAATCTGGTGATTCTGGCGGTCCGCGAAACGCACTACCTTGTCCTCGATAGACGGGCAGTAGCGCGGACCCCCGCTCTCGATCTGGCCGGAATAGATTGGCGCACGATCCAGGTTCGCGCGGATCAGCTCATGGACTGCCGGGGTTGTGTGGGTGATGTGGCAATCGATCTGGGGTGTCGTGATCGCGTCCGTCATATATGAGAACGGCACCGGCGGTTTATCGCCCGGCTGCCGGTCCAGCCCTTCCCAGTCGATAGTACGGCCATCGAGGCGCGGCGGAGTGCCGGTTTTGAGCCGCCCCAGGGCAAACCCGGCACGGCGCAGCGTATCGGACAGGCCCAGAGAGGGTTCTTCCCCCATCCGGCCTGCCGGGGTCTGGTACTCACCGATATGAATGACACCCCGCAGGAAAGTGCCTGTGGTCAGGACCACGGCCCGGCACGCGATTTCACGCCCATCCTGCAAAACCACCCCGGCCACGGCGCCGGAGGCATCCAGGCAAATGTCCTCGACACCCGCCTCCAGAATATCTAGGCCTGCCTGTTGCCGCAGCAGATCCTGCATCGCCTCGCGATAGAGCTTGCGGTCCGCTTGGGCGCGTGGGCCCCAGACGGCGGGGCCCTTGCTCTTGTTGAGCATCCGGAACTGGATACCGCCCCTATCGATCGATCTCCCCATCACGCCGTCCAGCGCGTCAATCTCACGAACCAGATGGCCTTTGCCGAGACCGCCGATGGCGGGGTTGCAGGACATCTCGCCGATGGTCGTCGCCTTGTGGGTGGCCAGCAGCGTGTGGGCCCCGACCCGCGCCGCGGCCGCGGCGGCTTCGCAGCCGGCATGACCGCCGCCGATCACGACGACATCGTAGGTTCCGGAATATGGGTCGGTGAGGCTCATGGGCGCGCTATGTAGGCTGTCCGCCGGAGGCTGTCAAAACCCGATTGGCCGCTACCTGTATCGTCCAATGTTTCACGTGAAACAATGCTCACTTTCCGATGCAGAAATCTCGGAACACGGCGTCAAGCATTTCGTCTATATCCACACGTCCGGTGATCCGCCCCAGGGCGCGCACGGCAAGCCGAATGTCCTCCGCCGCCAGTTCCGGCAGTTTGGCGGCCGCGGCCCGATCCAAAGCCTCAGCAGCTTGTGCTAGTGCTTCCCTGTGGCGCGCACGCGTGGGCACCACACCTTCGTGACCGGACAGCATACTTGACACGTGATCTTCGAGCGCCACGAGAAAGGCATCGATACCATCGCCGGTTCTGACAGACACCGCATGATCCAACGGTATTCCACCGATCTCAGTCAAAGAGCCGTTTACAAGATCGGTCTTATTTGCCACCAAAATCGTTCTTTCATCAATCAGACGACCTATCCGGTCCGGAATCGTATCCGAGGTGGCGTCCAGAACCGCCACCATCAGCGCCGCTTCAACGGCGCTCTGCTCCGCACGGCGGATCCCCTCTTTCTCGACGGCCCCCCGGGCCTCGTGTATCCCGGCCGTGTCCTGGAGTGTCACAGCGAATCCACCGAGGTTTATCTGCACCTCGACAACATCTCGGGTCGTACCAGCCTCTTCGGAGACAATCGCGGCGTCGCGGCGGGCGATCGTATTGAGAAGGCTCGACTTTCCGACATTCGGCGCACCGACAATCACAACCGGTAGGCCAAGACGGATCTTCTCACCAAGAAGTCCATCATGACGATGTTGGTTAACTTCTTGAATTATTTCGTTAATATTTGCCAATACCTGCGTGTGTAGTGCCTCGGGTAGTTGCTCGTCCGAGAAGTCGATTTCGGCTTCGGCATGGGCCATGATACCGATAAGACGGGCCCGCCAGCCGTCATACAACGCCGCGAGTCCCCCGTCATACTGCCGCAGAGCCTGGCGACGCTGCCGGTCCGTCCGAGCCGCGATCAGATCCCCCAGCGCCTCCGCACCTGTGAGATCGAGCTTGCTATTCTCGAAGGCACGCCGGGCGAACTCGCCCGGCTCAGCAAGCCGCGCGAGGCCGGATGCCCCGATTTCACGAAACAGGGTGTCCAGAACAGCCTCGCTGCCGTGAACATGCAGTTCCGCCACGTCCTCCCCGGTGAAACTCGCGGGCGCTGGGAAGCGCAGCACGAGCGCCTGATCGATGATATCGGCGCCGTCCAGGGTCGTGAGGTTGTGGAGCGCCGCGTACCGAGCGCGCGGTAACTGAATAATTCCGAATTTTTTCAATAGGTTATCTGTTTCCTGGCCGGAAACCCGCACCACCGCCACACCGGCCATGCCGGCCCCGCTGGACAGCGCATAGATCGTGTCCGGGCGCGTTTGGTCTGTCGGCAAGGCGAAAACCTACTTCTTCTTCTCGTCCTGGCCCATATCGGGCATAGCCGCCCAGAAAGCCTTCTGGCAATGTTCCCAGGTATCAGCACCCATGGCCGGCCCGCCACTCATCCACGTCTGGAACAATATCTGCGGGTCCATGTTCTGCATAGCCTCAAGCGTCTGGCGTTGCCACTCGTCCACCACAGCTTTTTGAGCATCGGCCACATTTGGCAGGCCCATGAAGGCGCGCGCCTCCTCGGGCGTGCAGTCTACATTGATAGTGACTTTCATATTCGCCGTCCGGATCCGTTGCCAACGCGGGAACTCTCAACAATCTTATATCCTGTCCTCCAGATATCCCGACACCTAATATTGGGCGCTCATGCCGGCCACGCTCACCGTCGAATCCCCGCTCGGCCTTCTCGCGCTTCGCGCCGAGGGCGACCAACTCACGTCTCTCGACTGGGTGGATGCGCCGGCGGAAGAAAAAGCAACCGATGTTCTGCGTGAGGCCGCCACGCAACTGCTCGCGTACTTCGATAGACGCCTCACTGCATTCGACCTGCCGCTTGCACCCGAAGGGACCGCGCATCAGCAGGCAGTCTGGTCGGCCATGCTGCGCATTCCCTATGGCGAGTTCACCACCTATGGCGAGATTGCCGACGAGCTCAACTCATCGGCCCGAGCGATCGGGACGGCCTGCGGCAGGAATCCCATCCCGGTCATCGTGCCGTGCCACCGCGTCATCGCCGCCGGCGGGGGCATGGGCGGCTACTCGGGCCGCGGCGGGCCAGAAACCAAGCGCGCGCTGCTATTGCTTGAAGGCGTCATGCTAGCTTGATGGAATTCGGGCCCGCCGATAGGCTCGCCCGCAACAATCTAACATGACCGCCCGCCTGAAGAATCCGGCGCGCGGCAGGGAGAGAAAAAGATGGTCCACGCAATCCGGTTTCATGAAGCGGGCGGTCCCGAGGTCATGAAGTGGGAAGAGGTCGAGGTCGGCGATCCCGGCCCGGGCGAGATCCGCGTGAAGCAGACCGCGGCCGGCCTCAACTTCATAGACATCTACCTGCGCTCCGGTGCGCGTCCGGTACCGATGCCCAACGGGCTCGGCCTGGAAGGCGCGGGCGAGATTGTTGCCATAGGCGACGGTATCACCGATCTGGCCGTGGGCGACCGCATCGGCTACGCCGACATGCCGCTCGGCGCCTATGCCGAGGAACGGGTCATGCCCGCGAAGATCGCGGTGAAGCTTCCCGACACCATCTCCGACGAGCAGGCCGCGGCCATGATGCTCAAGGGTATGACGGTACAGTTCCTTATCCGATCCTGCTTCCCTGTCCAAAAGGGCCAGACCGTGCTGTGGCACGCGGCCGCCGGCGGCGTCGGGTTGATTGCCTGCCAGTGGCTCAACCATCTGGGCGTCACGGTGATCGGCACGGTCGGCAGCGACGACAAGGCCGAGCTTGCCAGGGCCCATGGCTGCCACCACACCATCAACTACCGCGAAGAAAACTTCGTGGAGAAGGTGAAGGAGCTGACAGACGGCACGGGCGTACCGGTAGTCTATGACGCGGTCGGCAAGGACACGCTGCGTGGTTCCATGGAATGCCTACAGAGGCGCGGCTACCTCATCAGCTTCGGCAACGCCTCCGGTGCACCGGAGCCGGTCGAACTCGCCGAGCTGTCAGCGCATGGTTCGATCTATGCGGCGCGGCCGATGCTGTTCGACTTCATCGCCGAGCGCGAGGATCTTCTGGCCTGCGCCGGCGACCTGTTCGACGCGGTGTCATCCGGCTCGGTGAAGATCGAGATCAACCAAACCTACCCGCTGTCCGAAACGGTCCAGGCCCACAAGGATCTTGTCGCCCGCAAGACCACGGGTTCGACGATCCTGCTGACGTAGGTTTAGGGGCCCTACCCCCGGCCCTCGCCGCCAAGCACGAACGCGCCATAGACGGAGGGCGGGTGTCCGGCCTCGCGCAGGCGGTCGCACGCGCGGAAGGCTTTCATACAGATCTGGATCGGCGAGGCGTCGAACTCCAGTAGCGCGATAATGCCGCTACTGGTTCATGGTGTCGTAGAAGTCGTTGTTGTTCTTCGTGGACTTCATCTTGCCGAGCAGGAATTCCATGCCATCGACAATCCCCATCGGGTTGAGAATACGGCGTAGCACCCACATCTTCGATAGCGTGCCCTTGTCCACCAACAGCTCTTCCTTGCGGGTGCCGGATTTGGTGATGTCGATCGACGGCCAGACGCGCTTGTCCGACAGTTTGCGGTCGAGGACGATTTCCGAGTTACCGGTGCCCTTGAACTCTTCGAAGATAACCTCGTCCATGCGCGAGCCCGTCTCGATCAGAGCGGTCGAGATGATGGTCAACGAGCCGCCTTGCTCGATGTTGCGCGCCGCACCGAAGAAGCGCTTCGGGCGCTGCAGAGCGTTAGCATCGACGCCGCCGGTCAGCACCTTGCCAGAGGAAGGCACGACCGTGTTATAGGCGCGCGCCAGGCGGGTGATCGAGTCCAGCAGGATCACTACATCACGCTTGTGTTCCACCAGGCGCTTGGCCTTAGCGATCACCATTTCCGCGACCTGAACATGGCGCTGGGCCGGCTCGTCAAAGGTTGAGGAGATCACCTCGCCGCGTACGGTGCGCTGCATGTCGGTCACTTCTTCTGGGCGCTCGTCGATCAGCAGGACGATCAGGTAGATGTCCGGGTGGTTCGCCATGATCGCCTTGGCGATGTTCTGCATCATGACCGTCTTGCCGGTGCGCGGCGGGGCGACCAGCAGGGCGCGCTGGCCCATACCCAGTGGCGAGACGATGTCAATGACGCGCAGCGTCGGGTCTTTGAACTCCGGATCCTCGATCTCGAGGTTGATCTTCCGCTCGGGATAGAGCGGCGTCAGGTTGTCGAAATTGATGCGGTGGCGGGTCACATCGACGTCGTCGAAGTTGACCTTGTTCACCTTCAGAAGTGCGAAGTAACGCTCGCCGTCCTTGGGCGAGCGGATCTCGCCCTCGACCGTGTCGCCGGTGCGCAGTGCGAAGCGGCGGACCTGGTTGGGCGATACATAGATATCGTCGGGACCAGGCAGGTAGTTGGATTCCGGCGAGCGCAGGAAACCAAAGCCATCCTGCAACACCTCGAGAACACCACCGCCATAGATTGGCACGTCGTCCGCAGCTAGCGCCTTGAGGATGGCGAACATCATGTCTTGGGTGCGCAGATTGCTTGCACCCTCGATCTCGAGCTCCTCAGCAAACGCAAGCAACTCGGCGGGCGACTTCTGTTTCAGTTCCTGAAGATCCATTGCTTCCATCGTGGAAACCTGTCCTGTGCTGGGGCCCTTTGTCTCAGATCAGTCGAATGCCGGTGACAAAGGTTGGCGGAGGCGAGCGTGCAATTTTTGTGGAGTGCCGACGTCGTGCGCCGAAGATAAAAGAACGTGAGGTGCGGATGCCCGAGCGGATGCTGTTGGCTCTCTTACGCGCCGTTACTACGCATTTAGTAGACGCGCCCCGTCAAGTCAATCCTGATAACGGAAATGCTTCACAGATATGATGGAAACGCTCCCTAAAAGGGTCGCACAACCACCATCACGACGATCACGAACAGGAAGACTGTCGGTACCTCGTTGCACATTTTGTAGAAGCTCGCGGAACGCGTATTGGTGTCGGCGGCAAATTCCTTCCGCCAGCTGGCGAACACATGGTGGACTACCGCCATGCCGAGGACGGCGGCCAGCTTCACCCAGATCCATCCCGACCCCCAGTCGATCAGCCCCGGCGTGCCCAGCATCAACCCGCCAAAGATAAATGTGGCGATCATGGCCGGGTTCATGATAGCGCGCAGCAGGCGGTGCTCCATTACCTTGAACGTCTCGGACTTGTCTGAACAGGGCTCCGCGTCGGCGTGATAGACGAACAGCCGCGGTAGGTAGAGCATGCCCGCCATCCAAGCCATCATCGAAATGATATGGAGCGACTTGATCCAGGGATAGGCGGAAATCAGGAAATCACCCATGACCTAGATCGCTTTTCCTGACATCTGCGCCGGGCATTGCGACCATTCTGCCCCGCAAATCCGGCCGCCGTCGCCTGAACACATGACGGAGCCCGTTTGCGCGTTGGCGCGGATCAGCCGCGCCAACCCGTCGATGAAAGGTTTCGACGTGCCCACC
>Ga0181594_10005602_pt1 | contig 10987 bp, 9 predicted proteins | sample 071ome_18_FD_145603 | JGI IMG/M metagenome (GOLD analysis project Ga0181594, IMG submission 145603) | Coastal salt marsh microbial communities from the Groves Creek Marsh, Skidaway Island, Georgia - 071413BT metaG (spades assembly) | ecosystem: Environmental > Aquatic > Marine > Intertidal zone...
CACATCGTCACCTCGCTCTGGCGGACAATCACGATGGATCCGGTCAGGTCAATCGCTTCATCTCGCTGAATCGCTCGACTGAGGATCTGCAGGCCAAGCTCGAGCTCACCCGGCTTGTGTGTCAGGAAACCGGTTGCGCCATGCGCTACCTCAGCATGGACGGGCTGAACGCGCTCTACCAGCTCAGTCATCGCCTGGACGATGCGACTGGCTCCGAATATCGACCGCGCGTCAAAGCCTACCTGGAAGAAGTTCAAAGCAAGGACCTGACCGTCGGCATCGCCATGACGGACGCCAAGGGAGATCGTCGCCTGCGGCCGCATGAGCAGCCGCGAATGGACAGCTACCTGCACGTCACCGAGCGCCGCGCTGACGGCGTGGTGATTTCGGGCGTTAAAGCCATCGTGACTGCGGGACCCTGCGTGCACGAGCTGCTCGTGCTGCCGGGTCGCGCAATGACCCCCGAGGATGCGCCGTTTGCCATCGCCTGCGCCGTGCCCGTCGACGCCCCCGGACTGACCATGATCGCGCGACCGGCAGGGCGCCCTGGCGAGGACACAGCGCTGTTCAGCGGTCACTACGGTCAGACCACCGCCGTGTGTGTGTTCGAAGAGGTGTTCGTGCCGTGGGAGCGCGTGTTCCTGTGCGGGGAGCACGAGCACTCTGAGTTTCTGACCAAATCCTATGCCACACATCACCGGCATACCTGCATTGCGGCGCGCGCCGGCTTCGGGGACCTGCTGATAGGTGCCGGCGTGCTCATGCTTGAAAGCAATGGCCTGGACGCTGCGCGCAACACACACCTGCGCGACACCATGGTTGAGCTGATCAAAATTGTCGAAGGCTTCTACGCCTGCGGGGTGGCCGCATCGGTGTACGGCTACGCGGATCCTGCCGGGATTCTTGAGCCCGACGCAGTGTTCTCCAACATCGGCAAGCTGCTTCTCAGCAACCAGATCTATGACATGTACCGCCTCGCGCACGAAGTCTCAGGCGGGCTCATCGTCGCCCTGCCCGGCCCGGACGAGGACCACAATCCACATACCGCGGCCAGCCTGGCTGAGATCTTCCGCGGAAGCCCCGACGTCCCGGCGGACAGGCGCGTGCAAACGGCCCGCTTCATCGAAGACCTGACGGCGTCCGACGCTGGCGGCTGGATGTCGCTGATCAGCCTGCACGGCGGTGGCTCACCGCAGGCCCTGAAAGCCGAGATCTATCGGCGCTACCCGGTGCAGGACAAGCGACAGCTGGTCGAACGGCTCATCGAGCGAGGTCTGAGCAGCGCACAGCCGTCCGCCAGCCGCGAGCCCGGCCAGTGCTGCGACCGCGGCTGCAGCGATCCCGCAGCTCCACCCGCCGCTGCAGGCTGAGCCCACGTGGCACACGTCGCCTGATGAAGACCCCACTCAGCTCATTGCGCTTGGCTGAGCCGGGGGCCTGAAGCACATGCCTACTCCCCTGTTCGGCGTCTGCCTGCTGCCTACCGACCAGACGCTGCCGCCGGCGCGGCTGGCGCTCGAGGTCGAGAGTCGCGGCCTCGATATGCTGTTCTTTGCCGAGAACAGCCACGTTCCGGTCGTGCATCGCAAGAACAGCTATCACAGCGAGACGCTGGTCGAGCCATTCGCGCGCATGCACGATTCAATTGCCGCGCTTGCGGCCTGCGCCGCGGTCACCGAGAGGATCCAGCTTGGCACCGGAGTCTGCCTGCTGACTGAGCGCGACCCGATTATTACGGCAAAATCCATCGCCAGCCTGGACCACCTTTCCAGTGGTCGGGTGATCTTCGGTATCGCCGGCGGCTGGATCAAAGAGGCTATGGAGCACCACGGTTCACCGTTCCGGGAACGCTGGCGCATCGTCCGAGAGCGCGCTCTGGCCATCCGCACTCTGTGGCGCGACGACCCCGCTGAGTTTCATGGTCAGTACGTCGACTTTAACCCGCTGTGGATGCAGCCCAAACCCTACAGGTCTGGCGGTCCACCGATCTACATCGGCTCCAACTCGGACAAGGTGCCAGCGCGGGTGGCCGAGTACGCCGACGGCTGGATGCCGATCTACGACCGCTACGCGGGCGATCCTCTCGACGATCTGCGGCGCGCCTGCGACGCGGCCGGTCGCGATTACGCCGACATGACGGTGCTGTTGTTCGGGGCCCCGCAGAACGCAAGCGTGCTGGAGGAATTCGCCGCGCGGGGCTGTAACGGGTTTGTATTCCTGGTGCCGCCTGAAGCGCTCGGCGAAGTGCCCCGCGCGCTTGATGAACTGGTGGCGCTGAGAGACCGCTGCGCTTTCGTTTAAACGCCCGCCGCTGCGCTCCGCGGCGGCACGATGCCGACCTGCTCACAGGTGTTGGCCACATCGCTCACCGTCCCTCGCAGCATGTCCCGCACGTAACGCTGATCGTCGTACGGCCGCCCGCGGTGCATCGTGCAGCGGTTGTCCCACATCACCAGGTCACCCACCCGCCAGCGGTGCTCGTAGCAGAAGCGGGCCTCGGTCGCGTGTGCCATCAGCTCCTCGAGCAAGGCCACCGCCTCGGCGTCGGGCAGTCCGTAGATGCGCCCGGCGTGCGAAGCCAGGTAGAGAGAGCGCCGCCCGCTTTCCGGGATGGTGCGCACCAGCATCTGCGGCACGGGCGGCAGGCGCTCGCGCTCGGCATCGGTGAAATCGAGGAAACCGGTTTTGCGCCGTGAGGTCTCGAAAGCGTGTTCGGCAATAAGACCCTCCAGGCGTTCCTGCAGCGCCGGCGGTAACGCGTCCCATGCGGCCCTCAGGTCGGCGAACTCAGTGTTCCCGCCAACCGGCGGAATCGCCCGCGCATAGAGCAGCGAGGCCAGTGCCGGCAGGTATTTGAACGAGCTGTCGGTGTGCCACAGCTGGTTACCGATATTGAGCCCCCGGATGCGACTGTCCTTCGCCCAGATCCGATTGTCCGGATCGAGGTTGGAAATATCGATCAGCTCAGGATCCACGCGAAAGCGTTGCCCCTTGTTATAGGCCAGCAGGTTGTCCTCGATCGGCCCGAAGTAGCGCGAGAAAGCGATCTGCTGCGCCTCGTTGAGCTGCTGTCCCGGGAAAATCAGCACCGCGTAGGTCGCGAAAGCGGCTTTGACCTGCGCCAGCGTCGCATCGTCCAGCGGGGCGGACAGATCGACGTCGGCAACTTCAGCGGCAAACGATTCCGTGACCGGGACTACAGAAAGCGTCATGGTGTATCTCCTGCAAACGCCCTGTTTCTGCTCCAGACAATCGGCTCAGGCGCTCCCCGCCGCGAGCTCGCGCGCGGCTTCCTTGGCCGCCATACGCGCCTTCAGCTGCGCCGGCGACTCGCGCACGATGTCTTCGTTCTGGTGGCTGTAAAGATCGTAGGGCGAGGTATCGAGATCCGGCAGCTCAATCCGGCCCGCCAGCACGTCCTGCTTCCACGCCTCGTGCTCCGGCTGCGCCTCATGGAACTCGGGCATTACCTCGCGCGCAAACAGCTCGAGACTGTCGCAGATGTCCTTATGACTCGTCTTACCCGCCTGGTTCAGCAGGATGACCTGGTCGACATGCGCTGCCTGAAACTGGCGCAGACGTTTGCGGATGGTCTCCGGGGAACCGATCAGACCGTTGCGCAGGGCAGCCTGCGCTTTCTCGGTCTGGCGCCAGTCCTGGTATTCCCGCCACAGATCGCCTGTACCCGGGGCGTCCACCCCTTTGCGCCCGTAGTACGACAGGGCAAAGATGAAAAACGTCCAGCCCGCGGCTTTCTCCAGCGCTTCATCGTCGGTCTCCGCGCACATGAAGCCATTGACGATGGCGACCTGCGGATTCGGCTGATAATCGCTGAGGCGGTTGGGCTCTTTCAGAAACACGTTGTAGTACTTGTTGACCCAGGCCGTTGCCGCCTCCGGGGACACAAAGGAAAAACCGAGGGCGCCCATGCCCCAGCGGCCGGCGTCGGCGATTGTCTGAATATTGGAGCACGCGACCCACAGCGGCGGGTGGGGCTTCTGCAGCGGCTTGGGGACAACGTTGCGGGCAGGAAAGTCAAAGTACTCGCCGTGAAACTCCCAGTCGGTGCGGGTGAACATCGGCATGATCGCTTTAACCGCCTCTTCCCAGCGGTCGCGCTTGTCCCGTACCCGGGTGCCAAAGGGATGCAGCTCAGCCGGCCCGGCGCCTTCCCCCATCCCCATCTCCACACGGCCGCCCGAGATCAGATCCAGTGTAGAGACGCGCTCGGCTACCCGGTGTGGCTGATTGGTCGTGAGCTGGATGATGCCGTGCCCGAGCCGGATCTTCTGCGTACGCTGGCTCGCCGCGGCAAGAAAAACTTCCGGCGCAGAGGAGTGCGAGTACTCCTCGAGAAAGTGATGTTCAACCTCCCACGCATAATCGAAGCCCAGCCGATCGGCAAGCTCGATCTGCGTCAAAGAGTCCTGCATCAGCTGGTACTCCGAATGCTCCGTCCAAGGACGGGGCAGCTGGTGCTCATAGAAAACGCCGAACTTCATGGTGCTTACCTCGCTGTCAGCAGGCCGACCACAGTGGCCGCCTGGTCGCGTCATGTCTTACGGGCACGCAGCCCGGACACTCCTCTGCTACCGTCACGCTGCGCGTCTCAGCGCGACACCCGGATATAGTCCGACTCAATGGTGACAACCGAGGCGTACCATTGCTGCATCGCCTCGAGATCCATGGTCGACCAGTCGGGGATCTCCTTGACCAGCGCCTGGCCAAGCTGATTGCCGAAGCGTACCAGCTGGTTATCGACCCGGGTACGTTCTTCGTCCCAGGCGTTCAGCGCACTGTCTACGTCCGTACTGCCCTTGAGTGCCGCACTCAGGCTGATCGCGTCATCCACGCCTTTGAGCGCCCCGGCGCCGGTATGTGGCCGCGCATAGGCACCGGCATCGCCTGCCAGGCACACGCGCCCGCGACGGTAAGCCGGGACCTCGCAGTCATACACAGCGTACGCAAAGGTATCGGGGCTGCGTTCGATAAGGTCTGCGTAGAACGCGGGCAGCTGCGTGGCGGCCCGGTCCTTCAGCGCGCGCTCTGTCGGAGCGGGCATACTGCCGGGCGGGAGCGACCCCTCATGCTGCTGACCCGCGCGATCGGTCATGAAGGCCGCCAGCTCGCTCTCCGGCACCTGCACGTACTTGCCCCAGTTCACCAGCCTGTGGCCGGATTCGACGGAACCATCGGCGCCAGGCACGAAGTAGAAAATGCCATGTCCCCCCGGATATCCGGCACAGCGGACACCGCCGGCGAGCGGTTCGGCCTCCGCCATATCGGCCTCGTCCAGAAAACCGCGCCAGAGGACGTACCCCGCATAGCGCAGCTGCACCTCGGGAAACAGGATGGCCCGTCCGAGTGAGGCATAACCGTCAGCGCACACCACGAGATCGAATTCCCAGCGCTCGCCGTCCGCGCAGTCGACCAGAACCCGATCTGCATGCTCCTGGCGGATGGCGGTGACCTGACGGCGGGTGTAGTACGCGCGCTCTGGAACGCGCTCCCGCAGGTTGCGGTAGAGCACACCCCAGTTCAGCGCCACCATCAGCGCTGGCTGACGCCAGGCGATATGACCGTAGTGCGCCGCCGCGTCAGTGCGCCAGATGCGCCAGAACTCGTCGGCCGTGAAATACGGAATATCGGGGGACACCAGGTCGCGTTCGAAGTAGGTATCGAGCACTTTCGAGGGAATGCCGATCCCGGCACCGCGGTCTTTGAGCTCCTCACCCGAACGTTCAAGCAGGACGACCTCGTGCCCGAGTCGCGACAGCTCAACAGCCACGGTACAGCCCGAGATCGATCCCCCTATGACGCCGACCCTGAGCGATGGTCCGCCTTGTCTATCCATCCCCGCCATGCTGATCTTTATCTCCGTTTCCAGAGCAGTCACTGGACCTCATTATGCCGCCCGCGCAGCCGAAAAGAAGCGGCCGGCTGCCGCGCGTTCAGAGGCCGATCGCGGCGAAACCGTCCTCCGCTGCGGCCCAGCAGCGCACCCGTTGCCACTCCATGACGACAAACGTCGGTTCGCCCTTGAACAGCGCAGTCTCCCGATACTGCGGATACTTGCTGAGCAGCGCGCTGACGGCAGCGTCCCACGCCGGGTGCTGACCGACGGCCACGCTGGCCTGGATATCGAGCTTGATCCACCACAAGCGACGCCAGTCCGCCGCGTAGTGGTCGAGCGTGAGTGCGACTGCCGGGCAGCGCTCCACGTAGCGCAGGCGTGCCAACGGCGCGGTGCCCTTCGGTTTTCCATCAATAGGAGAAAAAAGTGTCTCGCCTACCCGTGCGAAGACGATAGGCAGTACTTCAGGCCGACCAGCGTCGTCGATAAGACCCAGATGACCGAGCGGCGTCCGATCGAGGAGCCGAAACAGCTGCTGCTGCGCGAGCGTCGCCACGGAGGCCTGAGAGGACTGCTGCGCTCAGGCAGCCTCGAAGCCGCGCGCGAACGTGCCGCTGGCGCGCCGGCGGGGGCCATCCTCACTGTTCACATCGATCACCCGGCGCAGCACCGCGCGATAGCCGCGCTCGGTTTCCATGCGGGACTGGTAACCGTTCTGGCACAGGAACTCGCGCAGCGTGGTGAGTCGATAACACGGCACCCACATGATGAGGTGGTGCTCCAGGTGGTAGTTCACCCAGTAAGGCGCCACGAAAACGCGCTCCACCCAGCCGACCAGCGTGGTCCTAGCGTTGCCGAAAGGATCGTCGGCTGCCCGCACGCAGGCATGCTCAGCGATGTTGCGAACGCGCAGAACCAGCTGCTGCCAGGTCAGCAGTGGAATCAGCCACAACGTCAGATACAGCCAGGGATGTCCGCCTGCCCAGGCGGCGATCGCCAGCACAATGTTGGCCAGCAGCTGCGGACCGAGCGCAGACCAGAAATGCCGGACACGCCGCTTCAGCGGCCAGCCCGGCTCGCCCAGCGCCTGCAGCAGCTGTCCCCTGCGCTGCGCAAATCCGGTTCGGCCGGTCACATCGCGCCACAGTTTCCGCCGCAGGCTGGCCGGTGTGATCGGGTAGTGTCCGGTCAGGACGAGATCGGGATCTGCTGCGCCCTGCGTATGCCGATGATGGCGCAGATGGTAAGCCCGGTAGGTCGGCGTGTCGGCCAGAGTCGGCCACGCGCAGAGCAGCTGGGCGACCCAGCGATTCATCCATGGCGTTCTGAACAGCGCGCCGTGCGCCGCATCGTGCATCAGGATAAGCAGCCCGAGCTGTCGGCTGCCGACCAGCATCACGGCCACGATGTAAGTCACAGGATTGGGCAGCAGCACGACCATGGCCCCGGCTGCGAGGATTACGCTCCAGGCATGGAGCACCAGCGCGGCGCCCCAGGCATCTGAGCGACTACGCACCCGTCTCACCTGGTCTGGGGTCAGTAAAGCGCCGGCAGAAATCCTGTCGGGGCTCTGCTCGTTCTCTGTCATGAATCCATTCTAACGAGGGCTCTGATCACGAGCCAGCGGACGTCCTGAGGCAACGACGCCTTAACACCTCGTGCCGTGGGGGGAGCGTGTTAGTCTCGCGGCCAGTGTAGAACTGACGAACACCGCATGCTTAATCAATTCCGCCTCCTCGGTGCCCATCTATCGACTTTTACTGAACGCTGGGTGCCGGACGCCTGGATCATCTGCCTGATGCTGACCGCCTTCGCCGGCGTGCTGTGCGTTGTGGGCGCCGGCGCTACGGTCGAGGAGACCGTGCTGGCCTGGGGTGCGGGGGTCTGGAACCTCCTGGGCCTGGCCATGCAGTTCACCATCGCCATGGTGGCGGCCCACGCTTGCGTCGCTTCTCGACCGGTCTACCGCTTTTTCAACTGGATGGCCTCACTGCCGAATCCGTCGAAGCCCGTACAGGCGCTGCTCCTCGCCGGCACGTTCTCGATCTTCATGGGCTATCTCAATTGGGCCGTCTGCCTGGTGTCATGCGCGCTGTTCACGCCATTCATCCTGCGCCGCAATCCCAACGTCGACGCGCGCCTGCTGATCTGCGCGTCATATCTCGGGATCGGTACCGTGTGGCATGGCGGTCTGTCGGGTTCCGCGCCGCTGATCCTTGCAACCCCCGGCAACCCGCTGCTCGCGCCTGCAAGCGGCGCACAGATTGTCGACCGCCTCTACCCCGTAACCGAGACGCTCTATAACCACTTCAACCTGGTGTTCCTTGTCGTCATCGGGCTGACCGGACTGGTCACCACCTGCCTGCTTCATCCCCGTACAGGGGCGCGTACCCTGACACCCGAGCAGGCCGAGGCGATCATGCCCGCGCCGCCGGCCGAAGATCCGCCGCCGCAGACGCCGGCTGACTACATAGATCAGTTCCGCGGCTGGATCCTGCTTGCCATCGTGCTGCTCGCCTACCCCCTGGGTCACTCGATCGTGACCCGCGGCTTCGGCACTAGCTGGACGATCAACGCCTACAACATCACCTTCCTGGTGCTCGCGCTCATCCTGCACGGACGCGCGCCCTCGTTCCTGCGCGCCTGCCGCAACGGCGTCGATTCAGCGTGGGGAATCGTGGTGCAGTTTCCGTTTTATGCCGGCATCTTCGGCCTGCTCCAGAACACCCGTCTCGGCGAGTGGCTGGGCGATCTGTTCGCCAATTTCGCGACCACCGCGACCTACCCCTGGGTGGTCTATGTCTACTCGGGTTTCATGAACCTGTTCGTGCCGTCAGCAGGTTCTAAATGGATGATCGAGGCGCCTTTCCTGATCCCGGCCGGCGAACAGCTTGATGTCTCGGTTGTGACCGTGGTTCTCGCCTACGCTTACGGCGACTCGACCAGCAACCTCATCCAGCCATTTTTCGCCATCCCGATCCTCGCCGTCACGCGACTGCGCTTCGGCGATATCGTGGGCTATACCTTCCTGGTCGCCTCGGTGTGTTTCCTGGTCTGCAGCGCGGCGATGTTTCTCATCCCCGCGCAATGGTGACGCCGTAGCTGCGCCCGGACCGCCTTACTCAGGTTCAGGTCCCATACGGCGTTTCAGCTGGTGCTGCATCTTTTCGCGCTGCTCCGGCGTGAGAAGTTTCTGCATCTCGAACCGACCGCGCACACGGATTACCGCCAGCTCCGTCATCGCCGCGCTCTGCTCGGAAACAAGTTTCCGCGCAGCGGACTCATCGAAAACATCACCCTCCATCAGTTTCCGCATGGCTTTCCGCTGTTTGACCATCATGCGCACAAAGGGCCGCGATTCTTCGCGCTGTTTGTCAAACAGCTGCTGCACTTGCACACGTTGTTCATCACTCAGCTCAAGGCGCTCGGCCATGCGTTCCATGAAAAAAAGTTCTCCGCCCGGCCCATCACCGAAGCCGCCGCCCATCTGCGGCGGCATAGCCCACAGTGAAGCAGTTAACAGCAGTGCACCGCATGCCAGTGCAAAGCGCATCCAATTCCGATATCGAGACATCATGTTTTCTCCTGTGTCAGCCCGACGAGCGCGGGCGCGATTATGACCCCTAACGGGTGTGGTCACGCGGGGCTGCGAACTCCACCTTCCTTAGAACCAATACAGGGGTCGGTGAAGAGCATGCAGCACCACGCTCCCCCCTTTAAACGCACGCTTTGCGGTTCGGTTGACATGAAATGGGGCCCGGAAAGCGAACCGACAAAAGCAAGTGGTCTGTCAACCTTTCGTCGGACCGTGCGTTACTACTGAATGAGCGGCGAGCTCAGTCAACGAACGCGCGACGAGAAGCGCAAGCGGACTGCCGATAACGGCTGATGATGGATCGAAAAATCAGGGCGCATGATTTGAAGCTGGCATTAGATCGCTTTCTCGCCAACGTTGAGCGGCGCGCCCTGATCATGGCTGAGTTGTCGACCAACAGCCGCGACGACGCGATGGATGTTGTTCAAGAAGCAATGTTCGCGTTTGCCCGGAAGTACGCGAACAAACCGGAGGAGGAATGGCGCCCGTTGTTCTATCGAGTGCTGCAGAACAAGATGCGCGACTGGGGAAGAAGGACAAAACTCAGAAAAAGATGGCGCATTTGGCTCCAAGAAGATGCCTCCGACGGAGCGGGGATCGATCCAATCCAGCTTCTTGCGGACCCTCGCGGCGAGCTGCCCGAGGATACGCTCGACAATCAAGCTGCGATGCGGAGGGTGTTGCGAACCATTAAGACGTTACCAACGCGTCAACGTGAGGCACTCTTGTTGCGAGTGTGGGAGGGCATGGATGTGGCTGAGACAGCAAAAGCAATGGGCTGTACGAGCGGGAGCGTTAAAACGCACTTGTTTCGCGGTCTTAGCAAGTTGCGTGAGACCCTGGACATAGAACGATGACACACGAAGAGACAGAACCGCTCGTAACAACAACGCTCGAGGCAGAGGTAGCGGCGCTCGATGCATCCACGATCTCTCGCTTGCAACGGGCAAGACATGCAGCTGTAGCTGAAGTAGGCCCGCGAGGTTCAAGGCGTGGTTTCTTGGCTGAAAACCCTTGGGCTTTGCCTATCGGTGCTATTGCAGGTTTCGCCGTGATCGCCTCTGCCCTTTTGGTGGTGCTGCATTCATCTGATTCCATTGAGCCCGCTACGGTTGCCTATGATGAAACGAGCCCTTGGCTAGAAATCGCTGAGGCAGACGTCGATCTGGACCTGCTTGAAGACCTGGAGTTCTACCACTGGCTGGAAATAGCACCTGTGGATGGCGGTTCATCCTGAAAGGCGCTTCTGGGAGACTGATGTTCGCGCTGTTTCTGATCCGGGTCTCCGCTGAGGAGATGAACATGCCCTCGATTTATCCAGTTCACTACCGCTCAGAATGGGAGCCGAACGACCAAGGTCGTCTGATCGATACGTCTATTGAGCCCGAGATGGGTCCTGGAAACATAACGGCAGAATCGCTGCTTCTATCGACCGATTTATCATCCCAACCGGAGTTCGGGCTATGAAAGCCGCTCTTACTGTCTATCTGCTGGGTGCACTCCTGGCGTTGGCGACAACGTCTTTTGCGGACGGTGTT
>Ga0181594_10005606_pt1 | contig 10983 bp, 9 predicted proteins | sample 071ome_18_FD_145603 | JGI IMG/M metagenome (GOLD analysis project Ga0181594, IMG submission 145603) | Coastal salt marsh microbial communities from the Groves Creek Marsh, Skidaway Island, Georgia - 071413BT metaG (spades assembly) | ecosystem: Environmental > Aquatic > Marine > Intertidal zone...
AACTGCGCCGGGGGACGCGCCCTATGACTTCGTGTCGCGATTCTTCGCGCCGGTCCATCGAATCGACGAAGATCCCGTTACCGGATCGACGCACTGCATCCTCACGCCCTTTTGGGGTGACCGGCTGGGCAAGACGCAGATGCTTGCGCACCAAGCCTCGCGACGTGGCGGTGTTCTCCGGGTTGAAACGAATGGCGACCGGGTATTACTGGGCGGCAAAGCCGTCACCGTCATGACCGGTACGCTGACATGCTGAACCGACCGTAGAGTAACGCCATGGCACGATACCTGACCCTGATCGTTGCGGCCTTCCTAACGCTGGCATCGATTTTGTTTGCGGCCTTCAGCTTTCCCCTGAGTTGGATACCCGCGGCGGCCTTCGGCGCGCTGCTGGCACTCGGGATCTGGGATTTGTCGCAACGTCGACATAGTTTGCTACGCAATTACCCGATCCTGGGTCACTTGCGTTGGTTGTTCGAAGGTATTCGACCGGAAATCCGGCAATATCTCGTCGAAAGCGACCTCGACGCAGTACCCTTCAGCCGCGAGAAACGATCTCTCGTCTATCAGCGGGCCAAGGACGAGGTCGACTCCGTCCCCTTTGGTACCGAGCTCGATGTTTATGACGCCGGGTTCTCCTGGATCACCCATTCGTTGCGTCCGAAGACAGCGCCCCACCATGACTTTCGCGTTTCGATCGGGGGGCCTGATTGCGCGAGCCCTTATAGCGCATCGATCTACAATATTTCGGCGATGAGCTTCGGGTCGCTCGGGGCGAACGCCATTCGCGCGCTCAATAAGGGCGCCAAGCTGGGCAACTTCGCCCACGATACCGGCGAGGGGTCTATCAGCCGATATCACCGCGAGGGTGGCGGTGATCTCATTTGGCAGATCGCCTCGGGCTATTTTGGGTGTCGAACCGCCGAGGGGAGCTTCGATCCCAAGCGGTACGAAGATCAGGCCGCCGCCGACCAGGTCAAGATGATCGAAATCAAGCTGTCGCAGGGCGCCAAACCCGGGCACGGCGGGGTTCTACCCGGCGCCAAAGTTACCCGCGAAATCTCCGAAGCCCGCGGCATCCCGATCGGGGTGACGTGCATTTCGCCGGCGGGCCACAACGCCTTTTCGACGCCCCTTGAATTCGTCGCGTTCATTCAACAGCTGCGTGAGTTGTCGCGCGGCAAGCCGGTTGGGTTCAAATTGTGCGTTGGGCATCCCTGGGAATTCCTCGCCATCGTGAAGGCAATGGTCGAGACAGGCATAACGCCTGACTACATCGTGGTGGATGGCAAAGAGGGTGGCACGGGGGCGGCACCCTTGGAGTTCCTCAATCGCGTCGGCACGCCATTGGTGGAAGGGTTGACCTTCGTGCACAACGCCCTGATCGGTGCGGGTTTGCGCGACCGCGTCCGGATCGGGGCGGCGGGAAAAGTGATTACCGCATTCGATATCGTGTGGGCGATGGGTCTGGGCGCCGACTGGTGTAACTCGGCGCGGGGGTTCATGTTTGCGTTGGGGTGCATTCAGGCCCAGGCATGCCACACCAACCGATGCCCGGTCGGGATCGCGACGCAAGATCCTGTTCGTCAACGCGCGTTGGTGGTCGAGGACAAAGCCAAACGCGTCGCCGCGTTTCACCGCAATACCTTGAAAGCCTTGGCCGACGTTGTATCAGCGGCCGGGCTAGATAGCCCGGCCGCGGTCAAATCCGACATGCTCCAGGTCCGTCAAAAGACCGGTGATGTCATCCCGGCCAACGAGGCCTATCCCTTATTGGCTGAAGGAGAGCTCCTAACGGGTACCGACAACCCAATGTTTCGAAAATACTGGGCGCTGGCGCGCAGCGAGACGTTCACACCGACAATTTAGTCGACCAGTGGCTCCCGGCCCTTCACCGGGTACTTCGGATCGACAAATCCATGGGTCGACATGGACCCCGGTGCGACGAGTGAATCGACGAAGGCCTCATCGTCTTCGTGCCAATCGAGGTCGGCGATCCCAAGATAGTCCTGCCACTGGGCGAGCGTTCGCGGCCCGGCAATCACCGACGTCAGAATGGCGTTGTTGAGGCACCAGAGGACCGCAAATTGCACCGGCGTCATGCCTCTCTCTTTCGCCCGCGCCACCATTTTTTCGGCTATTGCGAGCGACTCGGGCCGCCATTCCGACTCCATCATGCGAGGATCGTTGCGACCGGCGCGGGTTGACGGATCGGGCGCGCCATCGGTGCCGTATTTGCCGGTCAAGATGCCGCGAGCCAGGGGCGAATAATTGGCGACGCCAAGACCGAAATGCGCGCAAGCCGGCATGATCTCTACTTCTGCGGATCGGCTCACGGCGTTGTAGTTAGGCTGGCAGACGATCGGCGGCTGGATACCCGCTTCGACGCAAAGGTGGACGATCTCGGCGATTCGCCACGACGGAAAATTCGAGACGCCGAGGTAATGCACCTTGCCCTCGGCAATGACGTGCGCCAACGCACTGACGGTCTCGTCCAGCGGCGTATCGTAGTCGTCGACATGGAGATACATGATGTCGACGTAATCCATCGCAAGGCGCGCCAAGCTGTCGTTGACCGCTTGAATGACGGCCTTGCGGCCACTGCCGCGCTGGTTAGGGCCGCGCCCGAACGGATTCGACAGTTTCGTTGCGACGACCCATTTGTCGCGATCCTCGGCAACCAGTTGGCCGGTCACCCGCTCGGACTCGCCCTTGTTGTAAACATTGGCGGTGTCGAGGAAGTTGACCCCGGCGTCCCGCGCGGCGTTCACGATTCGCCCCGCTTCGGCCGCATCGGTCTGCGCACCGAACATCATGGTGCCCAGACAAAGAGGTGAAACCATCAATCCACTGGCGCCGAGGCGCCGATACGACATGTCCATGCGCTGCCTCCTCTAATTGCCCTTTCCTCGCATGCGGGCAGGCCAGGGGCAAGCGGCGCTATTGCAGCGGCGGGTTGATCAGTTGATCGATGCGGACGCCCCAAGCGCCACGCCCGTTGGACCGTGCGATGGTTTGCATTGTTTGGTAAAGCGGAGACGCCGTGGGCGTTGCGGTGGCCCACCCCTCGGCGATCAGGAACGCACCAAGATCCTCGCCCGCTTGGGGATAGAGCGCCCCATGGCGACAAACCGCCGCTGCGCGATCAGGCAAAACCACCCGAAGGCGGCACGAGACGAAGTGCACGATCTTGGTTCGCAGGGCGATGGCCGCCGGAGCACCGCAAAAGGCCGGCCGAATGCTGGAATCGCAGGTGCGGCCGGCGGGAATGATCTCGATATCGGCCAGGACCAGGCGGCGGCCATTCACGATCAGCGAGGCATCGGGCCCTACAACCGCGGGGCCGACGATCTGCGCTTGCGCCGACCCGCTCCACAGCGCGCCCAGGGCGAGGAGAGCAACAACAAGGTACTTCACAGACAGCCATATAGGGACCGTTGGTCCAATAAACAGGGCGCCGAGACATCTTTAACGCGTTCCCGGGGATTGCCGGTTATCGGCTGCCGTGCGGCATCCCGGTCCGGCGGCACTGAAGTAGGTTGCCGAGGAGGTTCCATCATTGGACACTTGATTGCCGGTCGGTCGCCGGGACCAACCGGACGTGGAGAGACTGCACATGTTGGTGAACAAACCTCGCGCCTACGACGTTATGGACCGCCATGGCCTGGACGGCCTGGTCGCGGCAACCCGACAGAATATCTACTACCTGTCCGACTTTTGGTCGCACACATTGATGGTGGAGCGCACGTTCACGACCTTCGCGGTTCTGCCGCGCCGCGAGGACGCGCCGGCCGCGCTGGTGATGGGGATGACCGAGAACGGCCGTCTCGCCGAAGAAGGCACTTGGATCGAGAACGTTGTCGGGGTGACCGGACGCGCCTCGCCGACCGCGGCCAATGTTTCGTCGGGCGAGGAAAGGCTTGACCCTCTGAGCGTCTTTCTGATTGGCGACGAAGCTCATCTGAGCGACCGGGAACGGAACTGGGTCACCGCGGCACGCTCGCGGGTCGACTATTTGGAACGGACGCCAGCACTCGGCCTCAAGCGTGCCCTGAGCGATGCCGCGCTCGAGAAATCACGGCTTGGTTTCGACGACCCGCGTCTGATCGGCTGGATCAACGCGATGGGGTTAGACAACGTAACTGGGATCGACGCAACCAACGTGTTTCGCGAGATCCGAATGGTCAAAAGTGCCGATGAAATCGCCCTGCTGCGGCAAGCCGCGCAAAAAAACGAACATGCGGTCGAAAAAGCCATTGCCGCGGTAGGCGAAGGCGCGACCGCAGAAGATTTGGAACGCGTCTACAAGGTCGACATGGCCCAGCAAGACGGCGAAGGGATTTACATCCTATTCGGCATGGTACCGGGCATGCGTCAGGGCGAGGTCGTCAGGGGCGAGCCCTTTCTGGTCGATGCCTTGGGGACTTACAAGCGCTATCACGGCGATCTCGGACGGACGATCTTTATCGGCGAACCAGACGCCGAAACGGTGAAGCGCAACCGGGCCATGCAGATCGGGTGGCAAACGGCCTGCGATATGATGAAGCCCGGATTGAAGGGGTCGGACATCGTTAAGGCCGTGATGGAGGTGATGCGCAAGGAAGGCTTCCCGTCTTTCAACCACAGCGTGGCGCACACGGTTGGTCTTGAGCATACCGATCATCCCATCCCGATCGGGCCGGACGGGTTGGGCGCGGTACCGGACTTCACGATCGAAAAGGACATGGTGTTGAATTTCGACATGCCCTATCAGGAATATGGCTGGGGCTCGATGCACATCGAGGACACGCTTCGGGTGACCGAGGACGGCTTCGAACCGTTGACCAGTTTGAACACCGAAATGCGGATTTTATAAGGCCATGAAACACACTACGACGCGCGGCAAGATTCTCTATTTGCGCAACGGCGAAGAAACCGGGCGCGAGTGGTTCACGGTGACCAAACACCAGGACGGCAGCCGCGGCTTTCGCGCCATGTGCGAGATGGACGATCACGACTTGCTGCGTGACGTGACCTACAACGTCGGCCCCAAGTGGGAACCTCAAGATGCCTTCGTTCGATTGACTCTAGCCGATCGGTTCGTCGGCTCGTCGTGGTTCCGCTTCGACGACGCAGGCGCGGAATGCGAAGGCTATACCGTCAACGAAGGACGACTGCGCCAGCGCTTCGATGCCGGCCACCGGCCGCCGTCTTTCGGGGCGCATCCGATCATCTGCGACATGTGGCACCTCTCGCAGTTCGACAAGACCGGGCCGAAGCGGCAGACCATGACGAATATCATGATGTCATCGCCACAACCCGACGGCGGGTCGGGACCGATGTTGGCGTGTCACGACCTGACGATCGAGTATTACGGCGTCGAATCGGTGACCGTGCCTGCGGGCACGTTCGAGGCCGACCACTTCGCGTTCATTCTGGGCGATCCCCACCCCGCCAACGAAGAGCTCTGGTGCGTCGGACCGGACATCCTGCCGATCAAGATCGCCTATCCGATCTACCAATCGACCTACGAGCTGGCCGAATGGTCTGAGGACTGACTTCTTACTCGTTACTCGGCGGCGTCGGCGGCTTGGAGGAGACGCGCCATCGCGTCATAACCACGCGCACGCGCCAGCCCGAGGGGCGTCACGCCGCGCCTGTCCGGCAAATTGAGATCAGCGCCCGCCTCGATCAAGTCGCGCACGACGGCGGTATGGGCGGCTCCGCCGTCGCCAAGCACAATCGCCTCGATCAGCGCGGTCCATCCCAGGTTGTTGACGTGGTCCAAGGGCGCCCCTGCCGCGATGAGTTCGCGAACCACCGCGACATGGCCGAGGTGTGCCGCAGCAATGAGCGCCGCCCCGTCGTACGGGCTGGTCATCAGACCGGCATCGGCCCCGGCCTCGATCAACAGGCGCAAGGACACCGGATCGTCGATGACGCTGGCGCTGGCGATGGTGACTGCATCGTAGCGCTGATTGTCGAGCGCGCCGTCATCGGCACCCAATGCGATCAGCGTTTTCGCCGCGTCGTGATGGCGTCCGTAAATGGCGACCATCAAAGGGGTGCGCCCGCGCGCGTCCCGCTCATCGGTGTTTGCGCCGGCGGCGACAAGCGCCCGAATCCGGTCCGCGTCACCCGCGGCGGCGGCGGCCATCAAGCCGTCATAGGCCGTGATCTCTGTCGCCGTGGGGGCAATCTGGACGGGGTGGACGAGACCGTCGACGGGACCGAAGGCGACCCCAGCGACCGTCAACGCGGCGCCGGGACCGGCCGTCAGGCCAACCACGAGAGCGACGACCGCGGCCAGAGTGCCGGGGGCTAATGGATGGGCCAACCGTTGAGCCATTTTTACCTCGTGAAAGACAAATCTATCCGCCGAAACAAACCCAACACCCGCAGAAATCTAAGATTTCTTTGATCCGCCGGGCAGTCGGGACGCGGCTCGTACCCACCTAAGCCTGGCTACAGTGCGACAAGAGTGCCCCACCGAAACAAAGCCAACAGCCGCATAAACCCTCGTATTTTGCCCAATTCGGCGGCCCAGGGACGCCGCACGTCGGCGGCCCCTAGCGAAATGGGTTTGCCACGGCGCGTTGACAATCGGCAAGGGTCAAATTAGGTTTGTGAGTGATTACTCACATTACAAGCCCGGGAGAGCTCGATATCCGACACGCTCCGCCGCATTCGCGAAAACCCTACCTTTCGGCCGGCGATCGTTGCGCCGATCGCGATCATGATCATCTTTTCGATCTTCAATATGACGGCCCCCCTGGACGCCGGTCGGGTAGCGCGATCCGTCACGCTGGGCGTGGTCAATCTCGATGCCGGGGTGCCCGGCGCGCCTATTAGGGCCTCAGACGGGATCATCAATGGACTGCGCTCAAGTTTGCCGTTTGCCGTGGTCGAACTCGACGACGAAGCAGCCGCCACTTTAGCCATCGACCGCGGCGATATTGCGGCGGCGATCATCGTGCCGGACGATTTTTCCAAGGCTGCCATCGGCGGCGGCGACATTACCGTCAAAGTGCTGAATACCGAGCACCTGAGTATCTCCGAAACCCAAATCGGCGCCGGTCTTGGTGGCCAGGTTCAGGCCGCGTTCTCGGCCGCGGTGAGCGGCGCGCGGTTGGCCTTTGCCCAGGGCGGCTTTCCGACCGGCAAATTGCCCGTCGCGGTCGAGGTCGAAACCCTGCACACCGCGCGTAATGCCAACGCGCTCTTTGCACCCTTCGTGATGGCGTTCGCCACGTGGATCGCGAGTTTCATTTCAGGTTTGATGCTGTTCGTCGCAACCCGCGGCGAACGGGAACCCGGCGCGGTGGTGCCGGTAGCCATGCTGCGCACCGTCTTGCCGATCGCCGTCGCCGGCATCGCGAGTTTGTGCCTTGCCGTCATCGTGACCGGCACGACGGCGCTATGGAGCGACTTCTTTGGGCTTTGGTTGATGGCCTGGCTGGCCACCGCCGCGATCATGTTGGTAATCGGCGGGTTGTTTAGCGTGGTCGAGTTCCCGGCCATTTTGATCGCCCTGCCAGTGGTGTTCTACCAAACCGCCGTAGCTGGCGCGCAAGCGCCGCCGGAGGCCGCCATGACCTGGATCGGCTGGCTGGGCGATGTCTTGCCGCTGCACGAATTGGTCGTCGGCTATCGGACGATCTTGATCGGCGGTCCGGACGGCGCGGTGCCGATCGGCACCGGATTTGTCACGCTGTTGGTCGGCGTGGCCTTGATCTGGGTCGGCACGTGGGTTCATGTGCGTATGCGGCCCAACGGTCAAACAGCAACCTAGGCACCTTATGCCCGCTACCAAACCGACCGCCGAGGTTCCGCCGAACAACGGCAGCCTCGGCGGCGCGATCGACGCCATCATCGCGGCGTTCGAACAGGAAGAAGGCGCGATGACCGACAAAAAACGTCGGATCGTCGAAGCCGCGATTCACTGCTTCGCCGAGAAGGGATATGCCGCCACCGCGACCAACACTATCGCGCGCCGCGCCGGGGTGGCGGAGGGCACTATCTTTCGGCATTTCGAAACAAAAAAAGACTTGCTCGTCCGTCTGGTCCGTCCGTTGTTCGCGCGCGGCCTAGTGCCGCTGGTGGCCGAAGAACTGAGGGTCGAATCCGAACGCGCTGGCGGGGATTTGCGCACGTTCATGCGCGCCATTCTTGGCAATCGCCTTGCCTTCGCCGATCGGTTTGCGCCGCTGGTGCGCATTCTTATTCAGGAGATGCGGTTTCATGCCGAGCTACGGGAAGCAGTGGCCGAGAGTTTTCCGGCGGCGCTTCAACAAGCCGCGGATCGCGTGCTTCAGCCCTACATTGCGAACGGACAAATTCGTCCGGTCGAGCCGGCCTTTTTTCTGCGCAGCGTGATCTCGCTCTTTGTCGGCTATTACGTTCTGCGGACCGAGGTCCTGCCCATGCAGACCTGGGACGACGAGGCGGAAATCGCGCGCATCGTCGACCTTATGCTCGACGGCTTACGCCCTCGCTAAAGAAAAAGGGCCGCTCGGTTGCCCGAACGGCCCTTAGGTCGGCGGTTGCCGAGGTCTTAGTTCAGCGTAATTTCATGGAAATTAAACCGCTGAATGATGTTGGTGAATCCGTTGACCCGCTTGTTGAGGCCGGTCAGATCGGTGAGTTCTACGAAGAAAAGGTTAGGCGCGTTTTCGTTATTCAATACCATCAGTTCTTGAACCAACTTGCGACGTTTCTCGACGTCGAACTCGCTCATTGCTTCGTCAAGCTTTGCCGTCTCCGCCGCATCGCAATGCGACCCCGGATCTTTCTTGCACGAAAGGTTCGGATAGGAGTCGAACGGGATCGCATTGAAGTTGTGGCAGGAGTTCTGAAAAATGTCAGAGAATCCCAAACCACCTTCTGGCCCCTTCTTTTTGGCGAACCACATGTCGAGCCACTGGGCAAACGTGATCTGAGTGAGTTTGGCCCGAATACCAACCGCCCCGAGTTGTTGTGCGGCAAACTGGTAGATCTCGGCATCCGCCGGGAAAGCGCCGGGAATAACCATGATCTCCGTTTCGAAACCATCGGGAAAACCTGCTTCAGCTAGAAGCTGCTTGGCTTTGCCGGGGTCGTACGGGTACGGCTTGACTTGCGGGTTGTACCCAAAAGTAAAGCGGGTGGCGCACTGACCGGCCGGTACTGTCGTTCCACCAAGCAAGTCGTCGGCAATGGATTGCCGGTCAATCGCATAGTTGGCGGCCTGTCGGACACGCTTGTCGTGAAACGGACTGTTTTGTCTCACCGACATAAAACGCCAGCCCATCGCCGAAGGCCTTGAGGCGATATCAACGCGATGCCCCCCGCCCTCTAGCTGGGCCTTGGAATCGAACGGGACACCCTGGGCGATATCAATTTCATCGGAGAGGATACTCGTGACACGCGTCGCGGCTTCTCGGAGCGCTTGAATGCGCAAGTTCGGAATATTGGGTTTGCGCAATGCGTCGTCGAAAGCGACCAGTTCGATGAAACCATCCACACCGCCGGTGAAAACCGGCTTCATGTACGGTCCGGTGCCGACCGGCTCCTTGGAGAATACATCCGTCCCCAAATCGTCACGCGTCCCGGTTTCGGGTATCCAAAAACCAGCGAGCTGACGCGGCAATTCGGGGTTGGGTTGGGTCGTTGTAAACCGGATGGTGTAATCCCCAACGGCTTCGGCTGTCTGAACGAAAGCCTGGCGTTGGTTGGTCGAAAAGGCGACCGTCCCTGCTGCTTCCTCGTTGCTTACGAGGTAGGTGAACTGGTCGACAACCTGTTTTGAGGTGAGTTCCGTGCCGTCGTGAAATTTCACGCCTCGCTTGAGCGTCACCTCCCAAGTCGACGCATCAATATTCTTCCAACTCGACGCCAGCAAACCAGAGACATCGCCTTGAGGGCTCACACGGGTCAGAGAATCGTACATCGGCCAGAGCGTGTAGACGCTCGGCGATGCCGTACCCTGCTCGGGTCGTCCAAACGAAGGCGCAATACTCGCCGTCGCAAATCGTATTGTATTGTCTGTCGACTGAGCGCCCACATTTCCGGCCGACAGCAAGACCGCTGCTGAAGCGACCGCGGTTAATGACGCCCTAAGAATCCCACGCATCTCATCCTCCCGTTGTTCGTTTGCCGGCTCCTCCAGAGCCAGCATTCGAACGATATCTTATGGGGGTTTGCCCAAATTGCTAGACGCTGGCAGCTAAAACGGAAATGCCCGGACTTTTTGGCTCTTGCCCGTGTGACCCCGTCACGACGGCAGATACCGCATTCATCGCCTATAGTTGACCCTGCCCTGAGATCGGGGTGGAAAGAGATTTGGACACGCCCATGAAGCCACAAATGATCGGCGACATCGTCGTCTCGAAGTTGATCGAGGACATCCACCCGTTCGACACCATGACCGGGCTACCCGACGCCGAGCCTGCGGTCTTTGCGGCGAACCGCGCGTGGCTGGCGCCCCACCTCTACGACTTTGCCGCCGACACGCTGTTGCTGTCGTTCCACACCTTTATCGTACGCACGCCCCACCACACGATCTTGGTCGATACCTGTATCGGCAACGACAAGGAGCGCCCGTGGTCGGAAATCTGGCATCACCGCAGCGGGCCTTATCTCGACCAGATGATCTCCATGGGCGTGGCGCCCGAAGAAGTCGATTATGTGATGTGTACGCATCTGCATGCCGACCATGTCGGCTGGAACACGCGACTGTTGGACGGCCGCTGGGTGCCGACCTTTCCGAACGCCAAATACGTTTTCTCCAAGGCCGACTACGACCATTACGAGGCCACGCCGCCCGACGATCACAGCCACAACGCGTTTCGCGACTCGGTGCTGCCGATCGTCGAGGCCGGTCAAGCGGTGATGATAGGCGATGACTTTTCGATCGACGACACGGTGACGATCCTGCCGACCCGCGGTCATACGCCGGGTCACTATTGCGTGCGGCTGCGCTCGAACGGCGCCGAAGCGATTTTGACCGGCGACCTGATGCACTTC
>Ga0181594_10005615_pt1 | contig 10975 bp, 8 predicted proteins | sample 071ome_18_FD_145603 | JGI IMG/M metagenome (GOLD analysis project Ga0181594, IMG submission 145603) | Coastal salt marsh microbial communities from the Groves Creek Marsh, Skidaway Island, Georgia - 071413BT metaG (spades assembly) | ecosystem: Environmental > Aquatic > Marine > Intertidal zone...
ATCCTGAGCCGATACCGAACGGGAATCGTAAATGCTTTCCAGATTGATGTCAGCGTTCAGCACGCAGGCAATCAACGGCAATTCTGCGGCTGGATCGCCGTGGGCGAGCGAACCGCAAATCGTTCCCCTGTTTCGTGTCTGGTAATGCCCGATGTGCGGAAGCGCCCGGGCCGCAAGCGGTACGTTTGTCTGAATTTGCAAATGCCGCATCGCCGCAGCCTGCGTTACACCCGCTCCGATTGTTGTCTGCACTTCGTCGCTGGATATCGTGCTCAATGCAGCAATCCGGCCGATATCAGCGAGAACCCGCGGATCCGCCATGCGCATGTTCAAAATAGCGGTCAACGATTGCCCGCCGGCGAGTATCGCTGCCTCGTCGCCATACTGCGCCAGGCATGCAAGGGCTTCACCCTTGCTGCTGCAGGGCAGGTAATCAAACGGGGCAGGCTTCATCGCGCGCCTCCCGGCCGTGCCGGTTCGTCCTCCGCCATCAGTTCAACCAAGCGTGCCGGCGTCAGCGGCAGCTCGAGATCGACGACCCCCAATGCGTCGGCGGCGGCGTTGGCAAGGCAAACCGGAGTGGACATGCAATTGCCTTCGCCAATGCCCTTTGCCCCCAGCGGCGTTACCGGCGATGGCGTTTCAACATGGATGATTTCAACGTCCGGGACCTCCATCGCTGTGGGCACAAGATAGTCCGCAAAGCTGCCGGATAAAAAAGCGCCGTCATCCGCGTAGGCGAATTGCTCATAAAGGGCAGCCCCGACAGCATTGGCGAATCCACCCTGGATCTGGCCGTCCGCCATCCCGCGATGCAGCAGCCTCCCGGCATCATGGGCGCTGATATAACGGTCAATGCGCATGTGTCCGGTGTCGCGATCGATCTCAACGCCGCAAAGGTCGAAGACGAATCCGTGCGCCGCGGAGGAATTGATTTCATCATGCGCATTCGGTGGGGTCAGGACCGAAGGCGACCAGAACGCGGTTTCCCGAATTACCGGGTCAACTCCTTGTGGCAGGGCTCCCTGCGCCCAATGCGATGTTGCAGCAAGGCGTTTGAACGGAATAGCTTTGCCCGGTTCGGACGACTCAAACACCTTGCCGCCAGAGAAAACGATCTTCTTGGGTTCGCTCGCCAATTGTGTCGCTGCCAGCGCCGCCAGGCGGGCGCGCAATTTGATGGCCGCCAGATGCGCTGTGCCCGCAACTGCGCCGGCAAAGCGACTGGAATAATTTCCGCTGGCAATCGACCAGGCATCGCGCGCCGTGTCGAGCTCCAGGGTTACGCTGACATCGGTCGATTCGATGCCCAGCGCCTCGGCAACGACCTGCGCCAGAACTGTTCGGTGGCCCTGGCCTTGTGATACGGATGCAGCGTGGACCGAGACACCGCCCAGCGGATCAAGTTGAACCGTAGCGGTGGCGACCGCTCCGCCTTTCGGGCCGGCTTTTTCGCGCTCCTCGGCTGTCAGCACCGTCGTGATATAGCCCATGTTGGATATTGATGGTTCAACGATTGCCGCACATCCTATTCCATAAAGACGCCCTTGCGCCCGGGCCTGTTCGCGCCGCTGCATAAGGGCTTGCAAATGTCCCGATTGTTCAACCTTGTCGAGAACGGCGTGGTAGTCACCGGAATCCAGCGTCGCGCCCGATGCCGTGCGATAGGGAAAATCCTCCTTGCGAACCAGGTTGCGGCGGATGATTTCCATATGCGGCAAGTCAAATTCCCTGGCGATTTTTTCCGTAAGCCGCTCGAGCGCAAAATATACCTGGGGCCCGCCAAATCCGCGCACCAGTCCGCTTGGCGTTTTGTTTGTAAGGACGATCCTGTTGCGTACTGAAAGATTGGTGATCTTGTATGCGCCGGTTAGATTGCCGTGCATTCTGTATATGGTAGCCGGTTCAGGCGCGCGCAGGTAACCGCCGCAATCATCCAGTTGATCGAAGCCGAGCGCGGTTATCACGCCATCTTCTCGGACTGCTGCCCGCAGGGTGGTAATCCTGTTGGTTGCGGACGTCGCGCCGCTGAGGTGTTCCAGCCTGTCCTCTATCCACTTGACCGGGCGTCCGGCAATCCGCGCGGCGACCGCTAGCGCAACCGCGTAGGTGAAAACTGCGTGCTTGGTGCCGAAGCTGCCGCCGGAATCTGGCGGGGTGCGGATTCGCAACTTGGTTCCCGGCACCTGCAACGCCATCGCCATAACCGGATGAAGGGCGTATGGCCCCTGAAAATGCGTGGTAAGTTCGTAACAGCCTTCGGCGCCGGAATATTTTGCAATCACCCCGAAACATTCAATTGGCGTGACGCTGTTTCGAGGATATATTATCTTGATATCAACAATGCGGTGCGCATCTGCAAAGGCTGTATCAGGATCGCCATAGATGAAGTGGCGGTCGCTGACGACATTGGCGCCAACCGCGGGGTGAAGCAAAGGCGCATCGTCTGCTACAGCACGCAACGGATCGATAACCGGGTCCAGCGGCTCGTAGCGAACATCAACCAGTGCGGCGGCATCTTCCGCCAGGTAGGGATTATCCGCGCAGATGATCGCAACGGGTTCGCCAACATATCGAACACGCTCCACCGCCAGTGAATAATGTTCCATCGGTTGCTTGACACCAGCAACGAAGGGGCGGGTGTATTGCGCGATGTCGGTTCCGGTTATGATGGCCTCAACGCCCGTCGCCATCGCGGCCCTGGATGCGTCGACTGACAGGATCCTGGCGTGGGCGTGCGGAGAACGCAAAAAGACCGCATGCAAGGTCCCGGCGGGAACCGGAAGGTCGTCCATGAATTGCCCGGAACCGCGCAGCAATGCCTCGTCTTCAACGCGCAAGCTTGTTCCCCCCGCCAGGGCCGTGCCGGAATATTCGCTGCTCCCGCTGTCGGGCAAAACATTCTCCCTGATCTGGATGCGATGGGACCGGCATCCGCAGATATTTCATCACTGGAAACGATTGCGATGTCAATTGAGTTGGGGCAGGGTTTGGCGCCATGATGCTTTACGGTCGCGCATGGTAAACTTCATTCGTCGCGAACAATGCGCTATGAATCCGGGCCATCGCGCCAACGGGACCAGCCAATATCGGACAACACATGATCAAGATTTACGGGTATCAGCTTTCGCAGGCCACCATGCGCGTTCGCATCGCGCTCAATCTGAAAGGAATGGCCTTCGAGGAAGAGTTCCTCGACTTGCTGAAAGGCGATCAGTTCGATGCCACATTCGTGGCGATAAATCCGCAGCACGTGGTGCCGGCTGTCGTGATCGAAGGCGTCGATATAGCGCTGTTTCAATCGATGGCGATACTCGAATATCTCGAAGAAACATGGCCCTCGCCGCCATTGTTGCCCGAAGATTCGGTTGCTCGCGCCCGGGTGCGTGGGCTTGCCCAAACGATCGTGTCCGACACACACCGGGCCAGCGTACCGGCGACGCGCAAGTATTTGACGGACACGCTGGGGCATAGCGATGTCGAATTGCGCGACTGGGTTCACAATTGGGCCGGTAAAGGCTTGCAGGCTATCGAGACACGGCTGGCCAATGACGGATATGCGGGAAGATATTGTCATGGGGATGGCCCGACATTTGCCGATATCTGCCTGTTTCCACAGATCATCGGCGCCAGGCGCTATTCAGTTCCACTAGAGCCATATCCGCGGATAATCGATATCTTCGAGCGTTGCATGGAAGACAAGGCCTTCGTCGACGCTGTACCGGAATAAGCATGGAGGCGACTAAAGGCTTTCAAGCCGCCCCAGTGCCGGTAGCGTGTCGGTGACGCCAGCCATCCGCATGGCGCGCCAAATCACCACCTGATTGCTGGTGATGACGGACGATTGCAGCATGTCTTCAAGTTCGCAGATTGCCTCGGTCGCGCGGATATTGGCGCAGCTCACGAAATAGGCGTGCGCCTGATCCGTTTTCAGCGGCGCCAGCACCGAAAGCCAGTCGCGTGCGGGCATGGAACAATAGGCATCTGATCCGGCAAGATCGAGATTGCGCTCGGCGACGATTTCGAATCCGGCGCTTTCCAGAAACTCGATTTCATGTTCGTGCGGCGCACGCGCGTAAGGGGACACCAGCACGATCCGCTTTGCTTTCAGCGCTGCCAGCGCGGCGAGACTGGCCGAAGCGGTGGTTGCCGCCGGAGCGCCAGTCGCCGTCGCGACGGCTGCCGTAATTGCTGCCTCGCCATCGCTCCCGGCGGCCATGGAATTGGCAGTACAGTGAAAGATCACCGGGTTGCAGCGCGCATCGGCAAGCATGGCGGCCGCTTCGCGGACCCTCGGTAACAGTTCCGCGTTGGACAGTTTGTGCGGGCCGGTCATACGCAATCGCGTGATGTGCGGGACAATTCCTGCTGGCGTGTAGGCCGAAGCATGCGGTTCAGCTATCCTGTTCGAAGAGGGAATTATGAGACCGTAACGCGCCCGAACTGGCTGATCGCTGGCAATCATGTTTTTCCCCAAAATCAAGTGGAACCCTGTGTCCCAGGCGCAGCCTTTCGCTTGACTGCCGGTTCCGGATTGCAGTCGGGAGAGTTTGCTATTCGTCCTCAATGAAATAGCGGCCGTCGCGCCGCTTGACATATCCGAACCCCGGAAAGTCGAGATGCATTCCGGCGATGCGGGTCTGATCGGCGCTTGTCTGGTCCAGCAGTCTCTTGCGCGAGGTAACAGCCTGTTGCGGGTCTACATCGAAGATGAATGCGATATCCGGGTTTTGCAATTGCAGAAAGTCCATGTGGATGGTGTCGCCCCAGATCATCAGGCTGTCGCCATCGCCTTCGACCGTCCACGTGTTGTGGCCAGGCGTGTGCCCTGGAGCCATTTGCGCAACAATGCCCGGCAGAAATTCGCCATCGCCGATGCGCGTTGTTTGTTTCGAATAAGGCGCGAAGGAATTCCGCGCCCGCTGCATTGTCGCGCGCTGGCGGTCGTGGGCGGCTTGCGAAAGATCGCGCTCGACCCAGAACCTGTATTCAACGTCCTGCACGGCGATTTCGGCATTCGGGAACCAGGGTCGACCTTGCGCATCGATCAATCCGTCCGAGTGATCCGGGTGGATATGCGTCAACAGAACGTGGGTTATGCTTGCCGGTTCGATGCCGGCCACCGTGAGATTTTCCGGCAGTTTGCCGAGCGTGGGGCCCATTGTCGTGCCGGTCCCGGCGTCCACCAACGCTCTGACACCGCTGCCTTCGATCAGGAATGCGTTGACGGACAGATAGACCGGATCCGTGAGCGACTTGCCACTGATATCCTGCGTCAACTGCTTGTCGACACCGACGGTCACGTCGATCGTCGTCTGGAACAGGCCGTCGCTGAAGGCTGTAACCGTGTAGTCGCCGATTTGGATTGAAGGATTGGTCATGCTGCCTCGGATCAGTCGCGCCTGCCGGACGTATGGCCACGATCCGTTTCACCTGGCGCCCCGACATCGACACGTGCGTCGATAACATAACGGCCCCCGGCGCGAACGATTTCCTCGCCGCGCTTCAGCGCTGCTGCAAAATCCACCGCGTTCATAACCGGTCCCTCTCCGTCAAATCCCTGTGCCTTGGCAAGCCCCAGGATATCGATCGCCGGGCGGACCATCTCCTGCCCGACGAACTTGTTCTCAACCGGCCTGTCGCGCACCACCGCCATGCGTTCCTGATGGGCGACATCATTGTAATAGACCTGGTTGTTGGCGACGACCACGAGCAAGGGTATCTCCATGTGCGCGGCCGTCCAAAAGGCGTTCACACCCATGGTGAAGTCGCCATCGCCGATAACCGTCATTGCCATCCGGCCCGAACCCATGACCGCGAGCGCCGTACCGATGGCGTTGGCCGGGCCGGAGCCGACACCGCCGCCGCCATCAATGCCGAGGTAGTCGAGCGGATGGTTGAAGCTCACTGTCTCCGAAGGCCAGCCAAGCGAATACGCCGCCATGGTGATGTCTTTGCCTTGACGAAATTCTCGTATCACCATGGCCAGATCGCGCAGGCCCATAATGCCTTCGGTGCGCGCCGATTTGAGATCGGGCGCAACGCGGGGCGGAAACCTTGGCTCTGCCGGCTCTCTTGTGCCACGCAGACGCCGAACGGCCTCCAGCAGCGGGCCGACGAACTCGTCCGGCGATGACAATATTTTCAGGTCGGCTGGCGGCAGGCCAAAATAGTCCATGCTCCAGCCCTTGTGCAGGTAATCATCAATGGAACAATGGATCACCTTGGCGGCGACTGGCGCGCCCTTGCCGAGCGTGAGATTGAAATGGCCTTTCAGATCGATCCAGTCGAGGGACAGGATTACGTCTGCGTCCTTGGTGATCTGGGACGAGGCGGGCGAGGGCCGGAAGCGCGGCTCGACCACATGCAGTGGATGTTCGGTCGGGAAAGCCGCCGCTGTCTTCATATCGGTCAGGACAGCCGCGCCCAGCGCTTCCGCAAGCGCTATACGGGTGTTCCAGTCGTCCATCGAGCGCGAAACACGGCCGATTAGAATGACTGGCTTTTTTGCATTGACCAGCATCTGCGCGGCCTGTTCGACTGCATCGGCCGCAGGCGCCGGCGGCGCGCCGGGCTGGTAGCGCTCGATATCGGGGAAATTGATCGGCGTCTCCAGTTTCGACTCCTGCAGCCCGACATCCAGGCAAACATAGACCGGTCCCTGGGGCTGGGTTGCCGCGATCTGCCAGCCGCGCACGATCGATTCCACGGCCGCGTCGGCCGAACGTGGTTCATCGTCCCACTTCGTATAATCGCGGATCAGCGCTCCCTGGTCCTTGGCCGTATGTATCCAGTCGATCCACGGCCGGCGCTCCTCCGAATCGCCCGGGCCGGTTGCACCCAGGATCAGCACCGGATTGCGGGCGCACCAGGCGTTGAAAACGGACATGGTTGCGTGCATCAGCCCGACGTTCGAATGAAGCGCCACCGCCATCGGTTTTTCGGTAACTTTTGCGTAGCCTTGCGCGATCCCGACCGCGTGTTCTTCGTGCAGGCAAACCATCATCTGCGGGTCATGGTTGCCAAGATAATTGACGAGTGAGTCGTGCAGGCCACGGTAGCTGGCGCCGGGGGTTAACGCGATGTAGCGCACGTCCGTACGCCGCAGCATTTCAGCCATTGCATCGGAGGCCCAGCCCAGCTGGGCATTGGAGGACCGTTGCAATTGGTCCTTGCCGTCAAAACGGGCGGTACCCAGCGGTGGATTGTCATTCGAACTTTCGGGGCTGGAGGCCATGTTTTGTTCCATACGTTTGAAGTTGCTAATCTGAAACCGTAGCAACGGCGCCGTCACGCCCGGGAGCCAGATATTGGCGCTTACAATCGCGCCAAACCGGGGCGCGCGTCAACGTCCAGTGCGGCGGTTAGTCCGGATTGGGCTGATTGACTCGATGACGGCGGGGCGGGACATTAGCATTCAATCGATCCGGGAAAACCGGAGCAGGTAGAAAATGCCGGCGGTTGCAGGGAGGCATCCATGGTGGACATGCGCGATCGCATCGCGATGTACAATGGCAACAAGTTAAAGCTCGGTCTGTTCGGCTCAAATTGCTCGTCGGGCAGGGCATTTACGGTTCTGCCGGAACGCTGGCTTGCGGATTGGGACAGCAACGAAAAACTGGCTGAAATGGCCGATGCAGCCGGCATCGACTTCATGCTGCCCATTGCCCGATGGAAGGGATACCAGGGCGAAACGGACTTCCAGGGCACGACATTGGAAACCCTGACCTGGGCGACCGGGTTGCTGGCGCGAACAAAGCGGATGACAGTTTTCGCAACGGTTCATGCGCCGCTCGTCAACCCGGTCATGGCGGCCAAGTGTTGCGTAACCGCAGATCTGGTCGGGCGCGGACGGTTTGCCCTCAACATCGTCATCGGCTGGAACGAGGGCGAGTTCGGCATGTTTGGCGTTGGCCAGCGCGAGGAGGTCAAACGCTATCCCTACGGGCAGGAATGGATCGACGCGGTATTGCGCATGTGGGGGCCGGAGGAAACATTCGATTTCAATGGCGAATTTCTGCAGCTGAAAGATTTGCGCATCAAGCCGAAACCTTTTGGCGGAACGCGGCCCCTGATGATGAATGCCGGGGCGTCCGAGGCCGGCCGGGCCTATGCACTCAGAAATTGCGATGCCCTTTTCACTTCCGTCAGCTTTCCCTCGCTGGACGAGATGGCGGCGGAGAACGAAGCGCTGCGCCAGCGCGCCCGAGATCAAGGCCGGGAAATCGGTGTTTATACGGTTGGCGAGGTAGTTTGCCGGGCAACGGATAAGGAGGCTCGCGAATATTATCGCCACTGGATCGAGGACAGCGTTGATTGGGCGGCCATCGATTACATGTTGCATCTGAAGGGTCTGCGGCCACAGGACGATCCGGCTGAATATGAGCGCCGCAGGAATCTGCTTGTCCACGGCCAGTCCGGCTTTGCGATTATTGGCGGTCCCGATGAAGTTGCCGGGCAACTCGCCGACATCAGCGCTGGCGGTTTCGACGGTATTGGGTTTTCCTTCGTCAACTATCTCGATGAACTGCCGCTTTTCGCTGCCGAAGTTCTCCCGCGCCTCGAGAAAATGGGATTGCGTGAAAAAGGCGGCAATCTGCTTTAATCGACTGATGCGAGTTTAACCGGAGCGAAGGTATGCAACGGCAATTCTTCTTCTTTTCGGAAATGGGTTACAACGCTTATCCTGACGAGGAAGCCGAAAAGTACGGCTATACGGCGCTGATGTTTCCGAACTCGATATTTGATGCGGCAACAGCGCGTGACCTGTGGCAGATGTTCCTGCGCGAACATGAATATGCCTCTGAAATGGGCTTCGATGGTTCTGTCTGTAACGAGCATCACAATAACGTGTTGTCGATGCAGGAAAGCGTGAATATTTCGGCAGCCGTGTTGAGCCAGCGGATCAAGGGTTCCATCGCCCTGATAGGCAATCCACTGCCTATTCACGATAATCCGGTACGCGTCGCCGAAGAGATTGCGATGCTTGATCTGATTTCAAATGGCCGCATCATTTCCGGTTTCGTGCGCGGAACGGGCATTGAGCAATTATCGACCAACGCAAATCCCGCCTACAATCGCGAGCGGTTTGAAGAGGCGTATCAACTGATCAAGAAAACCTGGACAGTGCCAGGGCCGTTCCGTTGGGAGGGCAAGCATTACCACCTGCGCGTGGTCAATCCCTGGCAATTGCCGCTGCAGAAACCGCACCCGCCAATATGGGCCGGTGGAATATTGAGCCCGGAGACGATTCAATGGGCCGCGAGAGAACGCATCACCTATCTGGTCCTGGGTAGCGCCCTTGATGCAACAGCATCGTGCCGGGAAATTTATCACGAGGTCGCCCGGCAGGATGGTTGGACGCCGGGCCCGGAAAAACTTGGTTACCTCATCCACACTAGCGTCATGGACACCGATGAAGAAGCCTACGAGATGGGCAAATATCATTATGGCGGCACATCGGCGATTGGGCGCAACCGCGGCGCGGGCGGACAGGAATTCCAGAAGCCGCCATTGGGTGGCGCCCTGACGCAGGGAACCGGCTCAGGCGGCACCACCGGAGGACCACATCCCGAATGGGCTGCGCCACCGGGCTATATTTCGAAGCGCGCCAAGGCCGGCGCCATGGCCCGGGAGCGGCGGATGTCGGAAGGTGACTACGATTCAGCGGTGCGGGCCGGACTGATTCTTACTGGCAGCCCTGATACCGTTATCCAAAAATTCAAGCATATCATCGACCGGACCGATCCCGGGTACGTCACGTTCTGGGCGCGCGAAGGGAAAAAGCCGCACGAGGCGACCATGCGCGGTATCGAACTGCTCGGGAGGGAAGTTATACCGGCGTTGCGCGAACACACTTCTGCACTGGTGACCGGCAAGGAGGTTACACCATGGCCGCACTAGGATCCGCAGGGCGGGAAACAAAAGTACGGTGCGCTGGTATCGAAGTGCAGGTGCGCCGTGGTGGAGCCGGTACGCCTCTGCTGTTCATTCATGGCGAAATGGGCGCGCCCGGCTGGATCGACGCATTCGAGCATTTGTCGCAGTCTCATGATGTCATTGTTCCATCGCTGCCGGGATATGGCACATCGGAGCGCCCCGATTGGATCATGTCGGTCAATGACATGGCCGCGTGGATTGCCTGGTTCGCTCGCGACAGCGAAATTGTAATGCCGGTTGATGTCGTTGGCTGTTCGATGGGTGGCTGGATCGCCGCTGAAATTGCGGTCGTTGCACCGGAATTTATCAACAAGCTGGTCTTGTGTAGCCCGATGGGGATAAAGCCGCGGGAGGGCGATATATTCGACTATTTTCTGGAATCGGGGGCAACGGGACTACATCGCAGCTTCCACGACCCGGAAGGTTGCGCGCAGTACATGAAATATTACGGCAAGGAATTGTCGCCGGACGATCACGACAGGATCGAACAACACAGGGAAATGACCTGCAGAATCGCCTGGAAACCTTATATGCATTCGCTCACCTTGCCGGCGTTTTTGCCTTCGCTCAATGCGCCAACGATGATCCTTTGCGGCGAACAGGATCGGATCGTTCCGCTTGATGCTGCCAGGCAATATGCACAGGGCATTGCCGGTTCGGAGCTTGTCACGATAAAGGATTGTGGTCACATGCCGGAACTGGAGCAGCCGGAACAATTTGCTGCTGCGGTACGGGAATTTCTGAAGAGATAATGTGGCAGGGGGGTGTGCACGGACGGGATTTGCGCTGACCGGAAATGCCTTCGATCCGTCATTGGAAAACAGGACATGGATTTATTTTCGCCGCTCGTGATCGGCAAATACGAACTTGCGAACCGTATCGTTATGGCGCCGATGGCACGCGCCCGTTGCGATCTTGATCGTGTACCAACGCCGATAATGGCTGAGTATTACTCCCAGCGAGCAAGTGCGGGGCTGATTATAACGGAAGCATCAAGCGTCTCGCCGTTGAGTGTCAGCCGCCCGCACGCCTCGGC
>Ga0181594_10005620_pt1 | contig 10969 bp, 8 predicted proteins | sample 071ome_18_FD_145603 | JGI IMG/M metagenome (GOLD analysis project Ga0181594, IMG submission 145603) | Coastal salt marsh microbial communities from the Groves Creek Marsh, Skidaway Island, Georgia - 071413BT metaG (spades assembly) | ecosystem: Environmental > Aquatic > Marine > Intertidal zone...
GAGGGGCGCTGCTCTGCGGATGCTCGGACTGCTCAGCGCGTGATGTCGTCGGGCGAGCCGCCGGGCTGGCCGAAGAACGCGACCTTCGAGAAGTCGAGCTCGTAGCGGGCGATCGCCTCGCCGAGCACCGCGCGGTCCTTCTCCCCGAGCTTCACGAGCTCCGCGAGCACGCAGTAGACGACCGCGTGCGCCTCGATGCGGTGCAGACCCCGCAGCGCCTCGCGCGTGTCGCTGCGTCCGAACCCGTCCGTCCCGAGCGCCGCGAACGGACCGGGGACGAAGTCGGCGATCTGGAACGGCGTCGCGCGCATCCAGTCCGACACGGCGACGAACGGACGGTCCCGTCCCTCCTCGAGGATGCGCGTCACCATCGGCACGCGCGGCTCGGCGTCGGGGTTCGTGCGGTTGAACGCCTCGACGGCCGTGCCGTCACGCAGCAGCCGGTTCCAGCCCGGTGCGGACCACACGTCGGCGACGACGTCCCAGTCCGACGCGAGCAGCTCCTGCGCACGAAGCGCCTCGCCGACGATCGTGCCCGACGCGAGGATGTGCGCGTCGGCGGTGCGCCCGTCCGCGACCCCGTCGAGCGTGTGGCCGTGACGGAAGCGGTATAGCCCGTCGATGACCTGCTCGTCGGTGACGTGCGCGGGCATCGCGGGCTGCACGACCGGCTCGTTGTAGACGGTCAGGTAGAAGATGACGTCCTCGCCGCCCTCGACGTGGCGGTCGGAGAACATCCGCTCGAGCCCGTGCTCGACGAGCACCGCGAGCTCGTAGGCGAACGACGGGTCGTACGCCTCGACCGCCGGGTTCGACTGCGCCATCAGCAGCGAGTGACGGTCCTGGTGCTGCAGCCCCTCGCCGTTCAGCGTCGTCCCACCCGCGGTCGCGCCGATGAGGAAGCCGCGCGCGCGCTGGTCCGCCGCCGACCAGATCGAGTCGGCCGTGCGCTGGAACCCGAACATCGAGTAGAAGATGTAGAGCGGCACGGTCGGCACACCGTGCGTCGCGTACGACGTTCCGGCGGCCGCGAACGTGGCGACCGAGCCCGCCTCGGTGATCCCCTCGTGGATGATCTGGCCGTCGACCGCCGTGCGGTAGCTCAGCAGCAGGTCCGAGTCGACCGGCTCGTAGTTCTGCCCCTGGTGGTCGTAGATCTTCGCCGTGGGGAACCACGAGTCCATGCCGAAGGTGCGCGCCTCGTCGGGGATGATCGGGACGATGCGCTTCCCGAGGTCCTCGCTGCGGAGCAGATCCTTGAACAAGCGCACGAGCGCCATCGTCGTCGCGACCGGCTGGTTGCCCGAGCCCTGCTTGAGCGCGCCATACAGGTCGTGCTCCGGCAGCTTCGGCATCGCGAACACGGTGCGCCGCTCGGGCAGGAATCCGCCGAGCTCGGCGCGCCGCTCCTTGAGGTAGCGCACCTCCTCGGAGTCCGGACCCGGCATGACGTAGGGCGGCAGGTCGGCCTCGAGCGCGATGTCGGGGATGTCGAGCTCGAGCCGGTCACGGAACGACATCAGCGCCGCGGAGCTGAGCTTCTTCATCTGGTGGACGGCGTTGCGCGCCTCGAAGTCCGGCCCGAGCGTCCAGCCCTTCACCGTCTGCGCGAGGATGACGGTCGGCGCACCCTCGGTGCGCACCGCTGCGTCGAACGCCGCGTGCACCTTGCGGTAGTCGTGCCCACCACGGGTGAGACGACCGAGGTCGTCGTCGGTCAGCGTGTCCGCGATCGCGCGCAGCGAGTCGTTCGCGCCGAAGAAGTGCTCGCGCACGTACGCCGGACCGCGAGCGACGTAGGTCTGCATCTGGCCGTCCGGCACCTCGTTCATGCGGGCGACGAGCGCCCCGTCGACGTCCTTCGCGAGCAGCGCGTCCCACTCGCGGCCCCAGATGACCTTGATGACGTTCCAGCCCGCACCGCGGAAGACGCCCTCGAGCTCCTGGATGATCTTCCCGTTGCCGCGCACCGGACCGTCGAGCTGCTGCAGGTTGCAGTTGATGACGAACGTCAGGTTGTCGAGGTGCTCACGCGCTGCGACCGACAGCGCACCGAGCGTCTCCGGCTCGGCCGTCTCGCCGTCGCCACCGAAGAACCACACGCGCTGCTGCGACGTGTCCTTGAAGCCGCGGTGGTGCAGGTAGCGGTTGAAGCGCGCCTGGTAGATCGCGTTGAGGGGTCCGAGGCCCATCGAGACGGTCGGGAACTCCCAGAAGTCCGGCATGAGGCGCGGGTGCGGGTAGCTCGACAGCCCGCCCGGCTCGACCTCGCTGCGGAAGCGGTCCATCTGCTCGGTCGAGAACCGGCCGGCGAGGAACGCCCGCGCGTACACGCCCGGCGACGCGTGGCCCTGGAGGAACAGCTGGTCGCCGCCGCCCGGGTGGTCCTTGCCGCGGAAGAAGTGGTTGAAGCCGACCTCGTAGAGCGACGCGGCCGACGCGTAGGTGCCGATGTGCCCGCCGGTGCCGCGCATCACGTTCGTGCGGTGGACCATCACGGCCGCGTTCCAGCGGATGAGCCGGCGGATGCGGCGCTCGAGCGCCTCGTCGCCGGGGAAGTCCGGCTCCCGATCCGTGGGGATGGTGTTCACGTAGTCGGTCGACGTGAGCGACGGCAGACCGATCTGCCGCTGACGCGCCCGCTCGAGGACCTTGAGCATCAGGAAGCGGGCGCGCGACGGGCCGCCCTGGTCGACCACCGCGTCGAACGCGTCGAGCCACTCGCCCGTCTCGACCGGGTCGGCGTCCGCATGCTGCGAGACGAGGCCGTCGAGGATGACCGGTGCGGACGGGTCGGTGCGGGGGACGACCGCGTCAGCGGCATCGCTCGGGTGCTGTGCGGACATGGCACGCTCCGGCTCGGGTGCGATCGGGTGCGGTGCGGGCAACACGCTAGCGCTGCGCCGGAGACCGCCTCACGCGAACCGGAACGCGTCGCCATCCGACGCCTCGACGTGGCCGAGCACCCACGCGTCGACACCGCGTGCGGCGAGCGTCGCGCGTGCGGCATCGACCGCGCCCGGTGCGAGCACGAGCACCATCCCGACGCCGCAGTTGAACGTGCGCCACATCTCGGCGTCCTCGACGGGGCCCTGCTCGGCGAGCCAGCCGAACACGTCCGGCCACGTCCAGCTCGACGCGTCGACGACCGCCGCGAGCCCGTCCGGCAGTACGCGCGGCAGGTTGCCCGGCAGCCCACCACCGGTCACGTGGCAGGCCGCGTGCACACCGTCCTCGCCGACACCGAGCGCGTCGACGACGGCGAGCACGTCAGGTGCGTGCACGCGCGTCGGCTCCATCAGCGCGTCCGCGAGCGGACGGTCGAGGCCGTGGTGCTCGGCGAGGTCGAGGCCGTCGACGATGCGGCGGATCAGCGAGTAGCCGTTCGCATGCGGGCCGGACGACGGGAGCGCGAGCAGCACGTCGCCGTCACGGACGCGGTCCGGACCGAGCAGCGCGTCTCGCTCGACGACCCCGACGGCGAAGCCGGCGACGTCGAACGCATCGGGCTCGAGGAGGCCGGGGTGCTCGGCGGTCTCGCCACCGACGAGCGCGCAGCCAGCGACGAGGCACGCGTCGGCGATCCCACCGACGAGGTCCGCGACCCGCTCCGGGTCGAGCCGGCCGACGGCGAGGTAGTCGTTCATGAACAGGGGCCGCGCGCCGACCGCGACGAGGTCGTCGACGACCATGCCGACGAGGTCGTGGCCGATGCCGTCGAGGCGGCCGAGGCGACGAGCGAGCTCGACCTTGGTGCCGACGCCGTCTGACGACGACACGAGCACCGGGTCGCGCCACGCGGACGTGTCGAAGCGGAAGAGCCCGCCGAACCCGCCGATGCCGCCGAGGACCTCCGGCCCGTGCGTCGCCGCGACGCGCGCACCGATCAGCCCCACACTTCGCTCGGCCGCGACGAGGTCGACGCCGGCATCGCCGTAGGAGACGGGGCGGCGCTCAGCCATCGAGGTGGCGGCGGCGCGAGTCGGGGCAGCGCCAGCGGCGGCGGAACGCGGCCTCCGCATCCGCGAGCGCGTCGAGCCGGTCCATGAGGTTGCGGACCGGGTCGAGGACGTCGTCGAGCTCGTCGGTCGACGCGGCGATGGCGTCGATGCGCTCGAGCGCCTGCTCGGTGCGGTCGAGGGCGTCGCTGCACGCGCGCCACTCGTCGGCGAGCTCGTCGATGTGCCAGCCCGGCATCCACGTGCGCACGTCGGTGACGGCCTGGCGCAGCGCCGTCGTGCCGACGGTGATCGGGGCCGGCTCGACCCGACCGACCGGCAGGACGCCGAGGAGGACCCGGCGGCCGCCCTCGAGGACGTCGCAGCAGTCGAGGAACGCCCACCACGCCGGCTCGAGCTCGGGCGGGAGGACGGGACGGGTGGCGAAGAGGCGGCGCGGGCTCACCGACGCATCGTACAAGCGTGCTCCTCCTAGACTGCGTCGACGGAGGCTCTGTGAACATCTACATCCGCATCGAGATTCGGCGACGTGAACTCGAGGGACGACTCCTCCTCGCGCTCGCCGCCGCTGAGCGCGGCCATGACGTCCTCCTCGGTGACCTCGATGCGCTGCTCTCGCATCGCCTGTGGTTGCGACCCGGAATCTTCCACGACAAGAGCCTGACCCCGACCTCGGGGAAGATCGCGCTTCATCGAAGGCTCGCCGCCGCCGGCTTCCTCGTCACGAGCCAGGACGAGGAGCACGGCCTCGGGGACGCCACGTACGACGCGTTCGCGCAACGTCGTTTCGGCCCCGAGACCCTCCACACGGCGACCACGGCCTTCTGTTGGGGTCCCCATGACCGCGACGCACTCGTCGAGATGTACTCGGAGCACGCGGATCGCTTCTCGATGTCCGGTTCACCTCGCGTCGACCTATGGCGACCGGAGTTCCGGAGACGGCGTCCCCCGATGCGTCCCGTTGATGTCGAAGGAGACCGGCCGATCGTTCTCGTCGCACCCGGATCACGCCCGTTCATCCCGCATCCGTTCTGGGTCGCGATGGAGGACCTGCGACCACGGCAGTTCCGGAGCCACGACGATGATCGTGAGTGGGGCCACTACAGGAAGTTCGCAGAGGCCTACCAGTATGTCGGTCGCCTCGTCCGAGGGATACGTCTCGCCGCCCACGCGTTCCCGGAAACTGTCTTCGTGGTCCGCCCGCACCCGAAGTCCCCGGACGGGGCTTGGGAGGCCGTCCTCGGGTCTGCGGAGAACATCATCGTGACCCGGGAGGGCGACGCCGCCGGCCCGTGGCTCGACGCCGCCCGTGCGCTGATCCACAATGGCAGCACGACGGCCGCCGAGGCTGCGATGATGGGTGTCCCGGTCGTCTCGTTCCAGCCGCAGGGTGAGCGGTCCGACCGGTTCACCAACCGCGTCGGTGCCGTCGCACGGGACGAGGACGAGCTACTCGCGCTCATCGCCGGCGCGCGTGACGGACGTGCGACCACATCGGCCGACGCGGATCGCAGGGTCCTCGAGGAACGGCTGTCGGTCGACCCGGAGCGGTTGTCCGCGGACAGGATCGTCGACGTCTGGGAGGCCGCCGAACAGCCGGGTCTGGGACGGCCGAACCGGCTCGCTGCGGCGTCGGCCGCATCACGGGCCCATCGCCGTGTCGGCACGGTTCGCGCGGGCGTCCGGCGCACGCTGCGGGGCGGGAGCCCCCGTCGATCCATCGGCATTGACGCGACGCCGAAGTTCCCGCCGCTCACGACGGACGCGATCACGGAGCTCGCCGACGGACTCCGCCGGGCCCTCGGGCGCTTCGATGGGGTCGACGTCACCCTGGTCGGCCGTCGACTCGTCAGGATCCGACCGCGCTGAACGACGTTGGCCTCGCGGCGGGCGTAGGGCAAGCCTAGATTGCGTCCGATGCGCGCCCTCGTCTCGACCCTCACCCCGTACCCGTCCGGCACTGCTCATGCCGTCCACATCGCAGCGACCGCTCGAGGCTTCGTCGAGGCCGGGAACGACGTGCTGCTGGTGAGCGCACAGCCCGGGCCGGGCTGGCCCGATGGCGCGGCCCCGGACGACCGCTTCGAGGTCCGGACCCTGGCTGCTCGTGACCACCGAGGCCTGTCGATCGTCAACCTGCCCCGGATCGTCCGGGTCGCCTGGTCGTTCGAGCCACAGCTGGCATTCGCGGACGACGTGCGGACCGGACTCGGACTCGCGCTCGCCGGCGTACCGGTGATCGTCGAGTTCCACTCGATGCAGTTCCACCGCAGCGCGCTGAGCCGGGCAGCGCTCCACCGCCTGCTCCGACGCTCCGAGCTCCGGGGGATCGTGACCATCTCGGAGCGCCTCCGCGACGATCTCGCGCGCGCAACGGGGATCGGGCCGAGGGCCATCACGGTCCTCCCCGAGGCCGCGCGACCACGGACGGACGCGGAACTGAATGGGCCTGTCCCCGCGTGGCTCGCCCGGACCATGCGGGAAGCGACCCTGCAGCTCGGCTACACCGGATCGCTGTACGAGGGACGCGGCGTCGAGCTGATGCTCGAGGTCGCGCGTCGGATCCCGGACGTCGACCTCCACATCCTCGGTGGACCGGACTCGGCGGCGCAGAAGCTCCGCGCCAGGCCCGACCGCCCCTCGAACGTCCACGTGCACGGGCTGCGCCCGGTCCTCGATGCGGAACGACTGCAGATGGCCGTTGATGTCCTGCTGGCGCCCTATGCCAGCAACGTGGCGACCCCGGGTGGCGTCGACACGTCGCGATGGATGTCGCCGATGAAGGTCTTCGAGTACCTCGCAGCGGGCCGTGCCATGGTCTGCTCGGATCTCCCGGCGCTGCGCGAGGTGCTCGACCACGACAGGACCGCGATGCTCGTCGCCCCAGAGGACCCGGATGCGTGGGTCGACGCGGTCCAGCGGCTGCGAGACGACCCTGGCCTCCGTGTCCGCCTGGGTCGCGCGGGACGCGCGGTGCACACCGAGCGGTACACGTGGAGCATCCGCACGGAACGACTGCTCAACCTCGGGATTGACGCACCCCGCTGACCGTGTCACCGAGCAGTCCTTCGAGGAGTAACACGTTGGTGGCGAAATCGAAGCGCTGCCGGGCATGGTCACGCGCCCGTCCACCTGCAGCATCTCGCAGGGGTGTCGAGGTCGCGAGCTCGACGGTCGCACGTCGGAACTCTGTCGCATCTCCGCCGCAGACCTGTCCAAGACCCCGCGACGCGATGGCTCGGTCCGGGTCGTAGTCGAGGCTCACCGTCGGCACTCCGTGCCACCACGCCTGGATCATGGCATTGCTGAGCCCCTCCGGACGGGCAGTGACCGCCAGGCAGCGCGCCCCGGCGATCAGGCCGGCCGCCTCCCCGGGTGGGAGCGCGCCGACCGAGTGGAGGTTCGGGATGGAGGGATCCGTGACGGTGAGCCCCCGGTAGCGCTCGTCCTGCAGCGCACCCGCGACGACGAGGTCGACGTGGTGTGGGGCGAGGGCGCGAGCGAGCGGGACCAGCTGCTCCGGGCGCTTCCGGGACTTCAGGTTGGCGACCCAGGCGACGTAGGGCCGCGGCCAGACGAACGGGGCCGTCGAGGGATCGACGACGTTCGGGACGTGTCGTTGCAGCGCGACCGGCGTCCGCCCGAGGAAGTCCTCGCGCTGCGCCGCGATGGCAGCGACCTCGGCGAACGCCCTCCAGGTCCGGCGGTGCTCAAGACGATGCTGCAGATCGCCGGCGAGCGTCCGGAGGGAGACACGATGGACGGGCCCCGTGGGCCACCGCGACACGTCGTCCACATGCGCGACAGCGAGGACGACGGGGATGCGGCTCGGTGGGCCGGCGAGCAGCGCGACGACCACGTCGAGCGACTGCCGCCCATGACGCCAGTAGACGACGTCGGGTTCAGTGGCACGGATAGCACGAGCGATGCTGCCGGGGTCCTTCGACTCGTCGGGTGCGAGTCTGACGAGTCCGTAGGGCAGGCTCAGCATCCCCTCCGACGGTCGCGCTGATGACCGCAGCGCGACGTAGGACACCGCGTGCCCCCGGGCGGCGAGTCCGCGGGCGAAGAGGTCGCACTGCAGCTCGCTGCCCCCGATCACGTCGGAGGGATGACGGTTGACAAACGTGACGCGGAGCATCAGAGCGCGCGTTCGATCGCGGAGAGGACGCCGGATGCCACCGCATCGACCTCTCCGGGCACGGTCGTGTGGACGGCGGCTCCAGCCGCGACGAGACCGGCCGCGCAGCGCGCTAGGAGACGCAGGTCGTCGCGCACCGAGTCGATGAGCCGACCATCGTCGAGGCCGACATGCCGATCGATGACACGCCCGCGTCCTCGGAGCCGAGCGACGAGGACCGCCGGGTCCTGCGTCAGATGGACGTGGAGGGCCGGTGGAGGGAGGGCCCGGAGGTAGCGCGCGAGCGTCTCGTCGTCCGGGTCCGCGCCGCACACGATCGGTGCGCGCTGAACCAGACCCTCGTCGAGGACGACGACGACGTCCGCTGGAGCCGCATCAGCGAGCGCGCGGAGCTCGAGCGTGGCTGCGAGCCAGCCGGGCGCGTGAAGTGGTCGCAGCGGATCGTCGGCATCGCGACCGAGCGGAGCGTCTCGGACGATGGAGAGCAGGCCGGCCCAGTCCTGCCCGCGCGCAGCGAGTTCGCGTCGCCGCTCGCCGGGCGTGAGGTCACGCCGGAGCAGTGACCCGAACGGTCGACCTCGCGCGACTCGGAGCAGGCGGTCCGCGCCGACGATGCGGCGGCCGGCGACATGCCGGCCCTCAAGCGCACGCACGGTCGAGGACTTCCCCGTCCCTGGCGCACCGAACAGTTCGATCACTGATGCCATGGGACGAGTCTCGCACGGGAAGGTCTCCGCCGCACGCCTACGCTGCCGACGGTCAGCCGTCGACCGCACGAGATAGGGCAGAAGACGTGGGGGACCGTCAGTACCTCGCCCGAACCCGGGGCCCATCGGATGTCGCCCTCGTCCTCCCGTCGTTCGGTTCCGGCGGCGCGGAGCGGGTCATCCTCAACCTCGCCGGTGCGTTCGAGGCGCTCGGCGCGCGTGTCCGACTGATCGTGCTCGACCCGGATGGGCCATTGCGCGGGTCGGTCGCCGACGGCGTCGAGGTGGTCGACCTCCACGTCCCCCGTGTCCGTCGGGCTGCTCGTAGGCTCATCGCGGAACTCCGCAAACGACCTGCGGACCTCCTGATCGGTTCCCAGACACACCTGAACCTCCTGCTGGCCTTGATCAGGCCCGGACTGCCGCAGAGGACCGGGCTCCTCCTCAGAGAGCCGAACCTCCTACCCGCAGACGCGCGTGACGCCCGCCAGGATCGCCTCGTCGGATGGCTCCTCGGTCGGGCGGACCTGGTCGTCGCCTCCTCAGAGGCAATGCGCGACCATCTGGTCACCACGGTCGCGAGCCGTTCCCAAGTGCGCGTGCTCCCGAACCCCGTCGACGTCCAGAGCCTCCGCTCAGCTGCCCGTGACGGGTCACCGCTCGGCCACGACGACGGACTGGTCAGCGTGGGGCGTCTCACGGACCAGAAGGGCTACGAGGACCTCCTGGACGCGCTCAGTCGGGTGCCCGGCGATCGTCGACTCACTGTGCTCGGGGGCGGTCCACTCCGCCCGTCCCTCGAGGATCGCGTCCACCGGCTCGGACTCTCCGACCGTGTCCGGTTCGTCGGGAGGGTCGACGAGCCGGAGACGCTGACGGCGACGGTCGCTCGCGCCGCTCTGCTCGTCCACCCGGCCCACTACGACGGGATGCCCAACGCCGTCCTGGAAGCGCTGGCACTCGGGACACCGGTGCTCGCCACGACCGATCTCGACGTCCTGCGTGGACTCGCCGAGGAGGTCGGCCCGGCCGCGCTCCGCCTCGTCCCACGCGCCGCGCTCGCCGAGGCGATCGAGGATTCGGCGTCGGCCACCCCGACTCGCGGGAGCGGGGACCTCCGCCCGAGCCTGCTCCCGGAGCGGTTCGACATGAATGGGGTCGTCCACGCGCTCCTCGATGCATACGAGGACGTCCGGGCGAGCTCCGGCGCGTAGCCTCGGGGTCATGTTCTCCCACCCTGTCCTGCCCCCGCTGGCCTCCCACCCGTTCCTCGACGCGCTCGAGCAGCGCACCGTCGTGCTCGACGGCGCCATGGGGACGAGCGTCCAGGAGGCGGACCTCAGCGCCGCTGACTTCGGCGGGGACGCGCTCGAAGGCTGCAACGAGGTGCTCGTGCGCACCCGGCCCGACGTCGTCGACCGCCTCCACCGCTCGTTCCTCGAGGTCGGCTGCCACGCGGTCGAGACCGACACGTTCGGCGGCGCACCGTGGGTGCTCGACGAGTACGGGCTCGGCGCCGAGACGGAGGAGCTGAACCGGCGCGCGGCCGAGATCGCCCGTGCCGCCTGCGACGCGTTCGCGAGCCCCGGCGACCCACGCTGGGTCATCGGCTCGATCGGACCGGGCACGCGGTCGCCGACGCTGTCGCTCGGGCAGGACCCGGCCGAGGAGCCGCAGGCGATCCGGCTCGACGAGATGGAGGACGGCTACCGCCGTCAGATCCGGGGGCTGCTCGAGGGTGGCACGGACGTGCTGCTCATCGAGACCGCCTACGACCTCCTGCAGGCGAAGGCCGCGGTCGCCGCCGCGAACGACGTGTTCGTCGAGCGCGGCGAGCGCGTCCCGCTGATGGTGCAGTTCACCGTCGAGAAGGACATCGACACGATGCTCCTCGGGTCGGAGCCGCTGGCGGCCGTCGCCGCGCTCGACCCGCTCGCCATCGACGTGCTCGGCATCAACTGCGCGACGGGTCCTGCGGACATGCGCGAGCACGTGCGCACGCTCTCGCGCGCGTCGCGCCTGCCGATCTCGATCCTGCCGAACGCCGGCCTGCCGGAGCTCGTCGACGGGCGCACCGTCTATCGGCTCTCGCCGGAGGAGCTCGCAGCCGCGCACGTCGAGTTCGTCGACCAGTTCGGCGTGGGCATCGTCGGCGGCTGCTG
>Ga0181594_10005621_pt1 | contig 10968 bp, 9 predicted proteins | sample 071ome_18_FD_145603 | JGI IMG/M metagenome (GOLD analysis project Ga0181594, IMG submission 145603) | Coastal salt marsh microbial communities from the Groves Creek Marsh, Skidaway Island, Georgia - 071413BT metaG (spades assembly) | ecosystem: Environmental > Aquatic > Marine > Intertidal zone...
CCATCACATGCTCCTTCCTCAAAAAAACTGTGGCCCCAATTAAGGGGGCTAAGACACGCAGGCGGTCCAGACGTCCTGTCGGTGCCGCGCATGGCACTTGACTCGTTGAACCGTTTCATTGAAGGCGTGCAAGCCCTTTCATTACTGGAGAATCCCGATGGTGCAACTTGCCCATACGCAAAATCGGTCTTTCATGTTTGTCCCTGGCAACAAGCCACGCTTTCTGGAGAAGGCGCTTGGTTGTTCGGCCCACGTCGTGCTGTTCGATCTCGAAGACGGCGTCCTACCTGCAGAGAAGCCGGAGGCGCGCAAGATGGTCCGCGAGGTTCTCGGCGCGCCCGCAGGCGGGCCCCGTCGCTATGTACGGGTGAACGATCGTGCCACGCCGTGGCTGCAGGACGATCTCGAAGCCGTGGTGCACCCTGGTCTGGAAGGCATTGCGCTCACGAAGGTCGACAGCGCAGACGATATCCATGCCACCTCGCAGATGCTCGCGCAGCTGGAACGCGACCGGGGCATGGAGGTCGGCCAAACCCTGATCATTGCCGCGATTGAAAGTGCGCGCGGTCTGGTCAACGCCGTCTCGATTGCCGATTCCGATCCGCGTGTCGTGGGTTTGATGTTCGGAGCTGAAGACTATGCGCTTGACCTGAATCTCGGCACCAGCCGTGAAAAGGAGGCTGCCGACCTGCTCTATGCGCGTTCCGCGATGGTGGTCGCGGCCACAGCCGCCGGCCTCATCAGCATTGATGGCGTTTATCCCAACCTCGATGATCCCGAAGGACTTATCGCCGATACCTGGCAAGGCCGGCGTCTCGGCTTCACCTCCAAGTCCACGTTCAATCCGCGCCAGATCGACATGATCAACGACATTTACTCGCCGCAACCGGACGAGATCGAATACGCACGCAAGATTGCGATCGGGTTCCGTGAGGCGGAGGCCCGTGGCGACGCGTCCGTGGCGGTTGGCGGCCAGCTCGTCGACAAGCCGATCGTGATGCGCGCGCTCCAGCTTCTGGAAGCGGCAGGGGTGACGGCATGACGCGCCGCATTGTATCCGGCTGGGAGGGCCGGTTTTTCGAAGATTTCGAAGTTGGCGATGTGTATCGCTGCCGCATCGGGCGAACAGTAACGCTGAGCGACAATATTCAGTTCACACTTCTGACCAACAACACCAACCAGATACATTTCAACGCCGATTACGCTGCCAAAACCGAGTTCAAGCGGCCGCTGATCAACAGTGCGCTTACGCTCTCGATCATCGGCGGCATGGGAGTGGCGGATCTGAGCGAGAACGGCTTTGCGCTGGGCTGGGATTATATCAGTCTGCCGAACCCGGTTTTTCCGGATGACACGCTCTATTGCGAGCAGGAAATAATCGAAAAGCGCGAATCCAAATCGCGCCTCGGGCAAGGCATCGTGAAAGCGAAAACTCGCGGCCTCAATCAGGACGGCGTTATCGTCATTGAGTATGCCCGCAGTGTGATGGTCTGGAAGCGGGATTCTGCGCCGGCCGTCAATATCTTCCCCGAGCCAAAGGCTTAGGAACGAGACCTGAACGGGGAGACGGTTTGAGCAAAGTGGTGAGGACGGTATGAGTGAATATGTCAGCTTCGATCTTGTCGAATGGCACGCGCCACTGGAGAAACGAATCCAACCCTTGCAGCAGCCGACGGGAAAGCAGGTGCTGGTTCGGGTAACGGCCGCAGGCCTGTGTCACTCTGATCTTCATGCGCACAAAGGGGTGATGGATCTGGGGCAGGAGGGGACGCTAAGTTTTGCCGACCGCGGCGCCAAACTTCCTTTGACGCTCGGGCACGAAGTGGCGGGCACCGTCGAATCCGTCGGTCCCGATGTGACTTCGGTCAAGGTCGGGCAGCAGGTTCTCGTCTTTCCGTGGATTGGCTGCGGCAAATGCCAGGCCTGCGCCGAAGACCGCGAAAGTGACTGCATGTCGATGCGAATAGTCGGCCTCGTCCAGAAAGGCGGCTTTGCGTCCCATTGCCTCGTGGAGGACGAGAAGTGGCTCGTGGACATCGATGGTCTCGATGCGACCGACGTGGTCCCGCACGCCTGCTCAGGTGTAACTGTACTGAACGCCCTGAAAAAAATGGGTCCGCTGCGAGAAGGCGAGTGGATGGCGATCATGGGCTGTGGCGGCCTGGGCATGAACGCAATCGCCATCGCCCGTGCCTTGGGCATCATCAACATAATCGCCGTCGACATCGACGATGCGAAACTGGATGCGGCACGGAAGATGGGCGCTGCCGCTGTCTTGAACAGCGGCCACCCGCAAGCCATAGAAGAATTGCAGCGGCTCGCCGAAGGCCGTCTCATGGGCGTCATCGATACTTTCGGGGGAGCGGCGACGTCGCACATTGCCGTAAGATCGCTTCTCAAAGCAGGCCGCTACATAGTTGTCGGCCAGGCGGGCGGCGACTTCCAGATGCCGACGATATGGCTCACCCAGAAGGCGATGACGGTTAGAGGAAGCCACGTGGGTAATTCGCCCCAGCTTCGCACGCTGATCGAGATGGTTCGGGCGGGCAAGGTCGAGCAGATGCCGATCGAGCTTCGCAAGCTATCCGAAATCAACGAAGCTATGGAAGACCTTGAGGCCGGACGTGTGACGGGGCGCATCGTTTTCCAGCCCGACGAGAGCAAGGGCTAGGCAATGAAGGCCTATAATCACTACATCGACGGCGCATGGCTTGAACCGTCCGGTGGAGCGTATTTCGATACGGACAACCCATACACCGGAGAGGTTTGGGCCAGAATCGCCCGTGGGAACGCGGAGGATGTGGATCGCGCTGTATCAGCGGCGCAGGCGGCATTCGACGCGGGAGAATGGGCGACAATGCGGCCCACACAACGCGGCAAGCTGCTTGTTCGGCTGGCCGAAATCATCGAGCGTGAAGCCGAACGTCTCGCCGAACTCGAAGTGCGCGACAACGGAAAGTTGATCGCCGAGATGGGCATGCAGACCAGGTACCTAGCAGAATGGTATCGATACTACGGTGGCCTGGCCGACAAGATCGAAGGAGCGGTATTGCCGTCGGACCGGCCCGGTATGTTCAATTTTACCACGTACGAACCCCTGGGGGTTGTGGCGATGATTACAGCGTGGAATTCCCCGCTGCTGCTCCTGGCATGGAAGCTGGCGCCCGCGCTTGCCGCCGGGAATACAGCCGTGGTCAAACCATCGGAATTCACGTCGGTTTCCACACTGGAGTTTATGAGCTTGATCAAGGAAGCGGGCTTCCCGGACGGTGTGGTCAATTGCGTGACCGGTACGGGTCTGGAAGTCGGCGCTCCGCTGGTAGAGCATCCCCTTGTCGCCAAGGCCGCATTCACCGGCTCCGATGTGGCCGGGCAAAAAGTCTATGAAAGCGCCGCCAGGAAGATAATGCCAGTCACTCTTGAACTCGGTGGTAAATCTCCGAATATCGTTTTCGAGGATGCTGATTTGGACGGCGCCGTGAACGGTGTGATCTCGGGCATTTTTGCCGCTACCGGGCAGACGTGCATTGCAGGCTCTCGATTGCTGGTTCAGCGCTCAATCCACGACAGGTTGGTCGAACGTCTCGTCCAGGTTGCCAGCGAAGCCACGATTGGCGATCCGATGTCGATGGACACGCATGTGGGACCGGTCACCACTGCACCCCAGTATGAGAAGATTCTGCGTTACATAAAAGGTGCAAAGCAGGACGGCGCAACCTGTGTGTTGGGAGGCAAGCCCTACACCGGCAGCGGAAGTAAGGGCGACCGATTTGTCGAGCCGACCATATTTACCGGCGTTACGAACAAAATGACGATCGCCCAGGAGGAGGTTTTCGGCCCAGTCCTATCGGTTATTCCGTTCGAAACCGAGGAAGACGCCATCCAGATCGCCAACGACATAGTGTTCGGGCTTGCTGCCGGCGTTTGGACATCGGACATAGGCCGTGCATTGCGCATGTCGGAAAAGCTGAAGGCGGGTACTGTCTGGGTCAACACTTACCGTGTGACCAGCTTCATGTCGCCCTTCGGCGGGTACAAGCGTTCCGGACAGGGACGTGAAAGCGGGAAGGAAGCGATGTTGGAATACATGCAGGTGAAGTCGGTCTGGATTGCTCAGAACATGGCGACCGGAAATCCGTTCGTCATGCGATAGAGGCTTTGCTCTAACGCGCATTTGTCGGCAATTCTATTTCGTGTCGGCGCCCACGAGTTCATCGTTGCCGCCACGCCGTTTTTGCTTTTGTGCCCGCTTGACCGGGCTGTGTCCTGCCGGAGGTGCGCAGGAGCCGCGCATCACATATTGGCTGGACAGGGTCAGCCGGTGCGAGTCCGGCCCGGTGCGGCCTGCAAGACGGCTCAGGATGAGCTGCGCGCTCAATCGGCCTTGCTCGGCAGCATCGTGGCGGATCACGTTCGTAGCAGGCGTTGAAAAGGTCGCGAGTTCGGTATCGGCGCTTCCGATCAGCGAAATGTCGTCCGGCACCGATAGCTTGGCGGCGCGGATCGCGCGAATAGCGCCACCGAGCATATCGATCCCGCCAGCAATCAAGGCCGTCGGCCGATCCTGCAATGAGAGCAACGCCGATGCCTCGAAAAATGCGGAATCGAGATCGAACCCATCGGTCCTGACCAGCGTAGGGTCATAATCGATCCCAGCCTCCATCAATTTCTTTCGATAGGCATCAATGCGCGCGCTCGATGGGCGGACCACCGGGCGGCCTGTCACCAGCCCGATCCGACGATGTCCGAGCGACAAGAGGTGGTCCATCGCCTCACCCATGCCCGTCTCGTGGTCTACCAGCAACGCGTCCCACTCTTGCGGAGAACTGCGGTCGAGGAGAAGAATCGGCAAATCGAGGCGACGACAGGCTGCCAGAATGTCCGGATCGCGTTCTGATGACGGGGCAAATATCAAGCCATCCACGCGGCGTTTGCGCAAAACCTCCAGCAGTTCAAGCTCACGCTCCTTGGAGTTAGTCGAGCAGAGAATAAAGAGGACGTAGCCAGCATCGTGCAAGGCATCCTGCGCCGCTCTGGTAAAGCTTGCAAGCGCGGGTACCGTGATGTCGCGAATGATGATGCCGATGCTGCGCGTGGCGCCGCCGCGCATGCTCTGAGCGGCAGAATCCGGCGTGAAGCCGAGGCGCTCGATCGCGTCATTCACTCTGCGCAGAACAGCTTCGCCGACGTTGGGATGGTTATTGATGACCCTCGAAGCTGTCCCGACGGACACTCCCGCCGCCGAGGCCAATTCCTTGATTGTCGGCTTTTTTCTGGTCATGCGCAGTGCCTCGCACCTAGGAGGTCGCGGACAGCATTTCCATTGCGCTGGGCCGCTCGCGACATTCCGTCACCTTCATGAACCGTTGTCAACCGCGCTAGCATGCAAGCAGCGGCTTGATATCATCCAGCGACTCAAATTGACCGACGGCGGCGATGATCTGGTCCTTGCGCTCGACACCCAGGATCGGATTGACAAGCGCTGCGAACTTCTCGGTGAGCTTCCGCTCCTGTTGATCGAGATCGTCGTTGGGGACACTGGTATCTCCGGTCGCTTCGAACCGGGCGCCATCGTGACGTTCCATGATCACCCGGGCAAACATGTCATGGTCCTCGATCCATTCGACCGAGACCTTTTCGCGCATCGCGGTTAGGTCCGCACGCACCGCAGCGGCGTCTGAAAAACTCTCGATACTGGCCGTGTCGATGCCGCTAAATGCCATGGCGACAGTGTGCCTGAGACTGAACTTGGTCTCCAGTCCAGTCTGCGGCCGCTGTATGTTGCATACGGTGTCGAGCACCGGGTTCACTTGCACGGTCACATGCTTGATCGCATCAGGGGTACAATCGGACTGGACAACGATATCGCGCGCGGCGGCGATCGAGGCGTGTGTGTTGTAACAGCAGGCGTTATATTTGAACAGGTTATCGAGTATGTGCCAACCGGCACGGGGCCGGGCATAGGCGCGGTCAACCTGATGATCCCGGCTCAAGACCTGCGCAAATCCGAAGGGTGCATCCAGCATGTCTTCGCGCGCAGTCATTCCCCTGATGGCATATCTCGCCGCCATGAGCCCGGTCCGGTTGGCCCAGCCGGCATGAAGGGGTTTGCACATCGTCCCGAAGGAGTGCTTGAGACCGGCCGCGAGGGTGCCCGCTATGCCGAGCGCGCGCCGTGCCGTCGCTGCATCGCTGCCCAGCAACCGGCAGCATGCGAGCGCGCAGCCCAGTGCGCCGATCGTGGCGGTGTTATGGAACCCGCGGCGATAGTGGTCGGGCTGCATCATGGTTCCGATACGGTTGGCGGCCTCATATCCGGCAACGAAAGCTGTCAGGACCGCCTCGCCACTGGCGCTGATCGCCTCGGCTTCTGCCAGTAAGGCCGGCAGGATCGCCGCCGTCGTGTGCCCGTTCAGCGCCAGATTAGCATCATCATAGTCAAGCGCGTGCGAGGCCGTTCCATTGATGAGCGCGGCTTGAAGCGCGCTCGTGCGAAACCGCGAGCCAACAACCGTGCTGACCGGTCGCGCCTGCTCGTCCTCCGCTTCGGTCACAAGTATCCGGACTACGGTATCGCCTGCCCCTGCCAAGGTGACACCCAGCAGATCCAGTATGCAGTGACGCGCCACGCGCCGGGATTCCCTCGGTATATCGCCAAACTCGAGCGCGCTCGCGTCACGGGCGATATCCGCGGTAAGGTCGCTCATCAGTAAGACCGGCCCAGTCCAAGGACGTGCTGACCGACATAGGCGAGCACCATATTCGTGGATATCGGCGCGATCTGATACAGCCGCGTCTCCCTCCACTTGCGTTCGATTTCATATTCTCGCGCAAAGGAGAAGCCACCGTGCGTTTGCATCGCCACATCGGCAGCGTGGAATGCCGCCTCCGAGGCTACCAGCTTGGCAATGTTGGCGTCGGCGCCGCAATCGAGACCAGCATCGAAACGTGCCGCTGCCTTCCGGCAGAGCAGGTCCGCCGATTCAAGTTCGACGTGCGCGCGCGCCAAAGGAAACTGGACACCCTGGTTGCTGCCGATTGTCTTGCCAAAGACGACCCGTTCATTCGCATACTCGACCGCGCGTTTCAGGCACCAGCGGCCGTCGCCGACAGCTTCGGTGGCAACGAGAATGCGTTCGGCATTCATTCCGCTCAGGATATAGCGGAAGCCCTGACCTTCCTCTCCAACCAGGGAATCAGCGGGAATCTCGAGGTTGTCGAAGAAAACCTCGGTGGCGTTGTGATTGATCATTGCATCGATCGGCCGGATATCGAGGCCGTGTCCGCGCGCTTCGCGCATGTCGACCAGAAACACCGAAATTCCTTCGGTCCGTTTCGTGACTTCCGTGATAGGCGTAGTGCGAGCCAGCAAGAGCATGAGATCCGAGTGCTCGGCTCGTGACGTCCATACTTTCTGTCCGTTGACGATATATTTGTCGCCCTTTCGCTCGGCGCGCGTCTTGAGGTTGGTGGTATCCGATCCGGTCGTCGGTTCGGTGATGCCGAATGCCTGAAGTCGCAGTTCGCCGGCCGCTATTCCGGGCAGGTATTTCGCTTTCTGTGCGTCGCTGCCGTGCCTCAGCAACGTCCCCATGATATACATTTGGGCATGGCTCTGACTGGCGACACAGCCGTTGGCATTGATCTCCTCAAGGACTACCGCCGCTGCTCGTAGCGGAAGGCCCGAGCCGCCATATTCCTCCGGCACGAGGATCCCAAGAAAGCCGGCATCCGTCAGCGCCGCGACAAATTCACTTGGATAGCCGCTGCGGTCTTCGAGTTCGCGCCAATAACTTCCCGGAAAATCCGCGCAAAGCCGTGCGATGGAATCGCGCAACTCGGGATAATCCAGCCCCGTGTCCATCATGCTCATGCGCGTGCCCTTCTGTAATCTTCAAGGGCGGATAGCAGGCTACACCACCGTGTCAATGAACCGGTTCATTGACACGCATGGCTTCGCCCCTATGATTGACCGCGCACTCAGATCGAGCTGACTCGTAACGTGTGCCCGGTACACAAGGAAGCGCCCGCATGTTGAGTAGTCGTCCACTCGAAGGAATCACGGTAGTGGAATTCGGCCACAGTGTCGCGGCTCCCTATGCCGGGCTCATCCTGGGGGAGCTTGGCGCTGATGTGATCAAGGTCGAGAACGCTGATGGCGGAGATTATGCGCGCGGCTGGGGACCGCCTTTCTGGGAAGGCACGTCGGTCATGTACCAGGTGCTCAACCGCAGCAAGAGCGGCGTTGCGGTCGACCTGAAAGACCAGGTGAGCGCGGAAAAGCTGCGCAAATTCATTCTCAAAAAGGCCGATGTTGTGGTTCACAACATGAAGTTCGGTGCAATGGAGAAACTGGGCTTCGGTGCCGAAGCGTTTGCAGAGAAACGCCCCGATCTGATATATTGTAACTGCGGCGCGTTCGGCAACGTGGGTCCCTTGAGGGATCGGCCCGGATACGATCCGCTCCTGCAGGCTTTCAGCGGCCTGATGAGCATGATGGGTGAGGAGGGCAGGCCCCCAGTTCGCGTGGCGGTTTCCATCATCGACATGGGCATGGGGCTGTGGGCGGCGATCGGCATTCTTGCGGCGCTGTTCGAACGCAGTCGTACGGGGCAGGGCGGACGGATCGATACATCGTTGCTGGAAACCGCGCTCGGATGGCTCAACATTCCATTTGGCAACTTCGTTGCAACGGGCAATTTGCCGCGCAAGGAAGGTTCTGGCGCCGTGCAGATCGCGCCATACCAGGCGTTCGAGGCGCGTGACGGGGACATCATGATCCTGGCGGGCAATGATGGGCTGTTTCGCAAGCTCGCGAACGCCTTGGGCAAGCCCGAACTGGCCACGGATCCGCGCTTTGTCACAAACGCGGACCGCGTGAATAATCGGGCTGCTCTGTTGCCCATTTTGCATGAAATACTTCAGACGCAAGACGTTGCTTTCTGGGAAGAGCGGCTGATCGAAGCTGGTGTACCGCACTCACCGATACAAACGCTCGATCAGGTGCTTGCCCACCCGCAGATCGCGGCACTTTCCATGCTCCAGTCGTCACCGGACGAGAAGCTGCGTATAATGGGCCTGCCACTGAGCTTCGACGGCGCGCGGGCGGAATTCAAGGTGCGCGCTCCTTTGCAGGGCGAACACAACCAATTGGTTGGTCTGCGGCCAATTGGCGCCGGAAATTGAATGACGGTGAGAGCAAGATGGCCTTTGTCCTGCGTCAATTCGGGGAAGTGACAGACAGTGGTATCTGTCATAACGCTTTTTGATAGATTTTGAATTGTGATGCAGGAAGAATCCGGCCTGCGACGTTACGAATGCAGACCATGCCCGGATTCCCTGTCGCAGCAGCCGGCAGCGAGAGCACCTGAAACGCGGGTAATGAAGCATATCCAACACATCGTCCCGCAACGAATGGAGAGATGACATGGCGGAGGCAAAGACCAAATATCTGCGAAATGCCTGGTATGCTGCCGCATGGTCCGAGGAAATCGGCAGGGAACCGCTGGCTCGCACGTTCCTGGATGAACCGGTTGTGCTCTATCGCGGCACCGACGAGGCGCCGGTCGCCTTGGCAGACCGTTGTCCCCATCGCTTTGCGCCGCTCTCAAAGGGCAAGCTCGTCGATGACGCGATCGAATGCCCCTATCACGGGTTGAGGTTCGGCAGCGATGGCAGCTGTGTCTACAATTACCACGGCCCGGTGCCGAAAGCGGCATCGGTTCATCGTTATCCTGTGATGGAGCGGTATGGCATCGCATGGATCTGGATGGGCGATACAGAGCAGGCGCATGAAGACAAGTTGCCCGATTTCGGCACATTCAGCAGCGATGACCGCTACGCTGTCGCTCGCGGCTATCTGCACGTCGCAGGCAATTACCAGCTTGCGGTCGATAACCTGCTCGACCTGACCCACGCCCAGTTTCTGCATCCGGCCCTGGGCAATGCCAATGCCAGCGAACACGTCACTTTCAAGATGAAGAGCGAGGGTTCGACTGTCTGGGCCAATTATTTCTTCGACGGAGAGCCGGTCACGCCCTTCAAACGGATGATCTGGGACAACCCGGCTGATACCTGCAACCGGTGGGCGGACATGCGTTGGGAAGCGCCCAGCAACCTGTATCTCGATGTTGTCACGGCCGAATGCGGACGTCCCCGCGAAGAATATGTCGTGTCGGTTCCGTCGACACATTTCCTGACTCCCGAAACGCGCAAGACGTCCCATTATTTCTGGATGAACGCGCGCAATGTGCGGATCGACGATGACGCGCTCACTGAAATGTTCCGGGCGGGCACGGACAAGGCGTTTCGGACTGAGGATGAGCCGATGCTTGCTCTCGTTCAGGAGAGGATGGGCGACAGCGACTTTGACGATCTGAAGCCCGTGTTCCTGTCAACCGATCGTGCGGCAGGTAAGGCACGGCAAATACTCGCCGGGCTTATCGAGGCCGAGCATTCCACCGCAGCGTCCGAGCCCGAGTTGGCGGTTTAAAGCCAGGTTGTTTCGCATCTGCGGTTTTGCTCGGGACGAAAGAACCTTACGACTTGAATCGGATGCGGGCTTCAGCCTTCGTCTTTTTCCTTGGCCTGCGGTTTGGGGCTGCTCGCTTCATTGTGAGCCGATGACGCGCGAATCGCATTGTTGGAGAGGCCGAAACGTTGCTAGGCTTGGTCATGCATCTCTCTGATTGCCACAACATTGATGACTTCCGTCGCCTCGCCAGGCGACGGCTGCCCTGGCCGGTATTTGATTACATCGATGGTGCCGCCGATGACGAAATCGCCATGCGGCGCAACACCGATGCTTTCGCCGATTGCGACCTGGTGCCGGACGTGTTGGCTGGCGTTGCGGATATCGACACGAGCGTAACCGTGATGGGTCACAAGAGCGCCCTGCCGATGATCCTCTCGCCCACCGCGCTGCAAAGGCTCTTTCACTGGCAAGGCGAACGCGCGGTGGCCAGAGCA
>Ga0181594_10005629_pt1 | contig 10961 bp, 10 predicted proteins | sample 071ome_18_FD_145603 | JGI IMG/M metagenome (GOLD analysis project Ga0181594, IMG submission 145603) | Coastal salt marsh microbial communities from the Groves Creek Marsh, Skidaway Island, Georgia - 071413BT metaG (spades assembly) | ecosystem: Environmental > Aquatic > Marine > Intertidal zone...
ACAGGGACGGTTGAGCGAGATGGAAAAGCGGCCCGCGGCCACGACGCCCGAAGCGCCGGTTGCCGAGGCGCCGCCCGCAACCGCCCCGGCGGGAAATTCCTCCGTTCCGGAACCGGCGAAGAGCGCGGCGGCGGACGCCATCCCCGGTGCGGAAAAGGGTGCGAAGCCCCTCGGTATGCTGAAATCGGGCGAGGATACGAAGACTGCGGCGGTTTCCCCGAAGACCGAACTTTCCCCCGAGCAACTTTATGAAAAGGCGCAAAACCTGATCGTGAAAGACCAGAACTTCGCCGAAGCGCAGACGCTGCTGACGCAATTTATCGACAAGAACCCGAAACACGATCTGACGCCCAATGCGTATTACTGGCTGGGCCGGACCCATTTTGTCCGCAGCGATTTCAAGAACGCCGCCTATGCCTTTGCCGAAGGGTTCCAGAAATTTCCCAAATCGGACAAGGCGCCGGCGAACCTTCTGAATCTCGGTATGGCGCTCGCCGGTCTCGGCAAGAAAAAGGAGGCCTGCACCACCTGGGCGCAGCTTTCAAAATCCTATCCCAAGGCGCCCGCTTCGGTGAAACGCCGGGTCAGCCGTGAACAGCGCCGGTCGAAATGCCGTTAGGCGCACAGCGCTGAGGCCGCCGTCATTTCCACCGCTCTGACCAGGAAAAACTTTGACCGCGCGATGGCGCGGCTAGGCGGGTTTGAAACATCGCCCTATATCGCGGTCGCCCTGTCGGGCGGCGCGGACAGCACCGCCTTGTTGCATCTGCTGAAGGGGTGGATTGCCAGGCAGGGCGGAACACTGACCGCACTGGTTGTCGATCACGGCCTGCGGGCCGGTGCCGCGGCGGAGGCCCGGCTTGTCCGGGCACGCGCCCGCGCCGCCGGCATTGACTGCCACATCCTGACCTGGCGGGGCAAAAAACCGGCAAGCGCGGTTCAGGAAGCGGCGCGCGCCGCGCGCTATCGGCTGCTCGGCGATTGGTGCGAAAATCATGGCGTGCTGCATCTCGCCGTCGCGCATCACCACGATGATCAGCTGGAAACAATCCATATGCGGGCGCGGCGAGAGTCCGGTCCGGATGGCCTGGCCGGTATGAGTGCGATCCGGGAAACCGGATGGGGGCGTATTATCCGCCCCTGCCTGTCATTCTCCCGCTCCGATCTACGGGAATCGTTAATGGCACAGGCGATCCCCTGGGTCGAAGACCCGTCCAACCAGAATTTAGCCTTTGAACGCGTCCGTGTCCGCCGGGCCTTGTCGGGGGGAAGCCCCGAATTCGTGCCCGTCGACAGTGCGTCCGGGGCACGCGTCGCAACCGACCGGGCGGTGGCGCGGTTTCTCGCCGGCGCGGCAATGATTTCACCATTGGGATATGCGGAATTCGATCTGGAGGCGTTTCGCGGGCTGTCCGACGAAACCGGTCGGCGCGTCATCGGCGCTCTGTGCGCCGCGATCGGGGGGCTGGAATATTCACCGCGTCGGGCGCGGATCGATGCCGTGCGGGAGGCGTTATGCGGCGGGGAATTCAGGGGGCGTACGCTCGGTGGGTGCCGCTTGTCCGAAGCGCGGGGCAATGTGTTGATCGCCCGCGAGGCCGGGCGCTGCGCGATGGAAGAATTTGCGGCTAACGCAGAGATATTCTGGGACAATCGGTTCAGATTGGGCCCGGCACCGGGTCCCCGCGGTGTATGCGTTGGCCCGCTCCTCCATGCCGGTCAGGCGGAACGCGGTAAAATTCGCAGGCTTTCACCCATCGCAAGCCGTATTCCTGCCGCCGCTTTTGCCGCGTTGCCCGCCTTTTTTCGCGGGGAAACCCTGCTCGCCGTGCCGCATTTGGGCTATGGGAGGTCTTCCCGCTATGATAGGCTTCTCGCGGTGACGGTGCGTTTCAGGCCGAAAAGGTCTGTTTCCAATGCACCGTTTGCGGTTGTTTAATCGACTTTTGGCACCATTTAATCATTGAGTTTGTTTCAGAGACGCGCCTTTCAGCGTGACTCCCGGCGGTAAAGGATTGAAGAGTGGGTAATTTGGGTAAAAACCTGGTCTTGTGGCTGATCATCGGCGCGCTGCTGATCGTTCTGTTCAACATGTTTCAGCAGCCCAGCGGGCGCAGCGGCCAGATCGGTATTCCGTTCTCCGATTTCGTAGCGGAGGTCGGTAACGGCCAGGTGCGCGAAGTCACCATCAAGGGCAATAACATTGAAGGCTATTACACCGATGGGCGCGGATTCCGGACCTATGCGCCGAACGACCCCAATCTGGTGCAACGCCTGACCGACAAAGGTGTCGTGATCAAGGCGCAACCCACCGATGACGGCTCGCCCAGCCTGCTGCAAATCCTGATTTCCTGGTTCCCGATGCTGCTGCTGATTGCGGTGTGGATATTCTTCATGCGGCAGATGCAGTCCGGCGGCGGCAAGGCGATGGGTTTCGGCAAATCCAAGGCGAAGCTGCTGACCGAGAAATCCGGCCGGGTGACGTTTGAAGACGTTGCCGGGATCGACGAGGCCAAGACCGAGCTGGAAGAAGTCGTTGAGTTCCTGCGCGATCCGCAGAAATTCCAGCGCCTTGGCGGCAAGATTCCGAAAGGCGTGTTGCTGGTTGGCCCGCCGGGCACCGGTAAAACGCTTCTCGCCCGCGCCATCGCGGGCGAGGCCAATGTGCCATTCTTTACAATCTCGGGTTCGGATTTCGTCGAAATGTTTGTCGGTGTCGGCGCCAGCCGCGTCCGCGACATGTTCGAACAGGGGAAGAAGAACGCGCCATGCCTGATTTTCATCGATGAAATCGACGCTGTCGGGCGTCATCGCGGCGCCGGTCTCGGTGGTGGCAATGACGAACGCGAACAGACATTGAACCAGCTGCTGGTCGAGATGGACGGGTTCGAGGCCAATGAGGGCGTGATCCTGATCGCTGCGACCAACCGGCCCGATGTTCTCGACCCGGCGCTGTTGCGACCGGGCCGGTTCGACCGCCAGGTCGTGGTGCCCAACCCCGATATCCTGGGCCGGGAGAAGATCCTCAAGGTCCATATGCGCAACGTGCCCACCGCGCCGAATGTCGATGCGTGGATCATCGCGCGCGGCACGCCGGGCTTTTCCGGCGCTGATCTCGCCAATTTGGTGAATGAGGCGGCATTGCTGGCGGCGCGGCGTAACAAGCGTCTGGTCACGATGGATGAATTCGAGGACGCCAAGGACAAGGTCATGATGGGCGCCGAACGCCGTTCCATGGTGATGAGCGAGGAAGAGAAGGAACTGACCGCTTATCATGAGGCCGGGCATGCTATCGTCGGGCTTCATGTGCCGAAACATGATCCGCTGCATAAGGTGACGATTATTCCGCGTGGCCGCGCGCTTGGCGTGACCATGAGCCTGCCAGAGAAAGATCAGCTGTCGATGTCCAGAACCCAGTTGACGTCGCGCATCGCGTCTATGTTCGGCGGCCGCGTCGCCGAGGAAATGATTTTTGGCGAGGAAAACGTCACCACCGGGGCCAGCAACGACATTATGCAGGCAACAGGTCTGGCGCGCCGCATGGTGACCGAGTTCGGATTCAGCGAAAAACTTGGGCCACTCCGCTACAGCGAAAATCAGGAAGAGGTTTTCCTGGGTCATTCAGTGACGCAGCAAAAAAACAACTCCGACGCGACCGCGGAAATCATCGATCAGGAAATCCGTCGCATCGTCGAGGAAGGCGAAGCGACCGCGGGTAAGGTCCTCGCCGAACACAGCGATGATCTGGAAACGCTGGCCAAGGCGCTGCTGGAGTATGAAACTCTCAGCGGCGATGAGGTCGATGCGCTGCTCAAGGGCGATCCGATCATCCGGCCGACGGCTGACGATCCGCCGCCCGATTCGCGCGGCCGGTCTTCCGTACCGACGGCGGGCAAGCGCAAAAAGCGGGGCGATGACGGCGAACCGGATATGGAGCCGGAGCCCCAGGGCACCTGACGTCCCGACCGGGCGGTAACGCCCCCATGGAATTCCAGACCCTGCCGGAATTGCCGGATCAGATCACGCTTGACGAAGGTGATCCTTGTCCGGTGATCCTGCGGCCATGCGGGATCGTCTTCGGGGCTGATGCGTGCGCGGAAAACGTCCTGAACCTGGCTGGCGGTCCAGCCGGATTTTCAAATCTCGAAATTTTCCTGGTTGGCAAGAACAGGCTGTCGATCTGCCGCGCGGCACCCGACGCCGCCGCGGACTGGGCCGCACGTCATGGGCTGACCGAACAATTTGAGGCCGCGCTATCGCGCCTGACGGAACCTCGCGCGCCCTTTGCCGGTATTCCACTCGACCGGCCCTGTATCATGGGGATCGTCAACATAACGCCGGACAGTTTTTTTGCCGGGAGCCGCGTCGCGGTCGGGGCCGCCGCGGATGTCGCGCGGCGCATGGTCGAAGACGGGGCGGATATTATCGATATCGGTGGAGAATCCACCCGCCCCGGTAGCGAACCCACGCCCGTGCAAGAAGAACTAGACCGGGTCCTGCCCGTACTGGAAAAGCTCAAGGGATGCGGCGCGGCCATTTCGGTCGATACAAGGCGCGCGGTAGTCATGCGCGCGGCCATAGCCGTCGGAGTCTCTATTATCAACGATGTGACGGCGCTTTCGGATGACGGCGCCGTCGATGTTATCGCGCAAAATCCCGATGTTTCGGTCGTGCTGATGCATGCGCAAGGCGCGCCAAAAACAATGCAGGACAATCCGCATTACGATCACGCCCCCTATGAGATTTTCCGCTATCTGGCGGGTCGCGCCGCCCTGTGCGAAGCCGCTAAAATTTCGCGTGACCATATCGCCATCGATCCCGGTTTCGGGTTCGGCAAGACCGTCGATCACAATCTGCAGATTCTGGAAAGTCTCGCACTGTTTCACGGGGCGCGTTGTGCGGTGCTGGCCGGGTTGTCGCGCAAGGCCTTTCTGGGCGCGTTGTCTGATGGCGCGTCCGCGGAAGACCGGCTTCCGGCGACCATTGCCGCCTCCGTCGCTGCCCACCTGCAGGGCGTGCAAATTCACCGGGTTCATGACGTTAAACCGGTCAAACAGGCTCTTTTGCTCAATGACTGGTTGATGCGGGGGTAGGGTCCGTTTGATCTCGGCGCTTGCCTTGATCCGCCGCGACCGCGTAAAAACGTCGGGCCTTTAAAGGAAGTAAGGGATGGCACGCAAATATTTCGGAACCGACGGCGTTCGCGGCACGGCCAACCGATATCCGATGACTGCCGAAATGGCGTTGAAGATCGGCATGGCGGCGGGCAAGGTTTTTACCCGGGGTGAACATCGCCACACTGTGGTGATCGGCAAGGATACCAGGCTGTCCGGTTATATGTTCGAGCCGGCTCTGGCCGCCGGTTTTATCGGGATGGGCATGGATGTGATCATGGTCGGCCCGATGCCGACGCCCGCGGTAGCGATGATGACGCGCAGCCTGCGCGCCGATCTCGGGGTGATGATTTCGGCGTCGCACAACCCCTATCAGGATAACGGGATCAAACTGTTCGGTCCCGACGGGTACAAGCTGTCCGATGAAATGGAAGCCGAGATTGAGGCGTTGATTGAGCTTGGGGTCGATGACTCGCTGGCCGATCCGTCAAAACTCGGCCGCGCGAAGCGGCTGGATGACGCCGAGGGCCGCTATATCGAATTCGCCAAAAACACCTTTCCCAAGGGGTTGCGGCTTGATGGGCTCAAGGTGGTCGTGGATTGCGCCCATGGCGCGGCATACAAGGCGGCCCCCGCGGCGCTGTGGGAGCTCGGCGCGGATGTCGTGCGGATCGGCGATGCACCCGACGGGTTCAACATCAACAAGGATTGCGGCAGCACCGATACCCACCTGATGCAAAAAACGGTCGTCGAGAGCGGCGCCGATATCGGTATCGCGCTGGATGGCGACGCCGACCGGGTCCTGATCGCCAATGAAAAGGGCGATCTGGTCGATGGCGATCAGCTTATGGGGATGATCGCCAATTCCTGGATGCAGGCGGGCCGGCTTCGCGGCGGCGGGGTGGTGGCGACGGTGATGTCCAATCTCGGGCTGGAACGGTATCTCAGGGATGCGGGACTTGATCTGGTGCGGGCCCAGGTCGGTGACCGTTATGTGGTCGAATCGATGCTGCGAACCGGTATCAATGTCGGTGGCGAACAGTCGGGCCATATCATTCTGCATGATTATAATTCGACGGGAGACGGGCTTGTTGCCGCGCTCCAGGCGTTGGCTGTTCTGGTGCGCGCCGATCAGCCCGCCAGTGAGGTATGCGCCGTATTTGAGCCGCTGCCGCAATTGCTGCGCAATGTCCGTTTCAATGGCGGCGCGCCGCTGGAAGCGGAGGGGGTCAAGAAAGCCATTGTGGCGGGCGAGGAACGGCTGGGTGATACCGGCCGCCTGTTGATAAGGCCGTCGGGAACCGAACCGGTCATTCGCGTGATGGCCGAGGGCGAGGACGAGACCTTGATCGAAACAATCGTCGGTGAAATCTGCGACGCCGTCGAAAAGGCGGCGGCATAAATCATGGCTGGACGCGTTCTTATCATCGCCGGATCGGATTCGGGCGGCGGCGCCGGTATCCAGGCCGATATCAAGGCGGTCAGCGCGCTGGACGGATACGCCGCCACGGCAATCACCGCGCTGACGGCGCAAAACACGCAAGGTGTTCACGGGGTCCATCCGGTGCCGGTGGATTTTATCGATCAGCAGATCAATGTGGTGATGTCTGATATCGGGGCGGATTGCATCAAGACCGGTATGTTACATGACGCCGAGGTTATTGAGACTGTGACCCGGGCGCTGAAACGTGATGCCGCGGGAATTCCACTGGTTGCCGATCCGGTAATGGTGGCGAAAGGGGGCGCGCGGCTGCTGGTCGAAGACGCGGTCGCCGCGCTGATCGGGTGTCTTGTGCCGATGGCGACTGTTCTGACGCCCAACATTCCGGAGGCCGAGGCGTTGACCGGTATCGAGGCCTCGGATGAGGCCGCGCTTCAGGCGATCGGTGAAGATTTATTGGCCAAGGGCGCTAAAGCGGTGCTGCTGAAAGGCGGACATCTCGACGGGCCGATGATTCAGGACCGGCTTTTTACAGGCGATGGCGTCGAAATTTTCGAAAACCCGCGGATCGATACGGCGCATACGCACGGCACGGGATGCACGCTGGCCTCATCCATCGCGGCGGGGATAGCCGCCAGTCTGCCGCTCGCCGAAGCCATCGGCCGGGCTGAGACCTATCTGCATAAGGCGATTGCCGGTGCCCCCGGCTATGGCAGCGGGCACGGTCCGGTCGATCACATGCATACCGTCCGAAGGTAGGGGTTATTTGTCTTTGCCTTCGCCCGGTTTCCCGTTGCGGCGGAGAAACTGGCGCTGATCGTCCTCATTGATCATTCCCAGCAATACCTTCCGGTAGCCTTCGACAGCGTCGGCGCCCGCCGCGCGAAAGGCGCGCGCGACGCGTTCGCGCTGGTTCTGGGTCAGCCGGCGTTCAAGCTCCTGTCCCTTGTCCGTCAGTTCCAGAAGACGTTGCCGGCGGTCGCGCGTGCCGGGCCGCTGGGTGACGAACCCTTCCCGTAACAGCTGGCTGAGAACGCGCGACAGGCTTTGCTTGGTAATCCGCAAAATGGCCAGAAGTTCGGAGACATTGATGCCCGGGTTGCGTCCGACGAAATAGATCACCCGGTGATGGGCGCGGCCAAACCCGTATTCGGCGAGGATCGCATCCGGCTCTGCTGTGAAGTCGCGATAGGCGTAAAAAATGAGCTCTATGCCCTGGCGCAATTCCTCGTCACGGAGAAAGAGCGGATTGGCGCCGCGTTTTATGTCAGTCATGTTGACATATTTGCAGGTCAATGGTAGGCAAGGCAACAAATTTTTCGGTTAGCGGCGCTGCGGTGCCGTCGTTTTTCGGGAGGCAAAACGCCGATGATGAATTTCGACGATCAGGATGGGCAAATCTGGTATGACGGCGCGCTGCGGCCGTGGCGCGATGTCGATCTTCATGTCCTGACCCACGGGCTGCATTACGGAAGTTGCGTGTTCGAGGGCGAGCGAGTTTATAACAACCGCATCTTCAAGCTGCGCGAACATACCGAACGGCTGATCCGCTCCGCCGATGTTCTGGGATTCGAAATACCGTATTCCCTTGAACAGATCGAACAGGCGACGCTGGAGACCGTCCGCTCGCAGGGCTATGCCGACGCCTATGTGCGGCCGGTTGCCTGGCGCGGCAGTGAGATGATGGGCGTTTCGGCGCAGCAGGCAAAAATTCACCTGGCGATCGCCGTCTGGGAATGGCCGTCCTATTTCTCGCCCGAAGCGCGTATGAAGGGGATCAAGCTGAAATGGGCGCCGTGGAAGCGCCCGTCGCCGGAATGCGCCCCGGTGCATGCCAAGGCGGCGGGTCTTTATATGATCTGCACCCTGTCGAAACATGATGCCGAAGCGGACGGGTTCGACGATGCGTTGATGCTCGACTGGCGCGGCCAGCTGGCGGAAACCACCGGCGCCAATCTTTTCCTGGTGATGGACGGTGTGATCCATACCCCGACGCCGGATTGTTTCCTCGACGGCATCACCCGCCAGTCGGTGATGGCGCTGGCGCGCGCCCGCGGCTATGAAATCATAGAACGGGCGATAATGCCGGAAGAGCTTGAAAAGGCGGATGAGGTCTTCGTGACCGGTACGGCGGCGGAGGTGACGCCGGTCGGCCAGATCGGGGATATGAGCTTTACGGTCGGACCGGTGACCCAGTCTCTGCTGGAAGATTACGACAAGTTGGTCCGCGCGCCGGACCCGGCCTCCAGCACGGCCGCCTAACTTCCCGGCGTTATTCGACCCAGCGCTCGGCGGCGCGGTCGTCTTCTTCTCTGGCATCGACCCAGCGCGCGCCGTCCGGGGTTTCCTCCTCTTTCCAGAAGGGCGCGCCGGTTTTCAGCCTGTCGATCAGGAACTGACAGCTTTGCAGCGCCGCCTCGCGATGGGCGGACGCCGTCACGACCAGCACGATCTGTTCACCCGGCGTCATGCGGCCATAGCGGTGGACGACGAGAACATCGTCGAGCGGCCATCTCTCGCGGGCTTCGGTCTCCAATTGTCCGAGGATTTTCTCGGTCATGCCCGGGTAATGCTCCAGCGTCATGGCGGAAACTTCCTCGCCGCCCGCGATATCGCGTACCAGCCCGATAAAGCTGGCGACGCCGCCGATATTTGTGCGGCCTTCGGTCAGGGTGCGTATTTCCGCCCCCGCGTCAAAATCGTTCTCCTGGACCCGGATCATGGTCTCAGCCGCCCGTCATGGGCGGGAACAGGGCGACTTCGTCCGCCGCGTCGACGGGCGTGTCCATCTCCGCCATTTCCTGATCGACCGCGACACGGATGGCGGCGACATTCTGAAAAGCCGCTTCATAGGCGCCGCCCCGGGCGCGCAGATGCTCTATCAGACCGCGCACATCGCCGACATCGGCGGGCAATTCGATTTGCTCGCCGCTGATACCGGTTTTGGCCCGGACCCAGCCAAAATAGAGAAGCCGCATCAACTCACCTCGGAAAACGGAATGAAATCCAACATGGTGCCGGGCTCGATTTCCGTCAACTCCTCGGGCAGTTCGAGCAATCCGTCGGAGGCGACCATCGAAGACAGGATTCCCGCCCCGTCACGCGGAAATTTCTCAGCACCGGCCACGCCGTGCTCATCGGTTTTCAGAGACACCCGGATCCATTCCCGCCGACCGGCTTTCTTGCGGTAGGAAAATTGCGCCGGAACGCGGAAAGACAAGGGGTCGGTTTCCGTGGCGCCGCCAAGCAGCAGCAACGCCGGCCGGGCGAAGCGCATAAAAGTCACCATCACCGCGACGGGATTGCCGGGCAATCCGATAAACGGCGTCGATCCGATCTGGCCGAGCGCGAGCGGGCGTCCGGGCCGGATGGCCAGCCGCCAGAAATAGAGATTACCGAGAGATTCCACGGCAAGCCGTACATGGTCTTCTTCGCCGGCGGAGACGCCGGCCGAGCTGATGATGACGTCATGATCCGTGGCCGCGGCGCGCAACGCCGCTTCGATGTCCTCCCGCCGGTCCGGCAGGATGCCGAGATCATCGACCTCACACCCCAGACCCGAGAGCAGTGCCGCGACCGAATAGCGGTTGGAATCGAAGATACAGCCGTCATCAAGTGTGTCCCCGACATCGCGGATCTCGTCGCCGGTAGAAAACAACCCGACGCGCAACCGCTTGAAAACGCGCAGTTCTGTTTGCGCTATCGAGGCCGCCTGGCCGATATGTTGCGGACGCAGCCTCTGGCCTGTCCGTAAAATGACTTCGCCTTTGCCGATATCCTCGCCGGCGCGGCGCCTGTTGATCCCGGGTTTCACTCCCGCCGGGACAGTAATCCGGTCGCCGTCGCGCCGGCAGTCCTCCTGCATGACCACCGTGTCGGGCCCCTCCGGCATCGGCGCGCCGGTAAAAATTTGCCAGGCCTCTCCCGGTTTTGCGGGACGCGGCGCGGGATGGCCGGCGGCAATGCGACCGGCGATGGGCAGCACGGTTTCGGCTTTCGCATTCAAGTCGTCATGGCGGACGGCGTAACCGTCCACTGCCGCGTTGTCGAAGGGGGGAACGGGGCTGGGGGCGTCTATATTTTCGGCGAGGATGCGTCCCGCCGCATCGGCCAACGATACCTGTTCGGTATCGGCGACGGGATGGAGCCGCTCCTTCAGCAGCGCAAGCGCATCGTGGGCCGTCATCAGGGGGCTACCGAAGGCGAAGCAATCATCGGAGAGCTGCGCCATATCAGGAAGCGCTCCGAACGGCGTCGGCCGCCGGCCCGGCCCGGTCCAGCACCAGATCGGCAATCGCCGTGATGTCGTCCAGCGCGACAAAATCGCATGTTAGATCGGGCAGGAAGGCGTCGCTCGCCACCGCGACGACGCTGGGGTCGTCGGGCCAGAGCGGCGGCTTGCCGAC
>Ga0181594_10005635_pt1 | contig 10956 bp, 9 predicted proteins | sample 071ome_18_FD_145603 | JGI IMG/M metagenome (GOLD analysis project Ga0181594, IMG submission 145603) | Coastal salt marsh microbial communities from the Groves Creek Marsh, Skidaway Island, Georgia - 071413BT metaG (spades assembly) | ecosystem: Environmental > Aquatic > Marine > Intertidal zone...
CGATTCTCGCCTTCTCTTCTTCCTCAGCTCGGATACGAGCTTCCTCTTCCTCCTTGGCTTTCATCTCAGCTTCGATTCTCGCCTTCTCTTCTTCCTCAGCGCGGATACGAGCTTCTTCCAACTCAGCCTCGATTCTCGCTCTTTCTTCCTCTTCCTCAGCTCGAATTCTTGCCTCTTTCGCCTCTTTCGCCTCCTGCAACGCTCGCTGTTCCTCCTCCATCTTCTTTTGCTTCTGTCTCGCCACTTCCTCCTCCATCTTCTTAAACTTCGCCTTGACATCTTCCGCCTTTTTTATCTCGGCTTTGATTTCTGCCTCCCTCGCGCCTTCCTCCGCGCTTTCGTACACTCCTCCTTTTCTCTTTGCGATGGATTTCTTCACTCCTTTCGCCAATTTGCCCGCATCTGGCACTTCCGGCACTTTCACCGACTTTGTTTTCGCCGCGACCGTCTCTTTCACTTCCTCCACGCTCGTCGGCACTTTCGGAACGTCGATATTTCGCTTCGCCAGCGACTTCTTAATCCCTTCCGCCAGCTTCGCCAGAAACGGTTTCGCGTCCTCGACCACGTTTTCGAACTTCGGCACTTCAATCTCCGGCAGCTCCGGAATCAACTCTTTCGGGTCTCTGGAGATAAAGTCCTTCACCTCCTCCGCGTCCGGTAAATCCGGCAACGACATATTTCTCTTATTCAACGATTTCTCCACGCCACTGGTCAAATCCTCCGCGGTTGGGATTTGCACCCCGTCTTGGGAGATATTCCTGTACGTTTTAAACGCTCGTCGAAGCCATTTCGTGTTTCTCCCTTTGTTCGGATTTTCTTCCCGCGGTTCTTCTTCGTTGTCCTCGGAAGCAGCAGCAGAGGCGACAACGACGGCGTCGCGCCGAAGGCCGATTGCATTCTTTTTATCTCCTCTCTCGCCGGGAGAAAGAATGCCACTCTTCCCTCGTCGTTGTCGTCGCTGCGAACGCGTCGTTCTCCCGACGAACGACGACGACGACGAAGAGGCGTTGGCGCTCGTCGCCATCGTCGCCATTCTTTATCTCTCTCTCTCTCGTGTACTCAAACGCCGCGCACGAGGTGGGCAAATTTTATCTCTCTGTCTGTGTTTGTATGCGCAGTTACCTATGATAGTTTTGATGGATACGTGTATAATTAGGTGGGTAAAAATGCGGAAAAGAGAACAGAGAGCGCTCTATCTGAGAGTGAGTCATCACGCTTCGGAAGATACACGAGGAGGCACGAAGAAGTGATTCGGGAAGTGCACGGGAGCCAAAAAAAAAACAAAAAAAATTTCTCTTTGTTCGCATTTGACGAAGACACACGTTTGACGTTCGATCGAGTGCTCAGATTTTTCATTTTACGACAAAAGGGGAGAAGAAGAAAAAAATCTTCATCGCAGAGAGCGCCCTTGTTGCGCGCGCATACTCTCTCTTTTTATACACGCATAAAAAAGAGGAGGAAACGCCATCATGCCGAGCGAGCGACTGCAAATCCTCCTTCCGTGCTGGCAAGAGCTCATGCTGCGTTTGAACGTGGATTCTTTGCGGGACGTGCAGAGGGAAATTTTACGCAGAGCTGGATTTCCAACGTGCGTTTTTTGTTTTCTTTCCCCGTTTAGTTTGTTTTTTCATCTCTCCTCGCGGTGTGTGTTTCTTTTGCGCGCGCGATGCTGACGATTTACGTCTCTCTCTCTCTCTCTCTCTTTGCGCGCGCGTGCGTGTATCTCAAATCGCAGGGACGAGCGAGGTTTTTTAGCGTTGGACGACCGGGAGGCGGACGAGGAAGAGGAGGAGAGAAGAGAGTGGGAAAAATGCATTGAAGAAGTCGTAACCGAAGAAGAAGAAGAAGAAACAGAGGAGGAAAGGAAAAACGAGTATTCGCCGATTGACTTGACGCAAATAGACGATGACGACGATAACAACGACATTGATACATACATAGACGACACGGACGAGGATGAACCGCAACCGCTGGCGTGGCGATTGCTGAAGAAAGCGGCGGAGAAGAGGTACGACGAACGCGGCGGCGGCGAGCGGGAGGCGCTTCGAGAGGAGGAGGCTTATGATGATAAAGAAGAAGAAGAAGAACAAGGAGAAGACGATGTGCAACCTACCCCTTCTCATCCTCTTTCATCGCCTCCGGATTACTCCTCGAAGACGGACCAAGAGCTCGCAAAGGAGTTGGCAAAGTATGGCATGAAACGACTCGGTTCTCGAACGGCTATGATTGATTGCTTGATGAACATTTGGACCGAGAAGATGGTGGAGAGAGGCGACGGCGCGGCGTATTCGCAACGGTTGGAAGAAGAGTTGTTGAGTTTAAGTCAACGAGACCTGAACGTGAGTAACAACAACCCGACATCCATCGCCGGGTTGACTACAAAGAAACGGAAAAAGAACGGGACGAGCATTTTAAGAGGAGCGAGAACGTCTAGAGAAGAAGAAGGTGAAGAAGCGGGCGACGACGAAGAAGAAGAAGAAGAAGAAGAAGAAGAAAACGAGGCGGTTGGGATCGACGAGCGAGTGCTCCACGCCAAACTCACCGCCTTTCTCAAATCTTCTCGGGACGTGTACGCCACCATCTTACGCATGGAACCGATCGACATAGACGAAGTCAAGAAACTCTGCGAGAACGGTTTACGAATGAAGTGCATATCGAAAGTGAAACTGGCGAATTATTTCGAGAGTAAAGGCGTGGCGGTGCGGCACAACGCGCCGAAAAAGAAGAAGAAGAAGACGACGACGAATAAACAAACGACGCCGAGCGGGAGGATAGAAAAAGAGCTCCCGAACCACAACGGCGAGAGACGTGCCGCCGCCGTTGAGATTTTTAGTCCAATCAGAGAGGAAGACACGTATTAGAAAGCGACAAAAAAATAGCACAACACACGCGCCGCGCGAGTAGGCACACACCATAGATATACGCATTTATATACATAGCAAGAAGAAAACGCGCATTTAGAATAAGTCAGACTAATTTCTATGTTCCGAGCGACTTCAGCGGCGGTATCTTCGTCGCAAAGAGCAATCGACGCCGATGGAAGTAACAACCGTCGTCGTCTGTTGCGTTCCAATCCGATGAAGACACGAAAGGCGCACGATAATCATAATCACGGACGACAACGACGCCGCGCGACCGTTCGAGCCTCTTCTTCTCCTTCTTCTTCCTCTGCGGAAAGCAAGAAGAAACTTGAGTGGTTCAATTTCGGTCCGAGAGGAACGATGTTGCAACAAACCTTCGCCGAAGCGCCTCCGTTGCACGTGTCCACGCCTTTGATTTACTCCCAACCGCTTTCGGAAAAGAACGAGCGAAACACGTACATAAAAATGGACAACTGTCAACCGTCTGGATCGTTTAAATTGAGAGGGTTAGGTTACGCGTGTCAAAAAGCATTGTTGTTAGACGGAAAGAAGACGTTCGTGTCCAGCAGCGGTGGTAACGCGGGTTTAGCGGTGGCGTATAGCGGGTCGCGGTTAGGCGCGAAGACGACGGTGGTCGTTCCGGAGACGACGCCCGAGTTCATTCGGGAGCGCTTGGAATCGTACAAAGCGAAAGTTATCGTGCACGGGAAGCAGTGGTCGGAAGCAAACGAGCTCGCGGAAAAGATTGCCGCGGAAGAGGACGCGTTTTTCGCTCACCCGTTTGAAGGCGAAGACACGTGGACCGGGCACGCGACGCTGGTACACGAGATGTGCGCGCAGTTGCGAGACGCGGGTGAAACCGTCCCTCCCAGTTTCATATGCACTTGCGTCGGTGGTGGTGGTTTACTCCTAGGCATCGCTCAAGGTTTACGCGAAGTAGGTTGGGCGAAAACAGACGTCGTCGTCAGCGAAACCATCGGATGCGACTCGCTCTACCAATCCGTTCAAAAAAACGAGCTCGTCACTCTCCCGGCGATCACCTCCGTCGCCAAATCCCTCGGCGCCGCACAAGTCTCCCCATCCGCGTTCGATTTAACAAAACAATGGAAACGCGAGGGCAAATCCCCTCGCGTAATCTCCACTACCGTCACGGACGACCAAGCCGTCGCCGCGTGCGAAAGCTTCGCCAACCACCACCGCGCTTTGGTCGAACCCGCGTGCGGCGCGTGCCTCGCGCTCTCTTACGAAGGCAAAATCAAAGAAATGCACAACGACATGAACGAAACCGGCTGCGTCGTCGTCGAAGTCTGCGGTGGCGCGATTACCGATTTGAGCAGTTTTACGTAGAAATTAGTTTTTTTATTGTACGATTAACGTGTACGCGTAGAGAGTTAGGCGAAAGGTGAAAATATCTCGCAACGCTCGTCTTTCTTTCTCTCTCCGAGAGTCTCGACTCTCCGCACAAAAACCGCGCACAACAACACCGAATCGCTTTCGATAGATACGCACTCAAACGCGGAAGACCTTCTTTTTTCTCTTCACGCGCGTGCACACGAGCACGCACACGCAGAGCACGCGCGCGGAGAGCACGAAGAGGAAGCTTTGTTGTAGTCGATCAAAAAAGAACGACACTCTCGCGCGAGAAGAGAATCCCTCTCCGGAAAGACAAATCGCACGCGCGTAGACTTCTCGTCGCGGACTCGTACTCACACGCACACGCACACACATAACACAAATAACATAAAATGGCGGAAGATCCTCCGACGGACGATCGCGAAAACGCGGAGGCGGACGAGGACGGCGCCTCCGCGCCGGTTCCAGAGAAGGTGTGTTTGTTCTGTGTTCGTTTCTTCTTAATCTTCTTCTTCTTTCCGTTTGAATCTGATCTCGTCTCGCGGGGAAAACGAACTCTCTGACCTTTTCTTCTTCTTGAACAACAACAAAACACAGACGCAAGTGGGCGGCTCTCCGGTGTACATCGTCGAGAGAAAACTCGGGAAAGGTGGGTTTGGGCAGGTGTACGTCGGGCGAAGAGCGACGACGTCGACGGCGAAAGGCGCGAACGAACACATCGGTCCGGGAGCGAACGAAATCGCCTTAAAATTCGAGCACCGATCGAGCAAAGGGTGCAACTACGGACCGCCGTACGAGTGGTCGGTGTATAATTCTTTAGGTGGGATTTTAGGGGTACCGAAGGTGCATTTTAAAGGGAGACAGGGCGAATGGTACGTGATGGTCATGGATTTACTCGGGCCGTCTTTGTGGGATAAGTGGAACACGTGCGGGCAATCGATGTCGCAAGAGATGGTTTCGTGCATCGCGGTGGAGGCGCTGGCGATTTTGGAGAATTTCCACAGTAAAGGGTTCGTGCACGGAGATATTAAGCCGGAGAACTTTTTACTCGGACCTCCGGGGACGCCGACGGAGAAGAAGTTGTATTTGGTGGATTTAGGTTTAGCGACGAGATGGAGAGATCCGGTGTGCGCGGCGCACGTGGACTACGACCAAAGGCCAGACGTGTTTCGAGGGACAGTCAGATACGCGAGCGTGCACGCGCATTTGGGAAGAACAGCGTCGAGGAGAGATGATTTGGAGAGTTTGGCGTACACTTTGTTGTTTTTGTTGAAAGGTAGATTGCCGTGGCAAGGCTATCAAGGCGATAACAAAGGTTTTTTGGTGTGCAAGAAGAAGATGGCGACGTGCGCGGAGAGTCTGTGTCGGTATTCGCCACCAGCGTACAGACAGTTCATGGAAGCGGTGATTAACTTGAAGTTTGACGAAGAACCAAAGTACGCGGCGATGGCGGCGTTATTTGAACCGTTGTGTGGTCCGCCAGGGAGACGTCCGATTAGTACAGACGGCGCCAAGAAAGTTGGAATGAAACGTAAAGCGACGGATATGGGCAACTTGGAAGAAGACGATAAAGGAGCGGCGAAGAAGAAGGTTAGAATTGGAATTCCGGCGCAACAGTGGATTACTATCTACAACGCGCACAGACCGATGAAGCAAAGATATCACTACAACGTGGCCAACTCGAGAGTGGAACAACACATCGAAAAAGGTAACGACGACGGTTTATTCGTCAGTTCCGTCTCGTGCGCTCAAGAGTTGTGGGCGTTGATCATGGACGCTGGAACCGGATATTCCGCCCAAATGTGGAATTTGAGCACACAGTTCTTACCGAAAGAATGGATTTTGGAACAATGGGACGATGGGTATTACATCACTTCGTTGGCTGGATCGACGACTGGTTCGGCTTTGGTTATCATGTCCAAAGGCACGCCGTACACGCAACAATCGTACAAAGTTTCCGACTCGTTTCCGTTTAAATGGATAAACAAAAAATGGAAAGAAGGTTTTTACGTGACTTCAATGGCAACCTGTGGGACGAGATGGGCCATTTGCATGTCCAGAAACGCCGGTTTAGTCGATCAATGCGCGGAATTGGATTACATGTACCCGTCCGAGGGCATCCACCGCAGATGGGATTGCGGTTTCAGAATCACGTGTTGCGCAGCCACTCCGGACCAAGCCGCGTTCGTTTTATCCATCCCTCGTCGACGACCAGGAGATGAGACGCAAGAAACCTTGAGAACGTCCGCGTTTCCTCGCACGCACGTCAAGGAAAAGTGGGCAAAAAATCTCTACATCTCCGCCGTGGCTTTCGGCCGCACCGTCAGTTAAAAAAGGAAAATGTACGAATACAGAAAAAAAGAGATACACAGTTGATATTACATACACAAACACACATAGAGAATAAAGAGAATGAGAGTAGTTTTGAGGGATCCTAACTAATACGTGCGCATCCCGGTTGTATTTTAATGGTATCGGAGATAACAAAGTTAAACACATATACTTTTCGGTTAAGAAACCTCGTGTGTAAACGCATACGTTGCAGTCGTGAAGAAATGAAGAAACACGCAGAGAAAGAAAAAAAAGATCTCCCTTCTCCACCTGCTCTCGTCTCGCGAGGAAAAGATGATGATGATGATGATGACTGTACATTTCAATCTTTTTCTCTCTCGTTTTTCGTTTTTTTTCCCAAACGTCTTCTTTTGTTCTTCTTCACAACGAAAACCGCGCGCGCGCGAAGGAGACGAGAGCAGAGTTTGGCGAACGCGCGCACCCGCGCTCTTCTTCAGAATTCCCACGTCACCGTCATCATGCACTCCACAGCTTTGAATCTCTCGTGCTGCAGCGAACGAGGGGTAAGCATCATCGCGCGAGAATGTTCGAAGAGGTTGAAATTTCGCTCTTCCCGGGAAAGCACCCAAAAGCGTCCTTTCGCGGGGAAGACGACGACGAAGAAAGATTCGTCGTCTCCTTCTGCGCCTTCGGCGAGTCTGCGCGCGACGACGTCATCGATGCGAGAAGACAGACGCGCGAGGAGCATTTTTTGCGGCGAAAGCAGCTCGAGGAGTAGCGGTATCGCCTCGAGAAACAACAACGAAAACAGACGACGACGAGCGGGGAAACTTTCGAGAAGGAGCGTCGAAGAGAAGGACGAGGAAGCAGAGAACAACAACGACGATGCGAGCGGCGAAGAAAAGGAGGAGAGCGAGGAGGTTTTATTCGACAAGGCGCTCTCGAAAAAACTGACGACGATGCCGATACCATCGGCCGAACGGAAACAGAACATTTTGCTGCGCACGTTAACGGCGGTAGCGATCACGTGCGCGGCGATAATACCGCAGATATCGGAGCGGCCGCCAACGCCGGCGCTGTCGGTCGGGACGGCGAGGACGAGCACGCTCGTCGTGGGCGCGACGAAGAGCGTTTTGGAAGACGCCGGATTGAAGAAGGAGACGGACAGGAAAAGGTCAAGCTGGTACGCCGGGACGATTAATCTGTGAGAGAGAAAAGAAGAAAGAGAGAGAGATAGAGAGAACCATAACCATACAAATGTAATCAAGCTTTGTTTTGTACACTTTTTTTGACTTCATTATTTGAAAAACAAACTCGCGCGCGCGTTTCATGTTGCGTTAATAATACGTCGCGACTTTCCTAAAGTGCGAAGCCGTTTTCGCGTCTTTATTGAACACGCCTCCGTCCAAGGCTTCGCTGTAAATCACCCAGTGATCGTTTGCGTCCATCCTGGAAACGACTTTACACTCCACGTAACTCACGGCGTCCGCTAAAATCGGCGACCCGCACTGCGCGGGCTTCCAATCCACGCCTTCGAATCGATCCGCACCAGGAGGAAAACGTTTCAAGAAGTGCTTCATCGGCGCTTCGAAACCATCTTCACCTAAGCAGTTCAAAACAAAACTGTCGCCAACTTGCATCAAGGATTCGATCGCGCGATCTTTCGCGACGGCGATGGTAAATCCCAACGGTTCAAACGACGCTTGCGCGACCCACGAAGCGACCATGGCAGATTTCGCGGTCCCTTGCACCGCGGTGACAATGTACAATCCGCCAGAGACTCTCCCCAGCGCTCTCGCGACGTCGGCAGACATGCTCGATTTCATTTCCTTCAACTTTTCTTTTTGCGTCAACAGCTGACCCAAATCTGTCCCCGCTTCCTCGTACAACTGGTACGTGCCTTCCGTCGGCGCCGACTGGCACTTCAATGGCGACTGCGATTCTTGCAAACCAATTTCGGCAAACTTTCGCATCAACGGATCCACCGGTTCGTCGTCGCCGCCGTAACTCTCGCATACCAAAATCTTCTGCTTCCCCGGTTTCACCGCGCCAATCAAAACGCCAATGTTATCTTGGATATCCTCGTTGGCATTCGGTGGTGCTAGCAAAACGATCCCGCTCGCGCGACCAACCTCCTCGACGACTTGCTGCGCGTCGCAGGTGGACAAATCCACCATCGCCACTTCACAGTCGGTTTTCACCACACCTCTGGCGACGGACTGCGATAACCGATCGCTGAAACCGTAATCTGCGGTATAGAAAACAGCGACAGACGCTTTCGCTTTCTCCAAAGCCTTCTCGGACCATTTTTTGTAGTCTCCGATGAGTTCTTCAGAGTTGCGTTGTAAAATTGGCCCGTGACCGGTGCACACCGTGGACAACTTCACCCCGTCCGCCTCGCACTTTCTCAACGCCGTCAACACCGAACGCGCGTTCGGTTTCATCAAGCACTCGTAGTAAAAGCTAAAATGCGGCATGAGTTTCGGTAACTCTTCGTCGAACACGTCCTCCGTGCAATAGTGCGCGCCAAACGCGTCGCACGTGTACACCAACTCGCTCTCCGTGTCGTAACTGAACATCGTATCCGGCCAGTGCAAATTCGGCGCGGGGACGAATTTCAACTGTCTCCCGTCGCCCATCTCGAGCGCATCCCCGCCTTTCACGACCAACTTATTAAAATCTTTCTGTACCAAGTTATCCAAAAACGCCAAGCACACCTTCGTCCCGACCACCGTCGCGTCCGGCGCGCGCTCCAACACGTGTCGAATCAACCCGGAGTGATCCGGTTCCGTGTGCGAACACACGATGTAATCGATCGTTCTCCAATCTCCAACCACCGCGAGCAACGAATCTAAATATAACTTCTCGAACTTCTCGTGACTCGCGTCGATTAAAATCGTCTTCTCTTTCCCTTTGATCACGTACGAGTTATACGTCGTCCCTTTTTCGAGGCCAAACTCGATATCGAACCGGTCTCGGTCCCAATCGAGAGAGCGAATCACCGTCGTATCTTCCGTAAGCTTCATGATTTGCGTTTGGAGCTTGTAGTTTTCCTCGTTCGCTGGGTTTGTCCAAATTTGCTCGTCCGAGAGCATGAAGTCGTTCTTCGTTGGCGTCGGTTCCGCGACGGCTCTCGTAACTATCGTCGTCGTGGTTTTAGTAAACGCATCAGTGTTCCTGACTTGCGCGTGATGACGTTTTGGAGACGACTTTGGGACAACTCGTGATTTTGCGAAACAACATCGCGCCGGTCGCGCGGCCGCTGCCGTCACCGCTCCTCCGATCGACATATCTCTCTCTCTCTCTGTTGTGTGTATGTCTCTCTCTCTCTCTCGCTGGTAGCGCTATAATGTGCGCGCGAAAGAATACAAGAAGAAACGAAAGAAACTTTCAGAAGAGCGTTTTGGTTTGGGGAAAAGTGAGAACTTCTTCTCTGTGCAAAAAGCAAGGACGAGTGTGATGAGAAACGTCGTCGCACGTCCTTTTTCCAAAACAAAGAGCATCACTCTCGCAGATTTTTTTGCGTTTTGCTTTCTTCTTCTCTCTCTCTCTCTTTCCTCGTGTCTTCGTCTTCTTCTTCCGACGACTCGCACTCTCGCACCTCACAACTCTCTCTCTCTCTCTTCCCTTTTCTCTCTTCTTTCTACGCAAAGCACGACGTAACGATAACGATGTTCGCGCGAGGAGAAGGAAGAAATAGAAGAAGAAGAACGGACGAAGAAAACGAAGAGGACGAAAAGGAAGAGGAAAGCGCTCTGAGCGTGGGGACCGCGTTCGGGAAAATCTGGGAGTGTTACTGTGCGTTATCGTGCCTTTTTTTCTTCTCTCTGTTGCGTTCTCTCTCTCTCTCCCCGGTGTCGTTGTTTTCGGGAAAATGTTGTGAGTCGACGAAAAGCTTTCTCTGACTGACCCTCTCTTCTACGCAGCGCCGAGATTCCAACTGACGAAATACTACCGATACGGCGAGATGGACACGTGCGAGAAATTCTGGGAAGATTTTTACCGCTCGGTCGAAGCGCACAGCGGGAAACCCATCCCCGGAAGAAGAAGCAAAAATGAGAGCAGCAGCAGCAAGAAAGAGGAGGCGATTCGAGCGTGCGAGACGAAGGTGTCGAAGAGAGACGCGCGCGCGTTTAGCAACGCGTGGGAGATTTTAGAACCAGAATTAGCCAGGATTCGGTGGAAGAAGAGGTACGGGGATATCATGCCGGATGGTAGTGGTGACGACGCGTAGCTTTTGTAGGTGTTTAGATGTGTGTACATGTAGATATTTTGCGTTCGATTAATTTTTTTACTTGTGCTGTTTGCACACTTTTGTTTCTAATCACAAATGCGACACGCGTTGTCGTCGCTCTCCTTTTTGCGGAGGACTCGCGCGATCGCTTTTACGTCGCGTTTCTCGACTTTTCGTTCGGCCTCGTCGTCTTCTTCGAGAAGAAGAAGCACCAGC
>Ga0181594_10005639_pt1 | contig 10949 bp, 11 predicted proteins | sample 071ome_18_FD_145603 | JGI IMG/M metagenome (GOLD analysis project Ga0181594, IMG submission 145603) | Coastal salt marsh microbial communities from the Groves Creek Marsh, Skidaway Island, Georgia - 071413BT metaG (spades assembly) | ecosystem: Environmental > Aquatic > Marine > Intertidal zone...
TAGGTCTATTAATATCAGTGTTTTTGCCCGCATTTGAAAGGCTCCCAGCGCTTCCGTGGCCCGCCATGCAAATCAGCGGTAGCACGGACGGGAGAAGTCTGATAGCTTCCCGTGCCCAATCGGTCCGAGCAAGCGGTAACCGGACGCATTACGAGGAAGCTCATCACCATGGCCAGTCGAAAAACAGCAGCCAAAAAAGCGCCCGCCAAGAAAAAAGCCGCCGCTAAAAAAGCACCTGCCAAGAAAAAAGCCGTCGCCAAAAAAGCACCCGCCAAGAAAAAGGCCGTCGCTAAAAAAGCGCCCGCCAAGAAAAAGGCCGTCGCCAAAAAAGCGCCCGCCAAGAAAAAGGCCGTCGCCAAAAAAGCACCCGCCAAGAAAAAGGCCGTCGCTAAAAAAGCACCCGCCAAGAAAAAGGCCGTCGCTAAAAAAGCGCCCGCCAAGAAAAAGGCCGTCGCTAAAAAAGCGCCCGCCAAGAAAAAGGCCATCGCTAAAAAAGCGCCCGCCAAGAAAAAAGCCGTCGCTAAAAAAGCGCCCGCTAAGGCGACCTCTTCAGGAAAGTTGGCGAGAGCCGTAGGTGAGCTTCAAAAATTCGACGACTTCAAGCCATACAAGCCCGGCCGCGGTGAGAGCTACATGAATGACGAGCAAATTGAGCACTTCCGCGGTATTTTGCTCAACTGGAGGGGTGAATTGGTTGATGAGATGTCCCGCACAGTCTCACACATGAAAGATGAGGCGGCCAATTTTCCTGACCCTGCGGATCGCGCGACACAGGAGGAAGAATTCAGCCTAGAGTTGCGGACACGGGACAGAGAGCGCAAATTGATCAAGAAAATTGACTCCACGCTCGACCGCCTTCAAAACGACGATTATGGATACTGCGATGCCTGTGGCATCGAAATTGGCATCCAACGCCTCGAAGCACGACCCACCGCCACCATGTGTATCGATTGCAAGACGCTGGCGGAAATTAAGGAGCGGCAGGAGCTGGGTTGATTACATCGGCCGCCGCATCATCCTCTGAACCATACCGAGGGCGTTTCGCGCCCTCACCCACAGGCCCCTTGCACGCAGGCTCGTTGGTCGCGGCACTCGCCAGCTTTCTGGATGCGCGCCACCAGGGAGGTGTTTGGAGGGTGCGTTTTGACGATATCGATCCACCCAGAGCAGTAGAGGGCAGCGAGCGAAACATCATTGCGGCGCTGCGCGGCCATGGGCTTCACTGGGACGAACCCATCCTTTATCAGTCCGAGCGCAGCGAGAAATATGAATCTGCATTGCAGACACTCTGGCAGTTGGGGTACCTGTTCCGATGCATCTGCACTCGCACCACTCTCTCAGGCGCCGGCACTTGCGGGCAGGATTGTCGTAATGCGGACTATCCAGCAACACTCGGGCACAGCCTGCGGGTCAGGGTCATCCCCGAGCGACTGCAAAATTTCACTGACCGCTTTATGGGCGAGCAAGCTGTGGCAACCGGGGGGGTCCCCGCAGACTTCATCGTGAAACGTCGTGACGGCCTTTTTGCCTATCAGTTGGCCGCGGCGGTTGACGATGCATTACCCCATGTCACCCACGTTGTGCGAGGCGACGACCTGTTGACTTCCACCCATCGGCAACGCTGGTTACAGCAGCTCCTTGGTCTAACATCGCCTAACTATGCCCACGTCGGCGTTGTTTGCGACCATGCGGGTAACAAGTTGAGCAAGCAAACCGGCGCAGAGGCCTTAAACGTCAGTGCTGCAGCAGAAAATCTGCGCGATGCCCTCCGCCACCTCAGACAGCAGCCACCTCCGGCCTCCGCGAAGACCGTCATCGACTTGCTGGGCTTCGCGATCGAGCATTGGTCCACGAGCCAGAAAGAGCACTAATGTGTTACCTTTCCACTCGCCAAGTGATACCGACCAGTAACATAAGCTTACGGAAGAGCGTTGCACCAGCAGCCGACTCCTTAAATGAGACACTATGAAAGTCTGCATTCTCGACAGTGACGCGACGATCACCAATGCCCTCAGCGAGGGGTTGGGCGCGCGAGATATCGTAGCAGAGCATCGCCGCCCTCCAAGCGATGGAGACCTGGACGCCGCGACGCTGAGCTGTGACTTGATTGTGCTTTGCCAGCAGGATTCGAGCGACAGCGCGGCCAAGCTCATCAGGGGTGCTTGGCCGACTCCAATCGCCATCCTGCTACGGACTGCCGACACGTCAAATGTCATGCAGGCGGCGCGACTCGGAGCAATCGACGCCTGCGACAGGAATGCACCGCCTGATCTCATCGCGGAGTGGATCGGCGAGATATGCGCCCGCGAGCGTAAAAAGCGCTCAGAGCGCTTGTCTCGTGGCCACTATCGCAGCACCAGTTGCCCCGCCATGACCGCACTGCAGCGTGACATGGAGCGGGTTGCACAGACCGACTCCACGGTACTGATTGCAGGTGAGACCGGCACCGGAAAGGAACTCGCAGCGCGCGAGGTGCACCGTCTGGGAAAACGCGCTGATCGGCCGATCGTCACCGTGAACTGTGCAGCCATACCCGATACCCTGATCGAATCTGAACTCTTCGGCTATGAAAAAGGCGCTTTCACAGGCGCAACTAGCAACCGAAGCGGGCTGATCGAAGCCGCCGACGGCGGCACGCTGTTTCTGGACGAAATTGGTGAGCTGCCCCTGGCAGCCCAGGCACGCTTGCTTCGGTACATTCAAGAGGGTGAGATCCGCCAAATTGGCTCCGTAACGAGTAAAAAAGTCGATGCGCGACTCATCTGCGCAACACACAGAAACCTCCGCATGCTCGCGGATAGCGGCCAGTTTCGGGAGGATCTGTTTTACCGAATCGATGTCTTACGTCTCGATATACCGGCATTGCGAGAACGTGGTGCTGAAATTGTCGACATGGCCAAATGGTTGATAGAGCGGCAGGCCAACAAATTGGGGATGATGACCAAGCCGCTCTCCCAGCGGAGCCTCGAACTGCTTGGGAGGCACCGCTGGCCAGGTAACGTCAGAGAGCTGCAAAACGTCATTGAACGCGCACTGGTGATGTCAACCAGCGACGAACTGGAACTCACGGTATCCAATGACGTTGCAACCACAACGCGGCATGACCAGGGTGGGCTCGATATTTCACAGGACTCGCCAGCGCTACCCACGTCCAACGAGCTATCTCTGGAAGATTACTTTCAGCGCTTTGTATTGGAGCATCAGGACGCAATGAACGAGACCGAACTCGCCCAAAAATTGGGCATCAGCCGAAAGTGCCTTTGGGAGCGCAGGCAGCGGTTTGGGTTACCCAGACAAAAACAAAAAAGTGCTTGATTTCTCCACAATGGGTGGAAAACCGTAACACCCTAGTGCAAATCCGTAACACTCCCGCCCGGTAATGACTGGAGACGCGGGTCAAATAATGGACAACCAGATGTTTTTCATAACTTTTCCGAATGTGGCATATGCCCTGCAGTATTTTTTACAGAGTCGCAATAATAACAATCGGCCTAATAAGAAAAACGATGTCATAACGGACCTGGGTGGGGAAGGCGACTTCCCCATGTTTCTTTTTTCCGGTCACCTCTCGCCCCTCAGTCACCTCGCGCGCCTTACACGCTTAAGTCACCTAGTCGCTTGCACGGCGCGGTCTCAGAGCACTCGTGGGACTGAGTCATCGACCAGATTACTCAGCCATGAATGATACCGTGGCCAGTCAACGCTTTCGCACCAATGACTTTTCCCCGGGCGCCAACCATGTCGTCAGTCGACTGCAAGAAAACGGCTTCGACGCTTACGTCGTCGGTGGTGCCGTACGAGATTTGTTGCTGGGCGGGAAGCCCAAGGATTTTGACGTGGCCACCAATGCCACGCCGGAACAAATCCAGCGTTGCTTCCGCAGTGCGCGAGCAGTAGGTCGCCGCTTTCAGATCGTGCACGTCCGATATGGGCGTGAAATCATCGAAGTGACCACTTTTCGCCGGGATCATACCGACGACCAGGCTGACTCTGCCGGCCGCTCAAGCCAGTCTGGGAGACTTCTGCGCGACAACGTTTATGGCTCCCTAGAGGAAGACGCGCAACGCCGGGATCTCACGATTAACGCCCTTTACTACGACACCTCGACTCATAATTTGATTGATCAACTGGGCGGGCAGGCCGATGTGGCGGCGGGCATTATCCGGATTATCGGCGACCCCGCCGAGCGGTACCGGGAAGACCCGGTAAGAATGTTGCGTGTGCTGAGGTTTGCGGCGCGGCTAGGGTTCACAATCGCTACCGAAACCGAGACCGCGATCGCTCATCACAACCGTCTGCTACGTGATATTCCGCCAGCTCGACTATTTGATGAGTGGTTGAAACTCTTCATGAACGGTTTCTCTGCGCCGACCTGCCAGCTACTCCGGAAACATGACCTGCTCATTCATCTGATGGGCGACGTGATGGACACTGCTCAGACGAATGAGCATTCGACTCAACTGCAAGACATGGCAATGACCAATACCGACCAGCGGGTCGCGGATGACAGACCGGTTACCCCGGCCTTTCTCTTGGCCGCCCTTCTCTGGCCGGCAACCGAAACTCGGGCTGCGCTATTGGCAGAGCAGGGTGAATCCGCCATCCAGGCAATGCATCAGGCCGGGCAACAGATTGTGCTGGGAGCCAGTCAGCAGATGGCCATACCCAAGCGCTTTTCCCTGGCAATGCGAGACATTTGGGATTTACAGCCGCGGCTCGAGCGCAGGCAGCCGAAAAAAATCAAAGACCTACTGGCCCACCGGTGGTTCCGTGCGGCTTTTGATCTGCGCCTGCTCCGCGAGCAAACCAGTCATTTGGGCGACGGGTGCAGCAGTTTTTGGACTGCGCAACAAGAGAAATACCCCGATCTCGTCGGCAGCGCTAGAGGTCGTCAGGAGGACCGTGGGCGCCGACGGCAGCGGCCGCGACGACGGCAACGCAACGCATGAGCCGCATCGTGGTGGGCCTTGGATCCAACGTAAATGAGCCGCTTAGGCAGTTGAAGACGGCGTTTCGGCATTTTGCCGATCATCCCCATCTCGATCCGGTCAATGCCTCCCATGTTTATCTGTCGGCGCCGCAAGGGCCACAAGATCAGCCCGATTTTTACAACGCGGCGGCACTGATCAACACCACACTGCCACCTCGCGACGTGATGGCATGGTTGCTTTCAACCGAGCAAGCCATGGGGAGGACCCGACTTCGTCGCTGGGGCGAGCGTTGCATAGACCTCGATCTCTTACTCTATGACGAGATACAGATGGACTGCGACCTGCTAACACTTCCTCACCCCCGGGCGTATGAGCGACGGTTTGTGCTCGACCCGCTTATAGAGTTGCTGGGGGAGGACTACCACTTACCGGGTCGGGGCCCTCTGCATTCCCTCAGATCACAATGCGCTACGCAGACGATTCACGTATTCTGTGAGTTCCCGCGATGATGAACGCAGGAGTTGCTGATTTGCAGGAGCAGCGCACTTCGTCCGGTATCTCCCTGCGAGGCCGATCCGTACCCGCTTACATAGCAATAGAGGGCCCCATAGGCGTGGGCAAAACCACGCTAGCACGACGTATCGCGGACACCTTTGAACACGACTTGTTGCTTGAAGAGGCAGAGTTGAACCCTTTTCTCGAGCGTTTCTATCAGAACCGGCAGCAGACTGCGCTAGCGACGCAGCTGTTTTTCCTGTTCCAGAGGGTTCAGAAAATCACCGAGCTCAAGCAGCGCGACATGTTTCAGCAAGCAAGGGTGGTGGATTTCGTGCTGGAAAAAGATCCCCTGTTTGCCCGCATCAACCTAGAGCCCGATGAGTTCGCGCTCTACCAGAAAGTTTTCGAAAAGATGCGCATTGATGCGCCTCCGCCAGATCTCGTGATTTATCTGCAGGCCAGTCCAGACAGATTGTTGGAGCGCATCGAGCGCCGTGGCATCCCCGCGGAAAAGCTGATCGATCGTGATTATCTGGAGCAACTCAACGAGGTATACAGCGAGTTCTTTCTCTACTACGATGCCGCGCCTCTGTTGATTGTGAACGCCAATGAGATTGATCTTTCACAGGGAGATCAGGACTATGAGCTGCTCGTGGATTACATGCTGAACATTAAGAAGGGTCGACACTATTTCAACCCGAACTTTTTTAGCTGAATAACCGCTGTCACATCGCGCCCGGGAGTCATCGGCATGACAAAACGCATCACCATCAGCACTTTGGACGCCATGAAGGCGTCGGGTGACAAGTTCGTGATGATCACGGCCTACGATGCCACCTTTGCCAGACTCGCCAGCGAGGCGGGAGCAGAGACCATTCTGGTCGGCGACTCTCTGGGCATGGTGTTGCAGGGACATGAGACAACAATCCCCGTCTCGCTGGATGCGATGGCCTACCACACCGAGTGCGTCGCGCGGGCTAGACCCCACTCTTTGATCGTCGCCGACTTACCGTTTATGAGCTTCTCCAACTCCGACGACACCCTGCACGCCAGCACAAGGTTAATGCAAGCCGGCGCGCAAATGGTAAAACTGGAGGGCGGTACATGGCTCAGCGACAGCATTCACAGGCTGGTGGAGCGCGGCGTGCCTGTCTGTGCTCACCTCGGTCTCACGCCGCAGTCGGTGAATGTCTTTGGGGGCTATCGCGTTCAGGGGCGCACGCCCAAAGAAGCAAAATCGATTTTGGCGGACGCGGTAGAGATTCAGGATGCGGGTGCAAGTCTCCTCGTGCTGGAATGTATTCCGGCTGAGTTGGCAGCCGATATCTCATCCAAACTGGATATCCCGGTTATCGGAATTGGTGCGGGGAGCGGCACTGACGCACAGGTATTGGTTTTACATGACATGTTGGGCATGACTGAATCTGCGCCCAAATTTGTTCAGAATTTCATGGAGGGGGCACCCTCAGTTCAGGCGGCACTCAAAGCGTTTGTTGACGCAGTGAAGTCCGGCGAGTACCCCAGAGAAGAGCACACCTACTCCTGAATTCGCATCATGATCGTCGCATCGGATATCGCTGATCTTGGTCAGGGCCTTGCCAGCCTACACACTCGTGCTCAAAAAATCGCATTCGTACCGACCATGGGCAATCTGCATGCGGGCCACCTGGCACTGGTTGAGCAAGCTCACCATCATGCCGACGCCGTGGTCGCATCGATTTTTGTCAACCCCATGCAGTTTGCGGCGCATGAGGACCTGAGCACCTACCCTCGCACATTGGAAGCCGACCTCACCGCCCTCGAGACTGCTGGCGTCGACCTTGTTTTCACGCCAAGCGACCGGGAGATATACCCGGAGGGAAGTGCCTCGCATACGGCAATCCATGTCCCCTCACTTGGCGACGCGTTATGTGGAAAGGACCGTCCGGGCCACTTTGATGGTGTGTGCACCGTGGTCTACAAGTTGTTCCAACTGGTCAAACCTGACGTTGCTGTTTTTGGTGAAAAGGATCTGCAGCAGTTGCTGATCATTAAAAAGATGGTCAGCGATCTCGGCCTCCCAATAGAAATCCGAAGCGGGGCGACTCAGCGCGCTGAGGATGGACTCGCGTTGAGCTCCCGCAACCACTATCTATCGGCGGCGGAGCGGGCGATCGCCCCAAAACTCTTCTCAACCCTGACCGCTTGCGCCGAATCGCTGCCGCACGCGTCCCCGAACAGCGTCGAGACCCTATTGGCCTCCAGCCGAGGCGAGCTTGAGAGCGCGGGCTTTGCGCTGGATTATTTCGAGTTGTGCGGCTTACCGCTGTTGCAGCATGTTTCCGACGCGACGCAAGATTGCGCCCTGTTTGTCGCGGCCCGCCTTGGGCAGACTAGGCTGATTGATAACATCCAGTTGCTCAATCGTTAGACCCTCACGGGGATGCCGGAATCCTGATCTCTTCCACCAGCTGCTGCACCGAGTCTGGAGGCGCCGGAGTCAGTCGCGTCACACCCAGCGTGACGCCAAAATTCACGATAGCGCCCATCACGCCAAAGGCATTGGGCTCGATACCGAGAAACCAGTTAGGTGGCAGCTCCCCCAAAAAGCTCGTGCCCGGGATGAACATAATGCCCTTGTGCTGAAACACATAGGCCAGGGTCACGCCGATGCCGGATAGCATGCCCAGAATCGCCCCCTCCCGGGTCACCCGCGTGGAAAAGATGCCCAACAGCAGCGCCGGAAACAACGAGGCGGCGGCCAAGCCAAAAGCGAGGGCGACTGTGCCGGCTGCGAAGCCCGGCGGATTGAGACCGAGATACCCTGCGCCCAGGACAGCAGCCGCCATCGCTAGTCTTGATGCGAATAACTCCTGACGCTCCGAGATATGAGGCATTAGGGTTCGTTTAAGTAAATCGTGTGAAATGGACGAGGAGATGGCGAGTAGCAGTCCCGCGGCGGTGGAGAGGGCAGCTGCCAACCCACCGGCTGCCACCAACGCAATCACCCAATTCGGTAAATTGGCAATTTCGGGGTTAGCCAACACCAAAATATCGTTATCCAATGTCACCAGTTCGTTGGTTTCTGTATCCGCCGAATATTGGATCAAGCCGTCTTCGTTCTTGTCTTCAATGCCTAAAAGACCCGTCCGCTCCCAGTTTTTGAACCATGCAGGGCGTTCCTCAATAGCAAGGTGCTGTCCGGGCTGAGGCTCCAAGGTCTGAATGATGTTGAGCCGAGCCATAGCCGCCACAGCCGGTGCTGTGGTGTAGAGGATGGCAATAAAAACCAACGCCCAACCCGCCGATGTGCGGGCAGCCTGAACCGTGGGCACTGTAAAGAACCGGATAATGACGTGGGGCAAACCCGCCGTGCCAATCATGAGCGAGGCGGTAAATGCCGCCATATTGAGTGTGCTCCCCCGCACTGAAGTCGTGTACTCCTGAAAACCCAGATCGAGCAATGTACGATCCAGCTTCTCAAGCAGATATGTGCCGTCTGCCAGGGTTGATCCGAGTCCCAATTGAGGTATGGGTTGGCCCGTCAGCTGCAGGCTGATAAAAATCGCTGGCACCGTGTAGGCAAAAATCAGCACGCAAAACTGCGCGATCTGGGTGTAAGTGATGCCCTTCATGCCACCGAGCACGGCATAAAAGAATACAATCAGCATGCCGGAGAACAGGCCTGTTTCATAATCAGTCTCGAGGAACCGGGAGAAGGCCACGCCGATGCCCTTCATCTGACCTATCACGTAGGTCACCGAACAAATAATCAGGCAAATGACAGCCACCACCCGCGCAGCGTCGGAGTAATAACGATCACCGATAAACTCGGGCACCGTGAATTTCCCGTACTTCCTCAGATACGGCGCGATGAGCATAGCGAGAATCACATAGCCGCCTGTCCATCCCATTAAAAAAACCGAGCCGCCATAGCCGTTGTAGGAGAGACCGATCAGGCCCGCCATGGAGATAAAAGAGGCGGCCGACATCCAATCCGCCGCGGTTGCCATACCGTTGGCCACAGGGTGAATCCCCTTGCCGGCCACATAGAATTCCTGCGTGCTGCCAGCGCGTGACCGAATCGCGATCAGCACATACAGCGCGAAGGACGCGCCTACCACCCAATAGGTCGTTTCGGTGAGGCTCATCCTTCTTGCTCCCCGAGCCCAAGGCGCGCCTCTAGCCTCGCCATTACCCGCGCATAGATAAAAATCAGAGCAATAAAGGTGTAGATGGCCCCCTGTTGGGCAAACCAAAAGCCCAGCTTAAAGCCGCCAAGCTGAATCTGATTTAATGGTTCGACCCACAGCACGCCGCAGCCCAAGCTCACTGCAAACCAGATCGAGCCAAGGGTCAGCATCCAACGTCGGTTCTCTCGCCAGTAAATCTGACGTACGGCTTTTTGGTCTGCTTCTACCATGCAGGTGGCTCCGTGGGCATGCATTGAACTGAAGTCCATCATCATAGCCTCTGGCCGCACCCGTCGACATCCTCATAAGGCGATCAATCAGGACCGCGCCGAACTCACAAGAGCTGCTCGCGACGGAGGATACTGTCCCGTCGGCCAATGCAGTCTCTCGCTGACAGGCCCGCTTGTTGCGGAAAACGCTGTCACTTACCATCGTCGACCTAACTCATTAGGACACCCTCATGACTGAGAACGCCACCTATCCAATCCCCGCCGGCTTCAACGATGCACACATCACGCCGGAGCGGTATCAAGATCTCTATCAGCAGTCACTGGATGACCCTGACAGCTTTTGGTCGGAGCAGGCGCAGATCCTCGATTGGCACATGCCCTGGGAAGCAGTCTCAGAAACAGATCTCCATACGGGTACCGCTCGTTGGTTCGTGGGCGCGAAACTGAACGTCTCGGTGAATTGCATTGACCGACACCTGCCCGAGCGCGCCAATGACACGGCGATTATCTGGGAGGGGGACTCGCCCGAGGAAAGCCAGTCTTTCACCTATCAGGACGTCTCACTGCACGTGAATCGCTTCGCCAATGCCTTGAGAGCCCGCGGCGTAAGCAAAGGCGACCGCGTTTGTATCTACATGCCCATGGTGCCCGAGGCCGCCTTTGCCATGCTCGCCTGCGCCCGCATCGGCGCCATTCACTCCGTAGTATTCGGCGGATTCTCTCCTGAAGCGCTGAAAGATCGCATCAGCGACGCCGCCTGCCGACTGGTTATCACCGCAGATGAAGGCGTACGCGGAGGCAAAACAGTCCCCCTCAAGCGCAACGTAGACGAAGCCTTAAAGCAGATCGATTGCGTGGACAGTGTGGTCGTTATCCGTCGCACAGGAGGCGACATCGATTGGAATGACGGAAGGGACATCTGGTATCACGAAGCCATCGCATCGGTCAGCGACCAGTGTGAGCCTGAGTGGATGGATAGCGAGGATCCCCTTTTCATTCTCTACACCTCTGGCTCAACCGGCAAACCCAAAGGCGTGCTGCACACCACCGGCGGTTACTTACTTCAGGCCGCTATGTCGATGAAGTACGTCTTTGACTATCGCGAGGGTGAGACATAC
>Ga0181594_10005646_pt1 | contig 10944 bp, 10 predicted proteins | sample 071ome_18_FD_145603 | JGI IMG/M metagenome (GOLD analysis project Ga0181594, IMG submission 145603) | Coastal salt marsh microbial communities from the Groves Creek Marsh, Skidaway Island, Georgia - 071413BT metaG (spades assembly) | ecosystem: Environmental > Aquatic > Marine > Intertidal zone...
CCGCAATGAGCGCGGCAGGCGATGTCGCTTATGACTGGGACTACGCCGGTCACAAGATCTGCCTACTCCACAATACGGTTCGAAGTTTTCAGCTCGCCTCCGATGAACCGGAAATCGAGATTTCCCGGTTTCACGAGCGTGTTCATCCCGAAGATCTTCTGGTCAGGCTGGACGCCATAGCGGCGTTGACCCGGGAGGCTCCCTTTATCGAGAGCGAATTCAGGCTGCGTGATCCGTCGGGTGTTCATTGCTGGTATCACGAACGCGGCATGGGCGAGTTCGATGAACAGGGCCGTCTGATCCGGCTGCGCGGCACGCTGCGGCCCATCGATCGCAAAAAAGACGACCGCCAGCGCGTTGAATATTGCGCGAATTTCGATGAGATGACCGGTCACTACAACAGCAACCGGTTGCGTGAGGCGCTTGAACAGTCGCTCTATTACGCGTCGCGGTACAAGGTCGAAGGCGCGTTTCTTGTGATCGGCATTGATAACATCAATGTCGTCAACCAGGCCTTCGGTTATGAAGTCGCCGACGCGGTTATCGTCGCTATCGGGCACCGGCTCGACGCCTGCTTGCGGTCCAGCGATGTGATCGGCCGGTTGGGCGGCGACCGGTTCGGTGTTGTTCTCAGCAATTGCCTCTCCAAGGAGCTGCACAACGCGGCGGAAAAGATTCTAGAAGTCGCCCGCAATACAGAGGTCGATACTCCGGCCGGTCCGATTCATGTGACGGTCTCCGTCGGGGCGGTGGTATTCCCTGAATCGTCGAATACGGCGACCGATGCGATGACCAAGGCGGACATCGCCCTTCAGAATGCGAAGCGCGCGGGACGTAACACCTGGGCGCTTTATCGTTATTCGGATGAGCAGCGGGAAGGACACCGCAAGAATATGGTGGTGGCCGAGCGCGTAAAGAAGGCGCTTCGCGAAAATCGCCTGGCGCTTGCTTTCCAACCGATTGTGTCATCCGCCAACCATCAGCTGCTGCGGATGGTGGAACACGACGGCGAAATCGTTCCGGCCGGTGCCTTTATGCCGGTGGTTGAGGAGCTTGGCCTCATTCGGCTGATCGACCGCCGCGTGGTCGAGTTATCCGTTTCGGTCCTGGAAGCGCACCCCGATGCGCGGTTGACGATCAATGTCTCCGGCCTCACCGCGTCGGATAAGGCATGGTTGCGCTATGTGGTCGGGGTGCTGCGGGACCGGCCGCATGTTGCCTCACGGATGATTTTCGAAATCACGGAAACGGCCGGTCTTGAGGATGTGGAGGCGTGCGCCCGCTTTATCGCGACGCTGCGCAATCTGGGCTGCCGGATCGCGCTTGATGATTTCGGCGCGGGTTATACATCGTTCCGTCATCTCAAAATGTTGTCGGTCGATATGGTCAAGATCGACGGATCGTTTGTCCGCGATCTGACCGAAAGTCATGCCAATCTGATCTTTATTCGTTCGCTGCTTGATCTCGCGCGTAATTTCAGCCTCGAAACCGTCGCGGAATTCGTTGAGACCGAGGAACAGGCGCGTATTCTGCACAAGGAAGGGGTCGACCTGCTGCAGGGCTGGGCCTTTGGCAAGCCGGAACTGGAGCCGCCCTGGGCCGCAGGTGATGGGGAGACGGGCGGCGAGGTTCTGCTACGGCTTGCCGGTGGCGGCGAGGGTTGAAGACCTTCCCTTAGCCCGGCCGCGTGTCGCGCATCGACGGACGCTCGGAAAACCTGTCGAACCACGTTGAAAGCTTCGGACCCGCCTGGCGCCAATCGCCCAGCTCCGGTTTGAGGCGGTATTCCATCCACCCGAGAGTACAGGCGAGTGCGATCAGGTCGATGCGCGCGGTTTCATCCGGGAATTCCCATTCACGATCAAGCCATTTTACCGTCCGGCTCACCTTGGCTCGCTGGCGCTCGATCCAGCCCGCCATTCTCAAAGCATCAGGGCGGGCCAGTTCCCGCTGGATGGCGATCGCGGCTTCGCACATCCCGTCGGACAGCGCCTCCCCATGGAGGGCGCGCCAACGGGCCTCGGGGTTTTCGGGGATCAATCGCGCTCCCCCATAGAGGGAGTCGAGGTAGGCGCATATGACCGAAGACCCCGCCAGCGTCCCGCCATCTTCAAGAACCAGCGTCGGCACGCGGCCCAGCGGGTTTTCTTCCCATAAGCCGCTTTTTGGATCGTCATAATCGGTCGCGACAAGCTCAAGCCGTTCCGATAGACCGGCCTCACTGGCGAAGACCGCCACCTTTCTGGCGAAGGGCGAGGCGCCCGCGCTGCGCAGCCGCATCATGTGAGCGTCGTCCGGCTCAGAAATTATCCTTGCGCAAACGGACCTCCGCGAAGACCGCGACAGGATCGTCCGCGCTCAGAGACACCGCCTCTGCGACATCCGCTTCGTCGCAGCGCAGGAACGGGTTGGTCTGCTTTTCCTCGCCCAGAAGTGACGGCACGGTGTGCTTCCCTGCGGCACGCAGCGCGTCGATTTCCTTTGCCCGGTCAATCAGTGCGCCGTTGGCCGTTTCGATCGTGATGGCGAACTTCGCATTGGACTGGGTGTATTCATGGGCGCAAAAAACCCGGGTTTCATCCGGCAGGTTGCGCAGTTTTTTCAGGCTGGTCCACATCTGCTCGGGTGTGCCTTCGAAGGTCCGTCCACAGCCCACCGCAAACAGCGTATCGCCGCAAAAAAGCGCCGCGCTTTCCGGGAACCAGTAGGCGATATGCCCGCGCGTATGGCCTGGTGTGTCAAAAACCTTCGCTTCGGCATCGCCCAGCATGAAGACGTCGTCGTCGCCGACATCATTGTCTATGCCCGCGATGCGGTCGTGATCGGCGCGCGGCCCGGTAACGGCGCAGCCGTACTTTTCCTTCAGCTCCAGATTGCCGCCCGTGTGATCGTTATGGTGATGGGTGTTGATGATGTCGGTCAGCGTCCAGCCAAGCTTCTCCAGCGCCTCAATCACCGGTTCGGCATCCGACGGATCGACCGCAGCGACCCGGTTTTGCGCGGGATCGCGCAACAAATAGACATAATTGTCGTTGCGCGTGGGGATCTGCTCTATTTCGAGTATCGACATCCTATCAATCCTTCGCTCAAATGCGGAAAACTGGGTGAAACCTATCAAAGCCGTCAGCCGCCGCCAACCGCGCCGCCAACCGGAATCTGCCGTCCATGTGGAATGATGTCGTCGATCTGAGAGATTTCTACAAGAGCCCGCTCGGCCGGGTGGCGCGGCGTACCCTGCAGCAGCGCATTCACGCGCTGTGGCCGGACATGACCGGCCAGTCGGTTTTGGGGCTCGGCTATGCAACGCCATATTTGAAGTCCTTTAACGGCGAGGCGGCGCGGGTGATTGCGGCGATGCCGGCACAGCAGGGCGTGCTGCACTGGCCGGGTGACGGGCCCGGGAAGGTGTTGCTGTGCGATGAAACCGACATTCCCCTTCCGGATCTCTCGCTCGACCGGGTTTTGATCGTCCATGGGCTGGAATGCAGTGAGAACCTCCGCCCCATGATGCGTGAAATATGGCGGGTTCTGGCCGATAGCGGGCGGGTATTGATAATCGTTCCCAACCGTCGCGGCATCTGGGCCAGGCTGGACCGAACGCCTTTCGGGCACGGCTCACCTTATACGACCGGGCAGCTCGGGCGCCTGCTGCGGGATACGCTCTTCACCCCGATGCGGACGGCGCGCGCGCTGTACATTCCGCCCAGCCGGTCGCGCATGGTGCTGGCATCCGCCGGCGCCTGGGAAAATGTCGGATCACGCTGGTTCCAGACCTTTGCGGGCGTTCATATTGTGGAGGCCGGCAAGCAGATCTATGCCGCCACCCCGACCGGGAAACGCGAAACAACCAGGCGTCTGTTGGTGTCGCCGTCGGCCGGACGGTCGTAAGGAGTTCAGGCTCCTAATCCCGCCGCAGCAGGAAGATCGCCTGTTCGCCCCGCAGATTGGCCGACCTGCCGTTTGTCGCGATGAGTCTTTTGGCGCCGTGACTGTCCACCGACATGGCGGATTCGATCGTCAGACCTAGCGTCCGGCACATCGTCACGAAATCGAGAATGGTGCAGGGGTGAATATCCTGCGAGCTATACCAGTTTGTATTGACGCCATTGACCGGCATGCGGCCATTGAACAAAAGCTCCAGCCGTTTGCGCCAATGGCCGAAATTCACGAAAGACACCACCGCGTGCTTGCCGATCCGCACCAGATTGGTCAGTACGGCTTCCGGTTGCCGGGTCGCCTGCAATGTCCGGCTTAAAACCACATAATCGAATGCCTGGTCGGGATAATCCGAAAGATCGGTGTCCGCATCGCCCTGAATAACCGAAAGTCCCTGCGCCACGCAGGCATTCACCCCGTTCTGGCTGAGCTCGATACCCCGCGCATCGCCGCCTTTTTCGTTTGTCAGATAGGCCAGCAGCGCCCCGTCGCCGCACCCGACATCAAGGGTCCGGCTGTTCTCCGGTATCAAACCGGCGATGAGCCGCAAATCGTGGCGCAGCGCCCCAAGCGCCGCCGTCCGGGGTTCGGCCGCCATCAGTCGAGCCCGATCTGTCGCGCGCAGCCGTCGATAAATCCGGCCAGGGTCCGGTGCATTTCCGGCTCGTCCAGCAGGAAGGCGTCATGGCCCTTGTCGGTTTCGATTTCGATAAAGCTGACATTGGCCGCCACCGCATTGAGGGCGTGCACAATAGTTCGGCTCTCCGCCGTCGGGTAAAGCCAGTCACTGGAAAAGGACATCACGCAAAACCGGACATCGGTGCCGGCGAAGGCGTTCGCCAAAACGCCGTCATGTTCCGCGCTGAGATCGAAATAATCCATCGCACGGGTAATATAGAGGTACGAATTCGGATCGAACCGGTCGACAAAGGTGCTTCCCTGATGACGCAGATAGGATTCCACCTGAAAATCAGCGTCGAAACCGAATGTCAGCGCGTCGCGCCCCTGAAGACGCCGGCCGAACTTCCGGTGCAGCGCCGTTTCCGAAAGATAGGTGATATGCGCTTCCATCCGGGCGACGGCGAGCCCGCGCGTCGGCCGTTTGCCTTCCGCCAGGTAATTGCCGTGGCACCAGTCCGGATCGGCCATGATCGCCTGCCGCCCAACTTCGTGAAAGGCGATGTTCTGCGCGGAATGGCGCGGCGCCGCCGCAATCGGCGCGGCCGCGAATACCCGGTCGCTATAGTGCGAGGCGAGATCCAGCACCTGCATGCCGCCCATTGATCCACCGATGGCGAGAAACAGCTTTTCGATTCCGAGATGATCGAGCAGCCGCATTTGCGCCCGGACCATGTCGCTGATCGTGATGACCGGGAAATCGAGACCCCAGGGTTTTCCCGTCGCCGGGTTTGTGGAAGCCGGTCCGGTACTGCCAAGACAGCCGCCGAGGATATTCGCGCAGATCACGAAGAACCGGTTGGTATCGATGATTTTTTCCGGACCCACGACAAGGTCCCACCAGCCCGGCTTTCCCGTCAGTGGATTCGGGTTGGCCACATATTGATCTCCGGTCAGCGCGTGACAGATAAGAACCGCGTTGGTCCGCTCCGCATTGAGCGCGCCATGGGTCTCATAGGCGACGCTGAACGGGCTCAAACTCTTGCCGCTATCGAGCAAAAGCGGCTCATCCCGGCCAAGCTCAACCGTATGGCCGGGAAGATCGCCATTCGCGACTTGCAGTAAAGATAGGGATTTCGTCGCCATAAAACGTGCGCCGGTTCGAATTTCGCCGAGATTCAAAGCAGATAGCTAGGCCCTTGTTTAAAAAAGATCAATGATTTCTTTGCTTTTCGAATTCGAAGCTTCTAGATATAACCCCCTTTTTTCAGACGTTTAATCGGAAACCGGACGCATAATATGGCGAAGGACGAACTCGATCTGTCCGCGGTCAGGCGTGAAATCGACGAAGTTGATTCGGCGTTGCATGACTTGCTGATGCGCCGGGCGAAAATCGTCGACAAGGTTAAGGCGGCGAAGGCGGCATCCGATACAGCCAGCTATCGTCCTGGACGCGAAGCTGAAGTGCTGAGGCGTCTGGCGGACCGGCATCAGGGAAGCTTTCCGGCGCCAGCGATTTATCGTATCTGGCGCGAAATCATGGCTGCGTCCGTGGCGATGCAGGACAATTTCACCTGCGCGGTGTGGGATGGTGAAGACGGCGTTTTCGGCGCGATCGCGCGTGATCATTTCGGGGTGGTGACGCCGCAAAGCCGCTATTCCACGCCAGGCCGGGTCTTGAACGCGGTGTCGCGTGGCGACAACAGCTCCGGTTTGCTGCCCTTGCCGCAACAGGATGACGAAACGCCCTGGTGGCCGCTGCTTTATGGCGGCGATGTCGACAGTCTGGCGATTTGCGGACGCGCGCCGTGCGACAGCGCCGATCCGCGCCCCGGAGCGCTCGTAATCGGCAAGTTCGCGCCCGAGGAGACCGGCGCCGACCGCAGCTATCTGATTATCGAGACTGATGGATCGCTGAGCCGCGCCGGTCTTTCCGCGACACTGGGAAAGGCGGGGCTTGAGGCGGTTTCCCTGCTGCTCGCCCCGGCGCAGGCCATGGGGGGCGCGCTGTTTCTGGCCGAGATCAAGGGATTTTATCCTCCCGGTTCCGGGGCGGCCGCCGATATGATCGAGGAAACCGACGGCATCGCCAATGCCACCTTTATCGGCGCCTGTCCGTTGCCGCTCGGGATGGCGGAATGAGCACCCTCACGCCGCGTCCCGGCATTATGGAGATCAGCCCCTATGTGCCCGGGAAATCCAGTCTCGAAGGCGTTGAGCGGGTCATCAAGCTTTCTTCCAATGAAAGCGCGCTGGGGCCGAGCGAAAAGGCGGTCGCGGCCTATCGCGCCGCCGCGCAGGGGCTGCATCGCTACCCAGATGGCGGGGTGGTCGCGCTGCGCGAGGCAATCGGTGCGCGTTACGGGCTGGACCCCGACCGGATTATCTGCGGGGCAGGATCGGATGAGCTGTTTTACAATCTGACCCGCGCCTATGCCGGGCCCGGCGATGAAATTCTTTACAGCGAACATGGTTTTAATATCTATCCCATCGTCGCCCGTGCGGTGGGCGCAACGCCGGTCACAGCGCCGGAAACGAATCTGACCTTCGATGTCGAAGCGATCCTCGGCAAGGTCACCGGAAAGACAAGGATTGTTTTCATCGCCAATCCCAACAACCCGACGGGGTCCTATATTCCGGCCGAGGCGTTGGCGCGGCTGCGCGACGGGTTGCGGGACGATATTCTTCTGGTCGTCGATGGCGCCTATGCCGAATATGTGCAGCGCAACGACTATTCCGACGGCGCGTCTCTGGTCGATGCGGGCGAAAACACCGTGATGACCCGGACATTTTCTAAGATTTACGGGCTCGCCGCATTACGGATCGGCTGGGGCTATTGCCCGCCCGCCATCGCCGATGTGCTGAACCGTCTGCGCGCGCCGTTCAATCTCACCACCGCGGCGCAGGCCGCGGGTGTCGCGGCGGTCAACGATACCGCGCATGTTGCGGCGTCGCGCGATCACAACGCGGTCTGGCTGCCCTGGCTGACGGAAAAACTCACCGCGCTTGGGCTGACCGTCTATCCCAGCGTCGCAAATTTTATCCTCGTCCGCTTTCCGGAGGCGGCCGGTCAGACATCGTCGGATGCAAACGCCTTTCTGGCGGAACGCGGTATTATCCCGCGGGAAACCGGCGGGTACGGGTTGCCTGCGTGTCTCAGGATCACCATCGGACGCGAGGACGAGGTCCGGGCGATCGCGGAGGCGCTGGCCGAATTTGTCGCCGGCAGGAAAGGCTGAGCGATGGCTGAAGAGGTGTATTTCCAACGTATCGCCCTGATCGGGATCGGTCTGATCGGCTCTTCGCTCGCCCGTGTGGTCAAACGCGACAATCTGGCCGGTCATATCGTGGCCTGCGCCCGGACGGAAGAGACGCGGCAGACCGCGCTGGATCTGGGAATTGCCGATTCCGCGACGGATGATCCGGCGGAAGCCGTCGCCGGCGCCGATCTGGTCATTCTCTGCACTCCCGTTGGGGCTTACGAGGCGGTGGCCAAGGCGATGGCGCCGGCGTTGGAGGCCGGGGCGATTGTTTCCGATGTCGGATCGGTGAAGAAGAGCGTGCTGGATATGGTCGGGCCGCATCTTCCGGACGGCGTGCATTTCGTGCCCGGTCATCCCATCGCGGGGACGGAGAATTCCGGTCCGGAGGCCGGGTTCGATACGCTGTTCGAGGATCGCTGGGTCGTGCTGACCCCGGCCAAAGGCACCGATCCCGCAGCGACGGAGAGGGTCGCGGTACTATGGCGGCGGACCGGCGCCAATATCGAAGTTATGGATGCCGAACATCACGATCAGGTGCTGGCGATTACCTCACATGTGCCGCATCTGATCGCCTATACGATTGTCGGCACGGCGACCGATCTGGAAGACCGGTTGAAGGCGGAGGTGGTAAAATTCGCCGCGTCCGGTTTCCGCGATTTTACCCGGATTGCGGCAAGCGACCCGGTCATGTGGCGGGATATTTTCCTGACCAACAAGGATGCGGTGCTGGAAATGCTGGGTCGTCTGACCGAGGATATTTCCATCCTGCAGCGCTATATCCGCGACGGCGATGGCGAGAAAATGGAAGCACTGTTCGCCCGCACCCGTGAAATCCGGCGTTCGGTGATCGAGGCAGGCCAGCATATCCCGCCCGCGCCGAAAGACGACTGACCCCTAATTCGCGACCGGTTTTAGCTGGATAAGCTTCACCGGGCCGACCGACAACCAGCCATCCTGCGCGGCGATGGGAATGGATATTTTTTCGCCGCCCGACGGGTCCGGTGTGCTGAGCGCCCGCAGACCGAACCGCAACAGCAACAATTGCGACGGGCGGATCGCCCCCGTCCGGGTCAACGCGTCCAATGCCTGCTGAAAGCCCGTGAGTTCCAGCTTGAGCGCCGCGAGCGGCCGGAGATTGGAATCGAGGGTGTAGGTGCCGCTGGATCTGAGGGACACCGCGCCCCAATCGGCATCGAACTTGCGAAGATCAATGACCCCGCCGCTGTCACGCCAACGGGCGAACATCGCCGCGCGGTTTTCTCCACCGTGCAATTCGCCCGAAAGCCCCGCCTCAAGCGAGACCCGGCTGATCGTGCGTCCCAGCGGAGCCTTGATCCCTTCCGGTAAGGTCAGCCCGTAGAGATCGGCGGCCACGGCGGCTCTTTCCGGCACGCCCTGTTGTGTTTCATCGGGCGCCTGAAGCGTTGTGTCGGCGATAAAGCGTGTGACGGATACCGGCTTTTGTCCGGCGGCCGCAACAGAAACGCCATCGGCCTTGATGCCGTATCGGCGGGGCAGGTCGCGTCCGAGGCCGATTAGCGCGACAATCTTGTGAAGATTTATATCGAGCCGTGTCGGCAAATCCTTGCCGGCCGCCTCTACCCGGTGTTCGCCGCCGCTGATCAGCGCCAGGTGTTTCGGCTGCCACGGCGACCATTTGACGAATAGATATTCGCCCCGCCAGTCGATATTTCTTCCCTCACCGATCGGACCCGCCATGCGCGGGCTGGAGATTTTCGTGCGCCATTCGAAGGGAAATCCGGATTTGGTCTTTTCCGCATATTCGACCGTCCAGCCCGCCACGCGCTGCTTTTCCACCCAGTCATCGACCATCCCGCCGAGATACCAGGCACCAAGCCACCACAGCGCGCCGTAAAGCGCGGCGGCCCCGGTCAGCAGGTAGATCAGGCCGAGAATTTTCGTTCGTATGGTCATCGCCCTACATATAGGCGGCTTTTCGCGGGCAATGCCAGCCTATAGACTTCGCGCCGCAAGTTTCCGGGGTTTAGATGACTTCTTCCAACCAGACGCCGCTATCGCCGCAAATGACCGCGGCCGCCGCCGCCCTGTTCGTTTTTTTCTGGGCGAGCGGGTTTGTATGCGCGAAGTACGGCTTTCCCTATGCCGAACCCTTTACCTTTCTTTCGCTGCGCTTTGCGATGGCTATCGCCTTCATGTTGCCGCTCTGCCTAATGTGGAAGGCGGTCTGGCCCGGAAGCTTGAGGGAAACGGGCCATGTGCTGGTGGCTGGTTGGCTGGTCCAGACGACTTATCTGATCGGGGTGTGGTACGGCATCTGGCTCGGTGTCGCGACCGGGATCGTTGCGTTGATTGTCGGTTTGCAGCCCTTGATTACAGGGGCGCTGTCGGCACCGCTGCTCGGCGAAAAAGTCAGCCGCACGCAATGGGCCGGGCTGGCGCTTGGGTTTGCGGGTCTCGGACTGGTCGTCGCGGAAAAGGTCAATCCCGAAGGGTCGCAAGGGTGGGGCGCGCTGTTCTGCGTCCTCGCGCTTACAGGCATTACGCTCGGCACGCTTTATCAGAAACGGTTTTGCGGCGCGGTCGATATCCGCACGGCGGTGACTATCCAGAACGCGGGATCGCTAGCGGTTATCCTGCCGCTCGCCTTTGCGTTTGAGACACGATCCGTCGAATGGACCGGCGAATTCTGGTTTGCGCTGGTCTGGTCGGCGCTCGGCCTTTCGGTCATTGCCATCGCGCTTTTCTTTATGCTGGTCAGGCGCGGCGCGGCGGCGAAGGTAACCTCGATGATCTATCTTAGCCCGCCGACCACCGCGCTGATGGGCTGGGCGATGTTCGGCGAAACCATGTCGGCGCTGGCGCTGGCGGGATTTGCGACCGCCGTTATCGGTGTCGCCTTGGCGAACCGGGGATAGACGATGGCGCAGGCGCTTTCCCGCACGCGGATCACCGCGTCTGATCCCGGCGATGTGTGGTTTTTCGCCTATGGCTCGTTACTATGGGATCCCGGTTTCGATGTCGCCGAACGCCGCCGTGCCCGGCTGTTCGGATGGCACCGGCGATTTTGCATCCATTCGGTGATTTATCGCGGCACGCCGGAAAATCCCGGCCTGTCGCTCGGGCTGGACCGCGGCGGCTCCTGCAA